>Ga0180438_10007656_pt1 | contig 13992 bp, 23 predicted proteins | sample SS_ome_12_FD_132455 | JGI IMG/M metagenome (GOLD analysis project Ga0180438, IMG submission 132455) | Hypersaline lake sediment archaeal communities from the Salton Sea, California, USA - SS_3_D_2 metaG | ecosystem: Environmental > Aquatic > Non-marine Saline and Alkaline > Hypersaline >... | reverse complement strand
TCTTTTTTCGATTGCCTTTTCACTTATGGCATATGTGGCGGTAAGATTTAGAAAGAACATATTTAAATCAATCTTCTTACCGGGGTTCTTGAGCAGGTCTAAAATTTGCCTGTCTATCTCTTGGTTGGTGCGTAATCTCTCACCATAATAATTTATTCGTTTTTCCATGCTTTCCATTTTATCCCTCGTTTTTCCTAATTCCTTAGGTACAGAGCCTAGAAAGCACAACTACTATATAAATGTTTTTTTTTATTATTTTTATTTACGGAGAGAGAGAGAGAGAGATACTAAAAATGTAATACAAAAACATGGGGGTAAGATACCTGCCAGCGTAAATAATAAAAATAAAAAAAAAACTTTTTGGTGTTGGTTGGTCACTTTGAGAACTCTAGCAGCTTGTCAAAATCACTACCGGTAGTGTGTTCGTTGTGTATGTCACCCAATATAGCGGTTTTTCCCATGAGGCTACTCTCATTAATATTAGATTGCAAGCCAGCTGCCGGGCTAAGGCAAACCTCATTAAAGCACTCATAAGGGCTAACCCGGTAAACGCTGGGCAGAACATCTATTTTTTTCCTGGTAATCCTGGCCAACATTTTATAAACGCTGAACAGGTCAAAAGCCCTATACCTGGTGTATTCGTCATTTCTCTTGGCATACACATTAAGTAGGAACTGGAAAACGCCCTTATCAAAAACGCCCTTATCCAAATAATAGAACCTGGGCAAGCACATAATAACAATAACCTTAGTTTGCCGGTAGGTGTCAAAGACAGTATTAAGCGTTCTATTCATGCGGGTTAATGTTGCCTTGCTGTTAAAATCCCCTGCCTCATCATATATGCACACCTTGTATTGAGCCTTGCAATGCTTTACAGTCCAGAAGAAACGCTCTAAGAACTCCTTGCTACCCCTGCCGGTTTGCTCTCCTATGTTAAAGTCGGGCTGTAAGTATTGGGCTATCAATGTGGCAATGGTCGTTTTGCCATATCCCACCTTTCCGTCAATGACAATAAGCACACCTAGATTATTGTCTATTTCTCCCTTGCAGTCGTCTAGGCTCTTTTTTAGGTGTCGTCCAAATAATAACATTGTTCTTAGCCTCTCTAGTTGTGATTTAGATCATCACAGCAGCCTAGCCAATCATTAGCTTATTCCTTAATACCGGTCTTTCTAGCGGGTATTGTTTCTGAGTATCTACTTTTAGTAGCTTTAGGTCTTTGGTCAAAAAGCCTGTTATGTTGTCTAGGGCTATTTCGAGTTCCTCATCGGTTAGGCCGTTGAAGTTCTCATATTGCATGAGTTCCACTACTGGCAGGTCGGTTTTTTCCAATAAGGGCTTTATCATGGTGTAAACGCTTCTCACTTGGCTTAGGTATGCTCTTAGGTTGTGTTCTACCATGCTGCTTTGCTTTCTTGTGTTGTAATATTGCTTTTGGCTGGTTATGGCGTTGTACCATTGTTGTATTATGAGTATGCCCACCAGCTGGCTTGCACTCCTGGCCACATCTCTTGCGTTGGCAAATTCGGGGTTGGTTGTTCCTAGCAGGTCTAATTCATCTGCCATGTTTCCACCTATCGTGCTTGTTAAATACGAAACTGTCAGATTCGGCTAGCAATCCCAACAGATTTGCAAGATTTTTAGGTATAATCGTTAATCCCTGTCCGGGTGTTTTTGCGGTCATTATTAAACAAAACCTCTATTATCTCCTTAGTTTCCTGGCGTTCTATTAGTTTTGCTCCTATCGTGGCCAGCTGCTTTACTGCTGTACTGTCTTTAGGCTGCCTTATTAACTTTTTCCATTCTTCTAGCTGCCGGCGTTCCTCTTCATTCAGCCAAATAGTGAAGGAGTCGCCCTTTTTCTTCTCGTTATAAGGCCTGAAAGGTGTTTGCTGTATCGCCATTGTTATTTCATTCGGAAGAAGTTCCAACCAGCCACCACAGCAGCTATAAAGATTATTACCCCGCCGGCTACGCTGGTTATGTACCCTGTGGCCATTAGGCCTATTGTTAGCGGTATGAGCAGCACCACACCTATTGAAAACTCAATTTTTAAGATACTGAGCAGGCCAAAGCCTATGAGAGCAAACCAAAGCCCGGTTAGGTAGGTGTTTCCCAGTACATATATTGTTAGGTTCTCTATTATCTGCCCTATCACTACGCTTGTGTTTACAACTGTCATGTGTTACGCCCCGCTATGAAAGCAATCACTAATAATGATAATAGGCCATACCAGATAATACCAAAGCCCAGGGCTATTGGTTGTGGCATGCCAATATCGCCCAGGAAGCCGTAAGGTTGTTTTAGTATGCTGGTGAGCAAGCCAAAGCGTGTTTCTAATCCGTTCCACCACACCTTAATACTCTTTATTGCGTCTGTGAATATGTTGCCTGTGTCCTCGTCCACGCTATCAGCGGTTATAAGTTCTACATCGCTGGCGTTAGCGGACAGGTCGCTACTCAGGTTATAACCGGTGGTGTACATCGCTGCCGGGCTGCTGCTAAACTGTGTTAGCGTGTCGGCCTCTCCGCTTATGCTTTCTATCGCTGCACTTGCTAGGCCTAGCACTACATTTATTGCCAACATCAATACCAGGTATCTTGCTAAGTTGTATTCGCTCATCGTTCCCCCAACCTCGACATTATCACTAATCCCAGGATAAAAGCCACTACATAAAAGGTTGGCCATGTGAAGAACCCCAGGTAGGTTAGCACCCCATACACTATGAGGCCCACGCTGCTACCAAATAATAGGCCTTCTCCTAACACGCTTCCACCCATGCCCGCTATTCCCACAAAGGCTATAGCTATGAGTGTGCCTATTATCCACCTTTCCAGGTCGCTTAGTTCGTCAATGTCATTTTTTATATCTTCCAGGCTGCCCGCTTGTGTTTGCCAGTTCTGTATTTGGTATATGCGGGTTATCGTCACCCAATCAACATTGTAGGTACTCTTGTAGCTTACTGTCACAACGGCGGTGCTGCCAAAGCCAGCACCGGTAATGTACACGCTGCCGTTAATTGTTTCTCCGTTGCTGTTGTTGCCGGCGGTGTTGCTGCTGTTACCGCTGGTGGTTATGTTAATGTGGTAATCTTCCAGGCTACCTTGCGGGCTGTCAATGGTTATGCTTTGCCAGCTAAGGTTGTTGTTGTATAGGTAGTTTTCTCCCCAGGTAATAATAACATCATCTGTGAACACATCAGGGTTGGTGGTTATGTTAGGCTCTAACAAGACTATGTAATCATCAAATAGTATTGTTAGCAAAAAGGTTTTTGTTATGTAACCACTCTTGGTGATAATAAACCTGTACTCTATGCCTTCTAAGTAGCTGAACTGTGCCCGGCCTGTTATGTCGGTGTTCTGTGAACTCACAAGCGTATAACTGGCGTTGATTAACCTATACTGTGCTATGCCTGCACTTTCTACCAATCCGTTTGTGTCCTCATCTTTAACAGTAAATATGAAGGTGTCACCGCTGCTGGTTAGGTATGCGTCTAGGCTTTGGAAACTGTTGTCGGTCATTACAACAGAATAGCTGGCGGTAGTGTAGCCAGGTGCGGACACTTCAACAGTATAGTTACCGCTGGTTATGTTGTCAAACTGTGCCACTCCCACATTTGTTTCATTATAATAGGTGTTGTTTGCTCCGTCATACACAGTCACATTAAAGGTTGTTATGCTGCTTAGGTCTGCCTGGTTGTAAGCGTAAACCCACAAACTATTGTAGGCATACATATACGCATAATAGGTGGTGTTCCCGGTGTCGGTTATGGTTATGTTCTCTATCAGGTTTACCCTATCGGTGGCGTTTATGTACAGCCGGTATGTTCCAGGAGTAACATTAAAGGTGGCGTTGGTTACATTGCTCACGCTACTACTCCATGAATAGGTGCTGTTCTGTAATGTTATGTTTGCCTCGTCAATGGTGTTGTTGTTTATTATATCCCTGGGGCTAATCAGTAGCTTTGTAGTGTACATATCACTTACATTAATGGTTATGTTGTCCAGGGCTGTAAAAGTGTAGTTGCCACTCTTGTTAAAGTAGCCTGTGCTGTGGGCTGTGTAGGTAAAATAGGCTGCTGTTAGGTTAAAGGTTTCGTTGCTCTCCTGGGTTGTGCCGTTAACTGTGAAGTTAAAGTTTTGTTCCTGGTCGCTGAACAGGTCAAAGCCCCTAAACCTTACCTCTACCTGGTGCGGGTAAACCAACTCATAATAATCGGTGTCGTTCTGTGTTAGGTTGGTTGTTATGTTGTTCGTCACATTAAAATAATCAGGATAGGTAACATTGTAGGTGTATGCTCCTATGGTGAAGTTGGCCAGTATTACTGTGCCGTTGCTGGTCGTGTAGTTGGTCATGTTGTCTAGTCTTACTGTGAAATCGTTAACTGTGCTGTTGTCGTATAGGTCATAAGCCCTAACATACATATTTGGGTGTTGGGGTGGTGGTACTTGTTCGTCCTGTACTACAAAGTTGTCTATGTATGCTTCAGTACCGGTGTAGGTGTTGCTTACCCCATAGAAAAACTCCGCACTAGGCTTACTATTAAGGTAGCTTAGGTTATCCCCTGTGTAAACGCCGTTTATGTAAACGAGTATGCTTTCTGTTGTGTTGTCAAATTCAAACCGGTAGTTGCTTATATCCCCTGCACTAACAGTTTCTATTACATCACCATTACAGGTTATACTGTGCCAGGGGTTATTGATACAGTACATAACCCTATTGGCTGCGGTGTTATATCCATCACTACTAGCTATGCCGAAAGCCTGGTATTGCCTGTCCTCTTGCCACTCCATAACCCAGCTTATATTGTGGTAGCGGGTGCTATTTATGCCGGAAATGTTTCTTATGGTTATCTCTATTGCCCCCACTGCTGTGCCGGAAACATCTATGCTGTTGCTGCCGTTTAACTTGCTGGTGTTGTCCAGGACAATATAATAAGGGCTTTCTGTTTGCCACCAACCAGGGTACGCCCCTGTTTCAAAGGTATCATTAATGACACTATCAGCAAGCACCGGTAGAACGGCTATAAGTGCTGTGATGATCAAAATCACAACTGCTTTGTTAATCACGCCCACCCCCAAACAATGCAGCCCCACCAATGAAGAGGATAAGGGTTAATACTGCCAGTATTACTATGTTGAAGTGTTCTATTACTATCTTTTCAAAGCCTGTTAGGTTTGCGTTGCTGCTTGCCTGTTGGAACAAGCTACTGCTAACAGGGCTGAACAATGCCAGCACCGCTATTGCTACTAGCACCACCGCTATTAGTGTTACATAAAATCCTATTTGGCCTTTACTTCCAAAAATCTTTTCTTCCCCCCAGGCTTACGCCCTCTTTAAGTTTTATCTTGCCTTTAATGTTCTTCTCGTAATAGTTCTTGCCTGCCTTTGCTGCCCTGGCACTCTTTCTGAATACCCCTCTGTCTTTTATGGTTTCCCTGGCTGCTTTTATCCTGGCCTTTTCTTCTTGCTCATAATCTATGAGCCTGGCAGAGCCTTCTAGTTTTTCCCTTTTGCTTTTCAGCCTTCCCAGCTTTTCTGCTCTTCTCTTGTTGCTGGCTATCCTTCTTTCTTCTATCATCTCCCTTATATTCATCGTTTACCCCTCCGGCTGCTTCTTATGCCTAGTAATGTTATTCCCTTGAACTCCCCCGGCGTGTCTATGGCTTTGCTGGTTGGCTCAACAAAAAGCACGCCCTTAGAACCCTTTTTCTTGCGGAAAAGGCTGCCTTTTCCGGTGAAATCCACCCCTGTAAATGCCCCAACTCCCTTTGATACTCCAAAAGTCCGGCTTGGCGTGCTTTCAACAAATAACTTGCCTGTCCTATACGCTTGTTCCTTTGTTCCTGGTTGTCCCACTGCAATGAACTTACCCTTAACCTTTGCGAAAGCAACATAACCCCCCCTGCTGAGTAGGCCTTTTCTTCTTTCTCTGCCTGGCAATGTCACCTTTGGTATTGCTGGGGTTGTTGGCTTGGTTGGTTGTCCTGTTAACAAAGTAGTAGCTGCACTAGCAAAGGCAGGGCTTACAGTCCTGGCACTTGTCACGCTATCAGCTGTGGTGTCACTTATGCTGGTCGTGTCGCTTATCGTGCCTGTGTCAATTATGTTGGCACTATCTTGTATGCTCGTTGACCTCTCAGCGTTAATGGTATCTCTGAGGCTGTCTAATCCTGGGAGAGTTGCACCATATAGGTTTGTTCTTGGGCTGGTTCTTATTGCTCCCCTGCCGGTGAACCTGGATAAAGGGCTAACCCTCCTGGCTTCACCGCTACTTATTGGGTTGTTCTGGAATACCTTGCTTTCACCAACAAAGTTGTTGCTGCCTGGGCTGGTTAATCCTGTTTGTCCTGTGCCGGCTAATGGTGAGTATTCGGGTTGTGATTCTACCGCTATGTTTTCCACGACAACAGGCTTAAACACTTGTTGGGCTGCCTGGTTAACATCTACAACAACATCATTTTTAATGTTCTGTGCTGCGTATATGCTTTGGCTGGCCGGTGTTGGTGGGTAAACATTTGCCCTGTTAACTATCGTGCTTTCTGGAAAAACATTAGTTGTGCCCGCTGCTGTTGTCGTGCTGGTCGCTGCTGTGAAAGTCTTACTCAGCGGTGTTATGCTGGTGGGCTTTGGTGTGAACCCTGTTAATATTATTGGTGCTTTACCTGGCGTTGCTTGCACAACTAACAACCTGCCTGTGGTACTATCAAAGGCAGCTATTTCTGTTGCGTCAACACCTATGGCTTTAACCCCCCCTTCTGGTAAAGCACTTGTTGGTAATGCTCTTGGTGCTGGCTTCCATGCACCACCATAACCCTTAATATTTAGGCCGGTTAGTTTTGCGTCAAAGACATGGACGCTGGCATAACCGGTTTTGCCAGGCTCAATGACAACCCCGCCCAGCTTGTTAGGATTAAGGAACATGCGGTTAAAATCATCTATGCGGATAAAAGCCCTGCCTGCCTGGTCGGTTCTCAAAAGGCTTTGTTGTACTGGTAGCTTGTTGCCTGGCTTGTTAGCACCTCTGAATAATTCTGTACTCTTGGCCTTGTAATCCACTTGCACGACATTACCAGGGGGCTTGGTTATTGGTTGCTCTTTGCCTAGCTTTAGGTCATACTTTATGGTTGTCGCTTTGCCTGTTTGTTCCGCCCTGGCTGTCACTCCTTTAACTTCTCGGCCTGTTGGTACTCTCGTTTTAAACTTGGTGACGCTTCGCCCCTGGGCAGTTGTTAGGGCTGTGCCTGGTTTGTACCTGGCTGCTTTCAATGTTTCTATTGCTTGCCTGGCTCTTATCCCCCCGGCTGTTCCTAAGTTGCTGCCGGCTTGGAAACTTGTTCCTATCGCCAATGCTCCCCCTGCTAGTTGCCCGGTTGTTTCTAAGGGGTTTTCGCTCAGGGCTATTGAGCCTGCCACTAACCCGCCGGCTGCTGTGTATGCCCCTAGCTTTATCCCTTTGCCAGCTGCTTTAACAACTGCCGGGGCTTTGCCTAAGAAACTAAGGGCTTGTGAACCTCTCAACGCACCAACAGCAGCACCCACCGGGGCAGCTGCTAGAAATATTGTTGCTGTGGTCTTGTCCGTTCCTATGTTGGTAACGCCACCCCTTACAACCCCTTTTGTTAGGCTGGCAGCTTCATTAATCGTTATGGTTGGTATCGGTAATGGTGGCCTAACATTTGCCACGCCCAGGTGTTCTGCTCTTTCCTGGAAATCAGTTATAACCCCCTCTGCTCCTCTGCCGACATACTCAAAGCCTTTGCTTGTTATGCCTGCTGCCTGTTCTAATATCCTGGCAGGGGTGGCCTTTTCTCCTGGTTCTAAGGGTTGGAACTTCCCATACTTGGGCTTGCTCCCTAGAATATCTTGCTTTGTTTGCTCTGCCCTCTCTTTCTGAAACGCTTTTAACTCCTCAAATGTACCGGCCTTAGCTTTCTTCTCAGCTGCTAGCCGGCGGTTAAACTCTTCTGCTCCCTGCTGCAATGTTATCTTTGCCTGTGCTTCCCCAATGTTAGCACCGGTGAGCCTGCCACCAACCAGGTTGGTTGTTCCCGGGGTGTGTTTAACTAGCACTTCTTCTGTTTCCTGGCTAAATGTGCCAGGCTTTACCCTTGTTTGCCCCCCGCTGGTAGCCTCTAATCCTATGGCCTCAAATTGAGTTAACACCCTGCTTTGCTGGCCGTCCTGGACGGCAATAACCCTGGCTTGTTCCTCTGGTGTTTGTTCTTCCCCTGTGCCGGTCAATGGTGTTGGTGGCTTGCTATAAGTAGTTACTTTGGTGAACCTCTCACCCTCAACAGTTACCGGCTCTTCTTCCCGGGTTACTTCTCCTTCTGGATTCCTAAAAGTTCTTTTTCTGCCTGTTCTCGTAACGCTGCCGGTGTCTAGCTTGCCAGGAGTTACCCCTTTACTTCTGAGCCTTTCCCTGCTTGCTTCCCCGGTTGCTATTACTGTTGCCATAGTCTTAGCCTGTCTAGCTGTGATTTAGATCATCACAGCTAGGGTAGTAGTTTGGCATAATTTCTGTCGTATATTGCTTGCCTATCTTTCTTTTTCTTTTCTTGTGCTGCCTTTGGCAATTCCGCCCAATCATTCACTTTTTACGCCTCCTTACTATTTTTATGCTGTCAATGTCAATGCCCAGCTTGTCCGCAATAACATTTTTGCTGTACTTGTCGGACAGGACAACACCCTTTTTTGTTTGTGTAAACATGAAATCTCCCACTAACTTTTTCTTAGTCATACTCTCCCCCCAGGCTAAACATGAGCAGAGCAAACATGACTATACTCACCACCATTAACCCCCAGCCCACTAGGTGGTGGTTTGCTCCTTCCCACCCCTCATAGTCTATGGTTGTTACTGTGGTGTTGCCGTCAATGGTGGCCGTTTCCCCTGCAACTACTCCCAGGTTGCCAGCCTCAATGATAAAACCGCATAAGAACCACAGAAATAGGCCTATCACAGCCAAAAAGGGTGCGTCTGCTAGGTAGCCCCCCACAAAAAGCAATAAGGCCAGGGCTGCTAATATGAGGAATACCGGCATAACAACTAGCCCGCTTTGCAGGTTGCCAACATTGTTGCAAGCATAATAGCTATAATCGGTATAGGTAATATTGCTAGAAGTGCCCAATAAGACAGTATCAATATAAAGGTAGTGTGTCGGGTTGCCCGCCCCTGTGTGGCTAAACCTCAGCTGTGTTAGGTTGCTCTGCCAATAGTTAGAACCATTAAAGCTAATGTTTATCCATTGGTAGGAATCTGTTACTATGAAGTGTGTTTGCTCCACCCAGGCAGAAAGGTTATAATCATATATCTCTAGGTATATGTCGTCCTCAGTCTCCCCGCCGTCATAATAAAGGTATGCGTCCACCTGTGTAGGGCTGTGATTAACATTATCATAGCTTATGTTTACCTGTATGTTCGGGCTGGTCGGGCTTTCCCTTATTATGAATATGTCGCCATCGGCATATTGTAGGCTTGTTAGGTTTCCAGCTGTGAGAGTACCACCTAGTATGTCATAATCAGCAGGCCTAAAAATGGTGTTATTCAGGTCACAGCTGTTTTGGTCATAACTTATAAGGTATCTTGTTTGTAGTTGCTGGAACTCAAAGCAGCTGCCAACATCGGTGTAGTTAGACCAACTGGTATTAGTGTAATTTGTTGTGCAAGATAACGCTAGTTGCACGAACAGAAAAAGAAAGGCTGGCAATAATGCGAGCCTTAAGGCTGTCGTTGTCAACATTCCCGGCGTTCTGTTTCTGCCATTGCTTTTACACAATGCCAAAGACATTTAGAACCCCCACCACCAAACCAATTATACCCACCAGGGTTAAAAGGCCAAATAGCGTTGTTTCGCTGGTTTCCCATGCGTCTGTGTTGGTGTCTTTAACAACTGTGATAAAGACATTACTCAGCATGACTACACCCAGGGTGATTGAAACAATCCCGCCAATCATGGAAGCCATTTTTTTATGCACACCTCGCTAAGAACCACACTAAAATAAAAAATATATAAGTTATTCCCCGCTTTTCCGGGTATCTATGCTCTTCTTCCACTTATACGCCCTGTACCAATTAGCACTTTTCCCCTTGCACTTCTGCAACAAGAAGCCCCGGCGGGCTAGGTCGTAAATGTGATTAGCAACAGTATCCCTTTTTAATCCTAGTTCCTTGCTAATCTCAGAAATAGTTAAATAATCTTCTTGGTTGTTCTCCCGCATATAGTCTAACACAATCAGAAAGTTAGCCATTAGGTACAGCCCCCCTGGTTGTGATTTAGATCATCACAGCCACACCTTAGTATAATCCTCCCCCTCCACCAAACCATATTGGTTGTATGCTTGTGTTATCATATCCTCTAGCTTCTCACCAACCCCCCGCACTTTGGGAGTTATCTTAATAACCAGGGGTTCTAGGCTTATTATCTTTTCCCGGAACATGGCCTTTACTACTAGCCGGTCTTTTCTTGTCATGGGCTTACTCTTCAAATCCTTAATAGCACTAACCCCTTTACTGGTTTGTATCGTTACCATTAGGCTTTTCATCGTTTCAACCTGCAATAGTGTTTATCAACAGCCACATAAGTAGCCCTTACCTTGTCAACACAATTATTTTTGTGTATCTTATTCTGCCTGTGCCACTCATAAGAGTAGGTGCTTTCTATTTCTCCCCTGGTCGCCTTGTCGCCATGCTTGGTGACGAGTTCGGCTACATCGTGGGCTAGTCTTTGTTCTAAACTCTTCTTCAACTTTACCACCCTTTACATTTTTTCCGGCTACAATAATAAGGTGGCTCTCTAGGTACAACCTGAGTAGCGTCACCAACAGTTATTGTTTTCTCAGCCACAAGCATAGACTTACCGCAATGGTCACAACTTACTTTTCTTAATGTCATTTCCAAAACCCCCATTATAAAGAAAATGATTAAGACCAAACAACACCAGCAACATAGCTATTGTTATGGCAGCAACATTGCCAGCATAGAAAGGTGGCTCTTTACCCCACTCTTCACCAGGCAAAAGGTATTCTTTAGCACAGAGAGCCGGGTATTCTTCCCCTATGAACCCCTTTAAATCATCGCAACGCTCATAATAAGGGTTTTCGCAATAAGCCTTACTATTGCAAGCTAGGTAAAGGTTGGGGTTGTTAAAATAATAGTTGGACACAACAAAAGTGTAGAGGAGAAACAACACCAGAAAACCCCAGCCTAAGTGCCGGTTAACCTTGTAACCATTAGGGGTAACATTAAACTTGCCCTTTTTCTTCCAGTAAGACTTCATACAAAACCCCCGCTGCTGTTAGGCTACTCATAAGCCTAAGTTTTACCCCTTTTATTTTGTGCTGAAAATTAAAGCTAGCCCACATACTAACAAAGTAAACCAGCTTAGGAAAATAATAGAGAGGAAAGAACACCCAGGGAAAACCAACGAATAAAGGCACAACAACTAAAATGTAACCACTACGCACAACAATAGTGATTTTGTCGTTTAAGAAGAGATTCTTAGAACTGGTTAGGGATATATTAAGACGCTGGATAAAACGCTTTATCTCTTCAACTTTACCGCTGCTATTAGTCGTTGCCTTTAGGTACATCATCGCTTGGTAATCCATTTTAGGCCTTTCCTCTCTAGCTAATAACATTGGGGGCACTCCCCGACATCATCATAATAAGATAAATCCCCCCGCCAATAACAAGCAAGCCAATAAGCACAGTTTTCATATCTAACCCCATGCCTGGTAACTTCTTGCTTGGCCTCATCAAAGCCCACTTAATAACATTATTAAGTATGTGGCTATCATCATACCCGACAAACAAACGCCTAACCACTTGCTTTTGAGTTACCGGGCTTTTCTTAGTCACCACCTCTCCTTTATCATTTTTTAGTATGTTGCCTTCCTCGTCCATTACGGCCACATCGTTAACCTCACCGGTGGGCACTTCTTCTAAGTCCTCTACTATCCTTTCAAAAATAAAAGGTGCTGTGTCGTTCTCCGTAACATCTATGGTGTCAACTCTAATGCTACGCTTGAGGCTGCCATAAGGAACGCTTTTTATGTGGTGGTCTTTGTCTAGCCACTTATAGCTTATCCCGCCCCCAGGTAACACCTTAGCGTTCCTATAAACTATTGTTCCGTTGTTCCGGTGAACTCGTACTAATACCCCGCCCCCCCGGGATTTAAGCCAGGGCATAACAAACCCTCTGAGAAGAAAAAACCATATCACAGAGCCTAGCAAGAAGCTAACACTCATACCTATTATTATCCAATAAAATTCGCTCATTTTTCAGCCCCACACATTAAACACATTTCGCTTTCTTTGTCGTTCCAGAACCCGCAATAAGGGCACAACCAAAGCGTTTGGGTATTCATCTCCTCATGCTTCAATAGAACCCCCCCTGCTTCTTGCTACCGCCAAAGAAAGATTTACCGCTTGTTTGCTTTTCGGTTATGTCGCTGCTTGTGCTAAATGTCCTGGCAACCCGGCGAAAAAACCCTAGCCTGCTTTGGCTCAGTTCCAATGGTACTGCTACCTGGCTAATAGCCACAGCTACGCAATCGTCAAATTTGCCAGGCCTAAGCACCTGCAAGACATTACACAACCGCCCCCTATCCTCTAAGTATTGTATGTCGTCAATTTTGGGGTTTAGGTTTCCTAGCCTGAAATCCCTGGTAATAAAGTTGTTGCTCTTTATCCATTGAGGCTGGGGGGTTGGTGTTCCGTCCTTGTCGGTGAATAGATTTATGTCTATCTCTCCCAGGTTGCCCCAGGTCGTAACTGTGGTTAAAAAGTCGTATTCTGCGTTAGTCGTTGGTATCGGGGTTGCCATCTTTGCTTGCTCTCACTTCCACCAATCCGGGGGTGTACCCGCACTTGTCACTTAAGGCTTTTATCCAGGCACACCTAGCAAAATGGCTTACGCTGTCGTATAGGTCATAGTTGGTTTTTTCTAGGTATTCTTGGGCTGCCTTCTTTTCCTCTTCTCTAATCCTAAAAGAAATGGTGCTGTTGAACATGGGCAATATTAGCCCTGTTCCTTCGCAATCTTCGCAAATGTGGTTTTTGGCCACTTCGCCTAATCCTTTACAGGTCTTACAGCGTTTCACTTGTACCCCTCCGGCTCTAGGTCAAAACTAAACGCTACGCCCCACACATCACTAGGGTTTTGCGTGTTCGGGTTTATGCTCAAAGAAAAAGGTTTCTTATGGAACGCTGCACACAAGAGTTTAAACGCTTCCATAATCGCTTTGTGTTCCTCAAAATCCAGAGGACGGGTTAAATTGTTCTTAAATTCTTTCATTGTTCTAGCCTCTCTAGTTGTGATTTAGATCATCACTACCGGTTGTTGCTTATCTGTCGCACTTAGGGCAAACAACTACCTGTGCCCAATCATAGTGCATGGTCTTATGGCCGCATAAGGTACAGGTGTAATACTTCACCTTTGGTTGCAGGCTACATGGCAGGGTTTCTTGCTGCTGCATAGTCATAAGCCCCACCTTTTTTTACAGGCTCTATGGGCTGGCCGGCTTAAATCATCGTGCAAATGGCTATAATCCTCATCAAAAGAAATTTTGCCACCGCATAACTTGCATTTCCTATCGCCTAACCTCATATTCTTAGCCCCCGCTTTTCACGCTTCATAATTTCCTTAGCTGCTGCTTCTTTGTCGCCCTTGTGCCCTTTGGGGTGCTGCTTCTCCATACTCCAAAAGAGGCTTTTTCCTTTTAGGCTGTGCGGGCTAATCTCATTACCAACAGCCAACTTACTTAATGTTGTGTCTATACTCATTTTTCCACCTCAGCGGTTAGGTATTCTGTTCCTTCCTCGACAATCCTTCTAAGCCTGGGTATGCCTTTAAGGTGTCGGTCTATTCTTTTTTCGATTGCCTTTTCACTTATGGCATATGTGGCGGTAAGATTTAGAAAGAACATATTTAAATCAATCTTCTTACCGGGGTTCTTGAGCAGGTCTAAAATTTGCCTGTCTATCTCTTG
>Ga0180438_10007655_pt1 | contig 13994 bp, 10 predicted proteins | sample SS_ome_12_FD_132455 | JGI IMG/M metagenome (GOLD analysis project Ga0180438, IMG submission 132455) | Hypersaline lake sediment archaeal communities from the Salton Sea, California, USA - SS_3_D_2 metaG | ecosystem: Environmental > Aquatic > Non-marine Saline and Alkaline > Hypersaline >... | reverse complement strand
TATTGACTGTCAGGACCCCTCTATTCTACAGTAACACACCTCCTCCTATAGGGCGCACGGCTCCATTGCGGACCGGCCAGAGACCCAAAACCCAGGCTATGGGTGAATATGGACCAACGTCGAAAGAAAGACCTATCGTCCCTTCTGCACTGGCTCTTCGAATCACCCGGACTGCGAATCTCCGAGGGAATCCTGCGATACCGTTTCTTCATCCTCTCCGTGATGTGTTTGCTCCTCGCTGGTAGCATTTACCAGATAAGAAAAATCCGGGCGGATTTCTCTTTAGAGGCACTCTTCCTCAGCAACGACGCAGAGGCGACGTTTTTTGAAGAGTTCAAGGAGAGGTTCGAGGAATCGGATCGCGACATTATCGTCTTGCTTCAGGGAGAGACGCTCTTCCATCCCGATGGCCTGACGCTGATTCACCGACTCACCGAGGCATTGGAGAAAGTGGATGGCCTGGAAAAGATCCTGACGGTGCTGAATGCTCCTCTCATCGAGGGGACAGAGGACGGCGTGCGGATCGAATCGTTGGAGGAGCTGATATCAAGTAAACCCTCGGAGATACGGGGACTCAAACAGAAAGCTATAGACAACCCCATCTTCCGCCGCTCCCTTGTCTCTGAAGATGGAAAGACCATCGCCGTCCTGGCCCGTCTGGCTCCCTATGTTCAGACGGAGAAGCAAAAAGGACCGGTCGTGGAAGCGGTGAAATCCACCACCGAATTGATCGTCGGGGAACCCTTCTCAGCACATTTTTCCGGCATGCCCGTCATCCAGGACGAGTACACAAGTAAGGGACTTCGGGAAGTGTGGATGTTCTTCGTCCTGAGTGCCTGTGTGCTGTGCATCTTTCTCTTCATCACCTTTCGCAACGCATTGGGCCTCTACGTCCCCCAGTTGACGGTGATTACGAGCGTGGTCTACCTCCTTGGCCTCATGTCCCTTTTGGGTCAGGAACTAAACGTCATCAGCAACGTCATTCCGAGTTTGCTCCTGGTATACGGAATTGCGGACTCGATCCATTTGATCAATCGCTACTACGAAGAGTTGGACAAGGGACTCCTGAAAAAGGAAGCCTTGATCGTCACCGTACGTAGGATGGGCATTGCCTGTTTCATGACCAGTTTCACGACAACCATAGGCTTTCTTTCTCTCTATACCGCCAGCATCAGGATCATAGAAACCTTCGGGCTCTTCTCCGGTATCGGCATCTTGATCGCCTATGTGGTCACCATTCTGCTCATTCCAATCCTGCTATCCCTCCGTCCTGCACCCAAAAGAAAATGGAAAGAACATAAAGGAGACGACGCCATAGAGAAGGTCATGGTCTACGTGGGGCGTTTGAATGAAAGGCACCCCAAGATCCTGATCACCCTGGGCATCGTTCTGTTTTCGATTTCAGCCATCCTTTGCGCCCGGGTGAACATCGAATCCTACATCCTCCAAGAACTCTCCGAGGAGAGTCCCGTCGTTCGGGCGAACCACATCATGGAAAATGAAATGATGGGCATCCTTCCCTATCAGATCCAGATCTCAGCGGGAGCGGAAGGTCTTGCCTTTGAACCGCACTTCCTGGCACGTGCAGATCAACTCGAATCGTTCGTCGCCTCGCAACCTTGGATCCGAAAGACCTACTCCGTAACGGACATCCTGAAAGAGATGCATCAGTCCATGAACGGAGGGGATCCGGCATTTTACCGCATTCCCGAGACACGAGAACTCGTGGCGCAGTATTTGCTCCTCTACGGAATGTCCGGCAACCAGGAGGATCTCGATCTGTTGGTCACCCCAGACGGCTCTTACTTGAGGCTTGCTTGTCAGGGTGTGGATATGGGTACCCACAACTACTTCGAGTTGAAACGCCGTACAGAGGAAAAAGCAGCTTCGCTTTTCGAACCCCCGGAAGACTGTCATGTGACCGGCAGTAGCCTACTGGCAACAAGGGCCTTGAACAATATCATCCGTGACATGCTCGTCAGCTTCTTCTCTGCCTTTGGGATCATCCTTCTGACCGTGTCGCTGCTGTACCGCTCTATAAGAGCGGGCCTGATCACCGTAATACCCAATGTCATCCCCCTCGTTTTCACAATGGGTTTCATGGGTTTCTTCGGGATTACGCTTCGGTTGTCCACGGTGGTCATCTTTTCTGTCTGTCTCGGCATGGCGGTGGACGACACCATCCATTATCTTACACGTTTTCGAGAAGAGCTGGCTCGAACGGGTGACTACGTCCTTTCGATGTACACCACGCTCAGGACGGCAGGACGGGCGATCGTGTTGACTACGCTGATTATGGTTGCAGGCTTTCTCGTATTCCTCTCTTCAGGGTTCAAAGCCACCCAGGACTTCGGTCTCCTCAGCAGCGTTGCCCTCACATCTTCTCTGCTTGGCTCTCTCATCTTTCTGCCTGCTGCATTGAACACGCTGAAGCCTTGGAAGCTAGAGGACTTGCCCACCCAGCCAGGAGATGAAGCTCCCTAGCGAAGGGCATGACTTCGAAAGACTTGGCGGTCCAGTATCTATCTCAGGGTAAGAAAGGGCCCTTCCGGACGAGGACCCGGATCATCCGAACGACCGGGGACACAGCCCTGACCCGGGTCGAGGTCGTCGACAGGGGCCTGGAAGATCGTCTCATCTCCGTGGTCATGAACACGGCCGTTGCCAATGCAAAGGGTTGATGGAATGAACGGGACCGTAAGTGTCGTGAAATCGATTTGCCGAATGTGTCACGGCGTGTGTGGTGTGAATGTTCACCTGGAAGAGGGCAGGGTGGTGAAGGTGACAGGGGACCCGGACCACCCGATGAGCAAGGGATACATCTGTTCAAAGGGAAGGGCCTCCCCGGAGTACCTCTACCACCCCGAGCGTCTGAAGTGCCCCCGCAAGCGGGCCGGGGCCAAAGGAGAGGGCAAATGGACCCGAATAAGCTGGGACGAGGCCCTGGACACCGTCGCCGAGAGGCTCCTCCATTTCAAAAAGGAGCATGGTCCCGAGTCCGTGGCCCTTGCCCTGGGGACAGGCCGCCCCTACATGTTCATGAGTGCGCGGTTCGCCAACGCGTTCGGCACACCCAACCTGGTCACCTATGCCCACGCCTGCTACCTGCCGAGGGTGATGGCCGCGGCCGTGACCTGTGGGATGCCGCTGCCGATCTGCGACTTCTACGGATTCGGGGGTGTAGAGCCCGCGTGCGTTCTCGTGTGGGGTTGCAACATCCAGGAGACCGGCTCTGCCGACGGAATGTGCGGTCCCATGGCAACACGCGTGATCCGCAAGGGTGCGCGATCCATCGTCGTCGATCCAAGGAAGACTCCGAGCGCCGCCAAGGCGGACCTGTGGGCTCAGGTTCGCCCCGGGACCGATGTGGCTCTCGCCCTGGCCATGCTCCACGTGATCATCGAGGAGAGACTTTATGACAGGCAATTCGTGGGTAAGCACACGGTCGGGTTTGACCGGCTGGTGGAACGAGTGAAGCAATATCCACCTTCCAGGGCAGAAGAGATTACCTGGGTCCAGGAACAGACGATCAGGGAGATGGCGCGGCTTTATGCCACGACGAAGCCGGCCTGCATGCTCTGGGGAAACGGACTCGACCAGAGCCCGAACTGCTTCCAGACCGCCCGTGCGCTCATGATTCTCCGCGCTGTAACCGGGAACATCGATGTCCCGGGAGGAGACGTCTTCTGGGTCCCGCCTGAACAAGTCTTTCAAACCTCCCCCTTCGTGGCGCCGGAGAACACACTTCTTGACAGGATCTCTCCGGACACGGCTACGAAGAAACTGGGCTACGGTGAGTCGATTCCCCTGAATCCGGGAGTGCGTCATCCCGTGTTCTGGAATGCCGTGCTCGAGCAGGAGCCCTACCCGGTCAAGGCGCTGATCATCATGGGCACGAATCCCCTGCTGACGAGCAGCGACCCGTTGAAGGGGGAGGAGGCCCTGAAGGCGTTGGACTTCTCGGTTGCAATCGATTTGTTCATGACCCCTACCGCTCAACTGGCCGACATCGTGTTGCCCGCTGCAAGTTGGCTCGAACAGGATGACGTGGCAGACCTGCATTTTATCTGGTGCGTTGCGGCCAGGCAGAAGGTAGCGGAGATCGGGGAGTGCTGGGACGACAAGAAGATCCTCATCGAGCTGGCAAAGAGGCTGGGTCTCGAGGAGCTCTTTCCGTGGAAAGACGTGCGCGAGTGGTGTGATTACGTGCTCGAGGACACGGGCCTCGACTTCGAGGCTTTCAAGGAAATCGGCCTGCTCAAGGGCGAGATGCGATACGGAAAACACGAGACCCAAGGGTTCCCTACCGCATCGGGCAAGTTCGAGATCGCGTGCTCGGCCCTCGAGTCGATGGGGTTCGACCCTATCCCGCACTATCTGGAGCCCCCGGAGAGCCCATACAGCACACCGGATCTGGCCGAAGAATACCCACTGATCGCCATTACAGGCGCCAAGATCGAACCCTTCTTCCACTCGGAACTGCGGCAAATCAGCTCTTTGAGGAAGAAGAATCCGGACCCCCTGGTCGAACTCCATCCCGAGACGGCGCAGAGGCTTTCTATCGAGGAGGGAGACTGGGTGTGGATCGAGTCACCACGGGGAAGGATTCGTCAACGTGCGAAGCTGACCCCAGGCATCGACCCTCGCGTCGTGTCAGTTCAACACGCGTGGTGGTTCCCGGAGAGAGAGCCTCCTGAATACGGATGGAAGGAATCGAGCGCGAGCCTGCTCCTCGACCCTAACCCTGCCGATCCCATCTGGGGTTCCGAGCCCTGGAAGGGATTCCTATGTAAGGTACACAAGTAGGGGCCAGGGATCAGGGGTCAGGCTTTCTTTGTACAGTTTGCCGGACTCCATCGCTTTTCATCTATCACCTGAGTTGTGCTTAGCTTGCGACTGTTTCCCCCGTGTTTCTATACTCAGAAGTCATACATTACGCAGACTCTATCTTTCGACATGAGATCGTCGTCTGTGTGCTGGTGGTTGGGAAGGTTAGTAGATGTCTTTTTCTCCACACGGAAGGAGAAACGATACGGCCTAACCCTGACCGAAGCTGCAAAGGGTCTTTCTTCCTTCAGGCAGGTGCCGAACCCGGCCACGGTCCTGGTGAGCCACATGGACGTTGTGACTCGCCTGCCCGACGGGGCTCGCCATCTCGCCTCCAGTGCTCGGACGGAGTAGGAGATGTTTACGCTCGGAGACTCGGTGCTCTCTCTCCAGGGGCATCCGGAGGTGTGGACGTTCCCGGACGGCTTCATGATGAAGCTGCAGGGCGGTGAGGTATTCAAAGGGGTTGCATCCTGCCAGGTTGCAGGTCTGGATCAGACCCATGAGGCCGTCGCCTACTTCGGCACCTTGCTGGGTCTTAAAGAACAGAGCGTTCTTCCGATGGAGAATCGCGCGCTTCAGAGCCTGCTCACACAGGTTGTTGTGAAGGGGAGCTCCTGGACGCGGAGGAACAGAGTCAGGGGTTCCCAGTGGTTTTGCATGTATCGGATGGCCTTGCCGAGGGAGGAATTCGGCTCCACCTTTTTCTGATCAAACTGTTCCCGGAGGCCGAAAAAGGTGTCAGGCCGAAAAAGGTGTCAGGAACCTTTTTCGGACGGTTCGCGGTCGAGACACTGTCTCTGCCAACTTTCTTCTTGCAAAATAGAAATCAGATTCTATAATACAATGTATGATTCAGCGATTGGTCCAACATCAGCTGCTGGAGCGTTTGAGAGTCTACCCGGCTGTGGCCTTGATCGGGCCTCGCCAATGCGGCAAGACCACTCTGGCGCAATCCATAGGCGGAGCCCATTTCGACCTGGAACAGCCATCCGAGCGGTTGCGCCTGGACCTGGAGTGGGACGCCCTTGTGGCCCGGAAGGGCCTGGTCATCCTGGACGAGGCCCAATCCTGGCCGGAAGTCTTCGCGCGCCTGCGTGGGGCCATCGACCGGGATCGGAAGCGCATGGGCCGCTTCCTGATCCTTGGCTCCGTGTCCCCTTCGCTGATGATTCAGGTTTCGGAGTCGTTAGCCGGGCGGCTGTCGTTGGTTGAACTGACTCCATTTCTGCTGTCTGAACTGAGAACAAAGGCGTCGCGTCAACGCCGATGGCTGTGCGGGGGGTACCCTGATGGCGGCGTGCTGGGCCCCGGGCAGTATCCGCGATGGCAATTGGACTACTTGGCCCTCTTGACCCAGCGCGATCTGCCGACTTGGGGGTTGCCTGCCAAGCCGCAGACTACGGATCGTCTCCTCCGCATGCTGGCCGCGCTGCACGGCCAATCTTGGAACGCTTCGCAAGTGGGGCAAAGCTTAGGGCTGTCCTACCATACCGTCAACAGCTACCTCGATTACCTAGCCGGGGCATTCCTGATCCGACGGCTCCCATCCTATCAGGTGAACATCCGCAAGCGGCTCGTAAAGAGCCCAAAGGTCTACTGGCGTGATTGCGGTCTGCTCCACGCGTTGCTGAACGTGCCCGACGAGCGCGCCTTGCTGGCACAACCGTGGGTCGGCGCGAGCTGGGAAGGCTACGTGATCGAACAAGTGCTGGGTGAGCTTTTCTCGCGGAGGCAGGATTTCAGCCCGTATCACTTCAAGACCGGCGACCAGCATGAACTGGACTTGGTGCTGGACTTCGGCAACGAATTATGGGCCGTCGAGGTGAAGTTGACTTCCACACCCTCGCCCGAGGACATGATTCGCCTGGAAAAGACCGCCGATATGATCAAAGCGGGACGCCGTTTCCTGGTTTCACAGACCAACCGGCCGAGCGGTGACAAACGTCGCGTTTCCTGCAATCTGCCGACCTTTCTTGAGCACTTGCTGGAATACAGATCGTGAGAAATCAGGGGAAAGCGGCCAACGCTGATCTGGATGAAGAGTAAGGTGTCAGGATCCTTTCTTTTCATCGTATCCGGGAGTATTCGTCATCGAAGCACTTCCTAGACACACACATTCATCTCCGCCTCTATGCCGCCTACAGAAAAGGAGTTCTACAAAGCTGATTCATGGGAGATTCGACATGCGGTTGAAAGGAAGAGTTGCTATTGTTACAGGAGGCGGCAGAGGAATCGGAAAGGCCATTGCACTCACGTTTGCCCGGGAAGGTGCTGAAGTAGCAGTCACTGCGCGGACAGAGTCTGAGATCAGCGCTGTTGCTGATGAGATTCGGACGCTCGGCAGAAAGGCGGCTGCCGTTCCCTGCGATGTGACGCAGGAAGGATCGGTGAATGCAATGGTTGAAAGGGTCGTAAAGGAATTGGGCGAACCCTATATCCTCGTTAACAACGCCGGCGTGATGATTGTTGGTGATGTGGCATCTGTTGAGGCCGACAACTGGATTTACGGAATCACCGTCTCCCTGACAGGTGCATTCTTATGTTCAAAGGCTGTTCTCAAATATATGATTTTACGCCGAGGCGGCAAGATCATAAACATGGCTTCTCGTGCCGCGAAGATTTCATCGCCCCATGTTTCCTCTTATTCCGCTGCCAAATTCGGTCTGATCGGATTAACAAAATCACTCAGCGATGAGGTGAAGAAGCTTGGGATTAATGTAAACGCCATATGTCCGGGGTTTGTTGATACAAAGATGGTCCGTGATGGTGTTGGTTCGGAGCAATCATGGGTTCCCTCTCCGATTTGCTTGGGCTCCGTCCCTCCCTCCCCCTACAAAGTCGCCCGGCGCAAATCTCCGACGGAACCCATGATTGCACCGAAGAACTCAAATCCTGCCCAAGAAGCAGCGATCTTTCCTAGTCATTCCACCAGGGAACCCGTTTGTGAAAGAGGTGAAGAGGGTGAAGAAGAACAAACGATTTGCCGTGCTGCAGGCAGGGACACCCTGAGTACGACAGCGGCGTGATCGAGGAGATCATCGACCTCCTGTCCGGCTTGTCGATTCTACCCTCTGACCGAGCCGAGGAAGGACGGGCCTCCTTGTCCCGGTCTCCGGAACGCGCCTTCTTCCAGGGCTTGTTGAGACGTTTTCTGCAAGGATCGGGGCTGTGATGAAGCCCCGGTCCTCGACAGATTACGTGGCAGAGGCCATGTGCACCGTGGTTTGCGGGAACGGAATCTCGATACCTTTCTCGTCGAAGGTTTCTTTGATCTTCCGTGTCACGTCGAACTTGACACCCCAGTAGTCCGCCGCCTTGACCCAGGGCCGCACCACGAAATTGACGCTCGAGTCGGCGAGCTCGGAGACAGCGATCTGCGGGGCCGGATCGGCCAGGATCCGGTTGTCCGCCTTCAGGAGGCCCTCGATCACCTCATAGGCCTGCTGGATCGAGGAGCCGTAGCCGATACCGATCACGAGATCCACCCTCCGTGTCTCGTTGGCCGAGAAGTTCTTGATGATGTCCCCGGAAAGCTTGCTGTTGGGCACGATAATCTGAACGTTGTCAGGTGTGGCCAGGATGGTGGTGAACAGGTGGATGTCTTTGACCGTGCCCGCGATCCCGGCGGCGTCGATGAAGTCACCGACCCGAAAGGGGCGGAACAAGAGGATCATCACGCCCGCGGCGAAGTTGGAGAGCGATCCTTGCAGGGCAAAACCGACGGCAAAGCCTGCGGCGCCCAGGATGGCCACGAACGAAGCGGTCTGAATCCCGAACTTGGCCAGGGCGGCCAAGACCGCAAAGGTCAGGACCAGGATGTAGATCAGGCTCCCTACAAAGGAGACGATTGCCGCATCCGCTTTCCCTTTTTCGAGGAGCCTCCTTACGACATTACGGCAGACCCCGGCAGCGATCCGTCCTACGATGAGGATGATGATCGCACCGAGGATCTGCAGGCCATAGGTGGTGGCAAAGCTGACCAGTTGGTCGACGACGGTGTTCATTTCCATTTCCATGGTACACCCCTCCTGTTTACTCGTTTACTATATGTACTATATCTCGTAGTTGTAGGTCAGACCGAAGATAAGGGCCGTATCGGTCGTGTCCTTGCCTGGTGACGGCGCGTTGTTGTAATCGATGTTCGCCTGAAAGGTGGTGCCGAAATTTTTCCAGACGTTGAAGCGCAAGCCCTGTTCCGAACGGAAATAGAAATTGTCCGTGTCCTCCACGCTGAGATACCCTTCATCGAAGTGGAAAAGGGCGATCTTCTTCTTGACGATGTCCCAGTTGAAGTCGATCGACCATCGAGCGCTGGAGTATTCGTTGTCCGGAGCTATGTTGAAATCCTCGCTCACGTAGGAATAGCCGACCTCCCCGGCCAGCTTCAACCGGTCGTTGTCAAGGAACTGGTAGCCAAGACCCGGGCCAAGGGTGGCCCTGAGATCCAGGTCCTGGAAGGCGTCATATTCGAGCAGCCCGTTCACGTAGGCGTAGAGTCTTTCGGTGACAAAGAAGTCGTACTTGGCCGAGCCTCCGAGCTTCCGGGCCGTGACGATCTTCTTGTCCTCCGAGTAGTTCCAGGCACCCCGCAACGTACCGCGATGCCGCTCTGTCTTGGCGATGAACTTTCCGGACAGGTTAAGGCTTGCGGTCTCGGTGTTGCCCGACAGGTAGGAGGCCCCGGCCAGGAGGTCCCCTGTGTAGCTGATCCACTTCACCTCGGGTGGATTCATGCCCGTGACCAGCGACGGGGCACCGATCGGGACCGGCCCTGCGGATTCGGTGATCACCTGCAGGGTGCCGTCCGGGTTCGTTTCGAGGGTGCCCTTCACGTGCCTTTCATCCTCCAGGACCAGCTCCAAGGGCACATCGGATCGAACGCTCTTCACCGCCGCCCAGTCGAGTTCCAGCCCGGCATTGTAAGGGGTCTTGACCTTGAGTTTGCCGCCCTCGAGGGTGAGGATCTCTCCGGTGATGACATCCCCGTTCGCCATGGTCACCTCGTCGGCGAGGGCCCCCGGACAAAGGATCAGGAAGGCAAGCCCCACAAGTGCAAGCAGAAACGAGGCATTTCTGATGCTCGGACGTGCCGCCCTTCGATTCTTCTGGATACCGTGCCATCCACGTCGGTCTGTCATTTCGACTCCTTTCCTTCTCGATTCCGGTCCGTTACAGCCGATTTCCGCACAACTTCGACTTGTGAAGATTCAGGGATGCAGGCTAGCTTGGGGGACTCCCAGGGCCGGGCGCCAAGGGTTCTATGAGATCGGATGAATAGATGCAGGCTGCGCCTCAGAGGTTTCTAGACAATCTGACTGTATATCAAATAAAGGAAAGAATTTCAAGAAGTTCGGTCCCGGCACCCGCCTGTTGAGTCCCAACCTTTCATTGTGGAATAACACAGTGTATTGTTGAGAGGATTGGTCCAAGAGAGATCCCTCCGACACATGCAGGAAAGCCATACGATGGTCAGTCCGGCATATGCAGCAGACTACGATTCCTGGAAGGGGACGATTCGTTGCCCCGGGATTACCGTGGAGGCGGAGAGGCTCGCCCAGATCGTGGAGGAAGCTGCCAAGCGCTGGGCCGTTCTGCAGTACGAGAAACCCCGACCCTGCATCTGGGTCGTCTTCATCGGTGGAACGGGAACCGGGAAGTCCACCGTCTTCAACTCCTTGTGCGGCCTTACCTTGAGCGAGACCGGTATCGAACGACCCAAGACGCGCGGGCCCATCGCGTATGCCTACAAGGAGATGTCCCTGGAGAGGGGTTTTCCGATTGCGGGCGTTCAGGTGAGAAAGGCCTCTCCGGATGCCGCCCAGAGCAAGAGGTTTACGGGCAAGGCGGGTCAGATCCTGATCGTGGAGCATGACCGGGAAGAGATCTCGCACTGGATCCTCGTCGATACGCCCGACCTGGACAGCCTGGCACACGAGCACCGCCAGATGGCGGATGACCTGTACCTGCTGTCGGATGTGGTGGTCTTTGTGACCAGTCAGGAGAAGTACGCGGACGGGGTCCCCTACGAATTCCTGCAGACCATTGAGAAGGACAGGAAGCCCTTCTTCTTCATCCTGAACAAGGCAGGCGTGGAGATGAATCCGGAAGACATCGCATCCGCGTTCAAGGACCACAGCATCCGGATGCCGGAGGAACGCTTCTGGCTCTTCTCCTACCTGTCGAGCGCTCCACCGGAGATCCTCCCGGAGGGAGGGGACTTCCATGACTTTGCGAAAATCTTCTCCCGCGTGCTTTCCCCAGAGGCGATGACCGACGTCCTGAAGGAGGAGAGGGCGCGCAAGGCCGAGGTTCTCGGGAAAAGGCTGGATTCACTTCTGGGGGTTTTGAAGAAGGAGCAGCAGGCCTCGGAGGAGTGGCTTTCGGAACTGGACAGGCTCTATCGCGATTCCTGCGAATCCTTCCTTCACGGACAGCAAGACAAGTTCTCCACCCAGAGCCGGGCCTATCTCCAATCCGAAATCCGCAACCTCTTCGGAAGATACGATGTGCTGGCCCGTCCTCGAAGGATGGTGGCCCAACTCCTCACAGCGCCCCTACGATTCCTCGGCCTGGCGAAGAAACCGGATGAGAAGAAGATGCGTGAGGAGGCCCTGACCAAGCTTCGTGAGCGGATCGACCTCTCCCCGGTGAACGCGGCGATCGATCGGTTCAACCGGAAGGCCCTGGAACAACTCTCGCCAGCGGGTTCGTCCTCTCCGCTCCACAAGGCCTTGAGGAGGTCGGAACTCCTGATGACAGAGGACGAGGTAAGGGAACGGATCTGGGAAGAGCAGGAACGTCTGCTCGCCTGGCTCCAGGAAACCTTCGAGAACCTCTCCCAGGGCATACCGAAACAAAAGGAGTGGGGAATCTACTCCACTTCCGTGCTGTGGGGGATCTTCATCCTTTCCCTCGAGGCAGCGATCGGGGGAGGCATCGGGCTCTTGGACGCGGCCGTTGACACGCTTCTGGCCCCCTTTGTGACAAAGGGGGCAGTGGAGTTATTCGCTTACGGTGAGCTGCAGAAGGTCGCAAGGCAGCTGGCCCAGCGATATCAGGACGGCCTCCTTTCCGTGATCCAGGAACAGCGGGACCGGTACGCGCGGAATCTGGAATCCCTTCGGACCCCTGAAGAGACGATCAGAAAGGTGGAAGAACTGAGGAAGATGGTATCCCGCCTCGAAAAGGTATAGGGCCTATGGAATCGTACCCCCAACGCATGCGGAAGGAAATCCTCGAGATCCAGGGATTCCTCACACACGGCTCCTTCTTCGCCCTCACCCCTGAAGAAAGGGAGGGTCTACTCGCATCTTCGCGGAAGCTGCTCGATCGCCTGAACACCCTCTCGGATCAGGTGTTGGTCGCAGGGCTTCTCGGCGGGACCGGGGTCGGAAAATCCACGGTGATGAATGCCCTGGCAGGCGCTGAAATCGCCTCCACCAGCCACCGCCGCCCGAACACCGACCGGGTTCTCCTCTACCGGCACGAGGCAGTCGAACCACCGCAATCTCTCCCAAAGGCAACCGTCCCCTGGCAGGAGGTCGTCCACCAGGCAGAGAGAGTCCGGCAAGTCGTTCTCTGTGATCTTCCTGATTTCGACAGTTTGGTGGGGGAACACCGTGAGCGAGTCTTGAGCTTCCTGGAACACCTGGACGTCTTGGTCTTTGTCGTGTCCCCGGAGAAGTATGCGGACGATTCGTTCTACGCATTCCTGGCGGGGGTGCCGAAGGCCCGTCCCAACTTCTATTTTGTTCTGAACAAGGCGGATCTCCTGTTTCACGGTGAAGATCTGGAGACCGGCTACAAACAGCTGACGAGTCTTTCCGCTTTGTTCCAAAAGTACTTGCACAAGGCAGAGGTTCTTGAGCCGCTGGTGTATCCCGTTTCGGCAGAGGAGGCATTCCGGGAGCCTTCGGTAAGCCCCTGGAACCAGTTTCCCGCCTTTCGGAGGGAGATCTTCCGCGCGAGGGAGGCCAAGGAAATCATGGCCATCAAGTCGGCCAACCTGGACCAGGAGATACGGGAACTCCTCTCCCGCCTACAGACCGAGGTTGTCCACCTCGACACACTCGGGCAAATCCTCAATGAGTTCGTGAAGAGGTTCGACGCGGAAAGGGGGGAGTGGGAAAAGGCGGGCCAGGACATCCTGGATGCCTGGGTCGAGACCGAGATCAAGGGGTACGTACTCAGCCGTCTCGAAACCCTTGCCCCCCTGATCGGTCCCGGCTATGGGGTTGCCAGGGTTGTGCAGGAATGGAAGGCCCTGCGGGGGGAAAGGGCGGAAGGCGTCAAAGAACCGTCCCCCGAGAGGGTGTCCGAACCGCCCGGAGCGTTGCGTGACCAGTTGGAACGCATAGAGAACCGGATCCTCCACAAGATCCTTCAAGGTAGCCTCCCCGCCTCGTATCGGGGTCGACTCCAGGGGACCCTGGATATTGGGGGGGCATGGGAGGCTTTTTCGGCCCGATGGAAAGAGAAGATCGAATTGCACCTCCTGACCCAGCGGCCCCCCTGGCTCGTGGGCTTCCGGGTCGTTCAGTATGCGGTTTACCTGACACTCCTCACGCTCCTGATCGCCGCACTCTCCGATGAAGAAGCCGGGAAGTGGTTCGTGAGGGAGCCGGGTTTGGCTCCGCTCCTCCAGGTGTTCTTCAGCATCATACAGAAGCTCTTCAGCATGACCGGCCTGGGAGCGGTCCTTACCTTCGGACTGATCCAGGTCTTCCTGGGGGCCTTCTTCTACAGACGATACAAGGCTCGCCTTGAGAAGAGGGCACGGAAGCACCTGCAGTCCCTCAAGGGGCAACTCGGTCGAATCTGGTCAGGTGAATTGGATCGGGTGGCAGATTCCCTGAAGGACTGCGAGCAAGAATTGGCCTCCCAGCGGAAGATGCTCGCCAACCGCCTGGACAGGGAATAGGGAAGAGAGGCAATCCACGTCATTTACGCACATGAGCAACCTACGACGGGAATCACCGCAGGAGAGAAAGCGTTGCACAATTGTGGATATTGCGAGCCGCAGGCGTGGCAATCTCCTGGCTGAAGGTGCTGCGGTAATCGGGGGATTGCCGCGTCGCTCTCGCTCCTCGCAATGTTCCACAATTGCGGGTTCGGGGAGCGGGGCCTGACCCCCGACCCCTTTGGCTCTTCTGCTTTTCGCCCGC
>Ga0180438_10007654_pt1 | contig 13995 bp, 10 predicted proteins | sample SS_ome_12_FD_132455 | JGI IMG/M metagenome (GOLD analysis project Ga0180438, IMG submission 132455) | Hypersaline lake sediment archaeal communities from the Salton Sea, California, USA - SS_3_D_2 metaG | ecosystem: Environmental > Aquatic > Non-marine Saline and Alkaline > Hypersaline >... | reverse complement strand
TATTCAGTTGAATAAGCTGAATGTCCAGAAAGACGTATTTCCATATTTTCATTATACCAAAATACCGCCTGCAGGCATTCACCCACGGGCAGAGCCCGTGGCTCGCTGCCTGATTTCGTCGATTTACCATTACCAAAAGTTGGCGAGCACTCCTAATAGAGACCAATAGCGGGCTATTGGAGTGTCTGATTAGGAAGTGAGCCAAGCTTTTGAAGCGTGCCGGGGAATAGAGTGCAGAGGAAGGGGGCGGGCTTCGCAACTCCGAGTCCTCTTCCTCTGCTAAATATACTTATCCTCTTAAAAAATATTTAATCTTTGGTATCCTGGGGTTGAAGTAGCACAACCCAAAAACGAGGTGATTCTTTGTGGCAAAGGAGGACACACGGAATCGAGCCAAAGCTGCCCTGTCGTGTGTTTTTGTGTGTCGCCTCAACCACACAAAAACACCTCGACCCAACGGAAGTCGTTGGTTAGCCAGCCATGGCTCAAGCGAAGCCGAAGAAATGCGGGTCGCCATGAGCGCCGCATTCATCTATCGTCAAAAGAAGAGGAGAATCCGGCTGATCCTTGAACCGCTCTACGATGGAGAAGAGCTTTACTGCGTCGGCTCAGATCTGGAAACGATCATGAGCGACCATCGTGTGCTTTTGGGTCATCCGGAGGCGATACTGCGCATGCAAAATAGAGGTGCAGAATTCACTCCTCCTCCTAGATCCAGAGCCGATTGCCGTCGTCTCCTCCTGGAGACTGTCGCTTTTGTCCTAGCTGTCTTTGATGCCGAACCCAGCGACATCCGAGCCTGCCATGTTACCATCGACAGGAAACGTGAAGCCATCGCACCTGACGATGAATCACTTGCTGCAAGCTATGAGAAGTACCGACGCACCCACTTCGCAGGTGCAAGCACCGGTAAAGCATCGCTCACGCTCATCACCTGATCGGCTGCCGCACGCTTCCACATCCCTACCTAGCCCCACGCCCCACGCCCGCGACGGGCCCTCTACACACGAGGACCCCCGCGGGCACTTTTAATTTAATTTGTAGACAGGAAAGATTGACAAATTAGTTTCAATGTGATATAAAGAAAGATGCTGAAAATCTAGACAACATGGGCTACGCTCAAAGGAGTGAAGGTAATGAGGAAAGGAGACTGGGCCACTTTTGTCAGGCTAGTCGCATGGGCAGTATTCATTACTGTGCTTGCGTTTGCTGCTTACCTTGGCTTTATCAAGCCCAGGTTGAACAGCTACGCCCAGACCAACGAACACCTCGAAGAGCAAACGACACTCACCCTAGAGGATGTGGGCGTCAACGTGCTCGACCTTGAAGCCGCCTCTCGGCATGGCGGCTGGACCTACTTCCCAGAGGAACGATTGCTTATAGCTAGCGGAAGGGCTGCCGTCTACATCTTCCCGACGAAAAGGGGGGTGCCAGAATACTACCTCGCCGAAGCCGAGCGCCAATTCCGGGAGTACTATGGCGCGCCCGGCGAACCGCTCAAGAGCATCGAAGTCACCGAAGAGAAGAAGTCCATCAACGACTTTGAGGTGAATGTGCGCTACTACCAGAGGGGCGATGAAACGAAGACGTTTCTCTACCTCAACGAGGACTACTTCGGGGAGTAGACCATACACAAGCTCACCAAGACAACCTGCCTCGCCCGCGACGGGCCCCTAACCGGACCCCCGCGGGCGTTTTCTTTTAGATAAGAGAAAAAATTGCAATTGATTATATAAAATAACACATTTCCCAAAAGTTGGGCTTGTGCTCCTAATAGAGCCCGACAGGGGGCTGTTGGAGTGTCTGATTAGGAAGCAAGCCCAATCTTTTGAAGCATGCCGGGGGTTGGAGCCCGAGGATAGGGGGCGGGCTTTGCAACTCTGAGTCCCCTGTCCTCGGGAGAAGATTCATTTGTAAAGACAACCTTCTATTGCTATAATCCAAAGGAAATTAATTATGTCTTTTTTAATCACTTTTATTAATATTTTTTTCAACCTCTTAATTGTCCTTTTGTTTGTTAGGGTCCTTTTAAGCTGGTTTAGAATCTCTGAGAATAATGTTTTTATTCATATTCTTGCAAGTATCACTGACCCTATACTTTTGCCCTTCCAAAAAATTATCCCTCCAGCAGGGGGAATAGATTTTTCACCAATTGTTGCTTTTATTGCTTTAGAAATAATCAGGGAATTATTAGTATTTTTAGTCAGATTAATATTCTAATAACAAATCCTAAACTCAAAATCCTAAATCCTAAACAATCACAAAATTCAAATATAAAAATAAAAACTTGTTTTGAAATTTGGATTTTGATAATTTGAATTTGTTTAGATATTAGAAATTAGGATTTTGAATTTGATGACAAATTTATTAAAAAACCTCAACTCTGAACAAAAGCGTGCAGTAATTCATAAAGAGGGGCCGCTTTTAATAATTGCTGGTGCCGGCACTGGCAAAACCAAAGTTATAACGACAAGAATTGCTCATCTTATTGAAAAAGGTTATGCCAAGCCCAATGAAATCTTAGCCCTTACTTTTACGGATAAAGCTGCCCGAGAAATGGAAGAGCGGGTGGATATACTTTTGCCAATCGGGGTGGTTGATTCCTATATTTCCACTTTTCACGCTTTTGGTGACAGAATCTTGCGCGAACATGCAACGACTTTTGGCATTAATCCTGATTATCGCCTATTAAAAAAAAGCGAGCAGGTTTTATTTTTGCGAGATAATTTATTTAGATTTGATTTGAAAATTTTGCGTCCGCCAACAAATCCCACTAAATTCGTGGAAATAATGCTGCGTGTTTTTTCCCGTGCTAAAGACGAAAATATTAGTCCTAAAGAATATATTACCTGGGCAAAGAATAAAATTCGAAAAATAAAAGACAAAACAGAAAAAAGAAAAGCGATGATTCAGCTTGAGATTGCCAAATCCTATGAAACCTATCAAAAATTAATGCGTGAGAGAAATTATCTGGATTACGGCGACCAAATATTTTTGCTTTTACACGGCTTAAAACAAAATCCCGGGCTCTTAAATGATTTGCGTCAAAAATTTAAATATATCTTGGTTGATGAATACCAGGACACAAATTATATTCAGAATGAGCTGATTAAACTTTTGGCTCACCCGAAAAACAATATCACTGTTGTCGGCGATGACGACCAATCTATCTATAAGTTTAGGGGAGCAGCAATTTCAAATATCATCAAATTTGTGGAGGATTTTCCCAAGACTAAAAAGGTTGTTCTAATTAAAAATTATCGCTCTGGACAGAAAATTTTGGATACAAGCTACACTTTGATTAAAAATAATAACCCTGACCGACTGGAGGCAACAAGCAAAATCAATAAAAAATTAAAATCAACAAAACGGATAAAAGGTAGGGTTGAGTATTTGGCTTTCGAAACCGAATCAACTGAGGCAGATAAAATTGCAGAGATAATTGAAAAAAAAGTTAAGAGAGGCAAAAGCTATAAAGATATTGCTGTCCTTTTGCGCGCCAATTCCCAAGCTCAGGCCATAATCCGCGCTCTAAATTACAAAGGAATTCCTACGCAATTTTCCGGCGACACTTTGTTATATCGAAGAGAAGAAGTGCAGATGCTTATTAATTTTTTGCGTGTTTTGACCACCAATCGCGACAGCTTGTCTTTATATTCGCTTGCCATATCCTCTATTTATAATCTTGATATTAATGACTTAGTGGAAATATTTGATATTTGCCGCCGGCAAAACCAAACTCTTTTTCATGCTTTGAAAAACATAAAAAATCTCAATCCTTATAATCCGATTTCAGAAGAAACAGCCGCCAAAGCACAAAACCTAATAAAAGATATTGAGGATTACAGAGAGATGTCGCGCTTAAAATCACCGGGGGTAATTCTTTATCAGTTTCTGGCTGATAAAAAAATTTTAAGTGAGCTTAGAGAGCTTGAAGATACGCCAGAAAATGAAATTAAAATAAAAAATATAGCAGGTTTCTTCCGTGAAATGAGAACATTTGAGGACATTGTTAGAAAATCTAACCTAATTCACTTGACTGAATATTTGGATTCTATTTTAGAGGCAGGGGTATCGCCTGAGGAAAAAGAATCTGACCCTGATATTGATGCTGTTAATATTATGACGGTTCATGCGGCTAAGGGGCTTGAATTTGATGTTGTCTTTGTCGCTGGTCTTGTTGAGGGGAAATTTCCCGCAATGCGACGTAGCGAATCAATTGATATTCCAGAAAAATTTATCAAAGAAATCTTGCCCAAAGGGGATTTTCATATTGAGGAAGAGCGCCGTTTATTTTATGTCGCTATGACGCGTGCCAAAAGTGAATTGTATCTTACAAATGCTTTGGATTATGGCGGAGAAAGAGCAAGGCGCGCTTCTCCTTTTGTAGGCGAGGCCTTGGGCAAAAAAGTGGTTCTTGAAAATGAAAGAAACAAAGAAAAGCGAATTGAGCAAATTGAATTATTTAGGGAAGTTAGCGGTCCGAAAATTAAAATAAAGAAATCTCAAAATCTTCGCTTAAGCTTTCGCCAAGTTGATGATTATATAACCTGCCCCCTTAAATATAAATATTCTTCAATTATGCGGCTGCCGGTGATGCAACATTTTGCCGTTGCTTTTGGCAATGCCATTCATACAACTATTTCTTATTTCTTACAGCAAAAAAAGATGAACCGAAAAATTTACTTTGAGGATGTGTTTGCACGCTTTAAAAATAGCTGGAGAAATGAAGGATTTTTAAGCCGAGACCACCAAAAAGAAGCATTTGAAAAAGGCAAAAGAATGCTTCGGGTCTTTTATCAAAAAGAAAAAAACAAACCAGCCCCCAAAGAAATTGAAAGTTCGTTTTCTATTAAAGTGGGTGAGGATACAATTATTGGCCGCATTGATGCAATTTATAGAGAAGAGGGAAAAGATAAAATTTATGATTTTAAATCATCTGAAGTTGATTCGCCTGAAAAGGCAAAAGAGTCAGCAGGCCGAAGTTTGCAACTTTCAATTTACGCACTTGCTTATAAAGAAATCCACGGAGAGTTGCCAGAATCAATTGGACTTTATTTTTTGGGCTCAGGTGTTATTGGAGAGTCAAAGCCAACAGAAAGGCGATTAGAAACAGCTAAAAATAATATTCAAAAAGCACGGGAGGGGATAATTTCAGGTGATTTTGAGCCCAAGCCCTCTAAATTTAGCTGCACATATTGTGCTTACTCTAAAATCTGCCCATACTCTGAAGCATAGTTAAGTAGTTAAGAATTAAGAGTTAAAATCTAAAAAAAGACGCGGCTCTGCGTTATCCTCATGGAGGACGGCGCAGGGCCGCGTTGTGCTTGTTGAGAGCTCCTGAAGCCCACATCACAGGTCACGGAGAGTGTAGATCTTGCGGGCCGCCCATACACGGGTAGCTGGGAAGCCCTGATAGCGCGACCAAAGACAGTAGGCGAGAGTGGCCGCGCCATCGTGCGTGGTTGAGGCCACATGCCTGGTTGTGGCAAGCTCAAGACCCTGATCTCTGAAAGCCTGATCGCTTGCAGAATTGAGACCCCAGCCGCCGCTGACCGCAACAGTGCAGGGCACTCTGTCGCCGAGAAGCTCAGCACCTGCTTTGGCCTGGTCTGCGCAGAGTTTGGCGTGAGTGTATACCGTGTCTGCAAGCGCCAGACCGAAACCGCGCTGTGCCACCAGATCACCAGGCTTCACTGCCGGCGAAACACCATCAAGCTCCAGAAGCTTAGCCCGTTTTAGAAACTTGTGGGTTTCGCTTGCTGCTGCCTCATAAGATGATTCGGCCGGAATGAAACTGCACCTCACGCCCCGTTGGACGAGCTCCTTGTAGAACCCGCCCAGAAGGCAAGCGTTGGTGATGGCGAACATCTGATCATCGTTTCCCTCAAAGGCGAGGTTCGCCTCAAAGGTTGCTTCGCTCGGATCAACTTCCTCATCACGCAGAATCCGGCGCATTACCCCTGACCAGCCGCCCGTCCAGACGCCCCACTCAATACGGGATAATCCCATCATCTCAGTGACAAGGAAAGCCATAACCCGGGCGAAGTAAGAGTCATGGCTCACCGGCATTACCCGGCAGCCGTTGGGCGCCCAAAGGAGCTCCAGCTCGCCGAAGAAGCCCACGTTCAGGGTCGCCTCGTACATCCAGCTAAGACCAAGCTTGGCGAAGATCTCTGCGGTGTCTCCTGTATCATGCAGGCCCTGGGACTTTGCTGATACCCAGTCCACTTGGTATGATTTGACCCCTTGGGCAGCCGCTGTCCAGAGATCGGCAAGTGTCGCGACCGTATGGACTTGTTCTGGTTCAACCATCCCCTCGTCCACAAGGAACTTGGCTACACACCACGGCTGGAAGAAGGCATTGCGCACAATCGCTCCTTCAGTGGCAAGGTACAACTCAAGGAGCGAGCCGCAACGCTCTTCAATCCACTTCATCATCTCATTGCCGTGGTGTTGTAGCTCGAGATAGTCGAGCACCGGACCCACCAGCTCACCTTGCTTGTCCGCGAAGAAGATGGAGGCACCAGGGAGACCTCCTGTGTAGATACCTTGGGGGCCGGCAAGCGCAGTCCCGCTTGCAGTTGTCTCCCGGATGAACTCTGGGTCGTGGCAGCGATGGCCTTTGATTGTAACCCATCGCAGAGGAATCAGTTCTTCTATTACGCCTTGCGAGGTATAGTGGGCGCGGCGCACGCCTTCATCTCCACCCACACCTATCACGTCAGCGACAATGCCACCTTCAGGGAAGGGCATTGCAGCCACTTCCGATGTATCCCAGGGAGCAGTCTCAGTATGCGTTTCTATGACTTTCCCTCCCACAGAGGATTTGTTGCCCAAATTTGGCTGCTAACATTAAAGCAGAAAATAATTAGGTGGTCAAGAAAATATTGGTATTTATTAAAAATAGCCCAACTCTTGCATTTTTTTATATAATGTGATATAATATAAGTGTAGTTGTACATCATCCTACTCGGGAGGAAAAGCTGCCTTGGCAACAGAAGTAATACTTGCAATTAGTGATGAAGTAATTGCCACAGCGAGGCGTTCGCCTGTGGCCCTGGCCTCCATGGACGTTGCGGCAGACGACCCTCGACTCAGTGAGCTTGAGGTAATCCTTCGCGAGAAACTTCATCAGGTCACTCGCTGTCCCTGCGTCTGTTGTGAGCGGGACTTCGATGATCCACGCGAGGGTGCAGTTCTTGAGCTTCTTCCGATGGGGAAGAATGTCGTTCGCCTTCATATGTGCTGTGAGGAGTGCCTCAACGACTAGGGATGTTGCCGTAATGTCTCGAGCAATCGGGACCACAACCGCGCCACCCGGAATAGGGGGTCACCGGAGATGAAGAAGAACAAGCTGAATGATCCGTGTGACGGATGTCTTGTTCTGCAATGTGGGGCTTGCCCCCATAACCATTGCAGAGCGACTGCGCGGATCCTTGCCGCCATTCGAGGCGGCAAGTAGCCACAGCACAACCCATTACGCGTCCTCGGGAGGGATGCAAGGTGAGCTGTCGCAATAGGCGGGTACAACCAGAGCCGTAAAGCGGCGCCCGCCCCGACAATCGGTCGACGATGGTAATGTTAGCAGCTTCACATCGAAGCAACACACGCTAGCACCACCGCCGACCTTTTTGTTTAATTCAGAGGACAAGGGGAGCGCCCCTATCCTCTGGGCTCCAACCCCCACGCAATAAAACGACTTTTAAAAAATAAAATGGTTCACAAACATTTTTATATAATGTAAGATGAACTAAAACCATTAAATAAAATTCACTATGCAATCAACAATTATTTATATTTTTGGAGGATTAACACTCGCTGGAGTTGTTATTGCAGTACTTCTGCTTCTAAAAATCGCTGAGCAGAATAAAAAAACCTTAGAAGAACAAAAGAAATTAAAAGACGATTCAGGCATTGCCATGCTAAATCAAAACGTGCAGGGAATGACAAACACTATGGGAGAACGGCTTGATAATGCTGCCAAGCAATTCGCCCGCCTGCAAAATGCTCTGGGGCAAATGCAGGAGCTAGGTAGCGCTATGGGCAAACAGATGAAAGATTTCCAAGATTTTTTGCATTCACCAAAACTAAGAGGCAACTTAGGAGAACAGGTCCTGCGTGACCTTTTAGAACAAGCGTTGCCCAAAAGCAACTTTGCCACCCAATATCGGTTTCGTGATGGAACAATTGTTGACGCAGTGGTTAAATCCAACAAAGGCATCATTCCCATTGATTCAAAATTTCCCATTGAAAACTTCCGCAAATATCGCCGTGCTAAAAACAAAGAGGAACGAGCTCTTTTTAAAAAAGAGTTTCTGCGTGATTCTAAAAAGCATGTTGAAGACATTTCAAAAAAATATATCAAGCCTGACGAAAACACGGTTGATTTTGCTTTGATGTATATCCCCAGTGAGCCGATTTATTACGAACTTGCCATCAAAGAAGGCAATTTTATCGCACTTGCGGAAGAGAAAAAAGTTCTTCTGGTTTCACCCAACAGCTTTTATTATTTTTTGAGAATAATTCTTTTGGGGCTTGAGGGCAAAAAAATAGAAGAACGCGCCCGCTCAATTATGAATAATATCAAAGCTTTAAAACAGGAAACTATCAGGTTTGGAGGAGATGTCCGTGTGCTCAACAAACACATCACCAATGCAAAAAATACTATGGAGACAGTCAACAGCGGCTTTTCCACTATTGAAGGTAGGGTAAGATCTTTTGAAATGATAAGTGGAAAAGAAGAAGAAGAAGAGAAAGAAATTGAAGATATTGAGGAAGAGCTCAAATTAATAGACAAATAAAAAATGAAATAGGTTACTCTCAATTTAAAACTGCGAAAAACAACATCTTGACAAAAAGATGGTAATCGGCACAATATTTAGTTTAATATTAGTGTTTTTTAGTAGTTTCCACCATCGCGGAAATTTTAAGAAAAGCTCTTGACAAAATTTATTGTCTATGCTAATATGGGAACACTTTTTGGTGTAGAGTTAGCTGGGTCTGGTGTAGCTCGATGTGAGTTAATTTAAACACCATATAGCCAATTATTGCTATGAGGCTATAATCACATCTTCAGTGGCTATCCCCAGATCTGGCTTACTTTGCACCAAAGGAATTGCTAACTTATGAACGTAGAAACTTACGAACGGATGAACAAAATAGATATATTTGATTTGTTCTTAAGTTCTTCGGTTCTTACGTTCTTCGGTAAATGATTGTGCTTCAAGATGCGGTAGCAGGTTTTTTGCCCCTCCTTTGCCTGCTACCGTTTCCTGAAACACAATTAGTAAAATAAATCCAAAAACAACTAAAACCCGAGGGGTTGGATTGATTCAAAAAACTCTTTTTTTAAATGAATCGAGCCCCTAATGAGCAAATGGGGTCTGCCTACGAATGTCATTTTGGCTGCAAACTGCTACTTTCTGCTGCGAATTCCCAAAAGCTCCTCCGCTTATCTTTTTTTGATAAACATCGTCGCATTTGTAAATTCTCGCAACGAAACTAGCAGCTTTCGCTCTAAAATTACATCCGCAGACAGATCCCTTGAGGGGTCAAAGACGTCATCAACTGCGAAAAGCGCCAAGCTTAACGCAGAATATGGGAGGAGAATCCCAAATGAAGCGCAACCTAGCCGTTGCCGTTTTCGTTGTGGGCTTGGCGCTTACAAGCGTCAACGCTCACGCCGCCTACGGTGTCGGGGTTGCACTACCGATCATTGGCGAGGCGGATGGCCAGGCCATTGAGGGCAACCCCTTGATGGTCATCACCGCCGGCGTTGTTCAGGAGGATGGAAGCCTGAGAGCCCTTGAGTTTGATGCGATTTCAGCAGTTCCTGCTGATTCGCTCATCATGACTAAGGTGGCTCTTCAGAACCTCACCATTCGGCCTGAAGCGGATGCCACCTTGGGCGTCCAGCTCGGGGTCACGGGCTACACCTCCTACGAGGAGTGGCTTGCCCGGGTTGCAGAACAGAAGCCGTATGAGCAGTCTAGTCGCAAAGAACTCCGCAGGGCGAAGCCGGCGGTCTACATCTCAAATCCGGCGCGCTGGGTGCCTGCTACGCGAGACAGTGTGGTGGAATACCCCAAGCAACGTCGCGGCCAGAACGGCCCCCTTTCCTTCACCGGCTACATTGAGGCCAGGGACTTGATCCCGGGCTTTATCAATGTGATCACGGTGCGAGTCCATGGCATCATGGAACAGAGGACAACTCCGTTCCTGGTCCTGGGAAAGCACGGCAAGAGCATCTTCGGCACTTATGACGAGCCTTGGCTCGTCATGGTGGAACCGAGGGTCGAATGCCCTGAGACCAAGGACGATTGCGCGGACCCGAAGCCGGAGTACGTGACCAGGGAGGAATTCCTTCGGAAGATGGAGGAGTTCCGTACAAGCATCATCACTGAGGTCAAGGCGGCGATCTCCGGTGCGCTCGACAAGATCGCTACGAATGAACCAGAGCCAACGCCTCAGGTGCTCCCACAGGAACCGGCGCCTATCGAGACGACGCCTCCGGCAGAGGAGCCCGAGCCCGAGAATGTGACAACCCTTCGCTTCCAGGCGGAGAAGCAGATCATTCGGGTGGTCGTAGAGGGCAACCTTCCACCTAACGCCATGTTCTGGTGGAGTGTTGACAACGGGGAATGGCATGAGGTAGCGCCCAGTCAGATGTCCCGAAACGGGGACTGGGCGACGTTCCGGCTTAACCTGAAGGGATACAGTGGTCGGGTGATCGCAGCCGCGGTCACCGTAGGCGAGGAGTACCTCGTCTACAAGGAATACCAGCTCGGAGGAGGACACTGACATGAGGCACGCAAGCTGTGTAGTTGTTCTGTTGTTCCTTCTCGGTAGTGCCTTCGCCGAGACCGTAGGTGATATCAACTCTGATGAGAACAACTTGAGCTGGATGATCTCCGTCTCCCGATCATGGGATGGGACCAACCCCGACCTCAACGGGCAACTGACAGATACACTGCCCTGCGATGTCAGGGCCACGGTGACCTTCAAGTCAGGCACGTTCTCCGGCGGAACATACCGTGGATGGCTGCATAAGGGCGATTTCGTCTTCTACCAGGTCGAAGAGGTCGTGCCTTGCACTGGAGAACGGCGCAGGATTATCCGCGCCGGCAGGTGTGGGAATCCGGCAACGGGCAGGTACTTTGTACCCAAGCCCAAGCCAGAACCGCAACCAGAACCGCCTCCGTGCGAGCCAACACCATGCAAGCCCCCACCTCGTCCACAACCGCCACCTATCGTATGTCCGGTATCTCCACAACCTCCACCAATCGTCAATGTCACCGTGGAAGCACCGGAATGCCCGACACCGCCTACACCCGTGGTCAACAACTACATCGCATGTCCAGAACCCGAGAGGCCCCTACCGCGGCAACCGCATGCCGGAGCACAGAAGGTGCGCTACCGACAAGGTACGGCGATCTACTTGGTTGCTGGTTACGTCAGCAGGGATACCTGCCGGCAACCACCGACCAAGAAGTGTACCGACTTCCCAGATCCAAACCGACCGATAAACCCGCCCCCGGCTCCAGCCGATCCTGCCAAGTAGCGGGCAAGCAACAGCATAGATGACGTTTGTCACCGGTGGGGGCGAAACAAGCAAGTCTCTCGATGCCGAGAGACATCAACAAGCTTGATTTTGCCCCCGCCACCTTTTCCTTCACCTTTTATGCAAGAGTTGAGAGAAAAGGAAAATATCTTGACGAAAAATTATATCTGTGATATAATTCCAATAAGTAAAAATTAGGTAACATTAATTAAAACACTATGAAAAAAATTGCAAAATTCTTCAAGAAAAAAGGAGCTAAGGTTATTGCTTTCTTATTTTTATCACTTTTAATTGTTCTACTTTCAATTCCAAGCGCAATAACCGCCAATGGTCCTGTTTTTAATGATTTACCAGGAGACCAGAAATTGGTTAGGGGAGTCAACTCAACCCAAAATCCTGGTTCAGTTAACTGGCAAGATCCTGTTCGGGGCGAAGCAGGAGATGCAATTTCGGTATTAGTTTATTATCATAATACAGTCGTGGGTACATCCGCCCGAAACACCCGCATTAGCGTTACACTTCCAGCAAGTTTTGCTAAAAACACAAAACTTAATGCAAAAATCAATGCTGACAATGCTAAAGCGGTTAAGGATACCCTTACAATTAAATCTAATACGCAGGTTTTAGCAGAGTATATTCCTGGCACAACTAAATGGTTTCCAGACAGACAGTCCGACCCTGATGGAAAAGGAATTGTTCTGCCTGATGGCATAACCACCAAACAGGGAGTTAATATAGGAGATATTCAAGGCTGTTGGGAATTTGCTGGCTATGTCTTATTTCAGGTTAGATTAAAGGAAAAACCAGCTCCTACCCCTACACCTACTCCAACACCAACACCTACCCCAACTCCCGGTGTTCCTGAAATCGCTATCGAGAAAAAAGTATCTACCATAAACAGCGGTAGCGGAAATTATAATTGGAAAGAAGAAGTAACTATTAATAGAGGAGAAAAAGTCGCCTTTAGATTAGAAATTTCAAATCCAGGAACTGCAGTTGCCAACAATGTAATTGTTAAGGATAATCTTCCGGCAGAAATGAAGTATGTTTCTGGAAGTGCTTATATTTATGATGCAACCGCTGTACAAACACCCATTTCGGATGTGTTGGTTGCCGGTGGCGTTAATATTGGGAATTTAGGCAAACAAAAAACAAAATACATTGTTTTTCAGGCAAAAGCCAAACACACTCTTTCAAATGAGGCATTTGTTTTAACAAATACAGGGGTTGTAACAGCAAACGGCGGACTAAAAGACAGAGATACAGCAAAGGTTAACATTCCTTACCACACAATCTTAAGAGAAAAGAAAGCATATAATATTACCCGCGGAATTGATGCTCAAAGCGCTCCAGCAAGACCGGGTGATGTGATTGAGTACCGCTTAATCTCTACAAACACTGGTACTGGTCCAAGATTTAATTTTGTTGCCAAGGACGATTTAAGTGATGTTTTGGATAATGCCAAAATTATAGCAATCGGCAATGGCGGCTCAATGCAGGGAAATGTAATTGTCTATCCCACCCTTGACTTGCAGGCAGGTCAAACAATCAACTATACCTTCAAAGTTAAGGTCCAGTCACAGGGAGCAAATTCGGATTACGTTATGTGGAATGTCTATGGTAATGAAGTGACAATTATCATTGAAAAACCCATCATTGTTACCGCACCTTATATCAGCTTGGAGAAATTAGTGAGAAATGTAACTTTAGGTGAAAGGGTTTTTGAGAAAGAAAATTATGCCTACAGTGAGAATATACTTGAATACAAAATTATCATCAGAAATTCTGGCAATGCGAAAGCAACTAATGTCACCATTCAAGATGTTTTACCTGTTCCTGTCAGCTATGAAGCTGGGTCCTTGATTGTTCTTTTGCCTAATGGCAAAACACTAACTGGTGTCAAAATCTTTAATCAAAGTATTGTTTTGAGCGACCTAAATCCATACGACACATCAAAAGAAGAAATTGTTATTTTCTTTAAAGTCAAAGTCAACAAGGAAATTGCTGCTGGCTCAAGACTTGAGAATAAAGCTATCTCAACTACAGATGGTGGTTTGAGAGCCAGAGCTTATGCTTATACCAATATCAAGGGCAAAGAAGAGCCAGTTGAACCAAAGGTTAAAGGAATATCAAAGCTAACCCCAACTGGAATAGAAACTTACGTTATTGTTGTTGTAGCTGTTATTCTCGGCGCAGGGCTAGCTGTTGCGGTCAACAAATACTCATTAAAGAAATAAGGCAAAAGACTACAGGAAACAAAAACCCTCCTTAAGGAGGGTTTTTGAGTTTTGAATAAATCAAACCTTTCTCAAAAATCAACTTTTCTATCCAATAGAGCCCGATAGGGGGCGCCTATTGGAGTGTCTGTTGAGAAGAAAAGTTGAATTTTTGTGCGTGCTAGGTGGTTGGGGTGTGGGGATAGGAGGAACGCT
>Ga0180438_10007653_pt1 | contig 13998 bp, 19 predicted proteins | sample SS_ome_12_FD_132455 | JGI IMG/M metagenome (GOLD analysis project Ga0180438, IMG submission 132455) | Hypersaline lake sediment archaeal communities from the Salton Sea, California, USA - SS_3_D_2 metaG | ecosystem: Environmental > Aquatic > Non-marine Saline and Alkaline > Hypersaline >... | reverse complement strand
TCTTCAGTTACCTTAGCCTTTGGTATCTTGAACTCCTTTGGCTTTACATCCGTTACTGGCTGCAACATCTTCTGAACATTTGCTTTAGTAAAGAATGGCTTACCTTCATCTGTGAACAATGTTACATATTGCTTAAGTGGTGAACCAGGCACATCACGGAAACCGCTTATAGGTTCTGGCTCTACCCTCTTCTTCTCAATCGCTTTAGATATTATCGGCAGTGCTCTTCCAGTCAGAGTTGCTGATACGTCTTTGAAGTCTGTAACAACAGTGAGGTCCTTCTCAAGCTTCACGGCTTCTAGCCTTGTTACTTCAAACCTCTTTGGAGCAACCCTGCCACCAACCCTTCCGAATACCTTTCCAGCACCGAGCATTGTTATAGAGCTCTCAACTGGTCTATCTATGAATGTCTTTCCAACATCAAATAAGGTTTCTGCTGGTGATGTTAAAAGCTCTGAAATAAATCTTGTCGTGCCTACAATAGCAGAAGGTATCTGAGTGACACCCCTTCCAATAGCAGAGATTGGGTCATCCCTTCCAGCAGATGCCTTGTAATAACCCAGGTATTGTTCACTGGCAGATGGGTACATCTCGAATCCAGCAGCCTTTGAAACATATCTTCCAGCAACATATGTCTGTTCTTCAAGCCATGATAGCCCAGTCAAATCAAACACATCTGGTGTTCTCAATACAGGGTGAAAGCACTTGTTGATTCTCCCATCCAATAGAAAGTTTACCTCCTTTATTTCATATGGAAGTCCTATCTCATCTCTTGCCCTTGTTGGAGTGGTCTTTATTGCTGGCGGTTCATATACAATGGTTTCATGTATCGGTTGTTTGATAATGTCTGCTCTTTGCGGTTTTGGCGCTTCTGGAATCTTTGATTCAATCCTCTCTTTTGCTGTAGTAAACCATTGCTGTGTTGTTGGGCTCGGCTTCAGTGCTGGTATTCTTTCTTGGGCTTCCTTTAGCCAGTTGCTTGGTTGTGTCACTTTAGCAGTATCCTTTGGTATCATGCTCATTGGCTGCCCAAGCTCATCATATCCTATTTCAACTGCCTGTTGCGTTGGTCGCAGTTGTTCAATCTGAGTTACCCTCCCTGTCTTATGCCAACTAGTTACATAGCTTCTTATTTTGCTTACATCATAACCGACTGGTATCTTATGGAACACCTTGCTCCCACCTGGGAACGATTTTAAAATTGGTATGCCTGCCTGCCGTAATGCTTCTGCTGCCATTGGATACCTTGATATGCTGAACCCTATTATCATTGTTTCAGCCATAGAGATACCGCTCCTTCTTTTTTTACCAAGACATCTTGGGCATTGGGGATAGATAGAGTTGCCCCTATAGAACCAGAAGTGTCCGCAATCTGGGCAGATTGCCAGTGACCTCATATTATCACAATTGTTTAATTATTAAACAATAGTAATAAATAGTTTGAATGTATTTTTTTAGGTAATCGCTATCATGCGGACAATAGGCAATTGTTTAATTTTTCACCAATTAGTAATATAAACCAGTGAATTAAATATTCAATGAACCATACGTAAATGTTTAAAAACATAAGGAGCTGAAAGGTATGGCAAGTCTCATTGCTCTTATCATTGGGCTTGTGACAGGAGTTATTGGCTTCGTTATAGTAGACCAGGTAATAGCAGCACAGTCATGGAATAGCACACTATCCGGAACCATTGCTGGTTATGTTGTTCCTATAGGATTGCTCGGTATACTCGGAGCTGCAGCTTTTCTGTCAACAAGATAGGATAAGGGAAATGTTCGGTTGCCTCTGGGGGAAACTTTATTTAAATTAGGAGGGAAATAATGTCAGTAATGTTTTACATAACGCTTGCAGTTGTGCTTGTTGGTGGGATAATATCATTTGGTGTAATGGATGCCCTTGTTGTACAGACATTGGAAACATCAGGTGTGACACTCGAATCTCATACAGTGACAGTCGGTACACCGTTCACATTAAATAATGTGCCTATTGTATCCGTAACAAATGTAACCAATGACGGTTACAATTCGTCTTTAACAGTGAACAACAACTACACTATTGATGACCTTGTGACAGGAACAATAAATCTCACAAACTATGACACAACCCAGGGTGCGTGTTGCCAAGTGTCTTATACATATGATGACGGAACATATCTGAGCGGGGGTCTGTCCAGAACTATAGTCCAATACATTGTTCCGATAGGATTGTTAGGGCTTCTCGGCATGGCTATACTATTCAGGAAGGATTAGGTGGTGCTATGGATATAATGGTCTTTGCAGTATTCTTACTGCTAGCGATAGCATCCATATTCATAGACTTCTATAAGGAAGTCCCATACATGGGTGTGCTTGGCGGTATAATAATCATACTGCTTGGTGTATTCATATCTGTAGATGGCGCTCTAACCACATTGATATGTGTGTGATAGAATGAAAAACATAATCTTGTTAATAGTTGCGGTATTGCTTACTGTTGGTATAGCTGGTTCAAATGCACAGACAGAGACATGGTTAGCAGCAGGGAACACGCCGCTTGAATCATCTGTAAGGTTTGTGGTAAGGGTTGACCCAAATGTCACACAGATTATTAATAATGGAAGCCTGAGCGGTTCAGGAATATATCTATATAATGATAGCATCTCAATGTACCTCAACGAGACAAGGCTGAATGAAACCATTGATTATAGGATAGTCGGTCTGTCTGAGTCAGACCCATACTGGACAGGGAACTATACTGCTTGCTCTTCAAGCCAGAAGCTATACTTTGATGCTTCAGGCAACCTTGCTTGTAATGATGACCAGGTTGGTGGCGGTGGGACTGGAGCACCACATTGGATAGATGGTGGAGTGTTCCTTTATCCTAATACAACATACGCTGACAATATCAGAGTATATGGTTGGATAGAAGCTATCAACTGGTCAAATGTCTCCATAACTGAAAGCCAGATAAGCGATTTGTCACACACGGTGGAAAGCGACCCATATTGGACAGCCAACCAATCAGACTACTACACAAGCTCAGAGGTAGACTCGCTGGACACAAACACTAACACGACAATGAAGGATTACGTTGATGGTTTGGTTTGGGATGACGCTCATGTTGATGATGACATCACAATAGATTCAACAAAGCAGATAAACACAACACAGTGGGTTTATGCTGACAGGATATGCTTCAACACAGGCTGCACGTCATACGCAGACGAGACAGGCACATACCATTACAATGAAACGTCTGGCTCTACATGGCACCTGTATGGTAATGAGACAGGATGGTTCAAGATAGAGGAGATATAGGTGATTAAGATTGAAGGCATGGATAGTGTTCGGGGTGGTTGTTATGATGATGATGAGTGGTAACGCATCTGCAGAGAAGAACGACATGGCGCATATAATATACCTGGAGGATGACAGCGTGCATGGAATCCATGTAGACGGATTCAATGACACCTGCATAAGCGTAACGCTCTACCCTAAAGACCTGCGTGAGTTCGATTACAACACACCGATACCAGTGAAGGTTGATGGTGTGATAAAGGATTATGTTATGATAACAAAACCATTCCCGAAATACCTTCCAAGCTATGAGTTATGCATACCGACTGGGATACATTACCACAAGATTTCTTTTGGCTATGAAAGCACAACCATATGGCTTCAGGAAAACATTGGTCCGATAGGTGCTATCTATAACGAGACAACAGACACATGGACAATGTGGAACAATGAGAATGTCTATTACATAAACGCAACGTCAGGAAGGCACTACAGCAATGTGCATGGTGAGTTCTGGTCGTTCAACGACCTCTGCTATAGGTATGTGATTGACCCGAACATAGATGAAGAAGGATGTTTAGATGATGTGGAATGGACATGGTCTAACTCAAGTGATAACGCAACATACGCAAACCTGACAGGACAAGCCGAGAAGGCTGGCTACACCTTCAACCTGACATTCCATCTAGAGCCTGATTGGAAATCCGTTAGGATAAGACCGGAGCTGGATGTGACTGGGGTGAAAGCCCTGGATGATTCATGGTTCATTTGGAAGACCACCGAGATAAACATAGACGGAGATGAAGAGAACGATTGGATTTCCATAAACAATTCACTATATGACCTCAATGTGACAAACACAGAGTTCAACGCCACAAGGCATTATAATAACAGCGAACCGGTGTCGGGATTCAATCACTACAGGATGTTCGACAACGTGACCAAGAAATTCCTGTTAATGAGATGGAACGACAACAAGACAGTGGATAGCGTGACTTCTCTCATAGATGATGTGAACGCCACGATATACAGCGAATCGGGTCAGAGGAACTCGCCAGTGAGCGTGAGGTTCCACATAGGGGGGCTGGACAAGGGGGACACGGCACGCCTGACACTCTACTGGATAGATGCGATAGAAGCGTTCTCAGAAGACTTTGGCGTGGCGAGCTATGACGAAAGCGCATGGACTGATGACTCAAGCGCTTTCATAGGCGAGGAGGGGTGGTCATCAGAGTTCATAGGGGCTACGACAGCATACCTGGAGAAGACCAATACAATAGACCTGAGCGGTGCGGTTTCAGGCAACGTGACAGCCCTCATGTACCTTGACCCTCCGGTAGACGCAAGCGAGGGGTGCTGCATAGAGCTATATGACGGGAGCTCGTGGTATGGACTTACTCTGAATGACAACCAGATAGGGTGCGCAGACGGAGACCAGGATGCAGAAGGCGAATGGATAACCGTATACAGGGAACTCAATGACACATTCTTCGTGGCGGACTTCAACATAAGGTTCTACTGCTATACAGGCAGCGTCCCCGAAGAGGTCTGGATAGATGACGTGTATGTGACATACATGCCGGATTCAGATTCCACACCGCCGACATATTCGGGAGCAGCGCATAACACGACAGTGGCAGGAGCGGGCGTCAAATTCTCGATAGAATACAATGACAACATAGCGCTGAACCCGAACGGTGGATACATATTCTCAACCAACAACACAGGCACGTGGACCAATGACAGCTTCGTGAACTGGACATCAACACCTGAAACATCAGAAGTCATAAAAACATTGAACGACAGCGTAGGGGTGATAGTCGGATATATGTGGTATGCAAATGACTCATACGGGAACATAAACAACAGTGAAATATATACATTAACAACAATAAGCTCAGACCTAGTAGCTCCGGGAATAACAATAGATTCACCAGAGAACACGACATATACAACATCAATAGTGAACCTCAACACAACATTAAACGAATCAGCAGAAGCATGCATATACAACCTTGACGGCAACGCCAATACAAGCATGCTCGGTTCAGGAACAAACTGGCACATAGAAATGACACCTTCAGCAGGAACGCACCAACTAAATGTCTACTGCAATGATAGTGTAGGCAACATGGGGGAGAACAGGAGCGTGTGGTTCACAAAGACAGCCATCACCTGCGGGGAAACGATAACCTCGGACACGACCATGACCTCGGATGTTTTTTGCCCTGCAGGTGACGGGATAATATTTGGAGCCCATAACATAAAGCTTGATTGCGCAGGATACACTTTATCCAATAACAACGCAAGCACAGGTATCGATACAGACAGCTATGACAACCTGACGATAACTGACTGCAATGTGGAGTATTTCAACAGGCAGATAGAGATTGCCGGAACAAACATAACGCTATACAACACAAGCGTGATAAGCTTCCAGGAGATAGGGGTGTACCTTGTGAACGCCTACGACGGCAACGTCACCGAGCTTTACGCATACAGCGATTCAAACTTCGCACTAAGGATAGGGACTTCAGACAGGAACGAGTTCACGGACATAGAGACCGAGAGCGTGTCATACGACACCATAAGGCTGTCAAGCTCAGAAGACAACATCTTCAACGGCATCACATCAACAAGCGGAACAGACCAAGCCATAGAGGTAGCCACAAGCTCGAATGGGAACAACTTCACGGACTTCGCAGCCACAAGCGGAGTCTCAGCGATATTCATATCAAGCTCCAACATGAACACATTCAGGGACGGCACTGCCACAAGCGACGAGAGCGCAGCAGCCGGAGTGATAGACCTGGACGGCTCATCATACACAACGATAGAGAACGTGACAGTCACGACAACCACTTCAGGGTTCGGGATGAACTTTGACTCAAGCACGAACTTCGTCAATGTATCAGGATGCACGGTAAGCACCCACAGCGTCGGGATAAACCTCGGCGGAAGCGACAATGGGAACATAGAGGACAGCACGATAACATCATCAGAGGATGTCGGGCTGAGGGTGATAAACCCAGCAACCAGCAACAACGTGACGAACAACATGGTCACAAGCGATACATCAAACGCTCTGTGGTTCTTCCTTAATCCATACAACAACGACTTCGAGGGCAATACATTCTATGCGCCATCAGGCATAGCGGTATATGTCCAGGACACGCACGACAACACATTCAACAACACAAACGCCACAGGCGTGACAGGCGTATCTTTTCAGGAAGCATATAATGTAAACTTCACGAATGCGGAGATAACAGGCTCAACTATAGATATAACAACGACAGCGGATTCAGGCACATACGATAACTGGTTCATCAACTGCACATATGATGAGGATGAGGTCACTGTATCAGGGTCCTCGAACAACCTGACATTCGCCCAGTACATCCGAGCCAATGTCACAGACGGGACAAGCGGTCTGTTAGGAGCGACAGTCACAGCCTATGATGCGTATGACAGCCAGGTATTCTCAGAGACCACAGATTCAAATGGATTAACGCCTTATGTGGTTGGAATTGAATATTTCCAGAACGAATCAACATCATACTACTACACAAACTATACCGCAAACGCTACCCTAGCGGGGTATGAGAACGCTAGTGAAACATGGAACATAACAGTTGAACAGACAATTGACATAGTGATGGTGGTAGAATCACCAGCCTATTGCTGGATTGTCAATGTGGCTGAGGTATATATCCCATCTGGATGCGTATTCGAGACCGAGGGGGATTTCCCATGAGGAGTATAGACTTGATTGGATTCCAAGTGGCATTGATTGTAGGTATATTGACAGCGATAACAATAGTTCCAGCACAGACCCTGCTTGTTGATTGTGTATGGACTTCATACTGTGATGGGGATACAACGCTTGTGCATGAAGGAGACTGTGATGTATATGGTGAATCATATATGATATATGACAACTTTAGCTGCCCAGATGGGTGTGTAGTCGGTGCGGGACAGTATGGTGATGACTGCTTGTTCAATGAGACACAGTGCTATTCGCAGGAGCTTGGCGAGCTGTCATTCATAAGCCAATGGAACTATGGCATAGGTGGCATAATGATGCTCATAGGTGCAGCTATAATTGTAGAGACATTTATGAGAGACAAGGATAAGAAGAGGCGTGACTTCTTTGGAGTCACAGAAGCATAAAACTCTGGGGGATAAATATGGGAGCAGAAGATGAATACATAAAGTCAGAAGTAGAGAAAGACCAGGATATAGACTATGAGGAGCTCAGGAAGCACACAGCAGAGCTCAATAGAGCAGCGCTGTTCAAGGAGATTATAAAGCCTGACTACCATGAGAACATAAAGTATGATGTTGGACAGAAGAAGGACATATCTCCATTCACTAAGGAGCTCAAGACTTCGTTCCTGAGGGAGTTCGACATAAGGCTAGTTGAAGAAATATCAGATATAATAAACATACTTGTAAGCGTTGGTGCTAGAGGTTCAGCATTGATGCTGCTTGCTTTCAGGGATATAAAGCTCTCTGTAGCGCCATCAAGGGATGCCACGCTCTTGAGATTGATGAACACCGAGTATTCATTCAAGAAGATAGGAGTAGACAAGAAAGAGAGAAGTTTCTTAAAACGTGGGGGTGAGAGCGAATGGCAGAATTAACGCAGATACTGGTATATACAATGATTTACCTTTTCCCTCTTGGGATGATTGGCATATATTACCTTGTTGACAGACAGTTCATGCCAAGAATACAGAGAATGAGAGGAAGGATAATGGTAAAGCGTCTTCAGCCAAACGGAAGGTTCAAGACGTTCTATTCAAAGCCAGTGATAGAGAACGTGACAGAGATAGTCAAGAAGAAGATAACAGACAAGGAAACAGGAAAAGTCCATGAGATAGAGGAGGAAATTCCTGTCTCTGGTGGTTTCATAGAGCATAAGGGTGAGAGATTGCAGTTCTTTGCAACGTCTGACACGCTCTATGATGACTTCAATACAAAGGTAGCTTACTATGATGTTGAAGGCAACCAGATAATGATTAACCAACTGAGAAGGATAATGCCTGCAATATCATCAAAGCTGATTGACCATCTTGTTACAAGGACATGGAACGCTGGAAGGGCAGCAATGTTCGGGGAGAAGAAGAACATCTTTATCTTCGTTGCAATAGCTGCTGGAGCCGCTATATTTGCGAACCTGTTGATATTCCTGTTGTTCACAGAGTTCGACAAGCTGATAGTGGCGTGTGGAGGTTAGATGAGAGACAGAGCATCTGGCTTAATATCTGAGTTCAACATGAGCCAGCTTACAATGGATAAGATACATAGGTTGCAGATTGATGCAGACAGATACTCTGTGGAATGTAGCAATCTGCAGCTCAGGTATCTTACATACTACTTCACATCCCTGGAAGCCATATACAGATACATAAGACCATTGCTGATTAAAAAGCTGTCTGAAGAGTATGACAAGAGGTTTAATGATATAAGCGATAACCTCTACAAGAGGATGAAGTTTGAATGGAAAACATACACTACCATAAAGATGTTGCACAGAGACATGATACAAGTGATGCAAGAGAGAAACCTTGTCTGGAGTGCAATGAGGGAGCAGAGATATGCCGAGAACGACCTCAAGCCTGAGTACAGGATTTCGTAAGCCGGTTAGAAAACCTGCACAGCTAAACCGGATAAAGATAGAAGATTTGATAGCTGAGTGGCAAAAACTCTGTGACTTCGAGAAGGATGCCCATGTAGCTATCTCTTCTGATGAAGGAGATGGCAAGTCAACCCTTCTCACACAGATAGTGAAGATATGCAAAGGCAAGCTATCAGAGAACATAGTATATACTCCCAACGTCAAGGAGTTCTATTATAAGTATGAACAGATGGAAGAGACAAAGCCGCTTGGCTTTGATGAAGCCCTGGACCTCATTAACAGATTGGACTGGCATAAGGCTGAAGTGAAGGACCTTGTCAAACACATTCGGGGAAAGGTTCGCAAAGAAAAGAGAGCCATCTTTGTGTACAATGTACAACTGTTCCGTGACCTCCACTCATACTGGAGGAACCACAGAATTAGGTGGTGGTTAGAACTCACCCCCAGAGAATGGTATGGCAAGGAAGTTAACTATGTATATACCATGCAGAGGTCCAGAGTTCCTTTCATAACAGGCAAGAGGGATGCCTGGCTCCTTGATGAGAATGAGAAGTCCTGGCTTGGGTATATGTCCTCTGGTAAGATAATGCCAGAACACTATCTCAATATGCTCAGGAGCCACCCCTTCTATGTGGGAGAGTTCAAGTTCAGGAATGACACAGACCTTGTAGCTAAATACAAGCAAGAGAGGCTCAAGGCTTTTGATGAGTGGAAGATTCCTGAGGAGCAGAAGGTATCAAAGAAGATACTCAAGCTCCAAGAGACCATAGATAAACAGAACAAACTCATGTATGAGCGTGGTATAACCCAACCAGACATAGCTGCTGCTCTTGGTAAAGCACCAAACACAATAAGTGCAAGCGTCAATAGGGTATAGAAATCAACACTCAACACTCAGCTATATACTTTAATATAATTATTATAATACATATATCGTAATTTATATCTCGATAATTAGACATTCACTAGGGATTTTACGAAAGTGATGAAACGGAAAACTATTTAAAGCTGTTCACGAATACTATGGTATGGGTTCTTGAGCTGGTTCATAGGCACAATGGGTTGTGTTCGAGCAACCCTTATAATACAATATATGGTATGATATAATGGGCGTTAACATGGGATGCTTTGGCACGAAGGCATACTCAAAGAACAGTGCTCAGTGCAGGCAGTGCCCTTACTATATAAGGTGCGGGGAGGAGCAGAATGGTTCATAGGTTTGATGTGTTTATAATTATAGTTGTTTTGGTGTTTGTTGGTGTTTATGCCTACCAAACGATAGAAGCCGTGATAAACCCAGAAATGTGTCCAATATTCTATCAAAACGAATCAGTAGAATCAATACCATGCTATTCAGTTAACTGGGATAGTTATTGTGAATCTATTGGATGTGAAAAACATAATTATTGGTGTGGCAGACCAGGTTGTGAGTGTAGGGAGAGATTATTATGAAGCAATACGGTGCAACACCAATCAAGGATGTGGCAGGCTACCTTCCCAGGGACAAAGTTGTTGAGCTTGTTAACGCATCCAGTGGGAATATAAGGGATTTCGTTCTATTGTCAACGTTAGCTCTTACAGGCAGAAGGGTCTCCGAGATAGTTGGTCTTAGGTACAGGACAGGCGAAGATGGCAACGAAGTGCGTCTTGAAGAGCCTCTGGGGGGTTTAAGACCTATGGACCTCCTCGAAGGGGACACTGCTGCCTTTATGATTCTGAAGAGGAAAGCACCCACACGAAAAGTAAAACCGATACCCGCAAAGCTCACAAAGCTACTAAAGGAATACATTGCTTACAAGAATATAAAGCCAGAAGCCCTGATTTTCCCAATCTCAAGGCAGAGGGTTGACCAGATAATAAAGAAATATGCCAGGCTGATAGGCATAAGAAGTGTCGGGAATCGTAAAATGGGAGCTCATGTGTTCAGGCACAGCTATGCCATCTCACTTATCGACAAGTTGAATATCGGTATGCTGCAAGAGCTCTTGGGTCACGCTTCTATCGACACCACTGCACACTACCTTCAATACTCTACAAAAGATGTTGGCGACAAGCTTGAAGAGGCTTTAGGGTAAATCGAAAGGTGGCACGAACTTCTTTTTACGTTTCCTTATCGTTTTGAGATACCATCCGTCTGTACGCTTGTCATATACCCACACATCCTCTGTGTCTGTAGTCACATCAAACATTGACTTGCGTATGCGCTTCAGAGCCAAATCGCTTTCAGTTTTTAGATTATCCCTTGATAATGATTTCCCGAACATCATGTTCAGGTTCTTTCCAATTATCCTAATGCGTTCTATGGAGAACCTTATTACCCAATTAACAAGTCTTTTGGCATCATCCTTTATGCTCATTCTATCTTCTCAGTCCTTATCTCTATAAACTTCTTCATGCCCCTGGCTATGAAGCGCTCCTTGAGGCTCATCTTTATCCAGTGCTCGACCTCTTCTGAGGTCCCTTCCAGGTTGAAGATAAGCTCCCTCTTGTCCACGTCACTGTCAAGCGTTATCTTCCCCTTCCTGATTCCTTCCTGAATGTCCTTGTCAAGCTTGCTCTTCTTCCCCTCCAGGGACTTGTTGGTCTCCTTGAAGGTCTTTGACATGAGCATTGAGAACACCATGTCTGCCTGTATCGGGCTGTTAACCTTTATCACGATTCTTCCTTTCATAATTCAATAGCCTCCTTCATTAAGTATTGTGGCACGAACTTTTGACGGTCATTGCCGAAGTAGTGGACATTTGGTGACTTGGTGTAGTATTCAACCGGACAATCAAACACCTTTCTCCCACGCACACCATCATAGATTATCCTGACTGTCTGGACACCCCTATCCAACAGGACTTTCAGGATTGCCTCTGAGATTCCATAGCCACCATATTTACGCATGAAGTGTTCCTTCCTCCTGGTAGTAATATATACTCCATCCTGTATATTCCCCACTATCTTTCCACCAATCTTAATTTCGGTCATTTTATACCCCCTATCTCAGTCAAATACCCTACCCCCCTGGGGTGAGATATACCCTATGAACGGTGTCTGTGCTTATAACGCTTGTATTGCTCCTCCATACGAGCTCTGAGGTCTTCTGGAGTGCTTTTAACAGCAATCTCAGGCTCCTCTGTGTCCTCATTGTCCCAAGTTCGCTTTCTTCTCCTTCTACTAGAGACTCCTCCACCTATAGCTCCCACAATTGAAATCAGAATACCGCCAAATATTAACATTGGAATTATTGTTATAACAATATCAAACATTGAACTCACCTCACTTGTCATGTTATAATTGTGGCTTGGGGCTGCCTGAGCAGGGTCTGGCAAAGATTCGGGCAGCTCTGGTAAAGCATCTGGTAAAGCAAAGTCAAGACCACCAGCCCACCATATCATTGAGATAAATCCAGTCATCACTCCTACTAACACACTTCTTTCATTCATCTTACATCACCATCTCCCCCGACCAGCAGGGCGGACTGTGAGGCAACAGCATTACCTGTTGTTATCAGCCTCTAAGCCAAGATATGTCTCCTATAGGACTTACACCTTCCGGCTGCCTGTGTAGGACCCATACTGAACGGTTGGGTTGGTGGGGGAAGCTCTCACTTCCCCTGTTTGATAGGAACTACCCCTGCTGCATCTGCTATAACATTGGTTATCTTGCTGTTGGGGTCAATCACATACTTTGCGTTCCTCTTCAAAGCTGCTTCTGTTGTCTCAAGCTTCTTGAAGACCTGAGCCTCCTTCTTAAAGTGCTTCTGAAGTGCTGTCTGCTCAAGCTTGTACTTGTTTGCGTTAGCCTGTGCTACCCTTTCGATAGCTTCTGCATCACCTTCAGCTCTAAGAACAGTAGACCTCTTGGTCCCTTCAGCCTGCTTGATGGCTGCCCTTCTTTCACCATCAGCCTTTGTTTCCACTGCAGTTGCCTGGTCTATAGCAGCCTTCTTTGTATTCTCTGCCTTTATCACTTCATTCATGCTCTTCTGGACATCTTCAGTTGGCTCAATCTCCTTCAGTTCTGTCCTAACTATCTCGATTCCCCAGGGAGCCGCTTCACGTTCAAGTATCTTACAGAGGTCACCGTTTATCGCATCACGGTTGCTGTTTGCTTTGTCGTATGATAGATTGCCTATTATATTCCTCAGCGTGGTCTTTGCGAGGTTAACAATCTGGTAGATATGGTCTCTAACGTTGTATTGTGATGCCTTTACTGCTTCTTCTGTCCTCTTAACCTTGAAATAGACCTGTGCGTCTACAGTTGCGTTAAGCCTATCCTTAGTTATTATCTCCTGGGATTCTGTGTCTACCATCTGTTCTGTTGTGTTGACTTTGATTACCTTCTCAATGAATGGTATCTTGATATGGAACCCCTGGTCGGACATTCTCTTGTATTTTCCCAGTCTCTCGACCAGTCCCAGTTGGGTCGGTCTAATAATGAACAGTCCATCACGTATGAACATCAGTAAGATTATCACACCTACTCCAACTGCTATCCACTCGTACATTTTAATCACCCCCAGATTAATGTGTATATAGCACGCTCAAAGAGCCATGCTGTGGATATTATGAGCACAAAGACACCATCCTTCATCCTTTCCCTGAAGGTATCCCTGTCTATCCTGTCATGCGTGTGCAGCTTGTAGCAAACTGCAAGGTACACGACAACAGCGAATGTCAGTATCGACATATATGTCTGAATCAATCCCATGTTGACCGGACACACCGGACACGCCTCTACATCTTTGGTCAGGTTAATCATTGTCGGGATAGTTATATTCATGGCTTTTCCTCCTTCTTGAATATATCCTCCTCGTTATATTCTTTCAGGAAGAAATGCGAATATACAGCCAGACCTATCAGCCCCGCCAAGAGAAGCCCGACTGTGAGATAAAACTCAATCATGTTTGCCTCCTTTTTTGGATTCCTTTATATCGTCTCTTATAAACTCAATCACATATTTCAAAACAAATAAAAAAGGAATATAGGAATATTCCTGATACCAAGGAAACAACCTACCTTTAACTGACCAATAAATACCTGTTTCTTTCATCTTCCCGTCTCCTTATCCGTCAGGGATTTGAGTTC
>Ga0180438_10007651_pt1 | contig 14007 bp, 10 predicted proteins | sample SS_ome_12_FD_132455 | JGI IMG/M metagenome (GOLD analysis project Ga0180438, IMG submission 132455) | Hypersaline lake sediment archaeal communities from the Salton Sea, California, USA - SS_3_D_2 metaG | ecosystem: Environmental > Aquatic > Non-marine Saline and Alkaline > Hypersaline >... | reverse complement strand
TTCAAAGAGTTGTTCCTGGTCAGCGAGGAGCCGGAGCTGACCGGGGGCGCGGTCTCCAACGCCCTGCCCACCCCCGACCCGAGGGACCCCAGCCACCTGCAGGTGACGCTGGAGCTCACCCGAAAGGGGTCGGCCAAGTTCACCCGCGTGACGGGCGCCAACGTCGGCCGCCAGCTGGCCATCGTCCTGGACGGCAAGGTGTTCTCGGCGCCCGTGATCCGCACCCGGATTCCGGGCGACGCGGTGATCCAGGGGCAGTTCACCGACGTGGAGGCGCGGGACCTGGCCATCGTGCTTCGGGCCGGCAAACTGCCGGCGCCGCTCAACATCCTTGAGGAGCGGACGGTGGGACCCACGCTCGGCCAGGACTCCATCCGCAAGGGGATTCGGGCCATCATCCTGGGCGGGATCGCGGTGGTCGTGTTCATGGTGGTCTACTACCGGGCCTGCGGGCTGGTGGCCGACCTGGCCCTGGTGCTCAACCTGATCCTGATTCTGGGCGCGATGGCCATGCTGGAGGCGACCCTCACGCTGCCCGGCATCGCCGGCATCGTGCTGACGGTGGGCCTCGCTGTGGACGCCAACGTGCTCATCTTCGAGAGGATCCGGGAGGAGCTCAAACTGAACAAACCGGTGCGCGCGGCCATAGACCGCGGGTACTCGAGGGCGCTCGTCACGATCGTGGATGCCAACGTGACGACCCTGATCACGGCCATGGTCCTGCTCTACTTCGGGACCGCGACGGTCAAGGGTTTCGCCGTCACGCTCAGCATCGGGATCATCGCCAGCATGTACACTGCGATCCTCGTTACGCGGATGGTGTTCGACGCGGTCACGAGCCGGTACGAGCTGAAGAGTCTGAGCATGTAGATAAGGGACGAGGGGGAGAAGGCCGGACAGATGGAACTGATCAGAGGCACCAACATCGATTTTGTCAAGGCGAGGAGGATCGGCTACTGGATCTCCGCGGGGCTGCTGGCCATGTCGATCATCTCGCTCGTCGCCCACGGCGGACCCAAGTACGGGATTGACTTCGCCGGCGGAACCCTGCTCCAGGTTCGCTTCGAACATCCGGTCCGGGTGGAGGAAGTGCGGGCGGCGCTGGGCGGCGTGGGTTACGCCAGGGCGACCATCCAGTCCATGGCCGGGGGCAACGAAGTGCTCATCCGCGTCCCGGAGTACGAGGAGGGCGGCGGAACCCCGGAAGTGGTGAAGGAGGCGCTCAGGACCTCGTTTGCGGACAACCCGCTCGAAACCCGCCGGCAGGAGGAGATCGGGCCGAAGGTGGGGCGGGAGCTTCGCCAGCAGGGAATCTGGGCCATCCTGTTCTCGATGCTGGGCATCCTGATCTACATGTCGTGGCGCTTCCAGCTGGCCTCGGGCACGGCCGCCATCATCGCGCTCTTCCACGACGTCACCATCACGCTCGGGATCTTCTCGATCACGGGCAAGGAGATCACGCTGCCGGTGTTGGCGGCCTTCTTGACGATCGTGGGGTACTCGCTCAACGACACGATCGTCGTGTTCGACCGCATTCGCGAGAACATCCGCGTCTTCCACAGGGAGACCTTCGGGACCGTCATCAACAAGAGCATCAACCGGACCCTTGGACGCACCGTGATCACCTCGTTGACGACCCTTCTGGCCGTGATCTTCCTCTTCCTCGTCGGGGGAGAGGTCATCCACGATTTCTCCTTCGCCCTGATTGTGGGCGTCGTGATCGGCACCTACTCCTCGATCTTCGTGGCGAGCCCCATTCTCTACGAGTGGCAAATCCGCCGTGGGGAGAAGGGGAAGACGGGGCGCAAGCGGTAGGCGCGATCCATCCATCCCGGGAGTCGAGATGGTCCAGACGCACCGGGGTACCTTCGGGGCTATCGCGGCACTCGTGATCGGCCTGGTCCTTCTGACGCCGGCTGGGTCGGTCGGCCGGTCCTCGGGGGCCGACTCGCGCCAGGCCTCGCTTCCACAGCAGGGCGCTGGACCCTCGCCCGCCCCTCCCACGCCGCTCGCCGTGTTCGCGCATCTGGAGCACTGCTGGCACCTGGGTCTGGCCGACTCGCTCATCCTCCATCTGGCCCCCGACGAGGTCCGGCTGAGCTTCTGGAGGATGGGGCCGAGGGACGGCGCATTCGACCCCTCGCAGGCCGGCTACCTTCTGAGAGACCTCTTCCGGTTCGCCCCCACCGACTCCTTCCGGTTCACGGCCTACGAGCACGACCCGTCCGGGGACGACCTGCCCAGGGCGGTGGGCCACTGGTTCTACCAGGGGACCGGGGGCGCCGACCGCGAGGCGCGGGTCGAAATCGAGCTCACCGCCCACGAGCGCGGCTGGCTCATCCGGAGCATCGAGACGGAGAGATGGTAGGGGGCCGAGTCCGGGGCCCCGCCCCCCGTGTGCGTGCGGACCGCCTTGGCTAGCGGTACATGGCCTTGATCCCGCCCCAGGAGGCGGCCGGGGGGGCGATCCTCGCCACCGTCGCGGATAACGTCATCGAAATGCGTCGCCACGAGCTCCGGGTCGACGGGAGCAGCGAGCACGTCTGTCACCTCTGCCGGTGAATGAAAGGAGCCGCTCGCGTGCCTGCGGGCGGCTCTTCTGCTATAGTCACCTCAAGTAACGCCTCCCACCGGAGTGAAACGAAGAGCAGGATTTCCGTTGACACGGGCGTGAAGATCCCGTTTTCTTTGTCTCATCCTCAATGGCCACTCGGTTTGGGTGGAGACTGTGTAGCGACTACTTCAAACCACACGGGGAGGCCTTATTGCAGGTGCCGTTGCGCGCTCTACAGGCGCAGTAACCGTCGCCGAAGGGAGGAGATAGATGATCGGTATTCGCCTGATGCCCAGCCTCTGGATGATCCTCCTTGCCATGATTGCATCGTGCGCAGCGACTCACTCGGCCAAGTCCCCAGTTTCTGACAGGTGCCCCCCGGAGGGGACCCTCATCCCGATAGCCAAAGCGGCCGCGCCGAGCTTTCTTGACGATCTAGAGGGATGCGTAATTGCCGTAGATGCTGTCTTCCATGCCCCATCGAGCTCGTACGGAGTACCCAAGGGATACGAGAGGTGGATGGCCTTCATGCTCACGGACGAGGCTGGAATTTCGGGCGATGGTCTGACGGAATCGGGAACACATTTGGGCGGCCTAATAAGCAAGGACAAGGCAGATGTCGTCTTCGCTCTGAAGAAGGGTGACAAGGTCCGTGTGGTGGGGAAGATTGTCGCGAAGAGGTTTACTCAAGGTCTAGCCTGGATCTACATTGTGGTGGACTCTATAGAACAGCAGTGAGGATCATGTCGTGGGATGACGAATGTGCAAGCAGCTTGTCGGCTGACAAGCGGCTGCGTGTCGGACGGTACCGCACACAGGGCTTCAGGAACTGGCTTCTGTCGGGTCTTCCTGCGCTCCGGATGTCCCACTTTTGGAAGAACGTGACATCTTCCCCGTTGACAAGGTTCTCTACCTCGGGTGAGAAGACCCCAAGGTGTTATCTACGTCACGTTTTCTAGAGGAAGCGACGTGGCGCGGGGACCCCGGCTCAAGGATAGCCAGTATGACCTGAAGTCAATAGCCCTCCGCAAGGTGATCTGGGGCCCCGAGTCATTCCGGGACCGCTGCATTCCCAAGACCTTCGCCCAGACGGCCATCAGGGAAACCACCGCAGGTGGATCCCCACGATCAAACCAGAAGAGTCGTAGTTCGAGGAAGACGTAGAGCCCGCCACAGGCCCCCACCGGCACACCTTGACATCCCCCCCCGCAGGCCGTAGACTCTGACTGGAGAAGCAGTTCCGCTGCACGGCCGCATGGGGCCCGAGCGCCCCGCCGATGCGGCCGAAATCTCAGGCGGGGTGGGAACTTCTCGGAATCTCCGCTGTGAACGCGTCGTGGGGGTTCGCGCGGGGGGCCCCGAGGTTCCCAGCCCGAGGGTCGTCCTTGATGGAAGCCCCAGGTCGCAGGATGCGCAGAATGAGAATCCTGAGCGGAGTGCTGGCCGGTCTGCTCTTCGCAGGGGCGGCGTCTATCCTCCTGGCCGCCGACGAGGACGTCTTCACCATCGCGCGCCTCAAGTACCGGGGCGGGGGCGACTGGTACTCCAACCCGACGTCGCTCCCCAACCTGCTTGCGGCCGTCCGGGAGCGGTTGGGCATCCCGACGGCCAAGGGGGACGTGGCCGTGGACCTCCTGGACGACGATCTCTTCCGGTACCCGTTTCTCTACATGACGGGCCACGGTCGGGTCAGTTTCTCCTCGGCCGAGGCGGCGCGCCTTCGCACGTACCTGGGGGCCGGGGGATTCCTCTGGGCGGACGACAACTACGGGATGGACGAGTACTTCCGCAGGGAGATCCGCAAGGTCCTCCCCGAACAGGAGCTGGTCGAGCTTCCCTTCTCGCACGGGATCTACCACTCGACCCACTCTTTTCCGGCCGGGTTGCCCAAGGTCCATGAGCACGACGGGGGACCGCCCCACGGCTACGGGATGTTCCTCGACGGCCGTCTGGTCGTATTCTACTCGTTCAACACCGATATCGGTGACGGGATGGAAGACGCCGAGGTGCACCATGACCCGCCCGAGAAACGCGAGCAGGCCCTGCGCATGGGGATCAACGTCGTGACCTACGCGCTCACGCACTGACCGAATCAGGGAGAAACCGGTGGTGTCCCGAGCGAACGGCACTTACAGCCTGGACGGTCGCATGTCGGCCGTCATCAACCGCCTCCAGAGGACCCGTGCGCTCTGGCTTCGCAGGGTCCTCGGGTCGAGCCTGCTCCGGGTTTGGGGCGCGGCGGCGGGGGCCCTTCTCGCGGTGACGCTTGCCGACGTCGTCTGGAGCCTGCCGCCCCTGTGGGTGTCGGCGGTGTACTGGCTCGTCCTCGGCGCGGCGCTCATCCTCACGGTCTGGGCGACCCTGCGGACTCTGGCTCGATGGCCCGAGGTCGCGGACCTTGCGCTCCGGATGGGGGAAGGGCGTCCCGAGGTCGGCACCCGTCTTCTGGCCGGGCTCGAGCTCTGGGGGAAGCGGGGCGACCGCAGGCCCGGTTACTCGCGCGCGCTCATCGATGCGGTGGCCGAGGACACCTGGCGCGCGGCGGCGGACCTGAATTTCCGGCAGCTCGTGCCCTCCGGGCCGGTGGTCCGTTCAAGTTGGCTCTTCGGTTTTGCCGCCGCCGGCTGGGCGGTCCTGGGCTTCCTCGCACCCGACGGGGTGGTGTCCTCCTGGACGCATGTTCCCGTGGTCTTCTCGGGAGAACGGGTGCCCGGGGTGAGGGTGGAGCCCGGCGACTGTGAGGTCCCGGCGGGCGAGTCTCTCGACATCCGGGCGACCGTCGAGGCCCCGGGCGTGGCGAAGGTGACGCTCCTCCACGACCGGGATGCGCGCGGGTGGAGGACGCTCTCGATGTCGGCCGACACCCTGGACGCGTCGGCCGACACGTCGGAGGCCGCACCGGGGGAGTCGGACTTCCGGCACCGCTTCACGAGGGTGGAGCGGCCCTTCCGGTACGCCGTGAGCGCCGGAAAGGCCTGGAGCGACACCTTCCAGGTGGGGATCCGCGCCCGCCCGAAGGTGGTCCGGGTTCGCGTGGACTATGACTACCCCGAGTACACGGGGCTGACGGATCGGAGCGGGGCCGAGGGAGACGGACGGATCACGGCCGTCAGGGGGACCCGCGCGGGGGTGTGGGTGGAGGCGAGTCGCCCGCTCCGGGCCGCCCAGTTCATCGTCGACGGCGAAGACACCCTCCGCGCGGCGCTGGGGGAGGACCCGGCGCACGCCGTCGGCCAAATCCCGGTCCTGGGCGACGGCCGGTACCAGGTCCGGCTCATCGACGAGGAGGGCTACGGATCGGAGCGGACCGAGATCTATCCCATCGTGTGTCTGCCCGACGAGGGGCCCATGGTGCGGATCCTGAGCCCCCCGTCGGACGCGACCCTCCCGCCCGACATGCAGGTGCACCTTGAGGGCGTCGCCCATGATGACTACGGGTTTTCCAAGGTGCTCCTCCATTTCTTCCGCTCGGACCAGGATCCCCCGGAGGACATCCGGATCTCGGGGCCCATCCGGACCCGGGAGTACGACGTCGACTACCCGTGGCGCCTCGACGCCCTGGGGCTCATGCCCGGGGACGTCCTGACCTACTACGTCGAGGTGTGGGACAACGACGCCGTCTTGGGACCCAAACGCGCGGCCACGGACCTGAGGACCATCCGTTTCCCCTCGGTCGCCGAGATCTTCGCCCAGGTCGACCGGGCGGAGGAGGAGGAGATCCAAGAGCTCCGGGATGTTTACGACGAGGAGCAGTTCCTGCACGAGCGGCTGCAGGAGATCTCGCGCGATCTGAAACGCGAAGAGGACATCAGCTGGGAAACGACCCGCGAGATCGAGCAGACGACTCAAGCCCAGGAAGACATCCACGAACGGCTGGAGCGGGTGGCCGAGGGCCTCGAGGATGCCGCCGACATCCTGGAGAAGAACGAGCTGCTCAACCTCGAGATCCTCGAGAAGATGGCGCGGCTGAGGGAACTGGTCGAAGAGGTCGCCACCCCCGAGATGCGGGAGGCGATGAGGAAGCTCCAGGAGGCGCTCGACGAGCTCGATCGGGACGAGATCGCCCAGGCGCTGGAGGACTTCGAAATCAGCCAGGAGGATCTCCTCGAACGGCTGGAGCGGAGCATCGAGCTTCTGGAGCGCCTGAGGATCGAGAAGAAGATGGAGGAGCTGGCCCAGGTGGCCGAGGCCCTCGCCGAGAGAGAGCAGGGCCTGGCCGATGAGGCCGAGCGCGCGCCGGCCGATTCGCTGGTCTCGCTTGCCGGGCGCCAGGACCGCGTCGCCCGGGAGGCCGAGGCGCTGGAGCGCGAGGTCTCCAAGGTCGCCGACCAGGCGCGGAGGTTGGAGCCCGAGGCGGCGGACGCGCTCCAGTCCGTTTCGCAGGCGATGGAGCGGGACGAGGTCGTCGAGCGGCTCCGCTCGGCGCGGGATGCGCTCTCGGGCAACCGCACGCCGGAGGCCCAGGAGGGACTCCGGCGCGGCGGTGAGAGCCTGGACCGCATCGCCCAGGATCTCCGGCTCGCCCAGAACCTCCTCTCGGTCCAGAAGCGCCGGCAGATCGCAGAGGCGATCGAGCGGATCGCGCACGACCTGGTGTGGTTCTCGTTTGAACAGGAGGGCATCGCCGGGGAGGCCGCCTCGCTCCGGACCCAGGACCAGAACCGTCGGCGGGACGTGGCCGACCGTCAGATGAGCCTGAGGACCAGCGCGTCCCAGCTCCGCCAGCGGATCCGGGATCTGGCCCGGATGTCCTTCGCGATTTCCCCCGAAGCGCTGAAGTCCGTGGACCGGGCCATGGACCACATGGAGGCCGCGGCGCGCATCCTGGAGTCCGGCCAGGTGTCGGCCGTGGATCGGGAAGGCCTGGCGGCCATGGTCCAGCTCAACCGCGCGGTGTTGTCCCTGATGGAGTCCAGACAGTGCATGTCCTCCTGCAGCTCGCCGATGGGGTTCAACGAGATGCTCCAGAGAATGCAGGCGATGTCCTGCCAGCAGTCGGGGATCAATGAGGCCACCCAGGGTCTGTTCTCCGAGATGGGTCAGCGTGGACTCTCGGTCGGGGCGCGGGCCCAGATGGCCCGGCTTGCGGCGGAGCAGGAAGCGGTCCGCAAGACGGCCCAGCAGCTGGCCGCCGAGATGGGGGATCAATCCCAGGTTCTCGGGCGGATGGAGGGCGTGATCTCCGAGATGGAGCGGGTCATCGAGGATCTGGAGTCCGGGGGTCTCAAGCCCGAGACGATCGATCGCCAGAACCGGATCCTGTCGCGTCTCCTCGACGCGCAGAAGTCCATCCGGCGGCGGGATTACGCGCGGGTCCGTCTCTCCCGGGTCGGGGTCGACGCCGGGCAGGCGCCGCCGCCCGAGCTTCCGGAGGACTTCACGTGGGCGCCCTCGGAGATCCGCGAGGACCTGCTCAAGGCGGCCGGGGAAACGTACCCGGTTCGCTACGAGGCCCTCATCCGGAAGTACTTCCGCGCCCTGGCCAGGGAAGGAGCCGAGGAATGATCGGCATCCGGCGCCCGATCGTCTGTGGGATCACGCTACTCTGCCTTCTGCTCTCGGCGGTCGAGGCCGGCCGGGGCGAGACCCCGGCCCGGACGGAAGCCGAGATCGAGGCGAGTCTCGCCCGAGCTCAGCGCTTCGAGAGAAGCGGCAACTTCCTCGAAGCCATGAACCTGTACCGGGAGCTGATGGCGGTTCCCGGGGCCCGCACGCGTGCCTACCCCAAGGCCCTCCGCCTGGCCTACTCCCTCGAACGCTGGGCGGACCTGGAGGACATCGTCCGCCACCGTCCGCCGGAGGTCCCCGAAGACCCCGAGGTCCTGCTCCTCCTCGGCGAAGCCGTCGCGCGCCAGGGCCGGGCCTCCGAGGCGCTGAAGGTCTGGGAGAGGGCCATCGTTGCGGGCGGCGGGCGGATCCAGATTCTGGAACGGGCCTCTCACCTGATGCGGGAGGCGGGCATGGTCGACAGGGCGGCCGAGACCCTGCTCGCGGCGCGCCGCTTGGTCGCGACGGAGGCCATGTACGCCCTGGATCTGGCGTCCCTGTACCTCGAACAGGGCAAGGTGGACGCCGCGATCGACGAGCTGCTCCTGTGGCTCCGGACCTACCCGCAGCAGGTCCACGTCGTCGAGGGAGAACTCAGGCGGATGCTGTGGGACCCGGAGCGGGTGGATTCCGTGCGCAGCGCCCTCGGGGCGAGGGCGGCGAGGCCGGATCACGCCGTGGGGTTGGTGCCCCTGGTTCTCGCACTGTGGGTCGAGATGGGCTGGTGCGGAGAGGCCCTGGAGATGGTCGAGAGGGCTCTCGACCGGCAGGAGGTGACGAGGATCTCCCTGGTGGATCTGGGAGATGCCTGCCAGGCGAAGGGAGACACCCAGGCGGCCCTCGGCGCCTATCGGCTGGCGGTCCGGCGGCCGGCCGCAGAGCGGGAGCTCGGCCTGCTCCGGCTGGGGCACCTCTTGATCTCGCTGGGGCGGGGGGCGGAGGCGGCCGCCACCTTCGAGGAATTCCTGGATGCGTATGGGGGAGGTCCCCGAGACGCCGAGGCGAGGCAGGCGCTCGCCCGCGTGCTGCTGCGCCTGGGCAGGCCGGGAGATGCGCTCCAACACGCACGGACCCTCGTCGAGAGGACGCCGGGCACGCGTGCGGCGATGGAGGCCCGCTTCCTGGCCGCGGAGTGCCTGATCGGGCTGGGGCGCCTGGAGGACGCCGCGCGGGAGCTGGACGAGGTCGACCCCGAGGACCTGGAGCCCGACCAGGAGGAGATTCTCTTCCAGCGGGGGGAGGTCCTGTTTCTGGCGGGGCGGTTCGAGGACGCCCTGACCGGCTACCGGGGCGTGGTCGAGCGGTTCCCCGAAGGTTCGCTCGTCAACGACGCCATCTCGCGCATGCTCCTCATCGGTGAGAACCGGGTGGGTGGCGAAGACGCGCTCCGGCTGTACGCGGCCGCCCTCTACCTTGAACGTCTGGAGCGTTGGCCCGAGGCATGGGCCGTGATCGACTCGCTGGTCGAGACCTTCCCGGACGGCCCGCTGGCCGACGACGCCTTGCTGGCCCGCGCGGAAATTGCCCTGCGGTCGGATCAGCCGGGCCCCGCTCTCGAGACGCTCGACCGCCTGCTGGGAGAACATCCCGAGTCCCGACACGCCCCCAGGGCGGTCCTGATGAAGGGCGACATTCGCCTCGAGCATCTCGACGACCCGGCGGTGGCACGGCAGGACTACGAGATGCTGCTGATGGACTACCCGGAGTCCCCCCTCCTGGAGGACGCGCGCCGTCGACTCCGGGCGTTGGAGGCGGCGGTTCCCTAGCCGGAATGATTCGTGGTCCTCTGCCGGGGATCGTGGGTCTCCCCGGCAGAGTCGTGGAGCCATCGATCAACCGGGCTCGGAACCGAGCTCCGGCCGCGCGAGGGAACCTGGGCTCGATTGCGGTCTGCCTTCGACTCTCTACTTCCTCGCTCTGCAAGCGCACGCGCCGCACGGGGGAGAGACGCATGCGGGATGCAGGCTGGCCCGGGTCGGGCTTGAAGGGGGGATCCTGTGCGCGCAGTCGTTGGCATTGTGGTCGCCGTCCTCCTGGGTGCGGGTCCCCAGTTGGCGGCGGCGGAGTCGCGCATCCTCATCTACATGGATCTGGAACAGACCGACCACCTGAAGGCCTACGGCGTGGCCTACTGGTGCCTCGAGCAGGGGCTCCCGGTCGAGTGGCTGCTGAACTACCGCGGCGGGTCCTTCCTGACCGAGGGAGCCCAGTTCGTGGCGCGTGCGGCCAGACTCAAGGGCGTGGCCTTCTCGTCGGTCACCTCTTCCCAGGTCGCCGAGATCCACGCGCTGGTCGAGCGGGAGAACATGGAAGTCGTCCTCCTGGAGAAGGCGCCCTCGGTGGCGATCTACGCGCCCCCCGAGAAGGAGCCCTGGGACGACGCCGTCATGCTGGCGCTGGAGTACGCCGAGATTCCCTACGAGGTCGTCTACGATCGGGAGGTCCTGGCCGGGCGCCTCGACGGGTACGACTGGCTGCACCTTCACCACGAGGATTTCACCGGCCAGTACGGGAAGTTCTACGCCAGTTTCCGGAACGCCGAGTGGTACCGCACGCAGATGGAGCGGATGGAAGCCCGGGCGGTGGAGGCCGGGTTCTCCAAGGTCTCCGAACACAAGAAAGCCGTTGCCAGGGCGATCAAGAAGTACGTGGCGGCCGGAGGGTTCCTGTTCGCGATGTGCTCGGGGACCGATTCCTACGACATCGCCCTGGCCGCCGAGGCCGTCGATGTGGTCGAGAGCGTGTTCGACGGCGATCCCTGCGAACCCGGTTTCCAGGGCAAACTCGACTATTCCCGATGCCTGGCCTTCGAGGACTTTGCCCTGATTCCCGATCCTCTGGTCTACGAGTTCTCGAACATCGATATGACCAACGCCGCCCTCCGCCGGGGCTTCGAGGCGGACTACTTCACGCTGTTCGATTTCTCGGCCAAGTACGATCCGGTCCCCTCCATGCTGACCCAGAGCCACGTGTCCGTGATCGGGGGGTTCATGGGCCAGACGACGTCCTTCAAGCGGGGCCTCGTCAAGGAGAGCGTGACGGTTCTGGCCGAGGTCGAGGGCGCCGACGAGGTCAAGTACCTCCACGGGAACTACGGCAAGGGGACCTTCACCTTCTACGGCGGGCACGACCCGGAGGACTACCAGCACATGGTGGGTGACCCTCCTACGGACCTCTCCCTCCACAGGAACTCACCGGGCTACCGTCTCATCCTCAACAACATCCTGTTTCCGGCGGCCAAGAAGAAGGAACGCAAGACCTAGTCCGATCCATTCATAAATCCGGGCGGGTTCATGAATGGACCGGGCTGGACTACGCGGGGAAGCAGGCAACAAACGGCGCGGGGAGAAAAAAGTGGGACCCCCTTCCAACCGTGAGGTGAGGCCTCGGGAACCCAGGGGCATAGGGCCCAGTCAGAATCTCGATTCTTGGGGTCACCGTTCACGCGCTGGCGAGGGTCCCTCTGCACCCACTATACCAAGGGCCCCCGGATCCGTCAAGTTGGCTTTGGGGGGTGGGCGCCGGCCGGCCCAGGGACTGCCGGCGCCGGGCCAATCGGCCTAAAGATCCTCCGTTACGGCGACGATACTCCCCCTGAGGGGATCGGTCGCCCGCCGGGCCGAGGGCCGGGCGGGCCCCTGGTGCGTCCGCGTGCCTGCCCGTACCGGTGGAGAATCCGGGCCCACCCAGTATGTTGGACGACGGAGGAATGGACGTGCATGAGAGGCGGCTGCAGCTGTTTCGGCAGCTGGAGCGCCGCGACTGGCAGCTGTGGACCCTGACGCTGGTGGTCCTGATTTCCCTGGGAGCGTTCATCGGCGTCGTCTCCCTCTGGAAGCTGCAGGGCACCCAGGGCGGGGTATGGGACGAGTGGGTCCGCACCATCCTGCTGCTGGGGTTCGCGGCCCTCACCATGCTCTTCTGCGCTTACGTCGGCTTCCAGCAGGCGGCCATCAAGTGCCTCCGGAGGCAGGTGGTCGCCGAGGATCTGCGCGCGCGGGCCCTCAACCGCGAGGTCACCGACCTGGAGAAGGTGGTGGCCAACGTGGTTCACGACCGCGAGCGCGAGAGGATCAAGTCGGAGTTCATCTCCTCGGTTTCCCACCAGCTCCGGACCCCGCTGACCAACATCCGGAACTCCATCGACCTGATCCGGCAGGGCAAGACCGGGGCGATGAGCGAAGAGCAGGAGCGCTTCCTCGGTGTCGCCGTCCAGGAGGTCGACCGGCTGGCGTGCCTGGTGGACCAGCTGCTGGACCTGTCGAAGCTCGAGTCGGGCCGGGCCCAGTTCAAGTTCAAATCGGTCGACCTCGGGCGCCTGGTCCGGCAGGCGGTGGTCCGGCTCGCCGGGAGCGCGGACAGCGGCAAGGTGGACGTCGGTGTGGAGCTCGATCCGGACCTGCCCGGCGTGCGGGCCGATCCCGAGCGAATCCAGCAGGTCGTGGACACGCTGCTCGCCAGCGCCCTCGACCGGACCCCCGAAGGAGGGCGCGTGCGGGCGTGGGTGCGGGTCGTCCCGGAGGAGGACAGCGAACTCGTCTCTGAGCGATCGGGATTCCACCTGAGCGCCCGTGAAGATTACGTCGAGGTCTCGATCGAGTACACGGGGCCAAAGAGCGAGGACGGGCGGCTCTCGGACGAGGACGTGCGGAGTCTGTTCGACAGGTTCTCGGCCGCGCCGGATGCCTCCCCCGATGGAAGGGCCGACCCGGGTCTGGGACTGGCCGTGGCGCGCGATCTGGTCAAGGCCCACGAGGGGGCACTCTGGGCCGAGGCAAGACCCCGGGGGACGACCTTCCGGTTGGTCCTTCCCACCCGCGGCACGTCGAGCCAGCGGCTCGAATCCGTCCGGCGAATCGGAGAGGCCATCGAGGACGCGCGGAAGCGGAACACACCCTTCTGCCTGCTCGTGCTGCGGGTTCTGGAGGTCGACGTGGAGGCCGCCGGAGGGGACGAGGTGCATCTGGAGAATGCGTTGGACGCGCTGGCGGCGCTGGCGCAGCGCGCGATCCGCGGAAGCGATTCGATCGTGGTCCATCCCGCCCTGGGGGAGGTCCACGTTCTGCTGGCCAAGACGGGCGGACAGGGGGGGCGCATCGTGGGCGACCGGACCCGTTCCCTGTTGGAGGCCGGCCGGAGAACCGACCAGGGTTTGCTGCCCCGCTGTCGGATCGGGATCGGGTATGCGTCCTTCCCGGACGACGCGATGACGGCCGTGGAGATCGAGGAACTCGCCCGGGAGGACGCCCGGGAAGTGGTCGCGGTCGGTTCCGGGGGCTGAGGCTCTCGGCCGAGCGGGGGGCAGGGACCCGTCGTGACGGGCGGCCGGCCCCGTGACGACCCACGCGGGCGGCGCGGCCCGTCGGCGGCCGCGCGGAATCCTCATCGCACCTGGCTTGAGGAGTGACTCATGGAGCGCAAGCGGGTACTGGTTGTCGACGACGACCGCTTCATTCGTCGGGCGATCCGGCACGTCGTCGAGTGTCTGGGGTACGAGTGCCTCGAGGCCGAAACGGGGGACGAGGCGTGCACGCTGGCCCTCCGCGAGCGGCCCGACTTGATCGTGCTGGACGTGATGTTGCCGGGAATCAACGGATACGAAGTCTCCCGGAAGATCAAGGGCGAGGTGCAGAGGGGCACACTGGAGAAGGACATTCCCATCCTCATCGTCACTGCAAGACGTACGGACTCGGAGGAGCGCGAGGAGTTCCTCCGAACGTGGTCGCAGGCCGATGAGTTCATCTACAAGCCGTTCGACCTCGAGTACCTGAGCGATCGAATCGTGGAGTCCCTGGCGGGGGGGGAGCCTTCCGGGAAGAATGGGGAGGCGGGGCGCGAGAACGGCGAATCCGAGGTGACACATGCCGAAGAAGTGCGTTCTGGTGATTGAGGACACCAAGTCGGTA
>Ga0180438_10007650_pt1 | contig 14010 bp, 13 predicted proteins | sample SS_ome_12_FD_132455 | JGI IMG/M metagenome (GOLD analysis project Ga0180438, IMG submission 132455) | Hypersaline lake sediment archaeal communities from the Salton Sea, California, USA - SS_3_D_2 metaG | ecosystem: Environmental > Aquatic > Non-marine Saline and Alkaline > Hypersaline >... | reverse complement strand
CGATCCACCCCGTCTGGGTTCAACCCCGCAGCCAGGGCGGAATTCCCAACTTCCTCTTCACCATCAGCACGGTATTGGGGCAGTGCTTCGTGATAACCTCCGGAACCGAACCGAACAGCAGCCGCTGGAAGCGCGTTTCATTGGTCGCCCCGATCACCAGCAGATCGTGGTTTTTGGATTCGTTAAAAATGCTGATTGCCGGATCCTCGCTCTCCACGATCCGGACGATGCACCTGACGTCCGGCATCTGCTCGGCCAAAGACTCCACCATCTCCCGGGCATCGGTACGGTCTTTGCCTTTACCCAGGACGTGGAGTATCGTCACCACCGCATCGTAGCGCTCTGCAACCAGGTTTAAAATCTCCACGGCCAATTCACTATGGGGGCCTATGCCTCTCACGGGAAAGAGAATCCCCTTGATCTGCCGATCAGGATCGCTCTGATCGGGTTTCACCACGATTATATCGCAGGGAGCCTGCCCGATAACCGGGTCCAGGGTACTGCCCATGGCGTGATGCTCCCAGAAGGTGTACCCCCGCCATCCCAGGATGAGCAGGTCCGTCTTCCGTTCCTTGACCGCACTGATGATTCCCCGGGCTACGTTGTGACCATAGCGAACGGCTGTTTGTACAGGGGCTTCAGCGCGCCCCGACATCTCGCTGACCAGCTCGGTTGCCTCCCGGGAGAACTTCTCCGCCTCCGCCAGGGGAGTTTGGTACGGAACGGTCACAATGCTGGTCACGAAGATCTCCGCATCTGCGCCGCCGGCGAGCAGGTTCGCATACCGCATCAATACAGGTGCTGTTTCCGGATTGGCAACCGGCACCATGATCCGATACCCCTTGGATCCCAGGATGATCGTCTCCAGAGGCTTTCCTACCTCGATCTCCCGTGCGTGGGCTCTGGAATAGAGAAAGTAGAGCAGCACTCCGAATCCGACCCAGCCGCCGGCAATGATATAGGCCAATACCCCCATATCGAAGAGAAACACACCGATGATTAGCCGGCCAATAAAGGAGATCACCGGGATGATGGGAAAGAGAGGCATCAGGTAACCGTAGCTCAAGCTTTCTCCCTGCTCGATCCTGATCTTTATAGCAGCCAGGGTTACGAGGTTGAACAGAACGATGAAGAAGAGGCTTGCCCCGGCACAGACCACCTCGACAGGCAGAGCTGCAGCGATGGTCACGATCACCGCACCGGACAACAGCAGAGCCACGGTGGGGGTTCGTTTCTTCCGCGAGATATGGGCACAGTACCTCGGCAGATAGCCGTCTCTTCCCAGAGCAAAGGATATCCGCGTTGAGGAGTAGATCGTTGCGTTCAAGGCCGAGGTACTGGCGAAAATCGCAGCCAGGGTCACCAGGACACCTCCGATCGGCAGCAACTGGCCGATCGCCTCGGCAAAACCCGTGGCACCCTGGGCCTGAAACCACTCGATCACGGAGGTCTCCGATGCCCTGACCCCCACGACCGCGGCGAAAGCCACCAGCAGGTAGGTGGTGATGACGATCATCACGGCAAGAAAGATCCCCCTGGGAACGTTCTTCTTGGCCTCTACCACCTCCTCCGCCGTATTGGCGATCACCTCGTACCCTTCATAGCCCACCAGACTGAAGCCCATGACGACCAGCACCTTGCCCCAGCCGTTGGGCAAAAAGGGCTCGAAGTTTCTCATTGTGGAGGGATTCCTGAGCGCCACGTATACGCCGACCAGCCCGATCACGGCGAGCACGATCGTCTGCCCGATCGCCATTACCGCGCCGGCGGTCCCGGTCTCCGATGCCCCCCGATAGTTGATGTAGATGAACACCAGCGCGGTCAGGACCGCCAAGCCCTTTTCATAGAGAGGCAGGTTGAGATTGAGCCAGGAAAACAGATCAGACCGGGCAAGGAAGTGAATCGTGTATTTGGCGAAGGTAATGGCGTACAGGCTCCCGGCCACTGCGTGGGCGAACCAGCTGATCCAGCCGGAAAAGAATCCCGGGAAGCCTCCGAAGCTCTTCTGGACGTAGGAGTAGCCGGCACCTGCGTGGGGAATGGCCGACCCCAACTCGGCATAGGTCATCACCGAGAGAAAGGCCAAAAGCCCGTTCAGGGCAAAGGCCATCAGGATGCCGCCGGGGCCGGCCACGCCGATACCGATCCCCGTGGAAACGAATACGCCGGCTCCGATCATCATGCCGACGCCCATCATGGTGATGTGGAACAGGGACAGTTCCCGGGACAGCTCGGATTTAATCGGCTTCATTACCTAGTGGTGTCGGACTCGCTTTTCCCGCGGGCACGGTTTCCCCCGTCGGTCCCGCCGGGCTTGGCGGAGGGAGCGGCCGAACGTCTCTTTTTGAGCCTTTCCTTGATCTCACTCGCGTGATCTAGGCCTTCTCTATCGATGATTTTCACGATTCTCAGAGATTTGAGCAGGAAGAACCAGGTGAGCCCATAGGCTCCCAGGATGACCACAATCCCAATGACTTGGCGGATGTTCATCTATACCCTCCCGTAAACCGCACTCGATTCATGACACAGGCTGGGACAAGGGCAGCAGCGCTCAGCTGCCTGAACGGATTGATTATATTACAACAACCGTCAAAAATCTTGTTGGGAAATCGATATTTTCCCGGGCTGGTCGCGGAGACTTACTCAAGCCCCAGGAGCCCGGCTGCATTGTCGAAGCAGATACGCCGGTTCAGTTCTTCCCCCAGCTCCAGCGATAGCAGGGCTTCCAGCGTTTTTTCCTGGCTGGCCCAGGGGGAATCACTGCCGAAGAGAATGTACTCGGGGGGATGCGCGCGGAGAAAGCGGCGGGCCCGCTCCATACCGATGAAGGGAAAGGCGTAGGAGATCTCCATGTATACCGGCTTGCCGAGCAGATACTTCTCTACGCAATCCCAGTCCTTCCACCCGCCGATGTGGGAGGTGACCAGCTTTAGTGTAGGAAAGGTGCTGACTACCTCCATGATCTTCGGGGCGTCGGCGACCCGATCGTGGGGATAGCCCAGATCGAAACCGGTGTGAGCCAGGAGAATCAGCCCGTGCTGCTCGATACGCTCGTACAGCGGGAACATGCGAGGCTCGTTGAAAAGGAACTCCTGGTAGTAGGGGTGCAGCTTGATCCCTTTCAGACCGGCTGCCTGAACCCGGTCGATCTTCTCCACCGCCTGCAGATCGGCCGGATGAACCGAGGCAAAGGGGCACAAACGCCTGGAGGCAACGCTCGTGCACCAGCTGAGTATCGATTCGAACTGGCTCGGCTTGGTGGCGATTGTCAGAACCACCGCCGCCTCGATGCCCAGGCGATCCATCTCGGCGATCAGGGAGGACACTTTACCGTCCAGGGCAGCTTTCACTTTGGCAAAGGCGCAGAGCTTGGGCACGGTCTGCTCGGCCAGGGAATCGGGAAAGGCGTGGGTGTGGAAGTCGATGATCCGCATTGGGCTCTCTGATACCTTCACCTGATAGCTCTCATCACGGATGGTCACCCGCTCACGGCGCTTGGAAACCGGGTGTCTCTGGTCAGTCAGCTGCGGGGAATTTGCAGCTCTTTGAGCTTCTGCTCGTGCTCCTGTTCGAATGCGGCCAGTCCCTCCAGGAGCTCCTTGAATGCACCCACGGTCCGCTCCGATGCGCGGCGGTATATCTCCGCGGAGATCCGTTCCCTCTCGATCGCTACTGTAAGCATCTCGCTGAAATCGGGATTGCCTTTCGGCACCGGCATGGAGAGGGACAGTTCGGGAGCAAACTGGAGAATGATGCTGCTGTCTTTCGGCGCCTCGTACTCTTTTAGAATACGGGCATGATCGTTTTCCTGGGCTTCGAGGGTTGCCAGGAGTCGCTGAACGTTCCTTTCAGCAACCGCCTTTCCCATACGAGCGTAGAAATCCGCGGAATCAACCTCGAACCGTATCGCCAGCTCCATGAACTGCTGCATATCGACGTAGGTGGTTTTTTTCGAAGAAGCCATGAGCTTACTTTATCCAATTTGGGATACGGGGGCAATAGTGATCGCCTGAAAGCATCAATCCGCCAGCAGGCGAATGCGGGTGAAGATGTAATCGAGGGAATCCTGGTTCAGAATTACCTTGTAATAGTCACTCCCATCCAGCTGTTGGGGGGTTTCATCCACCAGGTCGAAATGCTTTTGACTCAAGTTTTTGTCGAACCAGTGGACCAGGGCGATCTCTCCATCCTGTAGCTCGATCGCGGTGATGCCCCGCTTGCCGATGCAGCAACCGGAGTTGAACAGGCAGGGAATGAGCAGCTGAGAGTTGTAGATGCTGCGGCGGCTTCTCAGCTCCCCTTTGCGCCTGTAGATCTGCTCGAGCTCGGTTTTGTGGCGCTGGATATCCTCGGAGAGCCTCCGCTTCTCCCTAGGGCGAGCCGTCGTATACTGCCGGCACAGCTGTTCGATCCTGAAGCGCAGAGAATCGACCTTGGACAGGGATTCGAACAGGGGCCGGTGGGTATGGCCGACCACCGAGGCGATTCTATCGGCCTGGGAGAACGAATAGACCCGGCGTTCGGTTTTGTACTTTCGGAACGTACTACGGGAAACCGAATAGTTTTTAATGCCCAGAGGCCGCGCCAAGTAGCGCAGGGTCAGCCCCACCAGCACGTTGAAGCGGGTCTGGAAGCTGGAAGCCTGGTGGCCGTGGAAGAGGAACAGAACATCCTCCTTGCGGTGGAGCTTGAGACCGTCGATGAGGATTTCGGAAAACGGATACTCTTTGTACAGCGGCAGAGCGATATCGTGGTTGCCCACCACCTTGTACAACCGCTTGGCGTCGTAGAATCGCCCGAACAGGGCGTACAGATCCGGCCACCTCGCTTCGACCTCAGCCAACGAAAAGCGAAGCAGCTCCTCGATGTCTCCGTTCAGGATCAGCGTGTATCCCCCGGCAAGGTAGTGCTGCTCCAGCACGTGCATGAACAGCTGCGCGTTCTTCAGGAAATCGTCCCCCCGGCGCCGGTTGCCTACGTGGAGATCGCTGAATACGACCAGCCGGTCCCGGTGGTTCAGCTTGATCTCCGGGGCTTCATCGTAGAGAATTTGAAGGGAATTTGTGATTGGATCCTGCATCAGGGTCTATGCTGCGATATACTCTCAGCCCATTATAGCGCCTGCATGCAGCCGCGATCAACGGGAAGGGAACTGGAGGAATGGGGAAGACGGTTGAGATTTTCGTACCGTGTGATGATCGATGAACGGACAGTGAGGATGTTGTTATACATCAAGACCATTCAACACAGAGCCCCCGAACCTCCTCCAGCGAGCGGACACCGTCGGTGGTATTGGCTGCTTGAAGGCAGGTGGCTGCCGCTCCGCTGCCGATCTTCAGAGCTTCCTCCGGAGGCCACCCTTCGTGAATCCCGTACAAGACCCCGGCGCAGAAAGCATCCCCGGCACCCACCGAGCTCACGATGCTCTGCTTGGGTACCTTGAGACAGCCCTGATAGACCTCGGCCCCCGTATTATCACGCCAGAGACTGCCTTCGGGAAAATGGATCACCGCTGTCTTTTTGACTCCGAGTTCAAGAAGGCGCTGTGCCGCATTCCTCAGTGCCCCTTCGTCGAGCGATTCATCCTTCTTTCTGATTTCGATGCCCGTTGTCCGGCTCGCTTCGATTTCATTGATTATGCAGTGATCCACATAGTGTAGAGATGGAACGACGATCTGCTGAAAGCGTTCTGAAGCCTCGCTCACCACGTCCAGGCAGGTCTCGATCCCGGCCTTCTGAATCGATTGGAGAAGCGCCGCCGCAACGGTTCCACAATCAGGGTTCGGCTGATCCAGCGCATCGAGAAGCAACAGGTAACCGAGATAGAACATCCTGATTCCCGCTTCTTTCAGGTGCTCCACCGGGACGTGAGCCGGAGCGAATCGGGCGTTTGCCCCGCGGAAATGAAAAAAGGTCCTTTCCCCGGTATCCCGGATGGTCATGACATCCGTGTAGCTGGTCCGCACATCCGGAAGCACCGTCAAGAACTCTGTCCCGATGTCGTTTTTACGGCAGTGATCCAGTATCTGTTTTCCAAAGGCATCCTGGCCGATACACCCGATGGCGAAAGTCGGGTGGGAAAAGCCCAACTTTTTGAGACTCGTTAGCACGTTGGCAGGACCTCCTCCGGTCCCGCTGTCCTCATCGAGAATACCGGCCAGTTCGCATTTGGGAGGCCACTTGTCGATGATTTTCACCTGATCAATGATCCAATTTCCGCCACAGGCGATACCCTGCATACCTTGCTCCTTGAGTTTTTTCGGTCTACAAAACCGCTCTCAGCGCTTCGAAGAAGCGTTCGTTTTCATCGTGCCGCCCCACGGTCACCCGGATATGCGTCGGCAGACTGTACAGCGTAGCGGCCCGAACGATCACCCCCTGCCGCAGCAGAGCCTGAAACAGCTCCTGGGCGTCCCGACCGGTGTCGATGAGTATGAAGTTGGTGTGGGAACGGATGTAGGCGAGTCCCAGGGAATCGAGCTGCTCGTAGAAGTAGCGCTTCTCCACCGCGCACCCCTCCACGGTTCTGCGCACGAACTGCTGATCGCCCAGGGCATCGACGGCTGCCTGTTCGGCCAGGATCGACACGTCGAAGGGAGGCTTGATCAGGTTGATCAACGACACGAGCTCCGCATCCCCGATTCCGTAGCCGAAGCGCAGCCCGGCAAGCCCGTAGATCTTGGAGAAGGAGCGCAGGATGAAGAGATTGCTCATCCCCTCCCGGAACAATACCACCGAGTCGAGCCTGGCTTCCGTTTCCGTGAAATCGATGTAGGCCTCATCCAGAACCACCAGAACGTGGTCGGGCACGCCCTGGAGGAAAGCCCTCACCTCCTGCGGAGGCAGGGCGTCACCTGTCGGGTTGTTGGGATTGCAGAGGAAGACAACCTTGGTCCTGTCGCTGATGTTTCGATCAATATCCCCCAGATCGATTCGCAGATCCTTCATCTGCGAATACACGGGTACCCCCCGCATGACCCGGGAGATCGTCTCGTAGATCGGGAAGGTGATCCGGGGAAAGATGATCTCGTCCCCCTGATCGATAACGGCCATGCCGAGGTTGTAGATCACTCCGTCGGCGCCGTTTCCCGTGGTGATCTGGGTCGCCTGCACTCCCAGGTGCTCTGCAAGGCGGGAGCGAACCTCCCGGCTCTGAGAGTCCGGATATACGTGAATTTGATCAGCCATCTCCCGAATCGCACGGATCGAGCCCGGAGAAGCCCCAAAGGCGTTTTCGTTCGAAGCGAGTTTGATCATCCGGGTGATGCCCAACTCGGCCTGGGCTTCCTTGATCGATTTTCCGGGAACGTATTTCTTGATGGCGGATGTGCCTTTGTTGGCGATTCGTGAAAGCAACATGTCTCCAAGAGTATGGGGGATGCGGAAATCGGGTCAAGAGGAACTCCGCGCAAAGCTCCCAGTCGTTCGAACCGCCGTTCTCATTAATTGAAATACTTTATCGTAGCGCTCAGGTACTATCTATTGAACGACCGGGGGGTTGAATCATATAATGCTGAGGCCATCGCAGAGGAACAGTACATCAGATGCACCTGGTAATCCTTGGAAACGGAGCGGCAGGTCTGAGTGCTCTCAGCCGCTTCCGCGCTATCGATACGGACTCTCAGCTTACCCTCATCTCCGCAGAATCGGAAACCGCCTACTCCAGGGTGCTGCTGCCCTACTACCTGCGTCGAAAGATCCCCTACGAGAACCTCTTTATCCGCCGGCCCGAGGATTATGAAAAGCTTGGCGTGAAGACCGAGTTCGGGGTGGGAGTGAGCCGGGTCGATACCGAAGCCAGCAAGCTCACATTGGAGAACGGCAGGTCAGTTGATTATGACAAACTTCTTATCGCCACCGGGTCCCGGCCCTTTCTTCCCCCGATCGAAGGTCTGGCCGGAACGAACGTGGTCCACCTGTGGACCCTCCGTGACACCGAGCAGCTCGACACCCTTTTTCAACCCGGTCGACGGGCATTGGTTCTCGGATCAGGATTCATCGCTCTGCAGGCGGCCTGGGCGGCTCAGCAGAGAGGCCTTCAGGTGACCGTCTACGAGCTGCTGCCCAGGATCATGCCCACGGTTCTGGACGGCCGCGGAGCAGAACTGTTGCAACGGATAGTCGAAGAGCACGGTATCGAGGTCCGGACCGGCATCCAAACCGAAGGGGTAGATCGATCGAAGACAGGTGTGCTGACGGTGCACTCAAAAAACCACCCGCCCCTGGAAGTGGACCTGATCATCGTCGGAGCGGGAGTGCGGCCGAATATCGAGTTCTTGTCGGGCAGCCCGGTCCGGATCGACCGGGGCATTCTGGTCGATGAGTACATGCAGACGAACGTATCCGGCATCTATGCGGCCGGGGATGTCGCCCGGGGGCCGACCTCTTTCGGAGAGACCCATCAGACCCACGCCCTCTGGCCGACGGCGGTGGAGCACGGTACAATTGCAGGAGAAAACCTGGCGGGGCGACGAATTCCGTACCAGGGAAGCCTCAACATGAATGTAACCGAGATGTTCGGCATCACCGTGGCTTCCATGGGAAAGTTCATCGAAGAGGCAGGGGACAGCCCCCACCTGACCGGCGAGCCCGGCTCCTCCCGCTACCTCAAGATCGTGTTGCGTGAAGGAGTTCCTGTCGGGGCGGTGGCTATGGGCGGAGCCGAGGATGCGGTGATCCTGGGTCGACTGCGCCCATGGATCCGCAACCGGCGCAGGCTGCCCGATGTAGAGGGTTTTCTCAAGGGTCGATACCTTCTATCCAGGGAGGTAGCTTGAAACGGAGCTGCGTGCCTCTGGTCGCAAAACGATCCTCGGACAAGCCCTCCGGGGACAGCAAGATCTAGAAAGGACGTACGAATGCGCATCGTTGCCGTAGATCCCACCTCCTGCGTCGCCTGCAGGAACTGTGAGTACGCCTGTGCGTTCAAACAGACCGGTGACTTCGACACAAAGGCCTCCAACATCCGGGTCAACTTCTATCCGGAGGAGCGGGTTTGTATCCCCTGGACCTGCGTCCACTGCAGCGAAGGCTGGTGCATGGAGGTCTGTCCCGCCGGCGCGATCCTCCGCAATCCGGAAACAGGAGCTGTGGAGATCGACGCCAACCGCTGCGCCGGATGCAAGATGTGTCTGCTGGCCTGTCCCTCCGGAAGCATCCACTTCGACAAGGTCGAGTTGGTCAGCAAGAAGTGCGATCTGTGCGGCGGGGACCCTTCTTGCGTCAAATTCTGCACCTCCGGGGCACTCCAGTTCGTGGAGGAAGACGAGGCCTACAGCTTCCGCCGGGAGAGCCTGGACGCCAAGCTCAAGCGCCTGTTCGGCTTGAGCAAGAGAGGGAGATAGACTCACCATGGCTGAAAAACAAACAGTTCAAACCCTCTGCCGCATGTGCGACGACCGCTGCGCCATCAATGTATATCTGGAGGACGGCAAGATCGTCGATATCGACGGCTACAAAGATCACCCCTGGAACCGGGGACGCCTGTGCGTCAAGGCTCGGGCCGCTTTAGATATGGTTTATCATCCCGATCGGCTCCTCAGGCCCCTCAAGAAGACCAACAAGGGCTTCGAAGAAGTCCCCCTGGAGCAGGCTCTGGAGGAGATCGCCGGGCGTCTCTCTGCCATCAAAGAGAAGCACGGCGCCCGGTCGATCAGCATCTGGAAGGGGGAGGCGATCGGCTTTGCCCAGGAGGAGGGCATCACCCGACGCTTCGTACACGCCCTGGGCAGCCCCAACTATTTCTCCAATGATTCGATGTGCTACAACGGCCGCTACTTCGGCTACCGTCTGGTGGAGGGCTCCTGGCCGGTTCCGGAATACGAGGACTCCCGTTGCATCGTGCTCTGGGGAGCCAACCCTCCCCATGCCCATCCCAACATGACCCAAATGATCATGCGGGCCCGCAAGGCCGGTGCCAAATTGGTTGTGGTAGATCCGCGCATGTCGGCGATCGCTCGCCAGGCGGACCTGCACGCCGCCTTGAAACCCGGGACAGACGGCGCCCTGGCCTTGGGCTTGATACAACAGCTGATCGAGACCGGAGGCTATGATCGGGATTTCGTGAAAAATTATACAGTCGGGTTCGAGGAGCTTGCTGAGTACGTAAAGGCCTTTTCACCGGAAATAGTGGAAGAGCAGACCGGCGTGAGCGCTGCCGTGGTCCGGGAGATTGCCCGAACCATGGCTACCACCGCTCCCAGGGTCACGGTGTACGTGGGCAACGGACCGGAGCATCACGAGAACGGCATCAACAACATCCGGGCCGTTGCCTGCCTGGATGCGATCCTCGGAGCTTTGGATCGGGAAGGGGGAAATCGCCTGGTAGACGGTTTCCAGGGGGAACACCTCACCCTGTACGAGGAGATCCCTCTGGAGCACCTCGGTCCGATCGGAGCCGACCGTTTTCCCGTCCTCTACGGCTTCCGCCAGGAATGCCACACAATGACCGGCATGAACACGATCCTGAGCGGCAAACCCTATCCGCTCAAAGCCATGATTCTTACGGCGGCCAATCCGGCCATGACCAATCCCAACACCCCCAAGGTTCGGAAGGCTCTGGGATCTCTGGAACTGTTCGTGGTGCGGGATCTGTTCATGACCGAAACCGCCGAGCTGGCGGACTACGTACTGCCCGCAGCTTCCTTCCTCGAACGGGTGGAGCTGCACACCCACGCCAAGTATCAGCGGGTTACCATGACCCGCAAAGTCCTGGAATATCCTGATGTTCAGGATGAATATCAGTTCTGGCACGATCTGGCCCACAGGTTGGGTTTCGGCAAATACTTTCCCTGGAAGGACGAGACCGAGCTGACCGGCTGGATTCTCGAATCCGCGGGCTTGAGCCTGGGGCAGGCCGCGGCCCATCCGGAAGGCATCGAGTACGCGCCGATCCGCTATGAGCGGTGGAAGAGCGAACCCCTGGGCACGCCCTCGGGAAAGGTGGAGTTCCGCTCCCAGTACCTCGAGGATCTCGGCTACCCCGCTCTGCCGGAGTACCGCCCGCCGGCGTATATGGATTCACCCGATCCCGATTATCCCTACGTGCTGATCACCGGCGCCCGCAAGCTGATCTACTACCACAGCCGTTTTCGCAACATCAAGCGCTTCCGCACCGCCATTCCGGGACCGGAGGCGGAGCTGCATCCCCAGGATGCCTCCACCCTTGGCGTAGCAGATGGGGATGAAATCCGCATCACCTCCCGCATCGGCAGTGTCGAGGTTCCGGTCAAGATAATGTCCAAATCCGAAATCCTCCCCGGCACCCTCCAACTCACCCACGGATGGAAAGAGGCTAATGCGAACCTGCTGACCCACGACGACCGCTTCGACCCGATCAGCGGCTTCCCGCTGATGAAGGCGGTGGAGGTGCGGCTGGAGAAGGTCTCCAGCCGGCATTGAGGGCAGTTATACCGGCGCATCGATCTTCCGGTGGAATTGGATAGGGCCGTAGGTGAGCTCAAATCTGCCGGTAAACGGCCGGAGGAGCCCACCGACAATCGAAGAGAACCATAATCGGTTCGTAATACTGCTTGGGCTTGTCATAAATCTCCTACCAATTGTTGCACGTGAACGAAATAAATTGACCCCAGACCTGGAATATGCGCAATTTTCTCGCTGGAAAACAAAGAAGTGAAAAAAACGATCGATACGACGGTGGTCTTCCTTTTGATTAGCGCCGTATTGGTGACTGTCCTAGGACTGATTTTCAGCGGACCTGTTCTGAAGGTGTTGCGCACACCGGACGCCGTATTCCCCTTGGCCAGGCAGTATCTGAATGTAATGTTCAGCAGGCCCGCGGCGGCCTGAAGATGCTACTTGAACACCTCCGCCAAGCCAAACGAGGCTGTGTATACCGATCCAACACCGCTGAGGTAATTGGCCACGTGAAGAGCCTCCATAATCTCGTCTTTGCTGGCTCCATGTTTGGTGGCTTGGCGGGCTAATGAGGCAACTCCTCCCACGGCACCGTGGGCTGCATCCAGGGCCATGGCTATCAAGTACTTGGTTTTCGCACTCAAAGCTCCATCTGCATACGCCCTTTCGCTGCTCTGTACCACGAAATCGAAGAACTCGGGGTCTAGTTTCTTAATGGTGTCCAGGGGATGTCTATCCATTTCTTCCTCCATTGCATGCGTTTTTCTTCCACTTTTTCACTATCTGATTATATCTTCCTAGGGAAAGATGTGAAGACTCTGTTATTTTACTCTACTATTGCGCTCAATTCGAAGAACCCATACTCCGCTGGGGGCATACAAACAAAGCACTGGTGAAAATCAACCGTGCGCGGATAGATGAAGGTCAGTTGATGGGGAAAATCCTTCAGCCCTGATGTTTCAGCTCGAGGAGGAAGGGAAGAGCCGAACCTGCTATAAGCATCAGTCCGTAGATCAGAAAACCCAGGGCGAAGGTAGCATTATCCCCGAGCCATCCGAGCAACAACGGTAAAACGCCGCCACCGAAGCCGTATCCGATCGGCAGGATTAAACTGATGGTTAGGTTCTGGAAATTGCGGGGAGCGATGCGCGCGGCTGCGGTGAGAATGGCGGGGAAAAAACTCACGATCAACAGAGGCTGTAAAAAAACCGCTACGATCAGGATCGCCTGGGATCGTGCCCAGATGGCTGCGGTGGCTATGCCGGCGGACAACAGGATGGCGCTGATAACCGTTTTGGCACCGAACCTGTCTACCAGGTAACCTGCGAACAAGAGGGTGATCAGCCCGCCGATGCGGGATATCCCCACGATCGTGTTGACCAGTCCATGATCCAAGCCCCTCTCGAAAACGAGATACGTAGGAATGATCGAGAACAATCCGATGCTCCCACCGGCACCCAAACCCAGCAAAACGGCTGAGATCCAGAAGGAAGGCAGCGAGATAATTTGAGTGATATTGCGCAGTACCGGCGCCTCTCCACGGAACTTTCCGCCACGGCTGAAGATGATGTATAGCGTCCCAATCAACAGGCCCAGGAGGGAGATGAGCAGCAGACAGCTGCGCCATTGGATACGGGGAAGGAGCAGGGCCACGATGAGCGGCGCCGCGATGAAACCGAGATTCGGCCCAAACTCGTGTATGGAAAGGACCTTTCCTTCATCCCTGGAATCCACAAGCGAACTGGCCGTGGCAATACCCGAAGGCGGATAGAGGCCCGCTCCAACGCCGACGACTATCAGCCCCAACCTCATCAACAGCAGTGACGAGCCCACCGCAGTGAACACCGTAGCTGAACTCACCAGCACAGCGGCAAGGAAGATCGTCGATCGGTGACCTATCCAGGAAGCGATAAAACCTGAAAACAGGTTCATGGAGGTATAACCCAGAGTTATGAAGAGGAAGAAGGATGCCGCCTGAGTATGATTGAGATGAAGGTCTCGTTCGATCGATGGGAGCAGAGGGGAATAGATCACCCGCGCGACGAACACGAAAAAAAGAACCGAAACGAGTAGCAGGATCGTGGAGATGTTGGCGCGTATTCCCTTGATGAGGGGCTGATGGAATCTTCGCTTCGGCTTACTCAACTTCATTCTCCAGGATGTCAATGGGCACTCTACAGATTTTTCAGAAAATGTCCATATGGACATTTTCATGAAGTTACGGCTTGTTCAGCTGTGGCGCGGACCTGCCGATTCCCAGGATGGAACTCAGCGAGCCCGCCTACTCGATAACAACGCTTTGGATGACGTTTCACAGGATTTCATCAATATCGCTTCGGCGGAGATTACCATCAACTGGTCGGTGATCTACTTTTACAACGGCTCATCATACGGCCGCGATACGTACACGCTGTAATCAGGATAGGGAGATTGAGAATTCGCCGACTCAGGAGATCATAGGAAGCAACGGGTCTGTGGTTAGACCCCGCGTTACCGCATCAACTCGAAAGACCACAGCTGGTTGCCGCCGAAGGTAGGGACGATCAGGAGGTTCTTCTCCGAGATGTAGCAGAAGTCGGCGGTATTGGCCTTCTTTGAGGTTACGTCCATCAGGACCTGTTCCTCCCCCGAAGG
>Ga0180438_10007648_pt1 | contig 14012 bp, 10 predicted proteins | sample SS_ome_12_FD_132455 | JGI IMG/M metagenome (GOLD analysis project Ga0180438, IMG submission 132455) | Hypersaline lake sediment archaeal communities from the Salton Sea, California, USA - SS_3_D_2 metaG | ecosystem: Environmental > Aquatic > Non-marine Saline and Alkaline > Hypersaline >... | reverse complement strand
TGTTAAGAGCCGAAACCGACAAAGCCCTGGTGCTGGACCAGTGGTCAAAGGTCGGTGTGGCCTGGGTGGGGAGTATCCCCAACTTCCTGATCCTGCTGTATTCGGATAAACAATATGTCAGGGACCTCTTCAAGATAAGGACAGAGACATCCATAAAGAACTTTGAAAAAATAAAAGAGTACATGGGAGATAACATCGATATCCTGGGTCTTGATGCCCATGATTACGGGGGGCAGGACAGGGAGTTTTTCAGCCCCCAGGTGTTTGAAGAGCTCTTTTTACCCTTCCTCAAAGAGCAGAATGACTGGATACATAAAAATACAAACTGGAAGACTTTCCAGCATATTTGCGGGTCCCTGGTAAACATACTTCCCCTCATAGTGGAGACGGGCCTGGATATATTGAATCCGGTCCAGACATCAGCCAGGGGTATGGAACCCCGGTGGCTAAAGGATAATTTTGGAGATAAGCTGACTTTCTGGGGCGGGGGTATAGACCCGCAGAAGACCATGCCTTTCGGCAGCACGGACCAGGTGATAAAAGAAGTGGAAGAAATGATAAGGATATTTGCTCCCGGGGGCGGTTATGTGTTTAATTCCATACATAATATACAGCAGAACACCCCGCCGGAGAATATAGAAGCAGCCTTTGACACGGCACACCGGGCCGGTGTATATCCCATCAGATAATTACGCCTGCAGTGGCAAGACTTTAAGAAACTGGCTCATGATCATGCTCAGATAACATTATCCACGCACATCCTGCCTCCCTGGATCACCATCTTAATATCCAGGTCTTTATCAAAGATAGCAAGATCTGCATCCATACCTTGTTTTAACTCACCTTTCTTATGGGATATTCCCAGGGCTTTTGCCGGATTATGGGTGGCCATCATAACCGATTCTTCCAGGCTTATGCCGGTATGGGAGACCATGTTTTTAACTGCTTCATTCATGGACATGGCACAGCCGGCCAGGTCCCCGCTGGCCAGCCTCACCACATCCCGGCCTTCCTCGATATATGCCTTGAGGCCGTCCTGCAGTATATACTCTCCGGGAGGATTTCCGGCAATATCCCTGGAATCAGAGACCAGTATTATATTTTCCACCCCTTTACACCTGACCAGTATCTTCAGCCATGCCGGAGCTACATGTACGCCTTTTTTATCTGCTATTACTTCTGCCATGAGCTGGTCGCATACCAGCAGGTCCTCTTCTATACCGGCAGCTTTCACCCCCCTTTCTACCGGTCCCGGTCCTGAAAAACAGTCAAATATATGATCGATATGGGTAAGGCCCAGTTCCAGCTCCCTTTCTATCCTGGGGGCAGAGGCGCTGCAGTATCCCAGGGCTACCAGCACACCGTGAAGCCTGAGGTATTTTACCAGCTCCTCATAGCCTTCCACTTCTGAGGAAACAGTCATTATCTTAAGGTTGCCCCCTGAAGCTTCTATGATGCGGCTGTAATCTTCATACCTGGGGATTATGGCATTCTGTTTACTCTGGGCTCCCAGTTCGGGATTTATATAAGGGCCTTCAGAATTGATACCCAGGACCCTGGAACCGCTCTCCTGCTCCTTCATAAAACAGCTGATGCGGGCGCAGGCTTTTATCAGTGTCTCCAGTTTCATATTCCAGAAAGTAGGCAGGAAACCTGTAGTGCCGTGCCTGAGATTGTAATCAGCCCAGGGCTGGTACGGCCCGGTAGCAGCATCGATATTTACGGCCCCGTGGCAGTGGATATCTATAAAACCCGGTGATATATAATTGCCGCCAGCATCTATTACCCTGTATTTTTCTTTTATCTCATGGGGATAATATTCAAATTCGGAATTATTTATTATCCTTTCAATTATACCGTTCCTGAGGAACAGGACCTTGTGCGGCAGTCTTTCAAAGGGGGTGACCAGTACCCCGTTTTTGATTATCAGTCTATCTGTCTCTTTTTCCATGGGCGGCTACTCAAGGACCTTAAGGCCGTTTATAAAGCAGAAGTCCCTGACCCTGTCCTCTATATCGTCGTAGATGAATATATAGTGATTGGCCAGCTGGTTATCGGCGAACGCTTCCTGGCCGCTATCAGGGGTAAATACCAGGCTAGACCACCTGTTAGCCAGGGGTTCGATGGCTTTGATATTGCCCCTGGTGAAGTGGAAATAATAGCTTCCCTGGCGGTCGTTCTCTATGCGGCCTATAGTGACAGGACCTTCACGGAACATATAATTGGATATCACTCCCCCGGTAGTCCTGCCGTCCAGGCTGATCCTGGGGCTCTGGGGAAACAGGTTTATACCGGAACTGTCTGCAGCACAGCTGTGGGGGCTCAATCCGCAGTGGCCCATAAGGAAACCCCCCTCTTCCAGCTTGTATATATCCCCGAAATATAGCGGCTCTGACTTGCCGGAAAGCTCATTCATGGCTATCATGGTCACAAGGGCATGTACATCGCCTTCATCGGTACACATCAACCCGTCATCGGTAAGCAGGGACAGGGGTAGGCAGGCAGTACATTTAAGGAAGGTGGAGTATTCATGCTGGCATTTTACCGTTACCCCTTTCCAGTCTCTTTCTTCCGCCATATCCTTTAAGGCAAGGTACATCTTCAGGGACTTGTCCAGGGACCCGTTTTTTACCACCTGTTCATCTATCTGGCATCTCTTTTTAAGTTCTTCCAGTACAGGGCCGGTCCTTTTCTCTTCTACTTTCATCATCTGGTCATAAAGCAGGTATGAATCTGCATAACTATCAATCTCTACACCAAATACTGACCTTATCTTAAGCTGGTCAAAACAGGTGGTATATATTCCCATAGAACAGTATCCTATAAGTCCCATCTTTACCCGCCTCATCTCGCGGGAGGCACGGGATGCATGAGCAAAATCCTTTATCTCCCTGACCGCATCTTCCCTGTAGGGGAACTTCTGGATGTCCCTGAACCTGAAATCCATCTGCTTCATGGAATTCCTTAATACCGTAAAGGCAGAATTGGCGCCCAGAAAATGGCCTTCCTTTATCATCTCCATACTCTCGGGGAATCCCAGAAGCAGGATATTCTGCCCTCTTATCTCCTCCAGGGGATGGCTGAGCACGGGAGGTTCTATCCAGTTTCCGGCAACGATTATATACAGGTCTACATCCTTATCCTTTAGTTCTTTTATGGCATCCCTGATGCCCCTGTCATCTACGGCAGCTTTGCCGTTAAATATTATTTCTATATCCCCGTCGCCCATGGCCTTTATTCCCTTATTAAGGAGTCCAAGGGAGAAACTGGTGGGTTCCCGGGTATGGGAGGCAAGGACTATACCCGCTCTGGGTTTACTGGTCTTCATATAAAACCTCCGTTATTTTATTGTTTTTGGACTTTTCTATTACTTCTTTATAACTTAAAAGTGGAAAATATCATGGCATCTATGTTCTCCTGGGGAGTCCCCTTGATTATCTCCCCCCCGGCACAAAGGATATAGGCACCTTTTTGGGCTTCCATATCTTTCATGAGCTCCAGGCATTCCTCCTCTACCTTTTCCGGGGTGCTGTACCTCAGGTTCATGGGAGTGACATTCCCGCATATGGCGATGTCCAGCCCGAAGTCCTTCCTTATACGGCGCACATCCACTTTGGGGCTCATTCCGAAGAAAACATCCACTCCCAGCTCCACCAGGTATTTTACAATATCCTCCGACTGGTCTGAATCGCTGTGCCACCACTTTATATAACTGCTGTCAAAGCTGCTGTATATCTTTTCCAGCCAGGGATAGACAAATCTTTTAAAATGCTGGGGCCCCACCATGCCGGGATAATCATCACCTATGACCAGCCTTCCTCCCGGTATCATTCCGCCGGCAAGCTCTTCCTCCATCTTGAATACCTTTATCATGGTCTCCGTGGATATCTCCATAAGCTCATCCACCCATTTATGGTCGGTATGCATGTCCATGAAAAAATTGTTGGCCCCCCTCAGGAGGGCGGCGGTGTCCATGGGGCCTATGCCGGGATAGAACCCGGGGTCATATCCTTTTGATTTCATCAACCTATACTGGTCCCCCATACTTTTAAGTATGCCCTTTTCCGGGTCGAATTTTTTCAGCTTTTTCATATCATCATAGTCCTGGAGGATGGGCTTCACCCAGGGCACTGATTCCTTGTCGTAGTTTATCTCTCCTCCCAGGGCGGATGCCTCGGTGACCACACCGTTATCGATAAATATGCCTGTCAGCCCGTAAAACCTTTCCTTCACTTTCAGCTGTGTCTGCAGCTGGGCTTCCCGGTCCAGGAAATAGGTATCATTTTCAAACCCGGCAAATTCAGCTCCCCAGTAGCCCCCTATGGACAGGTACAGAGGCACACGATCGGCACTTTTTTTCCTTTCTACCAGGTTTATCCTGCGGCCATTGGCTTCAAGGTCCTGCATCCATTCATCTTTTATATCCATGTATTACCTCCCATAAAGTATTATTTCCTGTTTTTTTTCCAGGTCTCCAGGAAGACTTCTGTATTCTTCCAGGCATTGTCGGTATCATCAGATACATTGTCCACCGGGGACAGTATAAAACCCCCGCCCGGAGCCAGGATGTCCAGGGCTTCTTTTACGGCATCTTCTGTGTCTCTCGCAGAGCCGTTCTCAACTGTTATGGCACCGCTCACCCCACCCCATACAGCCTTCTTCTGCTGCAGGAACTTCTCCTTTACCTTTCCCATATCGGTCCCCTTGCCCTCTATGGGGTCGAGCCCGATGAGCACATCGATACCTATATCCAGTATGGTATCCAGTATGGGAAGAAAGGCAGCAGTCATGATGTAGCCGTATTTTCTTCCTGCCTGATGTACCAGGCTGGCTTCTTTCCTGATAGTGGGGGCCACTATTTTCCTGAATGCTTCAGGTGTCCAGAATTCTGTGGTCTCGTACCATGCCCTCCTGGCAATAAGGTCGGCTTTTGTCACATCCAGGTATACCTCTATCTGTTTTATGCTCCACTCACTTATGGTGCTGACGTACTGCTCCATTATGGAAGGACGGGTCAAAGACAGCATCATGGGGACCTCAAATCCCGATAGCCATCCCATCATATCCACGCAGGCTATCTGGTATGTCCACCAGCCGATGCCGTTATAGCCCCATCCTATAAGCCCGGCAGCCTGCATCAGGTCATGCTCTGTGGCCAGTTTTTCAGCTACTGCAGCCTCCTCCCTAAGGCTGTCAATATCCTGCTTTTTAAAATCACCCAGGAGGTAGGGCAGTTTTTCCAGGTCCTCTTCCGGTTTTACCAGAACCTCTTTGGAACGGGGAATAAGCCAGTCATCCAGTATGGGAAAGTGGTCCTTGCGGGGCCAGCCGTTTTTCTGGATGACCTTCTGGGTCAGCGGCCCCCTGGGGGTATCAACCCTGCGTATAAAATATTTCTCACCCTGGATATCTTCAGTCCATTCCCTTATGCTGGCATCTTTATGGATCGAATGGGTTAGCTTACCTACATTGACCACCGCATCCATACCCATATCCATCTCTTTTTTTATGTATTCCTCCTGGTCCCTGCTCCTGAGGAACAGGTTCTGGAATATCATGAAGGAACAGGGTGTATGGTCTGTTTCCCTGTAATCCATGGTACCCAGCATCCTCTCCCTGGAAGACATGGCTTTTTTCATATTGACTCCTCTTAAGGTCTTATGGGGAAATCTCTTTCCTCTTACTGTTAAAAAAATCTTCTATGACGGAAGCCTGCTTATCATCTATCCTGCTTTTGTAATCATTTACTATCCTGTCAGCTTCTTCCCCGGCCCTGTGGTACATACTGGCTGCCTGCTTGTCCCACACTTCCCTGTTAAGAAGCCTGGGGATGTGATGTTCACCTTCCCTCAGCAGTGCCAGCGTAAGGTCGTCAGTAAGGAATGTCCCTTTATCCCTGGCTGAAGATATGCTGCCCACAGCCTTGTGTCTTTCATCTACCCTTATTCCCTGGTAAAATCTTTTTGCCATCTTATATAACTCCAGGTCAATAAGGATCTTCTCCCGTGAGGCAATAGATGTCTTTCCCAGGGATCCCAGTCCTGTGAGAAGGGTAGGCCTGCAGGAAAGCACGGCAGTAAAACCCATCATCATCTCTGCTCCCGCCTGGAAGTCAAGATAACTGCTGTCAGGATGGACCATGGGGATATAGGAAGGAAGCTTGAGGAAATTGGCAATTTCAGTAAAAGCCATGACCAGCAGCAGGTGCTCCGGGGAAGCATAGGATACGCTGCCCGTGGCCAGGTCCATGGAGGCAGGGGCTCCGCAGAAAAACACGGGATTTCCCTTCCTGGCTGACTGTACCGCCGCCACAAGGAAAAAGCCTTCCGCCAGGCTCTGCAAAAGGCTCCCGGCAACGGTAAAGGGTGAATTCAATCCGGCTATAGGAGAAGGTGCCAGGAGGATGGGCATGCTGCTATCCACGGCAGACAGGAGTTTTTTTGCATTAACATCATCCAGGCATAAAGGGCTGACAGTGGGGACCAATAAGGCCATGGTATTAAAGCTGTCATCTGCCATTTCCCTTTTAAGCAGCTGGTCCAGCTCTATCCATACTCTACCCAGTCCTTCGTCCAGGGGATTGAGTATCAGGGGTTTTACCGTATTTTTCATCAATATCTCAAAAGCATCCAGCTGGGAGATATATGCATTATCTCCCTGGGGGATAGCTTGCAGACCCACAAAATCTACCTCATCAAGGCTGTCGGCTATCCTGGTAAGCTGGACAAGGTCACCTTCCGTGACAGCCCTTATGCTCCCTGACCCGGCATCCAGTACCCTGGCAGAATCAGACATGGTCCCCAGAAAGGTATTTCCCTTTTTTATATTAAGGACCTTCCCGGTCCTGTCATGCATAGTGAATTCCCTGGGTGCAGTAGAAATACTTCTTGTTATCAGCTTTTTGGGGATCCTTACTATATCTTCTTTTTCCAGCCCGCCGGCATCTTTAAGTATCTCCTGGATCCTTTTGTCCCTGACAAGCATCCCCACTTTCTCATTTATCCGGTAAGCTTCATCGATTATATCCAGGATCTGCTTATGGCCAAGGATATTTATTACATTTTCCACTACCACTGCAGGATCAACTCTCTACTTTTATACCAACAATATAAATGCACCACAATATTACAGGCAGTACTTTCAGGTACAGGCTATTGGAGCTCCAGTACTGTCAGTACTTCAGGCCGGTCATGGTCATTCCCTTTATAAAGTTCCTCTGGAAGAAGAAATATACTATAAGTACCGGTATTATGACCACTGTTGATGCCGCCAGTGAAGGCCCCGGAAGTTTTGCTTCCGCCTGTGTGAATACGGTCAGCCATACCGGGATAGTCTTGCTAGCATCAGAATGTACTACTACCAGGGGCCATAACAGCTCGTCCCAGCTCCACAGGAATATGAGTATACCCAGGACAGACAGGGCCGGCATGGTAAGCGGCAAGATGAGCCTCACATATATGCCGAAGTCAGATGCTCCGTCTATGCGTGCCGCGTCTATCAATGAATCCGGGATCCCTGCTATGAACTGCCGCATGAGGAATATCCCAAAAGCATGTATCAGAAACGGTACAAAGATGGCTGCCAGGGTATCCAGAAGGCCCATGGCATTTACCAGCCTGAAAAGCGGTATCAGTATGACATAGATGGGAGCCATAAGGGTCCCCAGCACATACATGAAAAGGGCTTCTTTGCCCTTGAACCTGAACTTGGCAAACAGGAATCCGGAGATCGATGAAGTGAATAATACAAATACCGTGATCACTGCTGATACTATAACACTGTTAAGGAAAGCCCTTCCCAGCTTCAACCTGCCGAATGCCATTACATAATTTTCCAGGCTGGCCTCGGGATCAAAAATGGTCAGTGGAGCAGTCATCAGGTTAAAGTTAGACCTGAAAGAATTTATGATCATCCATAGAAATGGATATATCATAATGAAGCCGCCGATACCCAGTATTATATAAAGTATTATCCTGTAGGCTAATCTTCTTCTGTGATAACTTGTGATGGTAGCTCTCATTTAAACCCCTTTGTCCTTAAGTTTGGCTTCTTCTCATGTTTAACCTTATCTGCATAAGTACAAAGATGAACAGGAGTATAAAGATCACTGTAGCTGTGGATGCTCCTATTCCAAAAGTCGTCTTCCTGAAAGACTGGTGGTACATCAGCAGGTTAAGTACGTATGTGGAAGTCCCGGGACCGCCCCCCGGATAGTCGGTGAGCATAAATATCTGGGTAAACACACGCAGGGCATTGATGGAATAGATGACCATTAGGAAGAATATCTGGGGGAATATCAGGGGCAGTTTTATCCTGAAAAATTTGGACCACTCGGATGCGCCGTCCAGGTCTGCTGCCTCGAACAGGGTGTCAGGCACCTGGTCCAATGCTGCCAGAAGGATCACTACCCTCAACCCCGTATCCTTCCAGATATCGAATATGATTATACATATAAGTGCGATCCTGGGATCATATAAAAAGGTCTGGGGGCCAAACCCTAAAAAATTGCTGACCTGGCTGAAAAGTCCCGTCTTGGGAAAGTAGAGAAGTTTCCATATCAGGGCTGAAGCCACCATTGATGTAACAACCGGGGTAAAAAACATGAATGTGAATACCCTTTTCCATACCCTGGTGCATAAACTGATGAGCTCGGCTATTATAATGGAAGTAACAATTCCCCCGATCACCAGTATAAGAAGGTACTGGATATTATTCCACAGGCTTCCCCGGAACAGGTCACTCTGGAAAAGTGATACATAATTTGAAAAACCGGTCCACTGGAAAGTGGTCATGAGATTGGTCTTGGCGAAACTGATCATGACATTGTAGCCAAGGGGCCAGTAGAAAAATAAGGCTATGTAGATCACCAGCGGTACCGATACTGCCCATATAAACAGTCTTCTTTTAGGCCTTGCTAACGGAGTTTGCATAGGTTCTCCTTTATCCGGGCAGGTACGCTAAAACAGCGTACCTGCCTTCTTGGGAAATATTCTATTTAAGCCAGATTTTATCTCAGTGCTTCTTCTTCATTGAGAAGATCTGTCAGGTTCTGCAGGGTGGTATCAACATCCTGCTGTCCGGTAAACAGGGCAGACATCTCATTTCCGGTAATAACCCCGATGGTGGATGACCCTATCTTGGAACCTTCATAATATACTATGTAAGGTACGTGAGAAAGAGTAAGGTCCACACCTATGGCTGCATTCCTCTTTCCATCGTCAGTCTTGGGCACTATGGTACCGTTCTGGAAGCCTTCCAGGAATTCCAGGTTAGCGATCAGCCCTGCCCATTTCTCGATAGCTATCTCGGTATGCCTTGAAGTAGACAGCTCAGCTGCTATAGCCTTTACAGCTGCCAACTTGTCAGGATCATCAGCGGCCTTCTTGGAGAAGAAATATCCTCCCCAGGCAAGTGATGAATATATCAGGTTATCGGGATTTATGGGGGGTATGCTGGTAAATGAGAGTTCCAGTTCAGGATAGTCTACACCAAGAGCCCCTATAGCCCAGGCACCAAATATACCCATGGCTACCGAACCCTGCGGCAAGGCGGTATATGCATCCCCGCCCTGGGGGTCAAAGATCTTGTCAGTAACCAGTTTGTTTAGTGCCTCCATGGCCTGCTTGCTGGCCGGCTCTGTCCAGTCCCATACTCCGTCTTTAAAGGGCTGGGCGCCCAGCTGCATGGCAAATGACGGGAAGATAGGCCAGGAGTTGAGGTACGGATCCATGGAGATCCCTGATACCTTTATGGAACCGTCATCATTGTACTGGGTGGCTGCTGCTGCTGCATCTACGATCTTATCCCAGGTATCCCATTCTGTTATAACTCCGGGAGTAAATTCCACTCCGGCAGCTTCCATGAGCTCGTTATGGACCACAGCACCGTATCCGTCACCGCCGCATCCCCAGGGAAGCATATAATAATTTCCGTCACTGCCTTCCATCTGCTGCAGTACAGATTTATACCATATGGATTCTGCTTCTGCCTTGGACATTATATCCGGGGTCAGGGGCAGCAGTAATCCTACCGGATCCAGTTCTTCCAAGTAGGAAGCGTAACCGAATATTACATCTGGTTCAGTTCCTGCGGAAAGTGCGGGTATGGTCTTTTCTGTCAGAGATTCGTAGGTAATGGGGATGATGTTGATCTTGATGTTGGGATATTTGGCCATCACCTCATTGGTGAATTCTGTAGTGATCTCAATACCTGCTGTCCAGTCCTGGAACCACCAGTCTAGTTCTACTTCATTTTCCGGTCCCATAACCTCACCGGCTTCTTCTGCTGGTGCTGTTTCTTCAGCGGCTTCTTCAGCTGGTGCTGCCTCTTCCTTACATCCTACTGTGGAGAAAGTTATTGCCAGCATCAGGGATAATACCACTGCGATCACAAAAATTAGCGCTTTTTTCATTTTATCCTCCTTATAATGATAAGCCTTTCAGTATTACCTGCCGTATTTTCCATCCCTCCTTTCATCCGGCAGTAAAAGTGCACTATATTGATTTAATAAAATCCTTGATTATTAAATTATAGCTGATGAAAAAATTATTAATTATGTATCTCTGATAAACCCTCTATCGTTATGAATAATCAATAAAATCTATAATAATTATCTAAGAGAATTGGTAAAGTCACTTTACATCAACTAAAATTTTATACTATTTTTTCAGTAATTGATAGTCTTTTGTTAGCCTAACTTGAGGTCTGCCATATATACAGGTCTTTTTATCCTTATAGACCTCCTTGCTGCAACCACTGCTGAAAAGCTCTTCATGTTGTCTTCTATATCAGTCTCGCATTTTTTATTATTTACTAATGCCTCCTTAAAGTTTTCCAGTGTATGCTGGATCTCGGTAAAACCCAGGCTGGCAGGTTTCATCTCCGTACCCGGTATATTTGTCCCCAGAAGCATGTCGTCCAGGGGATGCTTCTGGTAAAACAATATCCTTTCGTCATCGGTAAGCTCCAGGCAGCCTTTGCTGCCGAATAACTGGATATTACCGTTCCAGCTCCCGATCTTGCCCTCGCTGGCCCATGATGCACAATAGGTGCCGCTTATACCTCCGGACATCTTTATTAGGGCATAAAACAATGGCTTTCCCTTAAACCAGCTCCAGCTTACCGTATCTTCACAAGCATATAATTCCCTATAATCTTCACCTGTAAGAAACCTTAAAAGGTCGCTGTGGTGTATGAACATGTCATCCACAATGGGATGTTCCATCTCCAGGCGGTAGCCTGGTATGCGGCATGTCTGCTGGTGGCTGTGGATAAAGAAGCCCAGCTTACCTATAAGTCCCGACATAATATAATGCTTCATGCCGGCAATGCTTTCACGGCCCCTGTAATTCTGGTTCACGATAAACCTTGTCCCGGGGTATTTCCGGTGAAGCTTTAAAAACTCCCTGGCTTCCTCCAGGTCTTTTGCCAGCGGCTTTTCGCTCAATACATGGATCCCTTTTTGCAGTGCCGTCCTTATCACCTCGCCGTGCCTGTCAGGTGATACCACTACTGCCACTGCATCCGGCCTGAGGATATCTGCTGCTTTTTCAAACAGGGTAAAACTCCTGTCTTCTGGTATGCCGTGCTTTATCCTGACCGCTTCCAGGGTGTCCTTATCGACATCTACCACTCCCAGAAGGTGGTAGTCTTTATTATCCTTTATATTCTGCAGCCAGTTCGACCCCCACCCTCCCAGGCCGCAAAGCACTATCCTGATGGGGGTTTTTAACCTGGTTCCCATAATCCCGGCCTCCTTATTCTAATTAACATCTAACCTGAATATGTCCCTGTCCATATCGGTGAGGACCTCATGACCTTCTTCTGTGACCAGTATGTTGTCCTCAATATTGACCACATGTGACCAGTCGCTGAAATCAAGGACCCAGGGTTCCACGGCAATTACCATATTGGGCCTGAGTTCGGTATCATCACCCTTGAGGATAAAGGGCCATTCATGGATATCCAGTCCCAGGCCGTGGCCTATGGAAGTGGATCCCAGGATGCTTAAGAAACCTTCATCTTCCAGGACCCGGGCGGCGGCATCAAATAATTCACTGCATTTGACTCCTTCCCTTATGATCCTCACAGCTGCCTGGTTTGCTTTTTTGACGGCAGAAGATATCTTTTCTTCCAGGTCAGTGGCTTTCCCGGCACAGGCCAGCCGGTACATGTCCGCCCTGTAGCCCTCGTAGGAGCATCCCAGGTCCACCTTTACCAGGTCGCCCCTTTCCAGGGGCACATCCCTGGGTATATAGTGACCGTACTTCACCGAATATTTCCCGAAACCGACCGACACATAGTCTGATCCCGTTGCTCCTTTCTGGAACCACCTGCTCTGTATTATCTGTGAGAACTGCCTTTCAGTCACTCCCGGCTTGAGCAGAAGGAAACTTTCTTTTAAGGTCTCTGCGGTTATGCTGCAGGCCCTTCTTATCTTTTCGATCTCTTCCCCTGACTTGATGCTCCTCAGCCTCCATAATGACGGGGAGAAATCTACAAATTCAGCTGTGGTAAGGGTCTCCCTGAATATATCGATATCTCCCTGGTCCAGGTTGAGCTTCATGCCCCCGGAGAGCTCCAGGCCTATCCTGGCATCTTCCCCGCCCAACTCTGTAACGCACCGGGCCATGATCTTCCCCACATCAGGAATATGGCCTCCGTCGTAAGGCTGGCTGCCTTTCTTTTCCTCCCAGAACCTGACATCCTCTATCCAGGTAAGGTCCATACCTGTAGCATCGGAGTTCATATATAATACCGGACCCCTATCATCTGACAGAGGGATTATGACAGCTGTAGGCATGATGTCCATTATGGAGTTCCAGTAACCGGAAGCCCACCTTATATTATTGGTATCAGTAAGGACCAGTATATCGGTTTTGTTTATGTGCATCTCCTTTTTGAGCCTGTTGTACCTGGACTCAAAATCCTTCCTGCTGAATTCGGCAAACCTTTCATCCATATTCCACCTCTCTTTTATATTAGGCAATCCACAGGTCATCGGGCATCCTGCTGCTCAGGACTTCACAGCCTTCTTTTTTTACCCGCACAATATTCTCTATGACATACCACCACCGGGCATCTTTCAGGGGCCAGGTACCGTTATGGGTATTGAAGAACTCAAGGGTGATGACCATGTTCTCTTTCAGCTCTTCGTCAACTGCCAGCCCTATATTGGGAGGCTCGTGTATATCCAGCCCTATGCTGTGACCGTCAATACACCAGTTTGCCCTTTTCCTGTTTTTTACAAAATCATCAAACCCGTGTTTCAGCCACACTTTCATGCCTTCCTTCCATACATCACTGCACCTGACTCCTTCCCTGACTTTTTCCAGCCCGCTGTAGTAGGCATCCCTGGCCACATTGTAATTATCTGCCTGCTCCCTGGTGGGCTTCCCCACACAGGCCATCCTCATTATGTCAGATTTGTAATCGCCAAAAGTGCAGCCGCCGTCCACCTGGAGAAGGTCACCTTCCTCCAGGACATAATCGCTGGGAAGGGCATCACACCAGGTCTCCCGTTTCCTTCCCGAGTACATCATTATAACCCCCGGCCCGAAAAGGTCAGCTCCCTCCCGGGTCATGGCTGCGTAGATAGTCCTGGCGATTTGCTTTTCGCTGGTACCCCGTTTGATCTCCTGGAATCCCTTCATATAGGCACCGCAGGTAATATCACAGGCTTTCCTGATAAACTCTACCTCCATATCTGATTTGATCTTCCTGCAGTCCCATATAACGGGGGACCCATCCAGTAAAAGGGCCCCGACCAGCTTATGTTCCAGGTCTTTATACAGCTCATGCTTGAGGCCCATGCTGGTCCCCAATTCCAGGCCTATGCGGGCCCTGTTAAGCCCCTTCTCCCGGAGCACCTCCAGGATGGTTTCGGTATGGGCCACTCCCCCGTATTCTCCCCTGGTGCAGGGCCAGAACCTCTTATCTTCCACCCAGCTGAGCGAGGCGGTGCCCTCATTGCCTTCCCTTATCACCAGGGTAGGCTTCAGGCCCATGTCTGC
>Ga0180438_10007646_pt1 | contig 14013 bp, 10 predicted proteins | sample SS_ome_12_FD_132455 | JGI IMG/M metagenome (GOLD analysis project Ga0180438, IMG submission 132455) | Hypersaline lake sediment archaeal communities from the Salton Sea, California, USA - SS_3_D_2 metaG | ecosystem: Environmental > Aquatic > Non-marine Saline and Alkaline > Hypersaline >... | reverse complement strand
GAGGAGCGTAGCCAGCAGGATCACCACGCCGGCGGCCCCGCCGGCCCAGCTCGACATGGCCCCGATGGCGTCTTCGCTCATTCCCAGCTTCATTAGCACCGCGTCCACGTTCGTAAACACGCGGAAATGGCCGACGAAGATCAGCAGCAGCACGGCGTGGAAGACCCAGGCCAGCGTCCAAAGCACCCGGTCTCCCCGGAAGAGGCTCTTAAAGAAGACAACTTCCTCGAATGTGTTCAGGGCGGTGCTCTTGTCGTCCCCCGGGGCGGGAAACAGCGTCATCGGCGGCGAGGCCAGCTTCGCCCAAATGTAGAAGCGGTAGGCCATGCCTGCGACAAACACCACCAGCGCCGTGTAGGGCAGAATGCCCCCCACGATCAACCGCACAATCTCCATGTTGTGAATCCTTCGTTACAAAGGTCTTGTCATGACGTACGCCCCTAGAGGCACCCCGAGGGACGCGGCAGGCCGGCCAAACGGTAGGCCCCCCGCGCCACGCCGCACGGGAACAGCTCGCAGACCTTCTCCCGGCTCAGACCGGTCGCCTTGCAGATCTTCACCACCGAGGGGCCGGTGGCGTGGGCCTCGAAGTACGCTTTGACGTACTCGATGATCTTCCAGTGGTCGTCATTCAGCGGGCCGATGTCGTTGCGCTCGGCGAGCGCTTGCGCCATCGACCGGTTCCATCCCGACATGGTCTTCAGGAAGCCATCTCCGTCGAGATTCGCGTCCAAAGCATGGGTTTGCTCTTCGCTCATGGTTCTTCCTTTCCGGTCGTGCCCTGCAAGTCGTGAACCCCCGGCGGCAGGGAATCGACGGGGAAGCTCCCGATCACGTCGGCGATCTTGCGGACCGTGATCGGCTCTTCGACGACACCCGTAACCAAGCTGCTCTCGTGTTCCTCCCTTTTTTGCGAGGTGGTTGCGCGGGAAACGGCGAGGATGATCCTCAGGCCCGGCACCCGAGGGTCGCCGGCCAGCGACTCCAGCAGGCCGCTTTGGCCGGGCGTCACCAGCCGTTCGTCGAGGACCGCGAAGGCCGGGCGGAAGTCGTGGATCATCGCCGAGGCGTCGTAGCCGTTTCGGGCGAAGCGCAGGGCGATGCTCTGCTCCCTCGATCCGGCCAGCCGCTCGGCGAGGCCCTCGTCGGGCGAAATGACCAGAACGTTCGTCGCCAGACCGGTCACCCGGCGATAGTAGACGCAGTCCTCGCAGGAACTCTCGCAGAACCGCCGGGCGTGGCCGATCTCCGGTGCCAGGTCGGCCATCAGGAAGCACTTCGCAGCGCCGACGCGATACACGACGCACTTGCGGCAGTCGTCCCGGACCGTGCCCCGGTCGCTAAGGTACTCCCAGCACCGCAGCCCCCGGGCGAAGCACTCGGGCGACTCCGAGGCGGAAGGCTCCTCCGCCGCGGCGGGGTGAATCAGCGAGTCAATGTCTCGGCGCTCGATGCGGAAGTGACCGCCCGCGGTCCGTTGAGCCTCGAGCCGGCCCTTGCGAATCCACTTCAGGATCGTGTCGGGGGTCACCGAGCAGACCTTCGCCGCCTGGCCGGTCGTTAGCAGGTTGGATCGTTCCGCGGCCATAATCGGTGCACCTCAGTGATTTATGGATCACATCGCCACTTAACGAGCAAACCGATAATCTACTGACGGCGTTCGCCCAAGTCAAGTAGTTGTATAGGTGATTTATTGATTGCAACAACCATGATCGTAGTGGACAATGCGTTTAATGGGTATTCCGCGTTGACGGGCGGCGATCTCGAACCATTGGGCGTCCCGCTCGGTTGTCCCGGGGACGATCGTTGTGCCCTTGACGGATACCCGCGCGGCTGGCAACGCTGGGTCGATGGTGGTGCGCAACGGATTGACATTCCACGATTACACGGTACGATGTAATTCCCATGACCCGCAAGTCGCCAAGAACCGACGCCGAGAAACTGCCGGAATCCCTACCGCTGGGGGGGCGGCCTTTTTTGACGGAGAGCCAAGCAGGCCAGTTGGCGGCCCTCTTCAAGAACTTCGCCAACGACACCCGGCTGCGTCTGCTGCACGCTTTGGTCCGCGGAGGGGAAGTGTGCGTCACCGACCTGGCCAACACGTTGTCGATGAAGCCCCAGGCCGTGTCCAACCAGCTCCAGCGGCTGGTGGACCGCGGCATCCTGGCGTCCCGGCGCAACGGCAACAACGTCTACTACCGAATTGCGGACCCGTGCGTACCGATCCTGCTGGAGCGGGGGCTGTGCTTGATAGAGTGCCATCCGCCCTAACGGCTCGGCAGGAGGGAGGTTTGAGACGATGAACCGCGATGTTTCTCGCCCGACGACGGTGCTGCTCGGAGGCATTCTGTGGTGGGGCCTGTGGCCGACGACCGTTGTCGCGGCCGAGTCCGGACCACACGGGCGCCCGCCGCCGCCCCGTTGGCGCGACAACTCGGGGATGGTCTTTGTCCGCGGTGGGGAATTCGTCCGCCACGGGGAGCGCAAGGTCCGCGTTCGATCGTTTTACGTGGATCAGTACGAAGTGACCAACGAGCAGTTCTGCGAGTTTCTCAACGACGATCACTCCGAGCACTTCAACGACAAACAGGAAGTCGAGCGGCAAGGCGATCGGTTCGTGCCGAAGTGCTGCAAGGGGCGTTGGCCCGTCTACGGCGTGAGTTGGGACGACGCGGCCGCCTTTGCCCGCTGGGCGGGCAAGCGGCTGCCCACCGAGGCCGAGTGGCAATGGGCCGCCGGGGGCAAAGAGGGCCGCACGTATCCGTGGGGCGATGATCCGATCGCCCCCGAGCGGGCCAACTTCGGCGGCCACGTCGGCCACCCGCTGCCGGTGGGCTCGTTCCCCGAAGGCCGAACGCCCGAAGGGATCTACGATCTGTCGGGCAACGTGGCCGAGTGGTGCGGCGACTGGTTCGCCGAGGATTGCTACGCCCGGGCGCCGGAGGACAGCCCCAGCGGGCCCGAGCGAGGGGAGCGGCGCGTTCGCCGCGGCGGTTGCTTTGCGATGGGGGCCGAGCACCAGACCACGGCCGCCCGGGGTTCCAGCCGGCCGGACTACCGGCCCGCCTGCATCGGGTTCCGCTGCGTGCGCCCGGCCCGGCGTGTGCTGGTGTTGTTGGGGGAAAACTTCGAGGAGATCGAGCTGGCCGGCTACACCGGCGTGCTGAGCTGGGCTTCGCACACGACCAAGGAGGGCAATTACATGATCCCCAAAGACGCGCCGCCGGCGGACGTCCCCTTGATCGAAACCGTCGTCGCCGGCTTTGCTCCCGAGGTCCACGGGATGGGTGGGCTGACGGTCCGCCCGCACGTGTTGGTCGAGGACCTCTCGGATGAAGACGTCGACCGGTTCGACGCCGTGGCCATTCCCGCCTGCGTCGGCGCCGGCCGCGGCCAGCACACTTGGGCCGGGCAGGCCGATCTGGAAAGCGCCCGCGCGGTGGCCATCGTGCGCCGCGTTCATCACAACGGCGGGATCATCTCGACCATGTGTGCCGGCGCGATCACACCTCGTAAGGCCAAGCTGCCGCTGCCCAAACGCGAGGGGCAGCCCGTGGCCTATGACAAAGACCTGCGCACGGCGACTTCGCTGGGGCCTGGCGTGGCCATGGAGGCGGCCTGCCTGCTGGTCCGCGAGCTGGTAAGCGCCGACGAGTACCGCAGCTTCCGCCAGTACAACCCCTGGCTGTTCGGCGGCGAAGATCAGTTTCCGCCGCGGATGGAGAGCCTCAAGTAACCCGACTACGACACTCCTACAAGACAAGGGGAACACGCCATGAGAAGGTCATCGTTTGCGTTCTCGCTCCTTCTGTTATTTACGCACTCGGCGGTCTCCGCGCTCGCGGCCGAAACGCCCCCGCTGGCCAAAGCGCCATTCAGCGCCGAGCAGGCCAAGGAGTTTCAAGAGCAGTGGGCCGAGCACATCGGCAAGCCGATAGTCCACACCAATTCGATCGGCATGAAGGTGGTGCTCCTCCCGCCGGGTGAGTACACCATGGGCCGGACCGAAGAGCAGTTCGCCAAGGTCCTGGAAATTGCCGAGAAGGAGGGACGCGAGCCCGGGCGCGCGGCCACCTGGGAGATGCTGATGATGCCCGCCCATCGCGTCAGGATAACCAAGCCGTTCTACATGGGAGCGACCGAAGTCACGGTCGGGCAGTACCGGCGGTTCTGTGAAGAATCCGGATACAAGACCGAGGCCGAACAGGGTCTCAACCACGGGAAACCCTATCGGGGCGGTCGCCCGATCTGCACCTGGCGCCGGCCCATGGTCTGGATCAAGCTGCTGCAGAAGGACGACGAGCCGGTGCTGCACCTCTGCTGGAACGACTGCGTGGCGTTCTGCAAGTGGCTCAGTGAAAAGGAGGGTGCCGAGTACTGCCTGCCCACGGAGGCCGAGTGGGAATACGCCTGCCGGGCGGGAACGACCACCGCCTGGTGCTTCGGAAACTTCGAGGACTTCGACCGGCTGGGCCACGAGTACATGTTCGTCTCGGAGCCGCCCCAAGGCAAGCACGACAGGCCGAGTCGGGTCGCGCAGAAGAAGCCCAACGCGTTCGGCCTGTACGACATGCACGGCAACGTGTGGGAATACGTTGCCGACTGGTGGCACCGGTTCACGTACAAGAACTCGCCGGTGAACGATCCGACCGGTCCGCCAGAGCAGAGTGAGAAGGGAGACATGCGGCGGATCATTCGCGCCGGCTCGTTCGACTGGGGGCGCTGGGGCGCGCAGTCGGTCTACCGCATGCGCATCGGCCAGCGCTCCACGCAGCACCCGCACCAGGGATTCCGCGTAGCGATGCGAATCCAAGGCGTCGAGGGTGTCCCGCCCGCGCCCGATCCCTATGAAGAGCGGCGGAAGTCGACGATCGATCCGGGCTCGCAGGAGGTTGACACGTCGGCCGCACAGAAACACCCAAAGGAACTGACGATCGACCTGCCGGGCGAAACCAAGATGCACTTCGTGCTGATCCCGCCCGGCTCCTTCCTCATGGGATCCAGCAAGGGCTTTGGCGACGAGACGCCCGTTCACCGGGTGGTGATTTCCAGACCCTTCTACATGGCGAAGCACGAGGTCACCCAGTCGCAGTGGGAAGCGATAATGGGGAAGCACCAATGGCTGACGGAGCTGACCAAAGGCGACAACGACATGAGCGGCCCGACCAAGGCCATGAACGTGCTGAGCTGGAACGACTGTCAGGATTTCATCCGCAAGATCGCGGAACACGTGCCCGGCCACCGGTTCGCTTTGCCGACCGAGGCCCAGTGGGAATACGCCTGCCGCGCCGGCAGCACGAGCGAATTCCATTTCGGGGACGACGCGTCGCAACTGGGCGACTACGCCTGGTACGAAGGCAATATGATTTGGCCGGGCAAGCCCGGCTTCCGCGGCAGGACGTTCTATCACGACGTCGGCCGGAAGAAGCCGAACGCCTGGGGTCTCTACGACATGCACGGCGGCGTGTGGGAATGGTGCGCCGACTACTATGACAAGGACTACTACGTCGACTCGACGCTGGTCGACCCCATGGGCCCCGCGTCAGGACCGTTCCGCACGCTCCGCGGCGGCTCCTGGTTCCGCTACGCCAAGTACTGTCGCAGCGCCTACCGGCGTTTCTTCTATCCCGCGTGCGACGGCGACGGCGTGACGGCCTGGATCAACGACTTCGGCTGCCGGCTTGTCATCAACCTCGATTGAGGAACCTGATTGGAGTATGCGGCAAATGGTACTTGCGATCGTGAGACGGCACGGCGGGCGGTTGACGGGAACGGCTCGCGCGGCACTGGCCGCGGGCGTGCTCGCGGTGATGTGGATCGCCGCGGACTCGATCTGCGTGGCGGGAGAGAAGCCGGGCGGGAGTGTCGATTACACGAAGCTGGCCCGCAGCCTGATGCGCTATCCCGGCAATCCCGTGATCCAGGTGGGGGAAAAGGGCGCATGGGACGACCAGACGCTGGGTTGCTTCACCGTGCTCGACGACGCGGATAGGTTTTACTTCTACTCCGGCGGGGCCCGGTACGGCAAACCGAAAAACATCGGCATGGCCACGTCGCGAGACGGCATCCACTGGACCAAGTACGAGAAGAACCCACTGTTCCCCGGGGCGATGCCGTACGCGATCAAGGTCGGCGACACGTTTCGCCTGTATCACCCCGGCAAGGACGATGCCGGCCGGCACGGATTGTTGATGAGGACCTCCAAGGACGGTTTTCGGTGGAGCAAACCGGAGCTGGTGCTGGCAGGCGGCATCATGGACCCGTGTGTGGTGCGTGTCGCCGAAGACAGATTCCATCTGTACTATTGCGGGGGCGGACGGATCACGAAAGACGGAAAGCAAGTGTGGGAGTTCAATGCCTACATGGCCACGTCCGAGGACGGAATTCGGTGGCAGAAAAGGCCGACGCCGGTCCTGCCGCTGGGGCCGAAGGGGAGTTGGGACGCGCAGTCCCACGCCGGCCCCTGCGTGCTGAAGCTCGACGATGGTTTCCATCTATGGTACCTTGGCAGCGGCACGTACCACGGCAAGACGGCGTGGAGGATCGGGCACGCCACGTCACCGGACGGACTGAGCTGGACCAAGTCGGGCAACGAGCCGGTGCTCGACGTGGGCAAGCCGGGCGACTGGGACGGCGGCACTTTCATGTCTTTCGACATCGTTTTCCGCGATGGCAAGCTTCTGTTCTGGTACGCCGCCGCTCCCGGCGAACACGGCGATGAAACCAAGATGACGATCCAAATCGGCCACGGCACGAGCCAATGAGGGAGGGGGCCTCCACCGATGAGACTGAGCTTTGCCTTCTGGCTTGCCTGCACGTCGCCGCTGTTCGGGGCTTCGTACTACGTGAGCAACTCGGGCGACGATGCAAGCTCGGGCACCGCCCCGTCGGCCGCGTGGAGCAGCCTTGCGAAAGTCAACGGCTTCAGGTTTGCGCCGGGCGACGTCGTGCGCTTCGAGCGCGGCGACGTCTGGCGCGGGCAGCTCGTGCCGCACAGCGGCAGCCAGGATGGCCCCGTCACCTACACCGCCTACGGCGACGGGCCGAAACCCATGATTCTCGGATCGGTCGAGAAGAACCGGCCCGGCGACTGGGAGCCGGTAGGGGCGAACCTCTGGCGCGCCGAGCCGTTTGCCGTGGACGTGGGGAACATCATCTTCAACGACGGAACGAGCTGCGGCATCAAAGTCTGGGAGCGGGCGGACGTCAATGGACCCGACAAGTTTTGGTACGATCGCGAGCACAGAACCATCCTCCTCTACGCGGAGCAGAACCCGGCCGCGTCGTTCGACGATATCGAGTGTGCGCTCAGGACTCACATCATCAACCAGGCCGGGAAGAGCTACGTGGTTTACGACGGGCTCCACCTGGCCTATGGCGCAGCGCACGGGATCGGGGGCGGGGGAACCCATCACATGTTCGTGCGCAATTGCGATCTGTGCTTCATCGGCGGCGGACACCAGCATACAATACCAACACCACGCGGCCCGCGTCACGTGCGCTACGGCAACGGCATCGAGTTCTGGGCCGGCGCGCACGACAACCTCGTCGAAGGCTGCCGCATCTGGGATATCTACGACGCGGGGCTCACCAACCAGGGGTCGGGCAAGAACTCCCAGTACAACATCACGTATCGCAACAACGTGGTCTGGAACTGCGAATACTCCTTTGAATACTGGAACCGCCCCGCCGAGTCGACCACCCACGACATCTACTTTGAAGACAACGTGTGCTACAACGCGGGGCACGGCTGGTCGCACGCGCAGCGCCCCTGGCCCGCCGGCGTCCACCTGATGTTCTTCAGTAACTCGGCAAAAACCGACCGGTTCTTCGTGCGCCGCAACGTGTTCCACGGCGTAGAGCACGCGGCCATGAACATCGACCCCGCCCGATGGAACGGGCTGGCCGGGCTCGTGCTCAGCGAGAACACCTACTGCCAGCCCCCGGAGACCGTTCTGGCCCATTGGGGCGAGAGGCCGTTCGCCGCCGCCGCCTTTGCCGACTATCAGCAGGTCACGGGGAAAGATGGCGATTCGCACCTTGCCGTCCTGAGGGGTCTCGAGCTGGAACCGGCCACGTTGCGACTGCCGATCGGCGCGGCTCGACCGCTCCGCGCGGTGGCTGAGTACTCGTCGGGCAAGACGGTGGACGCGACGCCCTTGGCCCGCTTCGCATCGTCCGACCCGTCCGTGGTCATGGTAACACGGTGGGGGCTGGTGCGTGGCCGGGGACCGGGCAAAGCGCAGCTCACCGCTACGATCGAGGGAACGTCCGCTACGGCCGCCGTCCTCGTGGAACCCTGAGAGGGAACGCCATCCGCTCGGGGACACCGGAAAGCCGAAACACGAACACAGCACCCCACTTGGCTATGCCGCCAGCAGACGCGACCGACCGCTGGATCATCGGGTCGGCGAACACCGCCGGCGGCGACGTGCCGCGCGTGGCCACGGAACTGAGCTGGGCCGATCGGCTCGGCACGTGGAAGGCACGATGGGGCGTGGGCAGGATGCACTACCTCGTCGAGCCGGGGCTGTACGCGGTCCGCTCGCCGGCGCCCGAATCGCCCGTGCTGGTCTCGGCCAACTACAAGATGAGCTTCGACCGGCTTCGCTCGCAGCTCGACGGCACGGACGCCTGGATTCTGGTGTTGGACACCCGGGGAATCAACGTCTGGTGCGCGGCGGGCAAGGGGACCTTCGGCACTGAAGAGGTCGTCCGGCGGATTGAAGCGACCGGGCTAGACCGGGTAGTCTCCCACCGCAAACTGATCGTCCCTCAGCTTGGCGCCCCGGGCATCGCGGCGCACGAAGTGAAGCGGCAAAGCGGCTTCCGCGTGGTTTACGGACCGGTCCGGGCGGAAGACTTGCCGGCGTTCCTCCGCGCGGGCATGAAGGCCACGCCCGAGATGCGACGGGTGCGGTTTCCGCTTCGCGACCGGCTGGCCGTGGCCCCGGTCGAGTTGATGATGTCGGCCAAGTACGTGCTGCTGGCCGCGACGTGCCTCTTGATCCTGGCGGGCGTCGGGCCGGACGGATACTCCTGGACACGTGCCGCGGGCACCGGGACCCGGTCGGCCGTGCTGTTCGCCGCGGTCTGTTGGGGCAGCACGGTTCTGACAGCGGCGCTATTGCCCTGGCTTCCCGGACGAGCGTTCGCACTGAAGGGCTTCTGGCTCGGCTTGCTTTTGTTGAGCGGTATCATGGGCTACGCCTTGTCTCATCCGGCGGTGATCGACAGTTGGCTCGGCGCGGCGGCGTGGTGCCTGCTCGTTCCCGCGGCGGCCAGCTTCCTGGCCATGAACTACACCGGATCGGCCACTTATACATCTTTGTCCGGGGTACAGCGGGAGGTACAGATAGCGTCTCCAATTCAAGCCGTCTGTGGCGTCCTGGGTGTGGCGCTGTGGGTAGCCGGGCGGTTCGTGTAGTCCGTCCTGTTTTGGGAGACGCCGGAGTGGGAAACGGAGATGTTTGGCTTGCGATACCTGCCGGGTGTGGCCACCCTGACGCTCGATGCTGAGCGGTGCGACTGTTGCGGCATGTGCGTCACCGTGTGTCCGCACGCCGTGTTCGGCTTGGGGAACCGGAGAGCCCAGATTGTCGATCGCGACGCCTGCATGGAGTGTGGCGCGTGCGCCAAGAACTGCCCCAACGAAGCGATTTCCGTCCGATCGGGCGTCGGCTGTGCCACAGCAGTTATCATCCGGGCTGTCCGTGGGACCGGAACGGACTGCGGGTGTTCGTGTGAGACGCCCCGCTGCAAATAGCCGACGGGGATGAAGTTGCGTTCAGTCCATGGGCCGGGGATTGTTGCGGTCCGGTGGTTGACGAAACTGCGTTCATGTGGGGGCAGCTAGCGCTAGCAGAGTTACAACTCGTGACAGGGTTGACGGTCGGCGGCAGGAGCCGGTACAAGCCACGATTCAGGGAGAAGCACCGGCGGGGGTTGGTCGGTGGATCATACCTGCCCCCGGGTGGCTTGTGATCACGGCCTTCCATGTCCCCCCACTAATCCCCCCACTAAGGCGCGAAATTTGCGTTTGAGCAAATCGTAGTCGAAGCATAGCCAAGATGGCCGATAGCCACCGATTCGGCCGAGGAGGCGGTCATGCCGCAGGAGTTCGACAGGCTGGGGATCTCCTTCCAGTATCCCGACAACTGGGTGCTCGATGAGGAGGACGCGCTCTCCGGGAGCCAATCGGTGACGGTCTATAGCCCCGGCGGGGGGTTCTGGTCGGTCGCCCTCCACCCCCGCTCCGCCGAGCCGGCCGGCATGGCCCGGGCCGCCGTCGACGCCATGAAGCAGGAATACGAGGAGGTCGAGGTCGAAGACGCCCCGCAGCACGTGGCCGGACACGACCTGGTGGGCTACGACCTCAACTTCTTCTACCTCGACTTGACCAACACCGCCCAGGTCCGCGCGCTGCGGGCCGGCCGGTCCACGCTGACCATCTTCTGCCAGGCCGAGGACCGCGAGTTTCGCCGGGTCCGTCGGGTCTTCGAGGCGATGACGACCAGCCTGCTCGGCGGGCTGCAGCGGCTCGGCTACTGGGACTGAGCGGCCCTCCGAAGGGTGTTCGTAGTGACCCGATTCACGGGCCTTCCTGCCCAAGGCCGACCACTGATTGGCCAGAACCGCACGAATGCAGTCACTACGGACTTCTCAGACGGACTCCGGGCGGAGCGGTCCCCGCCATCGGGTTCGGGAGTTGCGATGTGTCAATTTGGGGAGAGGGGCCTGTAATTGTTACAAAGGTCGCGGCCCCGGGCCGGATTCGCCCGGCTGGACCGGCCGGACACGCAACTTGTTTTCCCGAGGAGACTTGCGGCGTCTTCCGGCCGTTTCAACCCGGTCCGGACGGCGCTTGGCACGGCACGTGCAACAAGGAAGCAGCGAGAAACGCCTTGACCGAAGCGGTGCCGGCCATTCCCCCTGCCGCCGGGACTCGCCCCACACGGTGGATGTTGTTCACAGGAACGCCGAATCTTAGGTGACGTTGTCGCCACGGCCACGCGACCCACGCCCCCCCCTGGGTGAGACCGTTTTTTCGCGTTCCATGGGCCCGATGGGCTGCCCGCACAGCCCCTCGGGCCTTTTTTCTGTCCTGACGGAAAGAGAAACCATCCGAAGCTGCTCTCACGGAAGGTCTCGTGCAAGCTGGGGAACTAGGATTCGAAGTTAGTGAACCGGGGTATCGGCAGCATGGCACCTGCGTAATGGTTGTGTCGCAAGCCGTTTCATAATAGCATCTTATGGCGATTCCGCACGTTTTTTGGGTGTCCTTCGCGTTGCCCTTGAATGGGCAATGTTGTCACTGATCTGTCACTGATCCTGAAGCCCGATCCAGGCCTGCATCCTGACTCTTCTCGCGAGCTGCCGAGACGACGATGTTTTACTCGCAGGGTGCACGCCGACCACTCCCAACACCGTCGCTACCGCCACCGACTGCCAACCCACCGGCTCCCCATCATCCCGATTGTGTGCGGGCATGAGCGACTCAGAACTCGGACTGGCCACCACGATACCGCCAGGACCGCTGAGCGCCGACCCAGGCCGCCTTGGTATGTTGGCGGCCGCTTCTAAGCGCGGTCGAAACCCCGCCGAGAAGCCCACCCGCCTCCGATCTCATGCTCTGCTGCCGGCTCGTCCAGGGCCATCCTCTCGCCCCCGCACCGCCTCACCGAGGGGCATGATGGCCCCAAAACGGCCCGAAGCCAGACTTCCTGCGCATGCCGGTAACCATCGCCCGGAGCCCAATGCCCACCTCTAAGTGAGGGTGCCGCGCTAAATCGTAATGGTGGTTTCTATGCCCAGCAGACGTGTTTTCCGCTTGGAATTAAGGCGCGGCGTGACCTCTTGCGCGAAGCAAGTGACGGTTTCTTACTGAGGTCGTGCAGCCCACCGAGCGCAAGCCAGATCCACTTTATGCGGTCGACTGTCTCGCCGGGCCCTGATCGACCTTGCCCGCTACGAAGGAACGAAGGAACCCGGTGTTGGGGCTGCAAACATCCGAATGGGTCGCAGTGGAGGAAGGCGGGAGTTTGAGGTTGCAGTTGCCACTTCGGGCGGGTGTGCCTGAATCTGTCGGAGGGATGCCGATGCTATTTGACGTGGCCGATGCAAAACGACACTGGCAACGTGTTTTCTGGCAACGAGGATCCTGCGTGATATAATCGGAAGGTTTTGCCATCAAAAGGTTTGTGTTTGACAGTTTGGCGGGCGTGCCACCCGACTTAAGCACGAACTACCACCCACAGGAGACTTCCCACGATGTCCTGCCGCGGAACTCGATCGTTTTTTCCAATCGCTGCCATTACGCTGGCGATACTCGCCCTGCCTGCCTTTCCCGCCAACGCCGCCAAGCCGCTGAAGGTTTATATCCTGGCAGGTCAGTCCAACATGCAGGGGGCGGCCGCCTTGTCCACAATCGAACGCCTCGCCATGACGCCGGACAGTCTGCCCATGTACAAGGAGATGACCGGCGGCGACGGGAAGTACGAGACCAAGGTCGTCTGGAAGGAAGGAGACGAACCAAACAAGTGGTTGGAACAGTACAAGGACAAGCAGTACACAGTGGTCCCCAATACCTACATCGCCTATCTGGGCGCCGCCCGCATGGGAGACGAAGTGATCCAAGGCCCTCTGTCGGTAGGTTTCGGGGCAAAGCCCGATAAGATCGGCCCGGAGTTCACCTTCGGCCTCTATATGCAGAAGCACCTGCAAGAGCCGATCCTCATCATCAAGGCCGCCTGGGGGGGAAAGAACATCTTTCTCGATTTTCGTCCGCCCGGCGCAGGCCCATTCTTCCCGGATCCCAGTAAGGTGGAAGACAGGAAGGGCAACAAGGGCATTATTACGGCGGAAGAGCGGATCGCTAGGGCGGAGGAGGCTCAACACCGCTACTACAACTTGATGGTGGAGCATGTGAAGTCAGTTCTCGCCGACCCCGGCAAGTACCATCCGGCCTACGACAAGGAAGCCGGCTGCGAAATCGCCGGTTTCGTCTGGTTCCAGGGCTGGAACGATCTCGTGGGCCCGGGCGACATCTACCCGTGGAATGAAGAAGCCAAAGATGCACAGGGCAATCTGCGTGATGGGCAGGATGTGAGAGACTACTCCAAATACAGCGAATTACTCGCTCAGTTTATTCGCGACGTTCGCAAGGACGTGAATGCGCCGAACATGCCCTTCGTGATTGGCGTCATCGGTGTGGGCGGAGAACAACTCGAGCCGGACGACAAGCAGCTGTGCTTCCGCAAGGCCATGGCCGCCCCCGCGAGCATGCCTGAGTTCAAGGATACGGTCGCAGCGGTTCACACGGCAAAGTACTGGGACATAGCTGCGCAGGTACTGCGCGACAAAGTGCGGACGGAGGCGGAGAAACGCGTCGCCGAGGACTTCCCGGAGATCAAGCGGTTCGCGGCCAGGAATAAGAAGACAAGCGAATTCATCGAGCAACTGACGCCCGAAATGCTGACAGCGGAGGAGATCGAACTCATCAATGTGGGGACCTCGCACGCGGGCTTCCACTACATGGGCTCGGCCTATACGTACGGCAAGATCGGCGAAGCCTTTGCCAAAGCCATGATCAATTTCGAACCATAGCATGAGCGCAGTCCACGGCATCCGGTGAATTGAGAAAGGGATCACGGTGGACGGAGCAGTTCTCAACTGAGCGAGGGACACCATCTGTTCACGGTCTGAAGACACTACTGTCCGATGTGACAGAACGAATCGGCTAAGGAGGATAGAACATTGAGTATGTCACGAAGAGAGTTCAGTCGGTCGCTGACAGCCGGCATGGTGGGGGCGACACTATGTTCTTCACCGTTGTTCGGTCAGGAAGCGGCTGTTGAGGACGATGGGAAAGACCTTCCCAGGCCCACCCCTCAACAACTTGCCTGGCAAGACATGGAAATGGGGCTCTTCATCCATTTCGACATGGTCACTTTTACCGGACAGATGAAGCCCCGCACACCTGCGGATCCGAATATCTACAATCCGGTCGAATTG
>Ga0180438_10007645_pt1 | contig 14013 bp, 13 predicted proteins | sample SS_ome_12_FD_132455 | JGI IMG/M metagenome (GOLD analysis project Ga0180438, IMG submission 132455) | Hypersaline lake sediment archaeal communities from the Salton Sea, California, USA - SS_3_D_2 metaG | ecosystem: Environmental > Aquatic > Non-marine Saline and Alkaline > Hypersaline >... | reverse complement strand
GCGCGACTGGGAATAAATTTCGATATAATAGAAAGCATACATCTACAGCCTGTTTTTTGAACATATTAATATGTCCAGTTCGTCCTTTTTATTCAGCATGGGAGGGTTGTTATTGAATTATGAACGCTAATCCTTTTACCGATAATATCGTTATCCTGACAGGCGCCTCGTCAGGAATCGGCCAGCAGATGGCTTTTCGTCTTGTCGATGAAGGCGCACGGCTTACTCTGGCTGCCCGCAGCATTGAGGGGTTGAAAGAGACTGCGAAAATATGTGAACAAAAAGGCGTAGAAGTCCTGGTCATCCCCACAGACATTAGCGAACAATCACAATGCCAGCATTTGGTGGAGCGCACCATCAAGGAGTATGGACGGATTGACACCTTGATCAACAATGCAGGCATTAGCATGCATGCTCGATTTGATGAAATTCAGGATATCAACATGATCGAGAAGATCATGCGGGTGAACTTCCTGGGGAGCGTGTATTGCACTTATTACGCACTCCCTCACTTAAAGCGCAGCATTGGCCGTCTGGTGGGCATTTCCAGCTACGGCGGAAAATTTCCCTCGCCCTATGCAAGCGGGTACGGCGCCAGCAAGCACGCCATGGCTGGTTTCTTTGATTCCTTACGCGTCGAATTGAAAGATACCGGAGTAAGTGTTACTATGATTTACGTGTCATGGGTAGCAACAGGGATCAGTAGCCGTGCATTAGGCGCAGATGGCAAGCGGCTGGGTAAAACCAGGCGCCACGAGGAAGGCGCCATGCCCGTTGAAACCTGCGTGGATTTGATCCTCGAAGCTGCCGCAAAACGCAAGCGTGAATATTTACCGCTGCGCGGGAAGTTGGGAATGTGGTTCAAACTGTTTTCACCTGGAGTAGTTGACCGTGAGGCGATAAAAACGCTCGGGGAATGATGAATATCAAGCGGCAGCGGAAATTCAATTTGTAAGCTCATCCCCCAACCGGATTACCTCCCGCACCAGTATATCGAAATCCTCACGTTTGGTGCGGTGGTTGGTGTGACCCACGCGCAGCACATACCTGCCGTTGATTGTCGTCCCGGAAGGCACCGCGATGCCCTGCTCCTGCAGCTCGATCAGGATTTCTTCATTCAAAGCATCCAACACTGGCCCATCCAGTCCCGGTTGAACGAAGCGGAAGCAGACCACGTTCGACACCACCGGGGCTGCCATTTCTAATTGGGGTGCTGCCTCCACCAGCTTACCCAGGTATTTCGCCTGTTCAATATTCTGCTGGATCAAACGCGCGTACTTGTTCAGCCCGTGCTCTTTGAGCGACATCCAGATTTTAAGCGAGCGGAAGCGGCGCGAGAGCTGGAAATCGTAGTCAGTGAACCAGGGGATCACACCGCTGCTCATACCGCGCCCATCCCCGCTCTTGGAGATATACTCGGCTGTAAGGGAGAAAGTCCTGCGGTGCTGCGCTTCATCCCGCACCAGCACACAGCCGACCTCGTAGGGCATGTACATCCACTTATGCAGGTCAAAGGCGATCGAATCAGCCCGTTCCATGCCGCTCACCAGGTGTTTAACGCCGGGGACTAATTTAGCCCAGGCGCCGAAGGCTGCGTCCACATGCAGCCACAGGTCTTCTTGTTTACAAATATCCGCCAGGGCATCCAAATCGTCGAAAGCGCCGGTGTTTACCGTGCCGGCTGCGCCGACCACGCAAAACGGCTGGTGCCCCGCCCGGCGGTCAGCGGCAATGCTGGCGTGCAAGGCAGCCAGGTCGATCTGGAACTGGTCATCCACCGGGACCCGGCGGATGGCTTCGTCCCCCAGACCGAGCAGCTGGACTGCTTTTCGGATTGAACTGTGGATTTCGGCGGAGGCATACAGCAGCATGTCCCTTGATCCAGCACGCATCCCTTTACCCTGTACATCGAATCCGGCTTTCGCGCTGCGGGCAACCGCCAGACCCATCAGGTTGGCGGCCGAACAGCCGCTGGTCAGCGTGCCGCTGGAAGCCGCCGGATAACCGAGCAGTCCTTTCAGCCAGTTGACCACCTGGGTTTCCACATGGATGGCGCTGTGGTGGTCGAAATCACCTGAATTGGTGTTCATCATTCCGGTAAGAAATTCAGCAAAGCCCCCCATGACGGTCCCGGTGCCGAAAAACCAGCCCCAGAATCTTGGGTGGATATTCCCGATGGCGTACGGCAGCACGTAATCGAGGAACTCCTGGTAAACCTGATCTGGCGCCTGCGGTTCAAGCGGAACAGGTCCTTCAAAATGGGTTTTGACCTGATCGGGAGCGTGCTGCCAGGGAGGACGCAGGCGCACCGTGCGCAGGTAATCCAGCATATCGTCTACCATGCGGTAGCCGAGCGCCTGCATGCTCTCCCAATCCTGTGGATCCAGGTTTTCTTCTTTTGATAAATCTTCGTTTTGAGTCATATTCTCTACCCGCTAATTAACTGGTTTTTACGCTTTGTGAAAATTAGCAATGGATATAATGCAAATGAGGATTTAATCATACATGGTAACTGTTTGTAGGCTGCAGTTAGCAGCGAATTATTTCTCGTCCCTCCAGCGATGAGAAAAAAAGAACAACCAACCCATCATCACAATTGGACAAACAACCAAAAGCTGCCGTACCGCACGTTACCTGCATGCCTATTATGCCTCATTTTTCACACATGTGTCACGGCATCTTTTAATGTAAATGATGAAGTCCCGGGCATTCCCCTTCGAAAATCCAATTTACGAACGTTTTACAGGATGCTCCTTTGGAAGGTGGTGGTCCGACTTGTAAAAAGGAACATCAAACACCTGAATGGCATTTGGTTTTGTTCTACTTAAAAAATCGATCCAGGTTAAAAAATACTACTTCAGGGTGCAGGCGCAGGATTACACCGGCAATGTGCAGGAATTTCCTATGACTGCTGACACAAGTACATTGATCGAATACCTTGTGCAGAATTACCTGCCGGTTATGTTCAGATAAGCAGCAGGGAGCAGCTGCAACCTAGACGTTTCGCTCTTGACATTCCCATAATGTTCGCTATAATCTATTCTAAGCAGAAGTTCTCTGTAGAACTAGATAACTATAGCGATTCCAATCGAGACTGAATGTGACACAATCTATTGATTTGCTGCCCATCGAAATCGATAAGAATGTCCCCATCCCGATCTACCACCAGCTGCAGGAAGGGATCAAACGCCTGATCCTGAATGGTGAACTGCAGCCTTACGACCGAATCCCATCCGAAAACGATTTTTCAAAACAATTCGAGATCAGCCCCATGACAGCGCGCCAGGCGTTAAACGTGCTGGCGAATGACGGCTACGTATACCGCCAGCGCGGGCTGGGTACCTACGTGGCACCAAAGCATATGCCGCATTCGCTGGATAAACTGGTCGGGTTCTCAGAAGACCTGCACGCCCACGGATTATCGCCGTCATCAAAAATCATTTGCTATGAAATCCAACCTGCCACACAAACCGTAGCCCAGGCTTTGAAAATCAAAACCGGCAACAAAGTGCTTCGGATAAAACGCCTTCGATTTGCGGATCAAAACCCGGTAGCCATCCACGATGCTTACCTGGTGGCGGACACGCCTATCACTCGTCAAGAACTGGAAGCGCGCGGCTCTCTTTATGCGCTCTTAGAAAGCAAAAACTTCAATATCTATTCCGGAGTGGATGAAATCGTCTCCATCCCTGCCGACCAGGAAATGAGTGAACAGCTGGGCGTAAAAATCGGATCGCCTATGCTGCAATTAACCCGCCTGACGGAAGACGAATCAGGCCAACCAATCGAACTGGTAATCGCTGTTTACCGGGCAGACTTTTACCGTTATACAATCCGCTTAAGGAGATAAACCATCAGGAGGTGCTTATTGAACATTAAGTTGACATTTGTGTCGATAACCAATTCTACAAAAAGCGATATAGAATCTGATTGAATGGAGATAAGAGATGCTCAAAAAACTAACCTACACATTGTTAATCCTGGGACTTGTCCTGGCATTCATTGGCTGCACCCCGGCTGCAACACCAGCCCCTGAACAAGCGCCAGAAGAAGCACCGGAGGAAGTCGCGCAAGAAGCGCCCGAAGAAGCCCCAGAAGAGATGGCGGATAAGCCAAAAGTCGCCATGATCATCGCCCAGGGTGGTCTGGGAGACCGCTCATACAACGACCTGGCATACAGCGGCCTGGAAAAAGCTGGCGAGGAATTTGGTATCGAGGTAAAAGCGATTGAGTCAGCCGACCCGGTTGGCGAGGCTGAACAGCTGCTGCGCACCGCGGCTGAGAGCGGTTTTGATCTGGTAATTACACTCGAATACAGCCACTTTGACCCGCTTGCCCGGGTGGCGCCAGATTATCCTGACACCCTGTTCAGCATTGTCAATATCGTGGTCGACCAGCCAAACGTAGTCAGCATTTTGTTTAAAGAGCACGAAGGATCGTTCCTTGCGGGCGCGCTGGCTGCCCAGGTTACCGCCATGGAAGACAACCCCAAAATCAACGAAGACAAAATGATCGGCGTTATTGGCGGTGTGCAATCAGCTGGTATCGACAAGTTCCTGGTCGGCTATGAAGAAGGCGCAGAATATGTTGATCCGGATGTTGAGGTCCTGACGGCTTACTCTGAGGGCTTTAGCGACCCGGCTAAAGGTAAAGAATTAACCCTGGCCATGTACGAGCAGGGCGCAGATATCGTGTACCATGTGGCAGGCGGCACGGGTGAAGGCGTATTTGAAGCGGCAGAAGAGATGGAACATTACGCCATCGGCGTTGACGCGAACCAGGATTACATCAAACCAGGTTACATCCTGACCAGTATGCTCAAGAAGGTTGATGTGTCGGTATACGACGTGGTAAAGCGCCTGGTTGAAGGCACCCTGGAAGGCGGCCAGACGGTTGAATACGGCTTAATCGAAGGCGGTGTAGGTCTCAGCGAAATGGAATTCACGAAAGATGAAATTCCCCAGGAATTCCTCGACAAAGTAGATGAAATCCGCCAGATGATCGAAGACGGAGAAATCCAGGTAACCGATATTACAAAAGAGTAATCGAAAACGCAGAACCAAGAGGCAGGCTGCCATGCCTTTCATGACAGCTTGCCTCTCAAAATCAGGTTATTCGTTTTTCAACCCCCGTATGGCTGGTAATCGCAGCACCGCAGGACGGTTGAATTTAGCGATCAAGATACAATCACCCGTTTAGATGGAGGCAGACCGGTGGCTTACCTCGAAATGAAGGGGATCACAAAAAGATTCCCAGGGGTCATTGCCAACAATAAAATATCATTTTCGGTTGAAAAGGGACATATCCACGCCCTGGTTGGAGAAAACGGGGCCGGGAAGAGCACCCTGATGCGCATCCTGTATGGTTTGTACAAAGCCGATGAGGGTGAAATCATTTTCGACGGCCAGCCTGCGGTCATAAACAGCCCGCGCGACGCTATTCAACTGGGTATCGGCATGGTGCACCAGGAATTTCAGCTGGTTCCCTCCCTGACCGTAGCCGAGAATATTGTGCTGGGATACGAACCGCGCCGCAATATTTGGGTGGACAGAGACCAGGCTCGCCAGCAGGTTATTGATCTTTCGGAAAAGTACGGCTTGCTGGTTGATCCTGATGCAGTTGTGCGGGAGGTGCCGGTCGGCGTGCAGCAGCGCGTGGAAATCCTGAAACTGCTCTACCGCCAGGCCGAACTGCTGATACTTGACGAGCCCACCGCCGTACTCACACCGCAGGAAGTGCAGGGGCTGTTCGAAATCATCAAGCGTTTGACCAGCCAGGGGCACACGATTATCCTGATCACCCATAAATTAATCGAGGTGATGAACCTATGCGACCATGCAACCGTGCTGCGGCGTGGCGAAAAAGTAGGCAGCGTGCTGGTTGCAGAAAGCAGTGAAGCAGAAATTGCCCGTATGATGGTCGGACGGGAGATTGTGCGTTCATATGAAAAGAAGCACAAAGCCGGTCTATCCCCAAAGTTGGTTTGCAAGAACCTCTCGGCAGTTAATGACCGCTGGCTACCAGCTCTGCGCCAGATCAATTTTACAGTGAATGCGGGCGAGATCGTGGGCATAGCAGGTGTGGAGGGAAACGGGCAAAGTGAACTTGTGGAAGTGCTGGCGGGTTTGCGGGAATGCGAAGGCGAGATCACATTAAACGGCGAGGATTTGACCGGGCAAAATAACCGCTCCCGGCGTGAAATCGGCGTGGCGATCGTGCCCGAAAACCGCAAAACCCAGGGCTTGAACCTGTTAGGGCCAGTCACTGAGAACCTGGTGGTGAATCGCTATTACAAACCGCCATTCACAATTCGAGGCATACTCTCGCTCAGGAATATGACTCAATATGCCAGGGATTTAATCAAAAGATTCGACATTCGTGCCGAAGGACCCAACGCTGTCGTAGGCACGCTTTCGGGCGGCAATGCCCAAAAGATAATTATCGCCAGGGAATTAGCCACCCAGCCAGATGTGCTGGTGGCTGCCCACCCCACACGCGGGTTAGATATCGCTGCCACACAATATGTGCACCAGGAACTCTTGAGCATCCGCGAAGAAAATTTGGGTGTACTGCTCATTTCCGCCGACCTGGATGAGCTGCTGGCGATTTCAGACCGCATCCTGGTGCTGTTTGAGGGTCAAATTGTGGGCGAGGTTGATCCAAAGACCGTTACTTTCGAGCAGCTCGGTCTTTTAATGGCAGGACATATTAAAAACGTCCCGCAAGCCGTTGAGGAATGACCGATGTTGAACAAAGACGAATTATCAAATGTCGGTGTTGGAATCCTGCAGGTATGCCTGACGCTCCTGGTAGCTTTGATCATGGGAGCGATTGTCATGGAGCTTTCAGGCAAGGACTCCCTGGCCGCATACCAGGTACTGTTTGAAAGCGCCCTGGGGAGCAAGACTGCCATCGCCAACACCCTGCTGGCTGCTACACCGCTCATCTTTTCCGGCTTAGGCGCCGCAATCGCCTTTCGAGCTGGAGTGTTCAACGTCGGCGTGGAAGGCGCCATTTATGTGGGCGCATTTGGTGCAGCCTGGGTTGGTTTCACCTTCCTCGGTCTTCCCGGTGCGGTGCTGATACCCCTGTGTTTTTTGATGGCAGCGGTCGTAGGAGGAATCTGGTGTTATTTTCCAGGTTTGCTCAAAGCTCGCCTGAATGTGGATGAGATCGTCACTACCATCATGCTCAACTACGTAGCCATTTTACTCACCAGTTATCTGGTAAATTATCCTTTCCGGCTTCCCGGGTTGGCGAATGCCATGTCCGCAGAAGTCGCGCCGCAGGCCCTGCTGGCACGACTGGCTCCCCCATCCCAGCTGAGCACCGGCTTTATCATCGCTTTGATTGCCGCGATCGTGATCGCATTTTTATTCAAACGTCTGCGTCTTGGGTTCGAACTGCGCACCGTGGGAGACAATCCGATGTTCGCACGCTGGTCGGGCATGCCCGCCGCAGGAGTGATCGAAAAAGTGATGTTTATCAGCGGTTTGCTGGGCGGACTGGCTGGCGCAGTCCAGGTGCTGGGGGTAAACTACCGCTTTGTGGCAAATTTTTCACCCGGGTACGGGTTTACTGGCATCGCGATTGCTTTGCTGGCGCGCAACTCACCGCTGGGCACATTGCTTGCCGCTCTGCTCTTCGGTATACTGCGAAGCGGCAGTTCAACAATGGAAATTTTCACTAATGTACCGCGCGATCTGATCACCGTCCTGGAAGCGACGGTAATTTTATTTGTTGCGCTGGAATTCAGCCTGTCCTGGCTGCGGAGAAAACAAAATGGAAGTGCTGACTAACGTTTTATTTGGTATGCTGCGGATGAGCGCGCCGCTCCTGCTGGCCGGTATGGCGGGAGTGCTCAGCCAGCAGGTCAACCTGTTGAACATTGCCCTGGAAGGGCTGATGCTCTTTGGCGCATTTTTCGCGGTCGTGCTGGGCGCATATTTCGCCAGCTCCTGGGCCGGGCTGCTGGCTGCGATGATCTTCGCGCTGATATTCGCCTGGATCTTTGGCTTTTTTATCATCAATTTGCGAGCTAACCTGATTGTTGCCGGGCTGGCGTTGAATATCCTGGCGGTGGGATTCACCTCTTATATGCTTGTCATCTGGTTTAATGCGCGCGGCGTTTATTCTCCCGGAAATATCGACAAGCTGCCGACGATCACGCTGCCCCTGCTGGATCAAATCCCATTCATAGGCGATATATTATCGGGGCACAGTTTCCTGGTGTATGTATCCTGGGCAGCAGTACTGCTGACAAGTATACTGCTGTACCGCACCCCGCTGGGTGTGCACATGCGAGCGGTTGGAGAGCATACAGAAGCTGCCGAGACTGCCGGTATAGCTGTAAAGATCGTGCAGTATGCCGCGATTTTACTGGGAGGAATCATGTGCGGGCTGGCAGGCGCACAGCTCGCCATCGGCGACCTGACCCTGTTTTCCGATAATATGACCAATGGACGCGGCTTTATCGCCCTGGCGGCGGTCTTCTTCGGCAGGGCAAGACCGGGTATGACAGCTGTGGGCTGCCTGTTGTTTGGTTTATTTGAAGCGCTCCAAATTCGCTTACAAATCGGCACTGGACTGCCGCCCCAGATACCGCAGATGCTGCCCTATATCACCGTAATCATTCTGTTAACACTCATTTCCGTTAGAGAAAAATACCAGGGCAGGACAGCATGAGTTTCGATTTGATAACATCCGGATACCCCGGTATTGACCACATTCTGCCGGTGGACCGCGCACCGCAGCCCGGAGAGACAGGGGTCATACTTCAAGCCCCTCGCTTCGATGTCCCCATGGTCGGCGGCTGCGCGGCGAACATAGCCGTTGCCGGAGCGCGGCTTGGGCTGCGCACTGCTGTTGTGATCCTGGTCGGCGATGATCCAGATGGGACCCTGCTGGTTGAACAACTGAATACCGAGGGTGTAGATACACAGTTTGGCGTGCATTGTGTCCCGGGTGGGCATACCGCCCAGAGCTTCCTGTTCGTGGACTCGCAAAACCGGCACCAAACTTTCTATTTCCCGGGTGTGAGCAACCGGGCGGATATCCCTATCCAGCTAGACACAGACCAGCTGAGCGGCTCAAAATGGGGCGCCATTACTGTCGGAGATGCTGTCCATAACCGCACGGTTATCGATTTATTGGCTGCCAGCGAAGTTTCCATTCTTTGGTCGCACAAGAACGACGTGCAGGCATTTCCAAAAAGGATTGTTGAAAAACTGGCTCAGGTCAGCGAAATTGCTGTATTTAATAAACACGAAGCCCGGGCAGTGGAAAAAATGATGGGTTTGAGCAGCATCGATGAATTATTAAAAGGCAAACCTGATGCAATTATCCTGACCCGCGGTAAGAAGGGCAGCCGCGTCATTACACCCGACCGAGAAATAGACGTGCCGGCTGTGCCGCCCGGGCGCCTGGTAGATCCGACGGGGGCTGGTGATGGGTTCTGCGCCGGTCTGCTTTTCGGGCTGATTCACGACCTCCCGCTTCAAACAGGCTGCCGTATTGGGGCTGTAGTAGCCTCCTTTGTACTGGAGGACTGGGGGTGCCAGACCAACCTGCCCACGCTGGAAAAAGTGAAAACCCGTTACTTGGACACCTTCGGTGAAGACCTGCCCGTGAATGGAGCGCCGCAAAGATGAATACAGCCTTGATCCTGGTAGACGTGATCAATGATTTCTTTTCTCCCAAAGGCGCCAATTACCACGAGGAATATGACCCGATCCTGGCTGCCATCAAAGAAATCCTGGAGATAGCCCGGCTGAATGGCGTGATGGTTGTGCACACTATGGAGACCCATATCCCGGGTGACCATCCTGACTTTGAATGGAGTAAACTTCCCCCGCACTGCTTTGAAGACACGTTCAGCGCTCAGCCGGCAGAGGGCATAGCGATACTGCCCGGTGAGTACCGCGTGCCAAAACGTCGTTTCAGCGCGTTTTTCGCCACCGATCTTGACATGATCTTGCGTGAAGCAGGCGTTAAGCGCTTGCTGGTGGTGGGCGTTAAAACTCACGTATGTGTGCGGGCTACCGTGCAGGATGCATTCGGGTACGGTTATAAGGTTTTCGTGGTAGAAGAGGCGATTGGATCAAACTACCCGCATCTACACGCAGCCAGCCTGGAGGATATCAAACGCTATATGGGAGATTTGCTGACGATGGAAGGGGCGCGCCAGATGCTGGCAGGCGCTGGAGAAAACCTATAGTATGAAGAGTATTTATCGTAACCAATTCACAAGGAGCGTTAATCTTGGTTAAAAAGAAATCCTGGTACTTAAAATCCAATCGGGAAGACATGGCAGAGCAGGTAGTATTGGTCGGCGATCCGGCCAGGGTACATATGTTCGCGGAGCAGATGGGCCAAGCCCAGGTTGTAGCGCAGGACCGTGAATTCACTACCCTCACAGGGAATTACCAGGGAGTGCGTGTATCGGTCGTCTCAGTCGGCATTGGCGCGCCTTCGGCTGCTATCGTACTGGAAGAACTATGGGAACTGGGCGTAAAGGTAGTAGTGCGCGCCGGCACCGCCCTGGCACTAAACGTGCCTGCAGGACACTTTATCCTTGCCAACGGCGCCATCCGCTATGAGGGTACTTCGCCCACATACCTGCCGCTGGAATTCCCTGCGGTTTGTGATCCGGGTTTATTATCCGCCTTCGAGAAAACGCTGAAGGATCAAAACGCGCCTTTCGCTGTGGGCATCCTGGCTACTTCTGACGGCTTCTACACGCACCTGTTCGAGCACAGCGTACCCTGCCAGGAACCCGAAGTACGCCCGGCAACGCGGCTGGGTGAATTGACCAAATGGGGCGTGCTGGGAGCGGACATGGAAACCTCCGCGATTTATGTGATCGGACATTACCTGGGTCTGAAGACTTTAAGTCTGCTGGTATCTACCGTGGATGGTAGCACCAGCACCATGCTGGAAGCGGATATACGCGCAGAGAAAGAAAAGCAGTTGGCATACCTGGCTCTGCAGGGTTTGCGTCATTATGCATCCTGATTTAACCTAATAATTCAAAACGCTCTTCAAATCTGAACCTCAGTATCAGGAGGAAATAAAGTGGAAAAATACGATCTGCTGATCAATGGAGAATGGCTACCCGGAGAATCGGGGGAGACCTTCGATGTGATCAATCCGGCCAGGGAGGAAGTTGTGGCGCAGTGCGCTGTCGCAACCATACCCGAAACCCAGACAGCGCTGGAAGCCGCTCAGACGGCATTCGAGAGCTGGCGCTACACCTCCGCCAGGGAGCGCTGCGAAATACTGCACCTTGCAGCCGACCTGTTTCGCGAGCGCATTGACCGGGCGGCGGAATTACTGACCCTGGAACACGGCAAACCGCTTCAGGATTCATACAAGGAACTCAAGTTTTCAGCTGATGTAATCGATTACTACGCCGAAGAAGCACGCCGTCTGCACGGCACACATTTCGAAGGCGACGCTGGTCCGACGCACAGTTTCGTGCTCAAACAACCGGTTGGTGTTGTGGCAGCCATTACACCATGGAACTTTCCTGTCGACCTGCTCAGCTGGAAGATCGGTCCTGCCCTGGCGGTAGGCTGCACCGCGGTGGTCAAGCCGCCCAGCCAATCGCCCCTGGCGGCGATCGAGTTTATGCGCTGCTTCATCGATGCAGGACTGCCCCCCGGCGTGCTGAACATCGTGATGGGAGCAGGGCGCACGGTGGGCGCTGAACTGGTCACCAATCCTATCAGCAGGAAGATCGCCTTCACAGGTTCCACTGAAACCGGTTTGTGGATCGCCCAGCAGGCGGCTAAAAACCTGAAGCATGTTACCCTGGAACTGGGCGGCAGCGCGCCATTCCTGGTATTTCCTGACGCTGACCTTGATCTGGCAGTACCGCAGGCGCTGCGACGCTGCTTTTCGCATACAGGACAAATCTGCATCAGCGTGAACAGGATCTTCGTCCACCAGGATGTAGAGCAGGAGTTTACAGAAAGATTTGTGGATAGCACCAAACGCTTGCGCGTAGCGGACGGAATGAAGGTGCCCGACGCGGACATGGGACCCATGATCGATGGAGCAGGGTTACAGACTGTACTGGATCACCTGAATGACGCCGTCGAAAAAGGCGCCTCTGTCCTTGCTGGCGGGACGAAACCGGAGGGGGAAGAATTTTCGAAAGGATTTTTCTTCCTACCTACCGTCCTGACCGGCATCGACCGAAACATGAAGGTCATGCGCGAGGAAACTTTCGGCCCCCTGGCGCCGATTTCCACATTCAATACCACGGATGAAGCTATCACAATGGCGAACGATACCCCGTATGGGCTGGCGGCTTACATCTTCACCAGGGACCTTGATACCGCCATGTACGCAGCCGAGCGGGTTGATGCGGGCGGGATCGGGATCAATGTGAACGATATTACGGATATGCGCGGTCCATTCGGGGGTCGTAAGATGAGCGGTGTAGGCCGCGAGCTTGGCCAGCCAGGTATGGACAGTTACCTGGAATGGAAACACGTACGCCTGCTGCGGCAGGCTCCTCGCCAATAAAGGGAGATCCGATGAGTTTTATACGCCTTTTCCCTGAACAAAAACCAGTCATTGGAATGGTACATTTGCTGCCTCTGCCGGGTTCTCCGGCTTTTGGAGGTGATCCGGAAGCGATATACAAGCAGGCGGAATGGGAGGCCCAAACGCTGGCTGAAGCCGGGGTAGATGCCCTGATCGTGGAGAATTTTGGCGATGAACCCTATCAAATTTTTGAACCCACATCCGAGCAGCTTGCGCTTATGGCTGCAGTCACCCGCCTGGTCATCCGCAGTGTAGAAATTCCGGTAGGTGTGAATGTACAGTTCAACGCCTGGAAAGCTGAGTTAGCGATCGCATACAGCTGCGGTGCGGATTTTGTGCGCGTGGAGGTTTTCGTCGATACAGTGGTCTGCGCCCAGGGGATTGTCCAGCCATGCTCAGCCCAAATTATGCGCTATCGGCAAACACTGGGTGCGCACGAGGTGGGGATTTGGGCGGACCTGCAGACAAAATACACAACCAACATCATCCCGCAACCGATAGCACAATCTGCCATTGATGCTTATTCAGCTGGCGCGGATGCGCTTATTGTGACCGGAGGCGCAACCGGGCAGGCTGCCCCGCTTGATGATGTAAAACTGGTACGTGAAGCGGTCGATCTACCGGTATTGGTAGGCAGCGGTACGGGTATCGAAAACGTCACTCAAGTATTGGAAGCCGCAGACGGCGCCATCGTGGGCTCTTCCCTGAAGGAAGGTGGGCGCGCTGAAAACCGGGTTTCGAAAGAAGCCGCAGAAAAATTCGTGCGAGCTACCAGGAGATAGCGAGAAAAAATATTACGGCGCGATCTCCATCGCGATTTCTGCCATGGTGGTGTATTCCTTTTCGCGCTGCTCGGCGGAGGCGGCTTCACCCGTCACCAGGCTGTCGCTGACTGTCAAAATTGTGAGAGCATCCACCTTGAACTTGGCTGCCAGGGTGTAAAGACCGGCGGTCTCCATCTCGACCACCAGGGCGCCGTAATCAGCCCACTTCACCCACCAATCCGGGTCGTCGTGATAGAAGGTATCGGAGGAGAACATGCCTCCCACGAAAACGCGCTCCGTGCGCCTGGTGGCGGCTTCATAAGCCTTCAATAACAGGTCGAAGCTGGCGGTAGGGGCGTAGTCCATGCCGTCGAAGCGCAGCCTGTTGGTGTGCGAATCGGTCGATGAAGACATCGGCAGCACGATATCGCCGGTTTTCAGGTAGGGCTGCATCGCACCGCAGGTTCCCACCCGCATTATTGCTTTGACGCCGTACTCGTTCACCAACTCGTTCACATAGATCGCCAGTGTTGGGATACCCATGCCCGACCCCATGAAAGAGATGCGTTTGTCGCCGTAACGGCCGGTATAACCCAGCATGCCGCGCACTTCATTAAAACACAACACATCTTCTAGCAAAGTCTCGGCGAAGTGTTTCGCCCGCAGCGGATCACCGGGCATTAGAACGGTTGGGGCG
>Ga0180438_10007644_pt1 | contig 14014 bp, 12 predicted proteins | sample SS_ome_12_FD_132455 | JGI IMG/M metagenome (GOLD analysis project Ga0180438, IMG submission 132455) | Hypersaline lake sediment archaeal communities from the Salton Sea, California, USA - SS_3_D_2 metaG | ecosystem: Environmental > Aquatic > Non-marine Saline and Alkaline > Hypersaline >... | reverse complement strand
TGATTGAATCAGTCGATCATTCATATTATCCTCCTTTTAATCTTACTGCTTATTAAGCAGTAAGATTATATCGCAAAAAAAAAGGAATGTCAAGTTTTGATCATAAATTTGTCTCAGACCCGGGAGAAATTGAAACCGGGGCGAAAATTATTGTTTTTTTTAACGATAAAGGATATCTGGGCGCCCACGTGGAGGCGCCCACCTTTCCTGTTTTTTTAGTCCTAAAGCTTTACAAGTTGCCCTGTACCAATGATACTTGAGTTTACGACCGCTGGATTCCCTCTATAATAGATGGTGCCACTGCCTGAAATCACTGCATGTAACTCTTCCGTAACAAAAATCCGGCAATTCCCGGAACCGCTGATAGCAATATTATATGTCTTCACTTCCAGATCAAAAGCATTGATATCTCCGGCACCGGCTATTTCTATTGAATGATGATCGGCACTTCCTCTCAGGGAAAGTTCACCGGAACCGGCGATACACGTGGACATTGTCTGGGCTGTTACGCCTAATTCGATCTTGCCCGCACCTATTATTTCCAAACGAAGCTCGTCAGTGGTGAAATCCTCTTCTCCAAAAATATCAGAAGCACCGGCAATGGTAAATCCCCTGATTGCTTCCATGGATACATAAACCTTAATTCCTATCCGGGAACTATACGGCTGTTCGTTACTAATAACCAATGTGCTGTTTTCAACGTAGGTCTCAATAATGGGTAAAATATTATCTTCTCCTACCAGCCGAAGGCTTTGTACTGCATCTTTCCTGAAAAACAATTTGCAGCTGCCCAATATCTTTATGTTGTCAAAAGAACTCACATTCCGAATCTCCTCAATGACCATACCGGAACCGATGACGCCGTCATTGGAACAGCAGTCGTTAAAACTCCGATAACAGGAGCATAATAACATAGTGAGTATTCCCAAACATACGTATAACAACGATAACAACATTACATTCAATTTAATTGAATTTCTCCTTTTCTTCATTTTCTTTTCTCCTTTATAAAACCCCCACAGAACACTTTTCTGCGGAGTGGCTCCGCTGCGAAGCACGAGAGACACAAAATTTTTTTGTTTTTTTATCTCCGTATCTCTTTTCCGTGAATCCGTGTATTCTGTGTATTCTGTGGGCTATTTTTTATTATTTTATTCTTATTTTCCAAATTGGAGACTTAATGCGAATGCAGGATTTTTCAATCCGTTGTATTTTTTATCGGTCATAGGAATGGTGATTCCCATTCCGACCCTGATACCATGTGTGAGATTCATCACAACGTTGACTTCAGGTTCGAAAATATAAAAGACACCCCCGCCACCTGATCCGGAACCTAATAGTGCTCCGACGTGAAAATGGAATTTATTCCTGGGATTAAATATAAATCTGAAAGTTACACCCCCATAGCCCGGTAATCCGGGGGGCATATTGGCCTTTCCATAACCGGCAAAGCCAACTGAAACCCTCTGGTTAAACGTCCAACCCAGGTTTAATCCTATCAATACGGCAATGTCTCCATAAATTTTTGTGGATTTGGTGGTTATTTCTCGATATAAATGCGGTTTTCCTCGTCTTTGTAGTACCGTTCTCCTTGATCGGGCATTTAAATCACCCCTCGCTACAGTGTCTATTTTTTTACTTTTGTAAAATTGATCGATGTCTAATTCAACGCTTGTTCCTTTTGGCAAATGGATTTTAGTTTCAAAAATGTTACCTTCAACGATATTGATAATTCGATATTTCCCAGCGTCCATTCCCAATTCAATTGACCGCCCCAGCGGCTTGTTTAACTCTACCACCAGCACATGTTGCTGGTTATGGATAAATAGTCTCCCGGAAACATTTTTGGAAATTCTCAGCAGTGCTGAACTTTTTCCTATTTCAGTCATTACTACATCGCCCTTACCGGACATTTGAATATTACAATTGGGATGCTGGGGTCCACTCACGGTTTCAGTGGTCTGTGCCAGCGTTTCATTAAATGCAAATTGATATGCTTCATTTAGTGTTACCTTACCATCCTGTGACATATCAGCAGCCCCACGCAGTCCAGAAGTAAAATAATGGGTAAAGAATGATCCTTCTAACCGGGCAGACTCCTGGGAGGCTTCATCCGAGGAGCTAGAGGTAATAAACGCATACCCTTTCATATCATACGCCGTATCCACCAGGAAAGGGGCCTTCTTCTTTCCCCCTTTTAGCAGGGTGAAAGCACCTGAAGCACAGGAGTCCAGTATGGCGATACGTACATCTGCATCCATGCTGGTTATTTCATCTCTAAAATCTTTGTAGGAAACTTTTTCCTTACCCAGGAGAATATTTTTCTCATCTGAATGACCGGAATAATATAAGATAACTTCGACCCGTCTGTGTTCTGCTCTGGCTCGTTTTATCCTATCTCTGAGTCTTTTCACTTCCCAAAAAAAGGTTTCCCTATTGGGCTCAATAAGGAGCCTGCTGTCATCCGGGGAGACACCGCCCATATCTTCCAGTACCTTTAAGATGGACTTGGCGTCTTCCACGGCATACTGCAATTTAACGCGACCTCGACCACCGTTATTGGCTCCCACCACCATGGCAAACCGCCGGAGAACGGTCTTGTCTGTATCGCCTCTATTTGTCTCCTTTTGCGTTTGTTTTTCCCGGTTTTGGCCCGCCAACAGGTCCAAACCATTTAATATAAAGATAATAAACAAAATTAAAAATATGATCCTCTTCTTCATGATCCGTCTCCGTCTCATTTGATAATTAAAAAGGAAGTCTGTTTGAATGGGCCGACCAACTCAATATCACCTGTTTTTGCCCGTTTGACGTTATGTGCCAGTCTTTTTGCTTTTTGTATAACGTCTGCAACATTGATTTCCGACATCGATGTTATAAAAAAGAAGCGTTCAAATTCTGGTGCATTGTCCAGCTCGTAGGAGCTGCCGAGTAATACTTTCTGTTCCTTTTTTAGAACTGTGGATTGATCTTTTTTTTCAGGATAATGGAGGGTTACAATTCCATTTCCATCTATAGAGAGGATAACACCGTATTTTTCCTTAGCAGCAGCATAAGCTATTTGCAAGAGGTCTCCTGCTTTGGCTTTAACGCCATTTTTAAGTTTTTCCGGTTCACCATCGCTTTTTCGATATACGATCAAATTGGGTTTGGTCATGTCGATTGGTTGTTTCCCTTTAGGCCGAACGACATCAGTTGGGGTAATGTGTTTGGTAAGGTCGGCTTTGTCTCTTTGAAAGGGAAAGAAAATGAAAAATAGTACCAGCGCTACTGCGAAGGCGGGTGAGGCTACCATCAATCGTCTAAAGAAAACCGGCCAGGTACGGGTCACCTGGTCTTTCCTACTCTTTTCTATTTTATATTGGCTTAGAATTTGGGGCACAATGGAATCCGGAGGGTATTGATTTAAGATATCGTTGTTGGAGTTTCTTAATTTTTCAACTTCCGCTCTCAAACCCGGATTTTCATTTAGCTGTTGGTTTATCTCTTTCATACGATGGGTGGGAAGTTCATTGAGAATGTACCGTTCCAGTGTCCAGGCATTCATTTCTTTATGTTTCATAATAGGCCTCCTTATTGATTTGTACACGAGTCCGCAATTCCCGTATACGTTTTCGCACGCCGGAAATAGAAAGACCCACTTCATACGCTACCTCTTTTAATGTCATCCCGTCCACAAAATGCATGACCGCAATCTCACGGGTGGATTTTTTTTCTTTTTTGAAAATATGATCCAGGAGATTATTGTGAATTAACCGGTTTTCACTCTCATCATATAGAGCAATATCGGAAAGGATATCCCCTTCATCAATGGGTTGATGAATCCGCTGTGCTCTTATTACATTAAGGCATACATTTGTGGCTATTCGAAACAGCAGACTCGATGGGTATTGGTTTTTTAACCGTTTTTGATGTAATAACACTTTTGTAAAAACCTCCTGCATGGCATCCAATGCTTTTTCTTCATCCTGGAGAAGTTTACGGCACCGCCGAAGTACCATAGGTCCATAGCGCGTGTAAAGCGCCTCAACATTAATTCCCATATGCTCAGTGTGCGTATTCGTATTAATATCATGCATTTTGTTTTCCTTTTCTTTTTTACCTTCATATAAAGTATAACACATGGTTAGGCAAAATGTGTTACAAAAAATTTAAAAAATGGGTGAATAGTTGATTTTTACTCTAAAATGTTATATATGTTGTGATATGACGGACAAGCAGAAGCAGTTAAATATTCCTAATACGCTTAGTGGACTACGAATTTTGATGGTGCCTGTTATTTTTCTATTGATCCTGCACTGCAGCCCCCGAAACTTCCTAATTCTTATCGCTGTATTCTCCTTTTCAATTTGGCTTGATTTTTTTGACGGCTACCTGGCCAGGAAATTATCACAGGAGACAGAGTTGGGAAAAATCCTGGATCCCCTCGCCGATAAACTGATGGTGTTTTTTATTGTTCTGGCATTAATAATCAAATCCAATTTCCCTTTATGGTTGGGGATCATCATTTTTTTAAGGGATATAATAATCCTGGCTGCCGCATTGATATTGATGAAAGGCAAAAAAAAGATAACCCCGTCAATCCTGATCGGCAAAATCACCTTTGCCACTCTGGGTATTTTAATACTGGTATTTATCCTGGATTTACATCAGGGTCTGGACCTGGAGATGTTAAAACGATTTTTTATTGTTTTAAGCGTTGGATTCTTAGGATGGTCCTGGATCGAATATTATCATTTATATCAAAGAGAGAAAAATGCAGAGTAAAAAACATATTCTTATTATTGATGATGAGCCGGATGTCACGGATCTCTTGAAAGATTTTTTTGAACAGAATAATTTTAAAACAGAGATCGTTGAAGATGGTAGTAAAGCTCTGATGTCTTTTAAAGATGCGCTGCCGGATATTGTTATTACAGACCTACTGCTGCCCGGCGAGCACGGTATCAATGTAATAAAGACCATTAAAGACGAATATTCCCTACCTGTTATTATTATTACCGGTATTTATAAGAAAGAAGAAATAAAAAATGTGATCGATGACTATTCTGTGGAGGGATTTTTTGAAAAACCTGTAAATCTTGAAGCGCTTCTGAAAAAAGTCAATTTCATTCTAAATGTCAGAGCTTTATAATTCATTTAACGCGTTTTTAAGAAAAAAATTCAGAAACAAAAAAATTCGCAAAATACCCATAAACGCCGGTTTCCCCTGCCCCAATAAAAACGGAAAGGTGTCAGATAAGGGATGCATCTTTTGCGATACCTATGGTTCTGGACCTATTAAGAGCTTTGATTTGTCCATACACGATCAAATTAGCCAATATATCAGTGACCGAAGCAGCAGGCCATTTAAATATATTGCTTACTACCAGGCCCATTCGAACACGTATGGTCCAGTGAAAGAGTTAAGGGAAAAATATGAAATTATCTTTCATTTCCCGGAAATTGTCGGACTTTTTATCGGTACTCGGCCCGATGCCATTGCACCTGAGGTATACCCTTTACTGGAAGCGTTGAATGAACGAACTTACCTGACGATTGAGCTGGGGCTTCAGTCCATCCATTCCAAAAGCCTCCAATATCTCAACCGCAATCATACCTACCAGCAATTTTTAGATACTTTTTATCGGCTTAGGGAAAGAGGGATCGATGTTGTGGTTCATCTTATCATAGGCATACCTGGGGAAACTGAACATGATATGCTGGCGACTATCAAAGAGATGAACCGTCTCAAACCTGCAGGTCTAAAATTTCACCTGCTGCATGTTTTGAAGGACACCCCCCTCTACCACATGTACCAGGAAGGAACATTCAAATTACTGGAGAAAGATGAGTACGTGGACCTGGTGGTGACGTTATTGGAACACCTGGACCCTTCCATTGTGATTCATCGTCTCACCGGGGAGCGGGAAAGGGAGATATTTTATGCCCCGGAATGGGCCCTGGATAAAAACGATGTGATCCAATCCATACGAAAGACCATGATAGAACGTAAGACCTTCCAGGGAAGGTTATTTAAACCATGAAAAAGGAAAAGACAATATTTCTCCTCCTCGTTATTTCTAATACTTGTTGTCAACCTCGATTACAAGGAAATTTAAATGTATTGGAGCGGGTTATTCTTCAACCTGGATTATTTTGTTAGCTGTTCCTACATCGGATATAGCGGGATCTTCATCATCCAATCCTTTTTTCCAGAAAACCTTGTTCATGTTGCCTAAAGTTTTGATGATTCCTACAGCGTCGATCTTTACTTCGTTGGCATTTCCTTTCACCAGCAATTCGCTGCAGGTGCCTTTCACCCTGAGTTTGTTAAAGTTTCCGGTGATGACTAATTTCTGACCTTTGAGGGAAAGGGTTTTATCCTCTCTGTTTCCTATGATTTCGATTACTTTCTTACCGCTGGTGGACTTAACGGTACCTCCTGTGGTACTTTTTTTGCCTTTACCTAATACATCCAATTTGGATAATGCGCTGTCTAATGTTTTGGAGACTCCCGTGTCGTCGGAAGAAGGAGTCTCATCTTCCTCTTCTTTTTCTTCTTCCTCTTCTTCTTCAACCGCTGCTTTTTTAATTGTATTGTCGGTACCCAGGTTTCTAATGGAGGGTTTTTCGCCATCGATGCCTTTTTCCCAGGTAACGGTATTCTCATTTCCTGGTGTATCAATCACAGCGACAGCTTCAACATAAATGATATTTTCATTGCCCGCGACATAGAGCTTGCTGCATTCCCCTTTAATCGTCAATTCATTCTCGTTCCCATTGACAATTACCTCGTCTCCATCGCAGTGGATGGTCTTTGTTAGTTCATTGTGGTTAATGACGAATTCTTTGGCATCCAAGCCCCATATACTGAAACACAATACCACAAAAATAAGTATAACCCATTTTTTACTTCTCATAATCGTTCCTCCTATTATTTAAATAATAACCTTTTTATAAACCATTTTTTTTCAATCTCATTCGTTATAAAAAAAAATAATACTACATCTGTACCTAAAAGTCAATAATAGTCTGGTGATGAAAAAAGGATGCGTCGAATTCCGATAATCGAATATCGAAAAAATTTAATATATAGGAAAAAGGTCTGATTTTGGAAAATGAGACCTTTTTCCCAGTGAAAATTTTATTTTTTATATGTATATAACTTATATGACATAAAGCGTTGCAAAAGTTCTATCTAATAGGCTTTTCACATTACGTAATACAACCTAAGGAGGAATGAATGAAACAAAAAAAAGAAAAGTAACTACGTCTCGGCAAAATGACAATCCAGAACCTTGACACTGTTCTGGATCAGGATGATCAAGAAAAGGTCAAGGGTGGTACCGCAGCGGAGCAGCGGCTAAACACTCAGATACCCATTTATTGTAAACCCAAACCCTGACAATTTTTTTTCAGATTTCGCATAATATAACTCCATCACTACAATTGCCATGCATAACTCATTTTTACAAAAAACGTGCGATCTTTTTTGCTCAAATTGATTCCATTTAATCCGTAACTGTTGTCAGAATAACCAAGAAAAAATAGAGTCTGAGGATTTATTTTAAAGGAGAAAAGCAGCTGCAAAAATAAATGGCGTTCAATGGGATCAGGTTCAACAAGATACAATTGAAGATTCCTATTAATATCAAGATATTGAACGATCGTTCGTATAAACGTTCGAATATTAAATTGATAAACAAGTTTTAATTGGAAAAGATTGGCTTTGTACAGACGCTCTCTATCATTAACGTAGAGATATTCCAGGGAGTGGTCCAGTCCACACTGGAGGTGCCGACCTAAGAAATAGTGAATGCCTGAATTAATGCGGGAAATATTACCAGGTCTATTTCCAATATAATCAATAGAATCTCCGAATTTTCCTCCCAGTGTAAGAAATAGTTGAGAACTGGGATAAATGCTGAATTGAAGTTCAACGGATTTCTGATCGAATAATGTGTCATTATAAAGTTCCTTGGCCGTCACAACTCCTAGTGAAAGTATTGATTGTTTTGGTCCGTTGATTTCCGAATGGAATGATATTAATTGATCTGTGAGGTTTCCATCTTGATCCTGTATACGATTCCCTTCTAGTGATAGGTTTATCCTACTGAACCACCCTCCCTGTTTACGTTTACTCCAGAATACTCTACGTATTCCAGCCGCGGTTGCACGGGTATCCACCCGGGGAATAAAACCGGAGTCAGCACGGAAATCCCTTTCAAGATATTCATGGCTTACCCACCAATGCCAGTTACGGGCTTCGTGCTTATAATCAGCATGAATACTCCATCCGATAAAAGAGTCTTGAGGCTGATCATGTTCGCGCGAAATTGTATTGGGATACGAACTCCTGGAAAATAAAATCTGAAAACCAATGCTGTCCACAGCAGTCATTTTCAAATATCCGTCACCGCCGAAAACGGTATTATAATAGTTATCTCCCTGCCGATTGGTAACCAATAAACCCAAAGTCGACTGCTTACCAATGTCACGTCGAAAGCGGACAATTGTATTTAAGACTCGTTGCTCCAGGGATACCAGCTGAGATTTCTGGTTGGCTGGAAGTAGTAGGTTTGTCAGATCATCTCTAGCCACTAAAACACCAAAGGCATTTCTATGTTCCTTTCCACTTAGTTTTAGTCCCCATATTGGGTCAGCGATTGTCCGGGAATATACCGCATTGAAAGGCGTTTTGAATAAATCTGCTCCTTCTAAGAAGAAGGGCCGTTTTTCTGGATAATACAAAGCAAAACGGGTATTAATATCAAGTTGTGCCACATCTGCTTCCACCTGTGAGAAATCAGGATTGATCGCTGTATTAAGGATGACATTGGGAGTAATACTCCAGCGAGTTGAAAGTCCCGGTTCAGTTATTATTTTGTTTTCCCTTAAATTCCCTTCTGGAAAAGGATCTTTATTATCTGTGCGATGGGCAGTCACAGCTGGATTAAACTCAAGATTTCCTCCATGAGAGGCAGAAGAAAAACCGGAAAGTGCCACATTTTCACATAAGGTGCAGCCTCTATTACGATCCCATGGTGTTAACCTGAAAAAGTAATTGAAATTCCGAGGATAGTGACGCATCGCCTGAAAGCCCCATATTTGATCCCCCTTTTGTCTGGGGAAGCGAAGAGACGTGAAGGGGATTGCCATCTCTACTGTATAACCGTTTGTTGTAAGTTTACCAGAGGCATCCCAAATCGCATCCCAGGTGTTATCCACCTCGGCACCCTCTCCTCCTACTTCATTCAGGAGTGAATCCATCTGTACACCCAGTGGATTAACAATGAATTCAAATCCCCGTCTATTATCATGAAAAGGGTCCAGGGTGATAAAGACCCAGTCATCATCCCAGGCCGTGTCACGATCCATATAGTGTGCCCGGATTGCTGATGGTTTTGAATCGTATGCTCGAAAGGCCACATAAAGCATTTTTGAATCAGAGATCAAAAGGCACTGGGTTAGCACTTTGGCTGGTAAATTTTCACCTGGATCGATCTCATGGTTGAGCTCAAATACCAATGCCTTTTGCCAGGCTGGTTCTTTAAGTACGCCGTCTATTTTAACTGGTGTAGAGGTCGTAGGGACATGGAATATTTTAGTGACTCTTTCTTCTTTGTTGTTTTTACCATAAGAGTAATTAAAAACCAAAATGAATAGAACGAATATATAAAAACTTACTATCTGTTTATTTAACATAGCACCTCCAAAGACATCGTTATTTCCTTTTATAAGTGTCATTTCATTATTTTGAAAGTTTAAAATTATAAAAAGAAGAAATCGACTCAATACCTGAAATGAGACCCCTTTTTTTAAAAAAAAAAATAATTTGGTCATTTGAAAAAATGTTAAACGGAATTTTTTCTTCTGAAATCGGTAGGAGAAAGGCCAGTATGTTTCTTAAAGGCTCTATTAAATGATGCTTTGGAATTAAAACCGACCTCAAATAGAATTTCTAAAATCGTTTTTTTATTTGAAGAGGTGTTCTTAAAAATAGATTTAACCTCGTTTATCCGGTATCCATTGATGAAGTCAAAAAAATTTTGATTTAATAATTCATTGATGACCTGGGATAAAAACCGAGAAGAAATAGAAAGTTTATCAGCAAGCTCGGTTATCGTTAATGATGGTATTAAATAAGGTTTCTCTCTCTCCATAAGGGACGTTAATTTTTTTAAATAATCCTCTTTATTTGATGTAGTCAATGGCGATTTTGCATATTTTTTTTCAATGTGGTTGTCCTCAAACCCTGAAAAAATTTCGTAGTAATTTAGGCCTTTATAAACGATAATAATCGCAAAAGTGAAAGTTACTAGTAATGAAATAAAATTAAGAATTTCACCAAGATGGGAATATGCTGTTCTCCAAAGCAGAAAGTACAATAAATCAATGATCCATATTATAAAGAATCCAGTTAGAATAAAATGCAGCCAGGATAATTTAATGGTTGAAATGGATGAATAATATTCTTTTATTCTTCTTCTGTACATTCGAATAAGCAGCAGTGAAAGAATTAAGTAGATAAGAATCTGTATATGAAGTACGCTATTAATAATGATTTTTTCCCATACTCCCATGACTTCTTCAGAGGCCAGTAAGTGTCGCTTAACATCAGCCGTTTTCATATGAAAGTCAACCAACATATATACAGAAAAAACAAAAAAGGGAATGAGATGAAAAAAATCCTTTTTTTTAAAAGAAAAACGATGTTTAGTCAGTGATTTTGTATAAAAAAATAATAAAGGTCCCCATAAAAATATGAAAAGTGTGCAAATGTTGAATATATGTGGATAATCTTGATAAAGATATTCTTTAAATCGATATAAGAGGAATTCTATAATAGATAATGCATTAAAAAATAAGAAGACTGCAAGAATTCTATTACTACATTTTTTCCCCTTTTTATGAAAAATAATAATCAGGGATAATAGTATCAATTGCAGCGCTGTGATGATACCAATGATTTCAATTATATTGATATACATTTTTTTAATTTATTACGTATGTATTCAATTGTCAATTAGCAGAAAAAGGGCTTGTCTGGAAATCACGATTTATAACTCTTCTTTTTTGTGCATAAATTTTTCAAACCAACCGCGCAAATAGAGAATCTGCCAAATTTTATTCGTGGGGTGGTTGCGGCCGATTCCGTGGAACTCATCTGAAATCCGAATCATTGCTGTTTCTACTTTTCGTAGTTTCAGGGCGCGATAGTATTGCTCAGTCTGCGCCATGGGAGTGCGGAGATCCTTTTCACCGGTAAGCAGCAGCGTTGGGGTGGTTACATTCCCTACATACATCAAAGGCGAGCGCCGCAAATGTTCTGCAGGGTCCTCCCAGGGCAATTGCTTAAAATTGTAATACCAATGATGATTGTCAGTGGTTCCCACAAAACTGAACCAATCGGTTACCGGTTTCATTACCACAGCAGCCGCAAAGCGGTTGGTGTGTCCTACGATCCAGGAGGTAAGCACCCCTCCTCCGCTACCGCCGCACACAAAGAGGTTTTTCTCATCAATGTATCCTCGTTTGATCACCTGGTCAACACCTTTCATCAAGTCATCGTAATCTTGGCCGGGATAATTATTCTTAATGGCATTTCCAAATTCTTTTCCATAACCACTGCTTCCTCGTGGATTGGTATAAAGCACTACGAGTCCATTGGCTGCATGGTTCTGGAATTCAAAATTAAATCGAACACTATACATGGCATGTGGGCCGCCGTGAATATAGAGAATCAATGGATATTTGCGCGTGGGGTCAAAATCCGGTGGTTTTACAATCCATCCCTGGATCTTCATGCCACCCACCGAATCGTACCAGATCTCTTCGACGTCTCCCAGTTTCCTGTTTTCCAGTAGATCATCATTAACAGCGGTAAGTCTTTCAATCTTATTGGGCTTGGGGTGCCGCCCCCCTTTTAATGAGAAAGTTACGATATCACCGGGTTCATGAACGCTGGATAATTCGACCGCAGCAATCACATCTTTATAAAATGAGGGATAAAAAATAGTGTGATTCCCTGTGGTGATTTGTCGAATCTTGCCATTTAGAGATACGCAGTAAAGATTGGAAGTTCCTCGGTCCTGCACAACAAAAAAGATATCGTGATTGTTACTTGCCCATTGGATAGATAAAGGGCGGCGATCCAAACTGGCCGTTAGGGAGCGTTTGTTTTTCCCATCGATATCCATCACATAGAGTTGCGGGACATTATAGGTATCATCGGTTTTATCAAAGCCTGTATAGGCAATCATTTTCCCGTTTTGAGAAATTTCCGGGTTCTGGTCTGGTCCTTTGCGATCGGTCAGGGGCGTTATTTTTCCATCCTTTAATGAGAGGATATAAACCTCTGACTCTTGATACAGCCAATCCCAATCGGGGACTCTGAGTCCGCTAAATACAATTGCCTGGCCATTGGGAGTCCACCGGGGGGGGCCGTCATTGTAATCGCCAAATGTCAACTGGCGTGGTGTTCCCCCGGTTGCAGGGACCGAGTAAATATGGCGGAAACCTCCCGGGCGATAGCCGCGGCCATCTGCCCGATAATTCAACCGATCAATTACCAGCGGGGGTGTGGCCCACTTTGCCCCATTCGGCCTATTCGGCATTTTCACCCTCCAGGTTTTTTCAGCCGGGCCATACATATTAAAGGCGATTTTCTTGCCATCGGGTGACCACTGGATATGACTGGGTGACTCTTCTACCTGGGTCAATTGAGTCGCCTGCTCTGTGTCCATCCATCGAACAAATATCTGCGTTCCTTGGGGTTCCCCCTTAGAAATATAGGCAAGGCGTTTTCCCTCCGGCGACCATTGCGGAGAAGAACCTTTTACCAAAAAGCGGTTCTTGCTACCGTCGATGTTCATAATCCATATCTCACTGACATATCCGTCATTTACTTTATCGACCTTTATCCTGGAATAGACAATTTGTTTACCATCCGGTGAGATTTTTGGGAATAATGCACTTTCCCATTCGAGAAATAGATCGACAGAAAGCGCGTCCTTCTGTTCAGCGGTTAAAAAAAGTTGAAGAACCAGTAAAATGGCCAATGTCAAGAATAATGTTTTCTTAATCATAGATACCTCCATATTATCGATGGATAATAGATTCGGACGTGTTAAATTGTGTCCTTACAAGAATAAGGTATTACACTTTCTCAATCGGCTTCTAATACTGTTTTAAGTTCTTTAATAAGGGGGCGGATTAAATCCAGATCACTTTTATGAAGCCGTTTCTTTAAAAGTTCTCCCTGACTTTTCAGCACACCTTTCGCCATCTTAATTTGTTCTATCATCTGTTTTTTCTGGGCTTCAGAGATATATGCATTTGATTCGATTTGTTTTATTGATTTTTCAAGTTCAGGGTCTGCTTTTTTGATCTCCTTGCCGTAGACAATGGTGCTGTACCCGAGGGTAATGGATGCCATTTTTATAAAAAATTCTTCATTCCAGTCGTGTTTTTTTAATATTTTCAAGAAATCTTCACTTGCCTTAAGGGCCTCGGGTATGGTTACGTTTCCGGCTTTTGCTTCATATTCCATGCCGAAATCTTTAAGGTCTTTTTTAAGAAGTGGAAATGTCTTAATAAAATGTTTGACATCCCCTTCCTTTAACACTGGTTTGGGTGGTTCTGGCTCTTTTGCCATCACAAAAGATGCTAAACAGAACAAAACGACTGTAATTAATACCTTTAATTTCATTTGGCATTCCTCCTTATAAGTTTAAAATTTAAATTCAGCATTTATTTCGCTCAAATTGAACGATTTTTCTAAGTAAATACTATAACCGAGAAAACGCTTTTTTGCAAGAGCTATGATGCCTCCGGCGGCCCACTTTTTGAAAAAAGTGGGTCAAAAACTTTTGTTTATTAATAAAAAGCTTTTGCGGGGGTCCAGGGGCATAAGCGCTGCATTAAGAATATTGACTTATAGGTAATTTTAATGTATAATATTTTCATGAATAAATTATACTTACAAGACGATTGGTACGTTATAAAAAGCTTCCTGCCACACAATTGGGAG
>Ga0180438_10007641_pt1 | contig 14016 bp, 9 predicted proteins | sample SS_ome_12_FD_132455 | JGI IMG/M metagenome (GOLD analysis project Ga0180438, IMG submission 132455) | Hypersaline lake sediment archaeal communities from the Salton Sea, California, USA - SS_3_D_2 metaG | ecosystem: Environmental > Aquatic > Non-marine Saline and Alkaline > Hypersaline >... | reverse complement strand
GCCACGGCGGAGGCCATCGAGGCCATGCGCGGGTACGGGCTGGACCTCAGCGCGCACCGCTCCAAGCCGGTCAGCGAACGCCTCATCGAATGGGCCGACCTGATACTGGTGATGGAGCCGTGGCAGCGGATGCACGTCACCTCCCTGTTCCCCGCCGCCGACGGCAAGACCCGCCTGCTGACGGATTACGCCGGGGAGCGCGGCATCGTGGCCGATCCCTTCGGCAGCGGCATCGAGGTGTACGTCGAGTGCGCCGCCCGGCTGCGCTCCCTGTTGCTGAAGGTAGCCGGACGCCTTAGGATTGAGTCGAGCGATAGCGGCCTTTGACCACACGGAATCGGATATGGTATATTAAATTTGTCGAGATATCATCGATAAAGGCACAAAAGGAGGTTAGTAAACAGATATGGGAATGCTAGACGGCAAAGTAGCAATCGTTACCGGCGCCGGGCGCGGACTGGGAAGGGCGCATGCGCTGGAGTTGGCTGCGGCAGGGGCCAAGGTGGTGGTGAATGACCTTGGCGGCGAGGCCGACGGCAGCGGTAAATCGGCAAGCCCCGCCGACGACGTGGTCAACGAGATCAAGGCGTCGGGCGGCGAGGCGGTAGCCAACTACGACAGCGTCACCGGCTTCGAGGCAGCCAAGGGCATCATCGACACCGCCATAAAGACCTTCGGCCGCCTGGACATACTGGTCAACAACGCCGGCTTCCTCAGGGACCGCATGACCTTCAAGATGTCGGAGGAGGAGTTCGACTCGGTTATCCAGGTGCATCTCAAGGGGAGCTTCAACTGCGGCCGCTGGGCCTGCCAGTACTTCTACGAGCAGAGCAAGGCGGGTACCCCGGTCAACGGGCGCATAATCAACACCGTGTCCCATGCCGGACTCGGCGGGAACGCCGGCCAGGCCAACTACGCCGCGGCCAAGGGCGGCATCGCCGCGCTGACCATGGTGTGGGGCCGTGAGATGGCCAAGTACAACGTCACCTCCAACGCGGTGGCCCCCATGGCGCGCAGCCGGATGACGCTGGGCTCCCAGATGACGGCGCAGATCATGGGCGAGAAGCCCCCGGAGGAGGGCTTCGACATGTGGGCGCCGGAGAACCTCTCGCCCCTCATCGCCTACCTCGGCAGCGACAAGGCCCAGGACATAACCGGCCGCATCTTCACCGTACAGGGCGGCAAGCTGCAGGTGTTCGTGCCGTGGACCCCGGGCAACTTCATCGACATCGGCAAGAGGTGGACCGTGGATGAACTGGACCAGCGGATCCGCGAGCTGGGCGATCTCTCCATGCCCCCGTTCCCGATGTAATGGCAGCGTAACGGAATACGACTGAACGAGTAGCAGCCCGGTGGTGAGCCATCATCGCCGGGCTGTTTTCTTATCCCAATCGTTACGTACAGTTAATAAAGTATGCAGCGATTTTATGTAATTTTCCCCGATGCGGGAAAGGTATTGACATTCGAGGCCCGTAGTTGTTTAATAGTATTGGGTGCGATGCGGTTCGTCATTTCGTTGTGGGGGGAGTCAAAGTAACGCATCGCTCACCGACGCCGCACTAAAACCATGGCTCTGCCAGCCTCTCCCCCCACTCTTTTATCCCACCGACCCCACAAACCCCTGAGCATATAGCGATTTTCTGCTATTTTGGACACCGCTTTATAGCGATTTTACGTACTTTTATCAAAGCTGTTAAAAGGTATTGACAACTGCGGGTTATTCATCTATAAAGGTACATGCTTTATTCTATACGAAGGAGGAGAGCCATGTCTTTCAAAAAGTTGGGAATCGTAATCCTTTTTGTTGCTGTCCTGGCGCTCACAATAGTGGGCGTTCTTGTTATGGGCGGCCAGGAGACAGCCAAGGCTGATGATCCCGTATACACCGGGTACTCTTCTGTTCACATGGATCCTTGTGATGACTGGGTGATGTTCGATGATTTCAGAGTGCGCAAATACTGCTCAGACGTCCCTACTTGTAGCAATTGGAGCAGCGAGGAAAATTCGGGTGCTAACTGGTACGACACCGACTGGGGTTACCGTCAGCAGGGAACCGTAACCTCCAATAATGAATCATGCGACACAACTAATTATCAGGTAGGTTTCACTCTCTTCAACAGCGCGGGAAACAGCATTGGAAACGAAATCTATCTCAATGGCCATGCCCAGCCTGACTTCGATGACATAAGATTCACCGAAGCTGACGGCACAACGCTGCTTGCTTACTGGCTGGAGGAATACAACACGGGAGTCAGTGCTTCAGTTTGGGTGAACTTCAGCGATATCTCTACAAGCGGTACGGACTTCTATATCTATTACGGAAACCAGAACGCTTACTCTGTCAGCGATGGTTTTGATACCTTCGTCATCTTCAACGATGGCTCCAAAGCCGGGGAGGAAGACGGCTGGTTGATTACAGCGGGGTCACCCTTTTCGCAAATCAATTACAGCTGGGAATCTGTAGAGGAGGAGGGTGATCTAGTCTTGAAGTGCGACTCCGCCCTCAGCGATTCGAATAGTGGGTGGTCTAACATGTATTCCACTAAAAACCTGAGTACGCTGATACCGGACAAGAGCTATGTCGTGGAATCTAGGATAAAGGCGGGGACCGAATTCATAACCGCGCATACCTCTAACACCGGGGACATACGACATGGAGTTGGCTATGGAACGGATCTATATGCAGTCCTGTTCGGTGAAAGGGATGTCGCTGCCTTCGGTATTGAGTATTCCAGCGGAGACTGTCCGGACCCATATGGGCCCTCGATGTTGGGAAAAGGATTCAACCCCAAGGAATGGCACGATTACCGCCTAGAGGTGAAAGGTGGCGACTACGCCAAGTTCGGGCTTATCGACGACGAAGGCAACATGAATGAATCAACGATGGCTTATTGCGACGACTTCCCATCCGGGGCATCACCCGAACATATCGGCATGTGGGCAAAGCTGTACGGCAGACGTTCCGGGTCTTCTGCCAACGCGATAGCATACTGGTTCGAGCAGATGGGTTATCCCACCGAGGTGTTTGACGGACCGTACCTGGCCGACATGCAGAGCCATGTCCAGAGCAACCAAACAGCAGTTTTCTTTTCATGGGCACATGGCAGTCACTCTTATCAAGAAGCGTGCTGTAACGGCGGCATTGACGGCAACACAATCAAGGGGTGGATGGACCCACCGGGGGATGAGGAATACACGAAAATGCCGTTCACCTATCTTCATGCCTGTGTTATGTGTAACGCGCATGATCCAGGAACGCTCGGCTACGAGTTCAGGAAGGGACAATCTGAGGGAGCTGTAACCATCCATACCTGTGGCCAGATAAGTGGTCAAAATTGGAACAACGTATTCTTCTCCCGGCTTATGCGAGAATTCACGGTACAGGAGGCATTTGAGGAAGCGGTGGCAGATTATCCTTCAGAGCAATATCGAGCGCGGCTGACCGGCGATGGGAGTCTCAAGCTGAAATCCGGAGGCGAGCCGGCCCTGGAGAGAGGGGCATCGCCAGAGGGAACGCGAGAACCAGCGCCCTCGGTTCCAGCGGTACCGCCTACACCAACCTCGGTGCTGAATGAAACCGATCCTGAGTGGACTCTGATGCCAAATAGCGCCCCACCTTACCTAATAAGAAATATCTGGGGAACCTCTGACGATAATGTCTATGCCGTTCGTGACGATGGGGCTATCATGAAATACAACGGCATCGGTTGGGGTAGCATGTATCCAACCACGGAGAAACTTAGAGCCATATGGGGCACCAGCCCTGCCGATATCTACGCCGTGGGAGATGCAATCCTACATTACGACGGCAGTTACTGGGAGGTAAGGGTAAGCGGTAGCGATGAGCCCGGAGAGATAGGCAACATGCCCGAACAGTTGAGGGATATCTGGGGCACCGATTCCGCGGACATTTTCGCGGTCGGGATGAATGGCTCCATTATCCATACTGAGGATGGTTTTAATCACTGGGAGGTCATAGACAGTGGTACCAACAGGAGCCTCCTAGGAATATGGGGCACGGGCAGTGACGATGTATACGCCGTAGGCCTGCACGGCACCATCCTACACTACGACGGCACTAGCTGGGAATCTATGACCAGCCCCATAGAGATAGGAGAATATGAGAGCTGCTGGCTTAACAGCATATGGGGAACCAGCTCCGACAATATCTATACCGTGGGGTTTTACCGTACGGAGCTTGACCCCATCACTCAAGAGAGCGTAATACTGCATTATAACGGCAGTGAGTGGGCCCGGGTTGATATATACAGTGACATACAATGGCTTCCCGCCAGGTATTTCCAGGGGTCCGGATACATCCATTCATCGTTGGCGTGGCTTACCGATATATGGGGCAGCTCCGCCTCCGACATTTATGTCGTGGGTAATCTGGGAGTTATCCTGCACTACGACGGCAGCAACTGGAAGGAGATGAATAGCGGAACCCAATATTGGATTGATGGCGTATGGGGAACCTACTCCGGCCACATCTTTGCGGTGGGCACCTCTAGAACTATACTGTACCGCTACGATCCTGCATGGCAACATGTGCAGCAAGGCAGCGTCGCCGCAAGCAGCACGTGCGGGAACCTGTCGGACTACCAGATGCGGTTTACTCTGCACAACGGCACGTATAGCGGCAGCGACATCACCGCCGACATGAACCTTACCGTCGCGGTGGCGCTGGGGGACGTGAACGGCGACGGGTTACTGGACCTGGTAGCCGGAAATCACGCTGAGCCCAACCGTCTTTACCTTAACAACGGCACCGCCGACCCGTTTGCCGGGGTCAACGGCAGCGACATCACTGCCGACATGAACCTTACCGTCGCGGTGGCGCTGGGGGACATGAACGGCGACGGGTTACTGGACCTGGTGGTGGGGAACGACGATGAGACCAACCGGCTGTACCTCAACAACGGCACCGCCGACCCGTTTGCCGGGGTCAACGGCAGCGACATCACCGCCGACGCGAACCGTACTTACGCGGTAGCGCTGGGGGACGTGAACGACGATGGCTATCTAGACATGGTAGTCGGCAACTATGGTGAGCCAAACCGGCTGTACCTCAACGACGGCACCGGCAACTTCAGCGGCAGCGATATCACCGCCGACACGTACGATACTTTCGCGGTGGTGCTGGGGGACGTGAACGGCGACGACCACCTGGACCTGGTTGTGGGGAACGAGGGCCAAACTAACCGTCTTTACCTCAACAACGGTACCTCTGACCCGTTTGCCGGGGTCAACGGCAGCGACATCACCGCCGACACGAACGTTACTTATGCGGTAGCGCTGGGAGACGTGAACAGCGACGACCACTTGGACCTGGTAACCGGAAACCACCTTGAGCCAAACCGGCTGTACCTCAACAACGGCACCTCAGACCCGTTTGCCGGGGTCAACGGCAGCGACATCACCGCCGATACGCACTATACCATGTCGGTGACGCTGGGGGACGTGAACGGCGACGACCACCTGGACCTAGCGGTGGGTAACGGAAATCAGGTTAACCGGCTGTACCTCAACGACGGCACCGGTATCTTCACCGGCAGCGACGTCACCGCCGACTTGCACACAACCATCTCCTTGGCGCTGGGGGACGTGAACGACGACGGCCACCTGGACCTGGTAGCTGGGAATGGCTTGTTTACAGCTCAGGCCAACCGGCTGTACTTGAACACCGGCACCTCCAACCCATTTGCTGCTAGCGGCAGCAGCGACAGCGATGTACATCTGGAAGGTAACTGCAAATCTGACTTCTCAGATGTCCTATTCACCGATATCTACGGGGGACTGCTTGACTACTGGGTTGAGGAGTATACATCAGGTGATACTGCCACCGTCTGGGTGAAGTTCGATGAAATCCTGACTACAGGTACTGAATTCTACATCTATTACGGCAACCCGGGTGCTGACTCGCTGAGCAACGGCGCAAACACTTTCCCCATCTTCAACGATGGAACCTCAATTGACTGGGACGAATGGTCGATTCATCCGACTGGCGGACAGAACTGGTCGGCTATGAACGGCGTGATTCGGTATACCGGAAGCGGATTCGGGTGGGGCAATATGTACCAGGACGCAGGTCTCACCAGTTACGTCGCAGAGGCCCGCATCAGGGCACAGTACGGCTTGACTACCATGAACGAACAGCAGGGCATCGGATACGGCGCAGGCGTTCCTATGGCTCGCTGGATAGACAGCGGCAGTAATAATTTCTGGCAGTTGCGCGACCCGTGGGGTGTCAACAATAGTGCTACGAATACCACATTCAACGCCGCCCAGTGGCACGACTATTCCTTCGTTAAGGACGGCCTCGATTGGGAGATGTACGTGGACGGTGATTGGAAGGTTTCGCGCACTGCATCAGACGCGAACTATCCACGCACAGGCTTGTATGCCTTCACACACACATCCGGGCATTGGGCAGAGTTCGATGACTTCAGAGTGCGCAACTACTGCTACCCAGAACCGACATTCGGAGACTGGGAGTAGATACCAGAAACACAACTGGTGGCTAAGAGAGGCCGGGGGATCAAACCTCCGGCCTCTTTCTAATGCCCACCCCCCGATGCTATAATTCAAGCGTGGACATCCTCGAAGGTTTGAACCCGGCGCAGCGGGATGCGGTGGAGGCCGTCGAGGGACCGGTGCTGATACTCGCCGGCCCCGGCAGCGGCAAAACGCGGGTCATCGCCCACCGGGTGGCTTACCTGGTCAAGGTTTGGGGGGTGCGCCCGTACCACATAATGGCGGTCACCTTCACCAACAAGGCGGCGCGGGAGATGAAGGAGCGCCTCCACGGCCTGCTGGGCGACGCGGTGGAGGAGCTGACCGCAGGCACCTTCCACTCGATATGCGCCCGCATCCTCAGGCGCGACGGCAAGCACATCGACATCGACCCCCGCTTCGTGATATACGACGACGACGACCAGATGCGGCTGGTGCGTCGGGCCCTGCTGGAGCTGGACATCGACCCCAAGCGCTCCCCTCCCCGCGTGTTCCTCTCCGCCATCTCCGAGGCCAAGAGCCGCCTCAACATGCCTTCGGATTATGTAAAATACACCTACTTCGACGAGGTGGTGTCGCGGGTGTACGCGCGATACCAGGAGCTGCTCACCGAGAGCAAGGCACTGGACTTCGATGACCTGCTGATGCAGGCGGTGCACCTGTTCCGCGCGCATCCTATGGTGCTGGCCGGGTACCAGAACCGCTACCACCACCTGCTGGTGGACGAGTTCCAGGACACCAACACCGTCCAGTACATGCTGTGCAAGCAGCTGGCGGGCAAGCACCGCAACATCTGCGTGGTGGGCGACCCCGACCAGTCCATATACTCTTGGCGCTTCGCCGACATGCGCAACATCCTCAGCTTCGAGACCGACTTCCCCGACGCCAAGGTGGTGTACTTGGAGCAGAACTACCGCTCGACCAAGACCATCCTCGAGGTGGCGGACAACGTCATCGCCGCCAACCGCCAGCGCAAGGACAAGGGGCTGTGGACCGATAACGAGGACGGCGTGCCGGTAACCGTTGCCGAGGCCTACACCGAGCAGGAAGAGGCACAATACGTGGTGGGCGAGATCGACCGGCTGGTCGGCGACCACGCCTTCAAGCACGGCGACTGCGCTATCATGTACCGCACCAATGCCCAGTCGCGGGTTATCGAGGAGGCGTTCATGCGCTACGGTATGCCCTACCGGCTGGTGGGCGGCACCCGCTTCTACGAGCGCCGCGAGGTGAAGGACATCATCGCCTACCTGCGGCTGGTCCACAACCCGTACGACAGCGTCAGCCTGTCGCGGGTGATCAACGTGCCGCCGCGGGGCATCGGCTCGCGGACGGTGAAGGAGCTGGATAGCTGGGCGCAGGGACGCTCGCTGCCGGTCTACTCTGCCCTGCAGGCCATAGCCGACGAGGGGGAGCAGACGCCGTTCGACGGCAGGAGCAGGCGGGTGCTGGGCGGGTTCCTCGACGTGCTCAACGACCTGATCAAGGCCGGCGGCGAGTTGAATATCGTGGACCTGTTCGACCGGGTGGTGGAGCGAACGGGATATAAAGAATACCTCATGGAGGAGGATAACGGCGAGGATCGCTGGGAGAACATACTGGAGCTGCGCACCGTGGCCGGCGACTACCGCGACCTGGCGCCGCAGGAGGGCCTGCTATCCTTCCTCGAGGGCGTAGCGCTGGTCACCGACTTGGACAGCTACGATGAGAAGCTGGATGCGGTGACCCTGATCACCCTCCACGCCGCCAAGGGTCTGGAGTTCCCCGTGGTGTTCATCGTGGGCATGGAGGAGGGGCTGCTGCCCCACCGCCGCTCCTTCGACGCCGCCGACCAGATGGAGGAGGAGCGCCGCCTGTGCTACGTGGGCATCACCCGCGCCAGGCAGCGGGTGTACCTGGTGCGCACCTTCCGCCGCAGCTCCATGGGGAGCACCTCGCTCAATCTGCCCTCGCGGTTCCTCATGGACATACCGCACCACCTGGTGACCTCCCCCGGCGATGCCGACCGCGACGCGGAGGTGAAGCCCGCGACGAGGAAGCCAGCCGCCGCGCCGCCCAAGGCGGCGCTGAGCGCCGGCGACCACGTGTGCCACGCCAAGTTCGGCGAGGGGATCGTGGTGAGCTGCGCCTCCGTAAACGACGACCAGGAGGTCACCGTGGCGTTCAAGGGCGACGCCGGGCTGAAGCGCCTGCTGCTGAGCCTGGCCCCGATGGAAAAGGTGCACCAGTCTTGACAGCGGCATCGGGATTGAGTTAGACTTTCTATGGTTTTGCCCTTGGTTGTTCGACAGACGATACCGACATGAGCAGAGGCTTCAACCAGAGAACGCAATCGCACCGGGATTTATCAGGATAGCCAGGTAAGCGGCATCGATGCCCTGCCTGGCTTTATTCTGTCTGAGAGATAAAAAACTAAGGAGGCAAACAGATGGCAGAAGGCTCAATGATCTCTAACGAAATCCAGTCCATGGTCGGCCTGTGGTCAGAGCCGGTGGTGCTGGAGGTGGAGCGGGGAGCCATAGCACGCTTGGCCGATGCTATCGACGACCCCAATCCGCTTTTCCGCGACGAGGAGTATGCCAGAAACACCAAGTACGGCGGCATAATATCTCCTCCAGGTTTCTTCGGCTGGCCGGTAGGAGGGGGCGATATAGAGGCCGGCATGTCCCGGGTGGTGGGTGCGGTGGCGCAGGCCGGCATGCTGCGCATCCTCGACGGCGGCATAGAGCTGAACTTCTACATCCCCGTCCGCGCCGGCGATATGCTGGTCACCTACGGGAAGCTCGCCGATGTGCGTGAGAAGCAGACGTCGCAGGGCAAGATGCTGTTCCTCATCATAGAGCAGAAATATCTCAATCAGGACGGCGCCATGGTGGCTGTAGCCCGCCAGACGCTGATCTGCAGTTAGGCAGGAGGTAACGAAATGACGCACCATGATAAGAAGCAACTGTATTACGAAGACGTCAAGGTCGGCGACGAGGTGACGCCCCTCTCCAAGGTGGCAACCAGCCGCATGCTGGTCAAGTGGGCCGGGGCCTCCGGCGACTTCAACCCCCTGCACTACGAGGACAGCTTCGCCCAGGCCATGTTCGTCGGCAGCCCCATCGTTCACGGCCAGCTCAAGCGCGCCTGGCTGGGAAACCTGGTGACGGACTGGATTGGCGATGAGGGAACGGTCAAGATGCTCTCCTGCCAGTTCCGCGGCATGGACTACCCGCGCAAGATGAAGACCATGTCCGAGCCCCAGGATGGCGACACCTGGTGGTGCAAGGGCGTTGTCACCGGCAAGAAGGTGGAGGACGGCGAGAATATAGTGGAGTGCGACATCTGGGTGGAGAACGGCAAGGGCGAGAAGACCACGCCGGGCAAGGCGCGGGTAGCCCTTCCCTCCAAGAAGAAGTAACAGAAACGAGGGTGAAATGGGAGATAGACTGAAGGGCAGGGTAGCGCTGGTAACTGGCGCCGGGCGAGGCCTCGGCCGCTGCCACGCGCTGGCGCTGGCCGCCGAGGGCGCCAAGGTGGTTATCAACGACCTCGGGGTGGCGACCGACGGCTCGGGCACCGACAAATCCCCGGCCGAGGAAGTGGTCGATGAGATCAAGAAGGCCGGCGGAGATGCAGCCCCCGACTACGGTAACGTCACCAGGCTGGCGGACTGCGAGAACATGGTCAAGACCGCCATCGACAACTTCGGGCGGCTGGATATACTGGTCAATAACGCTGGCGTGCTCCGCGACCGCATGGTGTTCAACATGACCGAGGACGAATGGGATTTAGTGATCAAGACCCATCTGTACGGCCACTGGAACTGCATCCGGGCCGCCGCCGGCGCCTTCCGCCAGCAGCGCTACGGCCGCATCGTAAACACCTCCTCCGAGGCCGGGCTGGGCAACCTGGGACAGGCGAACTACAGCGCCGCCAAGGAGGGGATCGTGGGACTCACCCGGACGGTGGCCCGCGACCTGGGCAGATACGGTGTCATCTGCAACGCCATTCGGCCGCGAGCCGGCACCAGGATGACGCTGAACGATGCGGTACTGGAGTCTTGGAAGAAGGCCGGCGATGCCGGACTGGCTGGGGGAGAGGGCGAGCTCAATGTGGAGCAGTTCCTGCCGCCGCCGGAGTGCGTATCGCCATTCGTGGTATTCCTGTGCACCGACGAGGCTGCGGCCGCCAATATAAACGGCTGCACCTTCCTCGTGGTCGGCGGGCAGGTCGGCCTCTACTCCGAGCCGGAGGTGATCAGGAGTATCGATAAGGACATCAAGGAGGACGGGCTGTGGACCGTGGATGAACTGGCGCAGCAGGTCCCCGGCGCTCTGGCCCAGGGACTGGTGAACCCGTCGCCCCCGAAGCAATCTAAATAGATAGAGCTAGAACCAGCGAAAAGCAGGGGGCTCAACCCTCCTGCTTTTCTGTTATCGCCACCTCGCCCGGCGGTGACGAGCGTTTCAACCAGGCGTGGCGGTACACCTCCATGACCATGAATGTACCGTTGAACCTCCTGCGGCGGCGGCAGGGGATGAAGCCGCATTTCTCGAAGCAGCGCTGAGCCCTGATGTTCCAGTCCAGCGTGTTCAGATAGACCCTGTCAAGTCCGTCACCATTGAACATATGCTCCAGCAGGGTAGCCACCACATCCGCACCGTAGCCCTTCCCCCAGTAATCCCGGTCCCCGATCATGATCCCCAACTCCGCCTCCCCCCTGACGCGGTCGATGTTGTAATACATGCAGTTCCCGATATGCCGGCCGTCCAGCGTATCGATAGCGAAACGCTGCCGCCGCGGGCTGGAGCGGCTTATCTCATCGGTGTAGCTGGTCAGAAAGTGCTTGAAGGGTATGCGCAGGGTCATCGCCGCATCCAGCCGGGAGAGCTCTTCGTCGCTGCGCCAGGCATAATCGTTGGCGGCGTCCGATATCCTCTTCTCCCTTATCACCACCATTTTACCTTCAAGCATTCGAATCTCCAGCTATTCAACCATGAAGGAGAACGGGTCCTCGCTGCGCTCCATCTCCTCCACTGCCTCCAGGGCTGCCTCACGAACATGCTCATCGGTGCGCTCCAAGCACCTGCGCAGTGCGTTCTCCGCCTCGCTGCCTCCTATCTTCCCCAGAGCCGCGATGGCGGACAGTTGCACCTGCGGGTCCGGGTCATCGGTGAGTGCCACCAGGGGTGGGACCGCCTCTTCATCCTCTATCTCGCCACAAGCCACCACCGCCTCGAAGCGCATCTCGGCATCGGGATTGCTCAGTTCATCCAGCAGGATGGGAAGCCACTGCGGGTCGCAGTTCATTCCCATGGCGTAGACGGCGCTTACCCTCATCATCTCATCATCGCTGTGGTAGGCCTCCCGGATAATCTGGCTGACCTCCGCGGTACTGAAAACGGCGACCGCTTCCACCGCACGCCTCCTCACCTCGATCTGATTCGCCTCATTTTGGATAACCCCGATAAGCGCGCTCTCCAGCCTGTCCCCGTCGCGCGACGGCAGCTCTCCCAGCTCGGCCAGCAGGGTGAACTTGCCCAGCGCCGTGGCGGCCGCGGCCCGAACCGACTCGGAGCCATCCCCCTCAAGCAGGCCTATCAGTGGCTCTATCAGGGAGCGGCTCTCATACTCCCACAGTCCCTCAATGGCGCTCACCTTCACCGAGTCATCGGCATCGTTAAGGCAGGCGAGAAAGATGTCATCGAAATTCAGGCTGGTATTCTCCTCGGCCAGATCCACCAGCCTGCTGGCGATATCCCTGCGGCGCTCCGTGCCGACATGCGACCATGCTTCGAGGAACAGCACCTGCTCTTTTGGAGGCAGATTCGACAGTCTGTCCAGCGCGGAGGCGACCAGCGGCCTGTCCGCATCCTTCAACTCTTCGAGGTAGTCCTCTATCGGCACCGGAGCTCCCCTCTATCCCTTAGTGGCCACCGCTAAGGCGGGGAGATAAAGCGCCGGCGCTTTCAGCGCCCCACCCACCCATTTCGCCTCATTGCCGATGGCCTCGATCCTCTTCAGTGCTTCATATATATTGCCCGACACCATGGTGTTTTTCACCCGGCCGATGACCTCGCCGTTCTCCACTTTATAGCCCAGCAGGACGTTGCCGCTGAACTGCCCGCCGAGGACATTCCCCTGCTCCGCCCCGATGAGCATCTCGATGACCAGCCCCTCCTTCATACCCCGGACCATATCCTCCAGCGGCGTATCGCCCTCATCGATGAGCACCGCGCTCACCGAAGGGGTGGGCAGACTGCCCCTCGACCGGTTGCCGTTGCCGGTGCTGCGGTTGCCGGTGAGGGCGGCGGTCTGCAGGTCGTAGAGGAAATCTTTAACCACACCCCGCTCGATAAGTGCCGTCCGCTGGCTGGGCACCCCCTCGTCATCGCAGGGACGGCTGGCGGGGCGGTAGTTGATGGTGGGGTCGTCCCACAGCGAAAGCCTCTCGTCGAACAGGCGCTCGCCCTGCTTGCCCTTCAGGGGCGAGGCGCCCTCCATCACCATCTTGCCGTTGACCGCCAGCGCCAGCGGGGTGAAAATGGCGCTCCTCACCCCCTTGGGGGTCAGGATCACCGGAAGGCTGCCGGTGGCCACCGAGGCCAGGCTCTTCGCCAGTTCGAGCTGCCGCACCACCGGGGATACGATCGCCTCTATATCGGTAACCGGGTGGCATGAGCTCTCGCTCTCACCGACGAACAGCATGTCCGTGTCGCGGATCAGCGTGCCCTCGATGCCGACGGAGAAATAGCTCTTGCGGTAGCTCGCCTCGCCGCCGCGTGAATTCATTATGTCCACCGTCACCCGGCTCTTGGCCACCTCGGCCTCGCATACCAGTTCCGGGGTGTGCTCCAGCAACTTGGCGATCAGGGCATTGCCCATCTCCACCATGTCGTCGATATCGAACGATTCCACCTCGCCGTCGTAGACCTCGACAGAGGGATAGTCCCGACCCGACGGCAGCTCGAACCTCGCCGCCGCACCGAACTGCGCCGTCTCCACCGCCATGTCCACCAGCGCCTGCGGGTCATCCAGGCGGGTAGTGGTGGAGAAACCGATCTTGCCGTCCTTCACCACGCGCAGCGATACCGATGTCGCCTCCCCGGTCTCCAGCATCTTGAGGCGGTTGGCCTCGAAGCCCACCGGCGTCTCCAGCAGCGTCGCCTGGAACACCTCCGCCTCGTCGGCGACCCTTCTAGCCAGATCTAGGATCTTCTCCAACTACTTTCCCCCCAGCAGGCAGTTGCGGATGCGGATATGGGGGCTGCCGTTGGACACCGGAAGCGGCGACTGTGCCCCCTTGCCGCAGCCACCCCCCTGGTTCATCTGCAGGTCATCACCGACAGCATCGATGTTGCCCAGCGTAGTGAACACGTTCCCGGTGAGCACCACCGGCCGCAGCAGCTCCTCCACCCTGCCGTTGCGGATCATGTAGGCCTCCCCGGCGGAGAAGGTGAACATCTCCATGCTGGTCATCCCCCCGTACCAGTTCTTCACGTACACCCCTTCCTTGAT
>Ga0180438_10007639_pt1 | contig 14017 bp, 7 predicted proteins | sample SS_ome_12_FD_132455 | JGI IMG/M metagenome (GOLD analysis project Ga0180438, IMG submission 132455) | Hypersaline lake sediment archaeal communities from the Salton Sea, California, USA - SS_3_D_2 metaG | ecosystem: Environmental > Aquatic > Non-marine Saline and Alkaline > Hypersaline >... | reverse complement strand
GCCCCAATCATATCAAATATGACAGCAGGAGATTCACTCCCGGCGCCATTGATACATTCATCTACGAAAATTTCGCCTTAGCATTAAGTAACCAGCTGCAGCGCCCCCCCGAACCAGCTCCCTCTTATGAACCTGAATATGAAAATTTCGTTACATGGCTGGACGAACCTCTTCAAAACGTGAAGACGGATTTCTGGCAACCGCCGCCCTGGCCTCTCGATGAAAGTGTAATAACGGCGGGAAGAAAATTTGCAGTTCCTCAGATTGGTGAAGTTACGGATATTGCGGCTGAACATATCAGAACGGTCGCATATGTACCCAAGGAAGATGTTACGCCTCAAAATCCTTATGATAGGGCCAGGCACGAAGCCAGCGATCTCGATTTGGTAACGATTGAAGCAAAGTTTGACGTATCTAAGCTATATCAGACTTTTTACGAGACCTTCGCCGGTCCTACAGTCCCCGGTGAATGGCAGGACGCCTGCCTGGCACAACCGGTGTTTGCAGCCGTTGACCTTCAGCGAAGTCAGCTGCTCCCGAACGGCAGATGGAGTGCTTGGGAAAGAGTGTCTCGCCCTCAAATTGATGCTAACAAAGAACTTTTCAAGCCCATAGAAAACGTCGAAAATTTACCGGGCGGCGGCGTGAAGCTCCGTATTCTTCAATATCGCCCCGTGGAAATCGCCCGTTCGCTCTTACAGCCTGATTCCTATGTAATTGCATCCCCAAAAGAAGAATGGTTTCCTCCTCATCTTCACGACAAATACGAAAAGATTCGAGAGGATATTGAAAGAGATGAACGTCGTAAAGCTGCAGAAGAGGCAGAAAAGGAACAAAATGATGTAACCAGACGCGCTTCTACTCGGGGGACTACAAGAACCAGGGGGGGCGCAGGAGCCTCAACCCGAGGAGGAAGTATGTTCAGCCAAGGCGGAGGACTGTTTGGCCAACGAGGAGGGACCGGAACTGGAATGCAACGGGGAGCTAACATTACTCGCGGGACAAATGTACGCGGACGCAATACGCGGGGGGCAGGAACTCAGAGTCCTCTTAGACAGCCGTCCGATACAGCTTCCACAACGGACGTAAAAAAAACAAAAACAATTGCTGATATTGAAAAAGAATATGAAAACCTGCTAATTACGAATTACGCGAAACTATCCAACCTGCAGGAACCCCTGATATTCTGGGCCATCGATGATACGGTGCAGCCCAATCAGACGTATCGCTACAGGATGCGGCTGGGTGTTTTCAATCCCGTGGCAGGTACGGATAACTTTACTGAGGAGTACAAATCATATAAGGACCAGCTTATTTTATGGAGCAACTTCTCAAATAAAACCGACGTACTGGAAATCCCAAGGCGTTTGTATTTCTTTCCTTTAGCCGTTCAAGAAGACACTAAAAGTGTCAATGTTCAAATCTCAAAATATGTTTTGGGCTATTGGCACAGCAGTGAATTTCCGACAAAGCCCGGTGAAATTATAGGAGGTGTTGCCAAGCCTCAACCTTTAACCGAAGAAGAGAAGAGTAAAAAAGTTACGCTTCCCAAGGAAATTAATTATAACACAGGCGCAATGCTGGTGGACGTTGTCCCCGTTAACACATGGGTCGGGACCAGCAACCTGAGCCAGCAGCTTTACAATGATTTACTTTATAGTTATGACAGTAACGATATTCTTCGAATACCGATTAAATCACGCTATTGGCCTCAGGGCTTGCTCACCAAATATATTGACATTAACAACGCTCAAAAAGAACCCAGGGAGCCCTTGCGAGAGTGGGGTGCCAAATCGATTCTCAGAGGGAAAACACCACGCAAGGAAAAAGGCGAAAGAAAAACACTTGAGTCACTACTAAAGGAAATGATGGGACAAAATTAATAATCTCATAGTCACCATCAGTCCCATCGTTTGCCGTTTTTAAATCAAAAGGATTATCATTAGTTCGGCACGTCAGGATATACTTGCTCTGACAGGGACCAGGGGAAATGTGAGACTACAGATTCCCAATACATCGGTTTCATTACAAATTGAAAAGGGCTTCTACAAATATCTCTGGGTCAAATTCAGCAATATCTTCCGGCCTTTCACCTAAACCCACAAACTTCACCGGAATATCCAACTGGTCTTTTATCGCGATGACAATTCCTCCCCGGGCGGTACCATCCAGCTTTGCGAGAAAAATACCGTTAACATAAATCGCCTCCGTAAACATCTTCGCCTGTGCAATAGCGTTTTGTCCGGTAGTAGCATCCAGGACCAAAAGAACTTCCGTCGGAGCTCCGGGTATTTTTTTTGCCACAACGTTATGAATTTTTGTAAGCTGATGCATCAGGTCCTTTTGGGTGTGCAGTCTTCCGGCCGTATCGAGGATCAGAAAATCTGCTTTTCTTGCCAGGGAAGCTTCACACGCATCAAAAGCAACAGCGGCCGGGTCCGAACCGGTTTTATGCCTGACAATCTGTACACCTATTCGTTCGGCCCAGATGGAAAGCTGCTCAACGGCAGCGGCTCTGAAGGTATCGCAAGCGGCTACAATAACCTTTTTACCGTTCTTGTTTAGTACATAGGCGAGCTTCGCGATGCTCGTGGTTTTACCTGAGCCGTTAACACCCGCTACCAGAATAACCGTAGGCGGAGTTTCCGCCGTTCCCAGTTGTCTGTCTCTGTGCGGCCAGTAGCTTTTAATATGTTCTTTCAGGAATGGGATAATATCTTCGCTGTTGGATATTTTCCTGTCTCGATACGCCTGCTGTAATTCAGAAACGAGCTTCTCCGTCGTTTCGACACCGATATCATCCTTAATAAGGGTTTCCTCGAGTTCGTCAAGCAACCCATCGTCTATTTTTCTGCCGACAGCAAGAACCGAGTTAAGCGAGGAGCTGATTTTATCTCTTGTTTTTCCTAATCTGTCTTTAAAATATCCGGCCGTTTTAGAAAAAATACCCATTTCTTCATACCTTAAAAAATTGCAGGCCTAAAGTTTCTCAAAAATCAAACCACATTTCAACCAAGATATCCAAACTTTTTACAGTCTTTATGATAAGGAAATAAATTTATACGTCTTTTTAAAACAGGTATAACCTTTTCCATTGACAAAAGCCATCGTGGAGGTTAAATTTCATCTGGTTCTTTCAGGGAAGAGTAAATGAATTATGTAGCGGGTTCATTTGCATACTGAGACATGTGAAGCGACAGGATTTTAACATATATTCAAAGTGAAAAAGGAGTGAGGCTTGGTTATAGAGGGTATTGACAATCTTTTTATAGATATCATTGAGCGAGCCAAAGCTCTCGATCCCGTTAATACCAGAAACTGGTTTGACAAATTAACGTTACTCCATCTTAACGGCGGCACCCTCGGAATCGGGTGTCCGGACGAAGCAACGGTGGAATATCTCCAGGAACACTGCAAAAGCACCTTCACCCGAGCTGCCCAGGAATGCACTGGTTACCTTGTTTCCGTTGACTTTAAGGTGGACCACAAAGGGCAAGAGCAGCCGGCACTGCGGGAATCAAAAAAGCGCCTGAAGCTGCATCCTGATTATACATTCGACAATTTCGTAGTAGGACCAAGCAACCGTTTGGCCCAGGCCAGTTGTGCGGCCGTCTGCCACTCCCCGGGAATCACGTATAATCCTCTTTTTCTATACGGGAATTCGGGTCTGGGTAAAACGCATTTATTACACGCCGTATGCTGTGAGACCAAAAAGAATAATTACAAATCATCGATTCAGCTTCTAAGCTGTGAGGATTTCGTGAATCGCTTCATCAGAGCAATAGAGCAGGGGGAAATATCGGATTTTCACAGTCAATTCAGAACGGTTGATATGTTAGTCATTGACGACATACAGTTTTTGCAGGAGCGCGAACAAAGCCAGGAGGAATTTTTTCATACATTCAACGCCTTATATCATAACGGCAAGCAAATCATTTTAAGCGCTGACAGTGCCCCGGCTGATATACCTTCCCTTGAGGAACGGCTCATCAGCCGGTTCAACTGGGGATTAGTGACCCGTATAGACCCTCCAAGTTATGAAACGCGTGTTGCAATCGTTAAAAAGAAAGCGCATCTGCGCGGATTAACAATCTCAGATGAAGTCGCCGAATATATCGCACGGAAAGTCCAGGCCAATATTCGTGAGCTTGAGGGGGCACTGACCACAATATACGCCGTTTCAATAACCACAAACGAAGATATTACCCTTCAATCCGCCCGGGCTGCGCTGGAAGACCAGATTATTCTCGGAACACGAGCCGTCAGCATCACCGACATTATTGACGTCGTAACCAATCACTTTAACGTGCGTCTGTCGGATTTGCAGAGCAAAAAGCGAAGCCAGAGCATCGCTCTGCCGCGTCAGATCTGTATGTATCTTGCCCGTAAACTGACCCGGCACAGCCTCGAAGAAGTCGGCGGGCATTTGGGGGGACGCGACCACACGACGGTAATGCATGCCTGTAATAAAATCACAGAAGTTCAGGAGAATGACGCACAAATGAAAACGCTTCTGCAGGAGCTGACCAAACAGATAAACCAAATGCAGTACAGTTAAAAACCTGAATAAAAAGTTCCTAAATCAAAATTATAAGTATTATGCAGCATGTAGGTAAATGGCTGATTGTGATGGGCGGGTGCATCTTTTTCCTCGGTATCGTGGTTCTTGTGTTAGAGCGGTTCGGGCTTTTTCATCTGCCCGGTGATTTAAAATTCGAGTCAAAGCACTGGAAGGTTTATATCCCCCTTGCGAGCTGTTTAATATTATCCGTTGTCCTGACGCTCATTCTATGGCTCATCAGCTATTTTCGAAGATAAATAGAACAGCGAAATGATTAATCCTGTACAATCGTTGTGAAATTTTCATAAACATATGTATATGAACAATAAATTGCCATTCGAAAAGCTCCGGCGTAAAGTGATTGTTAAACAGCAGGCAAATTCTGCTGAAGGTTTTAAAGATAAAACAGAAATCGCTTCGATAGAACAGCTTTTAAACTATGGGATTATCAACATCGATAAGCCCGCTGGAATAACATCCTATAAGACCGCCGAGCGTGTGAAGACAATTTTGCATATCAAAAAAACCGGACACGGCGGAACGCTTGACCCGTCAGTCACCGGCGTGCTTCCTGTGGCTCTTGGAAAAGCCACGCGAATAACCCAGGCCTTTCTTACGGCGGGAAAAGAATATGTATGTACTATGCATCTTCACAAGCCAGCCACCGAATTACAAATAAAACAAGTATTCGAGAAGTTCACGGGTGTTATCGAACAGGTACCGCCTGTCAAATCAGCCGTCAAAAGACAAAAAAGACAACGCGAAATCTACTACATAGAAGCTTTAAACATCGAAGACAGAAACGTTACTTTCCGTGTCGGCTGTCAGGGCGGAACCTACATAAGGAAGCTCGTTCATGATATGGGAGCTGAGCTGGGCATCGGTGCACATATGGTCCGGTTAAGAAGAACAAAAGCCGGCTCTTTTACAGAATCTACCCTTTGCACCCTCGAAAATCTTACCGATGCATATAACAAATGCGAACAAACGGTTGATGAAGATGATTTGCGAACAGTTCTTCAGCCTATTGAAAATGCCATACGTCATCTCGGTAAAATCTGGATTGATGATTCAGTCATCGAGCCGGTGTGTGACGGCTGGGACGTCGCCGTGCCGGGGATTACAAAACTTCACTCCGATATTCATAAAGGTGAACTTGTAGTTGTCATGACAATGACAGATAAACTTATTGCCTTAGGCGATGCCATGCTGACTTCTGAAGAAATGAAAGACTTGCAAAAAGGGATTGCCGTAAAAGTGAAAAAAGTGTTTATGAAGGTCGCAAGAAAAAGTTAAAATGTTTAGAACCAAACAAATTTACGGAGAAAAAAATGAAAGAGAAAATGATATTTATGATGGTTGTTATTGCGATTTTGGTTGTCTTTGCCAATCAAATCTTCAGCGCAGAAGACGATGGATTTTATGCTTACTACACAAAAGTAGAGCATAATGAAACAGACCTGGAACGCAAACATACCGGTAAGTACGCGGATGTCGTCGTCCATTTTGCAGACGACAGCCGTGTAGTGTTTTCCCGCCATACAAGCTACTTGCCTTTTTACGAGAATGGTAAGGACAAGTTCTACTTTGATGAAATCGTCAAGCGTACCGGCGATGGAACGGGAATGCGTCCCGACAAAATAAACAGATACTCCTACGCACGAATCATCGAAGCGGACGACACAAAAACCGTCATCCACTGGCGCTATATGGCCGATTTCAGCAATGTCGAATGGGACGGCGTGGTTGATGAATATTTCACAATCACACCCGAAAAAAATGTGAAACGGACAATCAGGGAAGGAACAAAAAAAATCGACGACTGGAACAACCCGCATAACAGAACCATCCAGCAATTGAAACTGAACGAAAACGGAATCAAGCAAATTTCCCTAACCAGGGCCGTTGTTAAAGAAACCAAAGAAGAACCGATAGAAGGTTCTCCCGTGATTGAAAAAACGGTAAGCACCCCCGCCGTTCACTTCAAATTCAATGAAGCCATGGGTGAAAACACAATTGAAAGCATCAGCGGCTCACAATGCCAAATCGGCGGACCCAAAAGCCTATGGAAAAAAGGCGTATCCGGCACCGCTCTGCAATTCGATGGTTACTACTCGAACGTGACCTTGCCCTCAGAGAAAATGCCCGACCTGAAAGATGGTTTGACCTCCGAGGCCTGGGTGGCTTTAGGCGCTTACCCCTTCGGCTGGGCACCGATCATCGGACAATACGAATGGCAGCAGGACGGTTTCTATCTCGGTGTCAGTGAAACCGGAAACGTCGGATTTTTCGCGAGGATCGGTGATAAATGGCAAACAGCGAGAACGAAAGAGCGGCTGGAATTATTCAGATGGTACCATGTGGCGGGTCTTTACGATAAAACGAAAGGACAGCTTATGGTCTTCATCGACGGCCGCCAGCAAGCGGTTGAAGAAGTCGAGGGTAAAGAACTGTCCGCTTCCGGCAAAGACCTGATTGTAGGTTTGAACAATCGAAAAATGCCGGCGATTGAAGGAAGAATAAGAAGAGGCAAATGGCCAAGCCTCTACGGTATCGACGGTCTTATAGACGAGGTCAAGATTTATCCTAAAGTTCTGAATGCGGACAAGATAAGCACGGCTTATGAAAACGTAAACCCTTCAGATACTTTGCACGAGAAGCCCGACATGGACGCTCGTCACTTTCCCGCAAATCCCAAGGGTCAAAAGGCCGAGCGCTTCGGTGCCGAATATACCAGACTCCCCTACTACGAGACCTGGGACAACCTGTGGCGGGTGAGCGAGCATCCTGATGTCATTGTGTCCTTCGATGAGCTCCCCGTTAAGTTTGCATTCTGGCGGGGAACCAGCAGCGGCATCGGCCTGGTCACGGAAAACGGCAAATGGGGCGGCGAGCAGAGCAGTGAAAATTACCGCCAAACCGAAGAACCCGGCGAAGCCGAAGGCTGCTGTGAACATATGTCCGACAAGCAGTGCCGCCATGCTCACGTTCGCATCATTGAAAATACCGAGGCCCGGGCCGTGGTTCATTATCGCTACGGACTGGTGGATTCGAGATACTACTTCGTCACAGCACCCGGCGAGGCACATGACGACTGGGTCAGCTCACCCTGGGGCGACTGGGCCGATGAATACTGGACGATTTATCCCGACGGCGTCGGCGTTCGGCATCTGGCACGCGGCAAAATCTGGGGGGACAGTTGGGTCGAAACAATGTTCTATAGTGAGCCGGGGACATGGCCGGAAGATAATGTCGAACTCAAGGCGTACACCATTGTAAACGACGAGGGAGACGTTCAGGTCTGCTCCTGGGCCGACGGCGACCCGAAACTGGAATTCGATGAACCGGTGATTACGATGATTAATACGAAGTCAGATTATCGACCCTTCAATGTATACACAACCGATTCAAGTGTCGAAGTTTTCGGCGGCACAGGCCGGGGGATTTCGCATTTTCACTTTTGGAACCACTGGCCGTGCGCCCAAATCACCAGTGACGGCAGAGGCGCCAGAGCAAACGACCGGGCGGCTCATTCGTCCCTTGTCTGGGGGAATCCGTCAAAGGATTACCTGATATACGGCCTGACGAACAAAAAACCTGAAACTCTGCTGCCTCTATCAAAATCCTGGAACCATCCGCCTGAGCTCACTGAGGCAAGGGGAAGCCGCAGCCACGGATACAAACAAGAGCAGCGTGCATACATTTTAACCGCCGAATCGGATGAAATGTCGTTTATCCTCAACGCCGGCAAAGATTCGCCTCTTGTCAATCCCTGTTTTGTCATCAAGAACTGGAACAGTGACAGTCTCGCGGAGATAAAAATCAACGGCAGCACCGCACCGGCCCGCCAGGGAGTTGTCAGAGACACCGACGGCCGCCGCATGCTCATTGTCTGGCTCGAAGCCCAGCAAGAAGAAAAAGTGAAGTTTAAAATCAGTAAAACCAATTGATTCTCTTAGCTGTAGATATCATAAAAAAGAAAAAACGGCGGCCGCTATGTCCCCTGTTGACTGACCCTTCACCGACTCCAACGACCAGCCCTTCAAAGCTAAAGTCATGCAAAAAATTTACACATCCACCGCAACAAGGTCTTTTCCCATTCAACATAATACACCCTATGAACTTGTCAAAGAACTCGCGGGCTGCTGCCCTTTCGTGCCGACTCTTCAGCTTGCCTGTAAACTCCTGTCTTTCACTTTTTTTACTTTTGCCTTTTTAATTTTTACTTTTAAACTGTCCTTCTATAATTAGCGTGAACTTGCGCATTTGGTCGAAAATTGGCCGATTTTTCCACCCCGAAAAATTCATAAGTCCTTACAGAGCAAGGAGTAAAATTTTTTTCATTTTTTGGATTTTTGCTGTTACCCCCTTGCGCATTTGGTCGAAAAATAAGGACTTATGAACGCTCCATCTCTCAAAAAGTGACCAATTTCTGCCGGCCTCAATCCTCTAAGTACCAACAACTATTCACCAACAACTAAAAAGCCAATCGCAGCAATATAAAAAGGTAGGTCATTGTGAGCGCAGCGAAGCAATCTTCCTTATTTTCTTTTCCCGATATCCTGATTTCCTGCCCACTGGTCCTCTGATAATCTGATACACTGCCCCCCCCTGAATACTAACGCCTATTCACCAAATACCGAATAATTGAGATATGCTTTTAAATCGAGGCGTATTACGTAAATAGCAAACGCCGTGCCAGCTTTTTCAGCATATGTTTTGATGGAAAAACAAACACAATCAAAGCCGCCTCGCTGTTAACTCTTTAACAAGTTTATGGAGGGTGTTCCTATATCGATGAAGTTTTTTCCAACGGACTTATGTCCATTAAAAATCATCTACTCCTTGTTATAAAACAGCTTATCCGTCAAAACAGGCCAATGTTCATCATCCCAAATCAGGTAGCGGGCATTCATCTTGGCCCTGCCGTCTTCCCGGCCGTCATAGAAGTGATAGGTAAAAACATACCTTTTGACACCCTTTGAATCTTCATATGTAAAGATATTTGCATGGCCGGGACCGATGAAACGACCCTCTCGTTCCAAAAAGAGCGTTCCGCCGCCCTCGTGCATTTCGTGTCCCTGTTTGTCAAGATACGGTCCCGTGGCTTCTCGAGAACGGCCGATGCGAATCTCATAGGTGCTTCTCACTCCGCTGCAGCATATCCCCCAATTAACGAAAAGATAATAATAACCGTTATCTTCATTCCAGAAAACATAAGGCGCTTCGATATTACCGCTGATGAAATTAGCTTCCCGCTCTTCGCCTTCGGGTATTTTGTGGTAGCGGCCTATTTCAGACGCAACATAGGAAAAAGCAGGATTGTCTCGCTTCCAGCCTTCGTTTCGTGCCTTTTCGTCTTTTATGTGACCGGTTTCAGCGTTTAGTTCGACAATCCAGATACCCGACCAGTGAGAACCGTAGACCATCCAGAGCGTATCATCTTCTCCCTTAAACACAGCCGGGTCAATGGCAAACGGCTCATCAATATCATCCCGGTCGCAATGCAGAACCGGCTTGCCGTCATCAATCCATGTATAATCGGGAGGGTCGCCAACCGCAACAGCCCTTCCGATGCACGCAATATCCTTACCACGAGAATCGTCGGCCGTTGAATAGTACATTATACGCGGGAACGGGGTATGAGGTGCCCAGAATCCTTTATTTCCCGGCAGCAATTCATCCATCCATTCCGGCCTTTGACCGCGGCCGAATATCCTCTCTCCGTAAATCCATTCATCACTGCCCGGCGGCACATAGCTGCAGCGGATAGACCTGCCTGTAGCCAATGTTATTAAATACCCCTCGTCCTCTACGATTCCAGACGGGTCATGAAGTCCTATGTCTCCCTTTAAAACAGGCTCAGATTCTTTTTTGACCTCAGCTTCTTTTACACTGCTAACGATATCTTTATCCTCTGAAGCTCCCGAGCATCCCGTGGAAAATAATAATAAAATTAAGACAAATACCTTCAGCTCTCTCATTTGCAGTCCTTTCTACATTTGTAAATCTTAAAAATATTACAGCATCAAGAAAATGCATTTTATCCAGGACTTTTTGCCAAGGCAAGTACGAATAAAGCTAACATTGATTCAACACGATTTGACAGTACCCAAAGGGGCGTTAAGAGGTATAAAAAAAGGGTGGCAGGCTTGAAAAAAATAACTGTTTGTGAGCCTGTCGCCCTGTTGCGACATGCCATTGTGCGCTTACCATGGTTTACGCTGTAGTGGCCTACCGGCCTTTATCTGCACTCGCAACAAATTAATTATAGCAAAATAAGGGTCGGGCTGTCAATAGTAATACTTGGAATCTGATTGATTTTAAGGAGATATTTTTGTATTGTTTTTTAACATAAAGTGCAGCACTTCAATTCAATTTGTGCACCCATTAATATTAAAGTTTAAATCCTTATAAATAAGGAGAAAACGAGATGAGCAATTATCCAAAAAAGCGAATTTACTCGATTTTATATTGTATCTTATTGAGCATGATTTTACCGCTTATAGTGTATGGACAGGAAGAAATGTCGAGTAAGCAGGAGAGGATACTCCAAGAGCTGATAAACGACCCTTATGTAAAGGCACACTTGGGGTGGAAACTGGTGATAGGACAGCACCCGATGTATTTATTGATCGATGAGGACAGGGGGACACCGCGCGTCGGTGAGCGTGTGCCGCCGTGGGGTGCTCCAAACAAGGAGGAATATGTCGAGCGGGTAAGGAGGAACCTGAGTTCGCTGGACAAAATTGGGGATCTGAGGATTAATTACCAGTGGTCGGCTGTTGAACTAAATCATATGTGTGAGAATTTTCCCGATGTGTATCAGCAGTTGAAGAAGCATTATGACAATGGGATGCTGGATTTTGTGGATGGGTCTTATTCGCAGGCTCATCTGCAGGTGCTCAGCTCGGAGAGTAACTGGCGGCAGTTCGAGTACGGACAGCAGGTTTATAAAGATTTATTCGGAGAGAATGTAGATATCTATGCCCGGCAGGAGACGGGGCTGCATCACCAGGTACCGCAGCTGCTTGATAAATTTGGTTATCGGTTTGCGACGCTGCCCGCCTTTCATGCGGCGGTGGAGATTGTAGAAGGGCCGTTCGAATTTATATCACAGATGGGACGATTTGAGGCCCAAACCGGCGACGAATTTTTAAAATGGGTCGGGTTGGACGGCACAACCATACCGACTTACTTAAGCATTCATTTGGGCTGGGGTGACATCAGGGAGCAGGTCGAACTGCAGAAGGACCTTTACAGCAGTCCGAAGATAATCGGGGTATTTCCGGATATGGATGAGGTGCCGAAAGACAGGTTCGAAGATTATCACAGGCTGTTTGACTGGGTACTGTTGCGCGACGCTTTGAACGAAAGGTATGAAGCAGCGCCCCCGCGTGCGAAGGCGAAAGTTCACTCTTACTGGTCTTATATAGAAGGGACCTGGGCAGAGGAACTGATGCGGGCAATGCGTCAGGCCGAAGAAAAGGCGCTGCTGGCGGAGCAGATGTATTGTATGGCGAAGCTGGCTGGAGTTGAAGTTGATAAAGGTGAGGCGATTAAGGAGATGTGGAAGGAGATTTTGAAATCGCAGCATCATGATATCAGTTGGAATGAGGTGACGGATTTGCGGCGAAAGAGTATTGACCGGCTTAAAGGGGTGATAGAAAAAAGCGAGGCGATGATGGCCGAGCTTTCGGAGAAGCTGGTAAATAAAGACAGTGACAGCATCAACGTTTTTAACGGGCTAACGAGGGACAGGGTGTGCTTTGTGGAGCTGGAGAAAGGCAAGGCTTTGGAATCGGAGCCTGATTTTCAGCGGGTCAATGGACGATGCATCGGTTTTGTGCGTGTGCCGGCCGGCGGGTATAAGAGCTTTCAGATAACGGATAAAGCGACCGTATCAAAAGCTGCTGATTTACCAAAAAGAATAGAGGCAAAACACTACAGCATTGATTTGACAGATGACGGCCTGATGAAGCAAATAACAACAATCGAAGGCAAGGGATTACTCAAGACGGATGAGCTTCTTGGAGGAGAAATCAAGGCAAGAATCGGCCGTGAGTGGGTGAATAACAGGATGGCGGATGTCAAATACCACTCTGGGCCGGTAGCGGATATTGTCGAGAGAGCAACGAAGCTGGGTGACATACCTCTGAAGGAGAGGTATTATTTCTATAAGAATGTGCCCGGTATTAAGGTTGAGCTTGAGTTTGATTTTGATGGCAATGAAGTGGGACATATGTGGTTCGATGAGACGAAGATTAATGTTTATTACCCGACGGGCGGTCAGAAGGTTTATCATGATATACCGTTCGGCTATGTTGAGGGCCGGTCATCACGCCCGCTGTTCGCGACGAACTGGGTGTACTGCGGCGGGCTCGCTTATGTGAACAGAGGGACGGTCAAGCAACGCGTAGAGGACGGCGTAATCGCCAACGTGCTGGCGTGGGGAGGCAATCATTTCACGAATCGGCTGCACTGGGACTGGGTTGACAGCGACCAGTATGATATCAGGCTGTATGGAAAACAAAGGATTGAGTATTATATTCTGCCGGTTGGTGAGTTTGACGGCAGCAAAATCGTTCAGCAGGTTACTGATATAACCTCGCCTATTCATACCACTATGGGCAGAGGCGAAAAATCATTTTACCATATGGACGCCGAGGACCGGGCAATTACGAGTGTGTACGAAAAGGACGGCCAGGTATGGGCAAGAGGATATCAATTACCAACAAACGGAAATAAAAAATACCGCAACTGGGAGATTTTCAATCAGCCGGTTAAAGGTATGAGGAAGTAGTTTGATTTTAAGAAGGGGAAGGATTGATTAATTTATATAAGCCTATAATTGAATATGGAGAATAATAAGGTTATTCTGCCATCAAAAATTCTCTCGATTCTCTTTCCACCACTTTCTAATCTTTCTAAGCTCAGCTCTGTAGCTCAACCTTTTTATATCCTTTCCATTTCCTTCTTTTGATGGCAGCCAATCTACGTTTGTTACCTTTTGGAATAAATATTTTGCTTCTTCGCTTACCATACCATAACCATGTTCGATACCTGTATTAACCAATATGTCTACGTTTTCCCTAGTAGGGTATTTCTCGATTACTTTTAAAGCAGCATTGCCAAGGGTATAACAATCATACTTAAAATAATTTTCATCAAAAGTGTTGTTGTCTCCTAATAAACACAAGGCTAACTTTAGGACTGCAATATCCTGCTCTCGCACACATTTTTTCAATGCCTCTCTAATCTCTTCTACATCAGACAAATCTTTACGTTGAGCAAGAGACAGATAAGCAGTTGCCTTTATTCCAGGTTCGTCTCTTTCGAACCAATCATCATGATTTACTTCTTTCCCAGTTTTCCCTCTAGTGTTTTGTTACAGTTCAATTGATGGATATAGTTTTTTCAGTTTTATTCGGGCATCCTCAGTAGTGAATCGCCAGT
>Ga0180438_10007638_pt1 | contig 14018 bp, 15 predicted proteins | sample SS_ome_12_FD_132455 | JGI IMG/M metagenome (GOLD analysis project Ga0180438, IMG submission 132455) | Hypersaline lake sediment archaeal communities from the Salton Sea, California, USA - SS_3_D_2 metaG | ecosystem: Environmental > Aquatic > Non-marine Saline and Alkaline > Hypersaline >... | reverse complement strand
ATTTAGAGTCAATATTTAAGATTATGGGGTGCCCTAAATTAGGATTTAATAACATTATAACATTAGCTTTAGACTCAGATTCCATTATCAAATTTTTATCTCGTTAATTACTAATGAATTATCTTATCTTTCTATAAGATTTTAGAAAATATAAATCTAAATTGGTTATAAGGTAAACTTAAAACTTAAATAATTACCTAGTTGAAATACTTCTTCAGATTTATAAATCAAATTGAGAATTAGGTTTAGTATTTTAATAAAAGAATTTAAGCAAAAATGAAATAATAGAAAGCATCAATAAAATAATACCTCATTCTTCTAAATTTATTGAAGCATTCCTTTATGGATTTAACTTAATTGATACATAAGTGATTCTTTTTTTACTTCTTAATTGTTTTGACTTTAAACGACACTAATTTGCCGTTAGCTATTTCAATTTCCCGATATGCTCCTGATAATTTAGGGTTGAAATAGCTTCCTAAGCCTAATGCAGGTGTTTGAACTACAAATGTTAATGGTGAATGGTCCACACCTATGAGAATTTTATTTAGAAAAATGAGAATACTATTATTAATAGGATTATTCAGAAGCTTAATCTTCTTCAGAAGATAAGCAGACAAATATTACGTTATCACCACGTACAACGCAGTCTCCTATTTGTTCGTGTTCCTCGTGAATATTTCCATCCTCATCTTGATATTCGAAAATCTGGCTGGTACCTTCTAAGTAAAGATTTAGGTGTTCATCGAATCCACCTAATACACCCCGAAAAAGACGATTTCGCTTCACTTTAATAAGTATTACTTTATTGACCGAATTTTTTAAATAATCTATTGGTCTATTAGGTCTCATTGGTTGATTTCTTCTTTCCATTTTTAAAAACACAAAAAAAAATATTTACAAAAATCTATTAATAATAAATAAAATTAAAATTCAGAATTAAAACCTTTTGATTTAGTTTTCCTTTTATATTATTAAATATCACAATTAAAAATCATGATAGAAAATCACAAGAAAGTTGAGATGGTAAACTGCTGTGTTAAAAATTGTCAAAAAGCAATCCCTAAAGATAAAGCAATTGTGATTGATGGAAACTACTTTTGTGAAATTTGCAGTGTTGCGTATTATAGAACTTTATTAAATCTCTAACATATTAATACTATTATTATTGAGCCTCTAAAACTTTAAATTTTTATGGTATCGCGGTTTTATTATTATTATTAGGATAAGATCATAGGCTCGTGGCGAAGACTGGATATCGCGGCAGCCTCCTAAGCTGACGGTCGGGGGTTCAATAACTTCAAGAAGATCCTTGGTGTTGAACATATCCCCCCGGGCCTGCCATTTCTATTTCTATATAATGTCTTCTTATTTTCAAATTTAGCGTTAGAACCTTCAATACATAACGAGAATTTATATAAGAGTTTATTAGATACTTAACATGTTTAAAATTAGAGGTGAAAAATATGCCAAAAAAAATGTTAAGAGTAAATATGACTAATCTCGAAGCGAAATTCGAGGATTTTCCTGCAGATTTCGCAGCATTAGGTGGACGAGCACTTACATCTACGATTGTTGCTAAAGAAGTTGATCCACTTTGTCACCCATTGGGGCCAAGTAATAAGCTTATATTTGCCCCTGGTATAGTTACGGGAACTGCTGCTCCTACTTCAGGGAGAATTTCTGTTGGGGCTAAGTCTCCACTAACTGGAGGAATAAAAGAAGCAAATGCTGGAACTCCTTTTTCACAGAAACTTGCACGTATGAGAATTGCGGCAATTGTGGTAGAAGGAAAACATGTAGGAAAGGATTATTATACCTTAAAAGTAACAAAAGATAAAGCAGAATTCATAAATGCTAATAAATGGGTTGGTAAAGGACTCTATAATGTCTATAAAGAATTATTTAAGGAATACGGAAATAAGGTAGGCATTTGTGGTGTGGGAATTGCAGCGGAACTCATGGGAGCAGCTTCAGGAATATGTTTTAACGATCCAGAGGGATTGCCGAGTCGTTATGCTGGAAGGGGTGGCCTTGGGGCTGTTATGGCATCTAAAGGATTAAAATTTATTATTATTGATGAAACTGGAGCGCCTGGAGTTGAAATTGCGAATGAGGAGGTATTTAGAGAAGGTATTGCTAAGCTAAGAAATGCATTAACTACTCATGATGTTACTAAACCAGGCGGAGCTTTGAATTCATATGGAACAAGTGTATTGGTAAATATAATAAATGAGGCTGGGGGATTACCGCAACGTAATTTTTCTGCGGGACAAGATGATCGTTCTGAAAAGGTTTCTGGAGAGGTTAAAGCAGAAGAGATTAAAAAACGAGGAGGTGTACGACCACATTTCTGTAGTCCAGGCTGTATTATTCAATGTTCAGAAGTATGGACAAAGCCTGGCGGAAAAGATCCAGTGGGCGTATTAGAGTATGAAAGTGTATGGGCTCTTGGCCCTAATTGTGGAATTTATAATTTAGATGACGTAGGAGAGTTAAACAGAGCTTGTAATGATTTAGGACTAGATACAATCGAAACAGGAGATCTCTTAGCTGTTGCTATGGAAGGAGGACTAATTGAATTCGGAAATGGAAAAGGAGCTCTAAAATTAATGGAGGAAATACAAAAGAAAACGTCAACAGGTCGTATTTTAGCGAACGGTACTGGTTTTACTGGACAGGCATTTGGTGTGACAAGAGTACCAGTGGTGAAGAACCAAGGTTTACCTGCTTATGATCCACGTGCTATTAAAGGAATCGGAGTAACCTATGCTACAACACCTATGGGAGCAGATCACACAGCAGGATACGCTATAGCTACAGAAATAATGGGCGTCGGAGGAACTGCAGATCCTAGAGATACAAAAAAGTCAGACTTATCTCGAAATTTACAAATCGCGACTGCTGCAGTGGATGCTACAGGATATTGTTTATTCATCGCTTTTGCTGTTTTAGACATACCAGAAGGCTTGCAAGGTGTTGTTGAAACACTGAATGGAGTATTAGGGGCAAATCTTACTGTAAATGATGTCCCCGGTTATGGAATGCAGATTATCAAGACGGAACGCGACTTCAATAAAGCTGCCGGTTTCACAGAAAAGGATGATAGGTTGCCAGAATTTTTCTTAAAGGAAAAATTACCTCCTTTCAATGAAGTATTTAATGTACCCGATGAAGAACTCGACAAAGTTTGGGGCTCCTAAGCGGATAGAAAATGACAATTCTTGTAAAATTTTTCGGTGATTTACGAAAAAAAGTTAAAAACCATGAGATCACTGATGCTCTTCCATTAAAAATTCAACTTAAGAGTGATGGGATAGATACAATTGCTGATATCTTAAAAAAATATGCCATCACACCCGAAGAGACTCATCATCTTTTTGTTAATGGAGTATATTCAGGTTTCGACAAAAAGATTCATGATGGTGATAGAGTGGGTATATTTCCTAAAAATATGGCATTACTCTATAAATGGTATTTTACAAGAAAAAATGAGTGACAACAAAACTATTAAAATAACCGTTAAGTTTTTTGCGGGATTGAGAGAGTTTGGACCATCGAAAGAAACTATAGAGATTGCAAGAGAGAGTGATCTGAACTTTATTATTAAAAAATATAAAGTTCCCCTGTCGAAGGAAAAAATTATAATATTAATAAACGGAGTTCCACAACATAACAAGGATTTTAAGTTCAAAGATGGAGATATTGTTGCGATATTCCCCCCCATAGGTGGGGGCTAAATCTTTTTTTTTGATTATTTTGTTTTATATCTCAGATAAAGGTAAAAGATTTAAAAAAAATCTGCGTTCTAGTTTAAAATTAAAAAAAAATAAAATTTATAATAGTTTATTACATTAATTTCATTGCTAGGTCCATGTCTTCTGTGGTTAATTTTTTTCGACCGGCATGGCGTGTCATTTCAAGAGCTTTATTTGTTGCACCTTTTGCAACTTTTTCTAAATAATCGATTAAGGCATCAACAGCTTCTCGTGCAACCATTTCAGCGCCATTATCTTTCATTAATTTGCGGACAGGAGACCATGCAAATACTTTTTTAGCCATTTTTTATCCTCCACTTTTTGTTATTCATTTTAAGAAAGTCTAAATGTTTAACAAAGAACTTTCTTAAGTAATAGTACTTATTTTAGATATATAAATATTATGGTAGATATCTGGAATCATATGTTTCGGTTAATAATTTCACCCAATCGACGGAGTTGCGAAGTCTTAGAAGAAAAGCGGGAGATATAGTTCTGAGCTTTTAGATCAGAGATTTTGGTCTTAAAGACCTTTTAAGTACATAATGTGATAACTAGGCTGACCCGTAGTCTTATAAGTAGCAAGTAAGAGATTAATATTTAGATTTAGAGCATTTTCTCAGACTTTTTTTAGTATTACACAAAACAGAAGTTTAATGGAATTAAATTGGTTTGACAATAGACAGGGTTTATAAATTTTTCTGCATAACATATATATTTTCCAGTTCTTTTACAACTTTAAAACCTTCACCTTTATACAAGGAAAATGGTCCGTGATAACTATGAGCATCTGACAATTCTCCTACTCTAGGGTAAGATTCAATTATTTTTATTCCTTTATTTTTTAATTGTTTTATACTCTCTTGAAGTAATTTACGTGCTATACCTTTTTTCCTATAAGCAGGTGCTATTAAAAAGCAGACGATTGACGCTATCGTTCCTTTTATAGATACTTCTATTTCCTTATCAATCGGAAGCTTAAGATAATTTTCTTTAAGGTCGACATTAATCCACCCTATTGGAGTATCATTATCATAGGCTAAAAACCCATTTAATTTTCTTGATAATATTAAACTTTTAGCAGCCTCTCTGTTCTGCTTTTTGGACCGTGCCATCCAATCTTGAGTTGATCCCGGGCAATAATGAAAATAGCAATAACAACCGGACCAGTTGGGATTATTTGAAAATCCGATTTCATCAAAATAATATAAAAAATCATCAAATAATTCTGGACTTAATGGCTTAACTATAAACTTCATTTTCGGCTCATTATTTAACTATGTAGGATAATTATAAATAAAGTATTATGATACATTAGAATTAAAATATCTTATAATAAGTTGTAATTTATAACGATAAAATACTTATCATTATGAAAAAAATTATCGCGGTTTCAAAAGGAGATGGTATTGGTCCGGAAATTGTTACAGAAGGAGTAAAAGTTTTAGATACGATTTCAAAGTATACTGATTTTGAATTTGAGTTAAAAGATGCTCCAGCAGGGGGAGAAGTTTGGAAAAAACATGGTGAAAATCTTCCTGATAAATCATTTCAAACAATTAAAAACGCTGATGCATTACTTTTTGGAGCAGTAGGACTCCCCGATCTTCCACCAGGAACGGGCGAGTCTGCAGTTCTCAAGATAAGACAGAAACTAGACTTATATGTAAATCTAAGACCAATAAAGTTATATAATGTTCTTCGGGATAAATGCCCTCTTAAAGAAGAATATATAGGCAAAGGGATTGATATAACGTTCATAAGAGAAAATACTGAGGGTTTATATAAAAATATAGGTAAACTTGAAAAAGATTCTGCTGAAAATCTCATGATTTATACAAGAAAGGGATGTGAACGAATAATCAATTATGCATATAAATTTGCGAAAAGAATGGGACATAGCAAGTTAACATCTGTTGATAAAGCAAACCTATTATATGCAAGTAAATTCTGGCGGACAATATTTCATGAAATTGGTGAGAAATATCCCGAAATTGAAAAAGAAGATATTTATATTGATGCTTTTTGCCAGTGGCTTATAAGAGCACCTTATAAGTTTCAAACAGTTGTTACTGATAACATGTTTGGCGATATAATAAGCGATGAAGGAGCTTTTCTTATTGGAAGCTTAGGAATGGCTCCTAGCGGTAATATACATCCCGGCAAAGTATCCATGTATGAACCAATTCATGGAAGTGCACCCGATATTGCTGGTAAAGGGATTGCTAACCCAATTGGAACAATATTAAGTATTAGACTTATGTTGCAGGAATCATTTAATTTAGTTGAAATTGGAAATGAAATAGATTTAGCAGTTGAAGATGCCTTAAAAGAAGGTAGAACGGTAGACATTAAACATAAAGACTTAAAAGTCCTTACTACAAGCGAGATGGGTAATTTAATTGTAGATAAATTAAAAAATAAGCTTAAAAACTAAACAATAGCTTACTTTAATTTTCGTGTGTTTACAATAGCATCCAACATTACTTTTAGATTTTCATATATTTTAGTTCGAAAATCGGGTCCAATTTTTAGAAAGAGAATGGTAACAAGCTTTTCCTCCAAATTTTCTTCAATATTCAGCTCTTCCATGAACCGAGACCAATTACTATCATCATCAACCCTAATTGCAACAACTATTACCCTCTTTTTTCTAATTTTTTGAGTAACCTCAATCAAAAAATCTTTCCAATCTGGAACAATATGTTTCTTTTCTCTCGCGTCAAAAACACAGAATACACCGTCTGAATTTGAAAGATTAAAGTTTTTATAAGTAAAGCAGCTTAAAATTAAACCATTTTTATAAGTAAATAACTTCTCTTGTGAATTATTTTTAATTTCAGAATAATCGCCTAGCTTTTCAATATCAAATATAGTTTGAAAACCTGGATTCCAACTAAGCGTTTCATTAATAAAAGTCAACTCTAAAATTACCAATTCTTTAAGGGTTAAATTTATTGCTCTATAGAGCTCATCTTTCAAAATTTCTCTTTCTTTTTGTTTACTTTTCATGATATAATGGTAAGCTATTAATTCAAAAGCTTCGTGTACATTTTCACCAGTTAAGGCGCTTGTTTCTAAGTAGGAAAGCCCTTCTTCAGAAAGAGAGGAAGCTAATTTTTGACCCTTTTCAGTAGAAATTTGTCGTTCATTGCTTAAATCAGATTTATTTCCAATGATAATTATGGGTATATCTTTTTCATCAAGAAGATCGGAAATTTCTTGAAACCAATTATTAATGTTGATAAATGAGGAGGGTTGAGTTAAATCAAATACAACAAATGCAGCTTCTGCACCTGAATAATACATCTTTCTGAATCTTTTAAAATATTGCTGAGCTCCAATATCCCATAATTGCACATTTATATCATTTCCTTCAAAATTAAAGTTATGAGCTAAAATATTAAGACCTATTGTTGCGCGATAATCAGCAGAAAATTTTTTTTCAACAAAACGCCGTACAATAGAAGTTTTTCCTACTTCATGATCCCCAACTATTATAAACTTAAAAGCATAGGTACCATATTCCTCCACCTTAGATTGAAAAATTGAATACTTTAATTTTTCGTGTCTATCTAATTCTTGTTCAAAATCTGGAATTGAAAGTTGTATTAAATCATGCTCTTTTGCGTTTATAATTTGAGCACATTTTTCAGCTAAAAAATAGGCATAAGGAGATACTTTTTCTACTGAAGCCATTGCATTAAAAATTATACTCAGAATTCTCTCTTCATCAATTGAAATGAATAAAAGTCTATATTCATCTGTATCAAATGAGCCTGTTCCGAACTTTTTGAAAGCAAACTCATTTCGGATTCGTTCTAAAACGGGATTAATTAAGGTAGTCAATACAGAAACAATTTCAAGACTGCTTTGAATATCTTTTCTTTTTTCTCCAGCAATTATTAATCCTTCAACGTCTGAAACTACAACTGCTTCTACATCCGAAAATTTATCAAGAAAATTATTTAAAATCTCAGTAAACATCTTATTTCTATTTATAACCATTTAAATCAACTTGTTATAGTAATAATGTTGTTGCTAAAATTATTCTTATCAATAATATAACATAACTTAAATTTAAAAATAGTTTTTCTGAATCGCGAATTATTATAGAAGCTATAACTAATTTAAAGAATATTCAAAATAGTGTTGAACATTACTTCAAGTTCATCATAAATCTCTAAGCGATATTCAAACCCTATTTTGAAAAATAGCAAAGAAACCAACTTCTTTTCAAGATATTCGTTTACATTAAATTCTTCCATCATTATAGACCAATCAGATTCATTAGAAACTCTTAATCCTATTAATGCTACAGCATTCTCTTTAAGTTGTTGAAGAATTTTAATTATAATTTCTTTCCATCCAGAATCAATATGTTGTCTATTTCTTGCATCAAAAATAATAAAAACTCCATCTGAATTTGTAACATCAAACCCCTTAAATAAATAATTGTTAATTTTTACCCCATTGGAATATTCATATACTCGTTTGTCTTTACCATCAATTGCTTTATCACATTCGCATAAGCTATTCACTTCATTAAGAATTTGAAATCCAGGACTCCAATAAGGATTTTCAGTTATAAATGTTACATTTAATGAAGCTTTTTTATTTAATATCGATTTAATTATACCCATTAATCGAGTTCTTAACTTTTCTTCCTCTTTTTCTTTGCTTCTAATGATATAATGGTACGCGATTAGCGTGAATGCATCCTCGATGTTTTCTCCTGTAAGAGCGCTTGTTTCAATATACGAGATATCTCTATTTTGGCTTTCTTTTGCTAACTCATTCACATATTTGACTCCATCTTGATATGATACTGATCTTTCTATGGATAAGTCAATTTTATTTCCTACAATAACAATAGGAATATCTTTATTCTTAACATAATCATAGAGTTCTTTATACCATTTTTTTATATTACTAAAAGACGCAGTATTTGAGATATCAAATACTATGAACCCTGCTTGCGTTCCCAAATAATATGTTTTTCTAAATCTTTTAAAGTAATCCTGCGCTCCTATATCCCAGAGTGAAAAATCAATCTGATTGCCATAAAATTCCATCGAATGAGCAAGAATATTTAACCCAATTGTGGCTCTATAATCTAAAGAAAACTTATTTTCGACAAATCTGCGAATGATAGAAGTTTTACCAACCTCGTGGTCTCCAATAATAACGAATTTGAATTTATAGACACCACCAGAATCCAATCTCATCTGATATATTTGTTCCTTTATTCTTTGAGAACTTTCAGATGAATCAGATTCGATTTCAAAGTTTGGAATATAAACTTGAACCATATCACCTTCTTGAGCATTCAATATTTGAGCTACCTTTTCTGCAAGAAAGTAAGCATAAGGACTTATTTTATCAATAGAAGCTAATGTGTCCAAAACTAAACTCAAAATTATATTCTCATCAATTGAAATAAATAGTAAACGAAATTCTTCTGTATCAAAACTCGCGGTTCCATACTTCTTAAAAGCAAATTCATTTCGCATTCTCTCTAAAATTGGATTTATTAATCCAGTTAAAACAGATACTAATTCTATATCAACATTATCACGTTTTTCACCAGAAATTATAAAACCTTCATGATCCGAAATTAAAACTGCTTTTACATCTTCGTTAATTGTTAAAAAATTATTTAACAGCTCTTTAAAGAGCTTATCGCTTTTAAGAGACATAATGGATTATATTATGTATAGATTAGTTCAGCCTATATTATTACTAATTGCATACACTTAAAAGTGTGTAAATTATAATTTATTAAATAATTTTCTAGTGGTGTGCTATCTATTGGTCAATTGTATTATCTGCCATATGGGGATTATTGAAGGTGTGGATAAGGACCATACTTGTCCTAATGGTCATCAAGTACACCATGATTGCTTAAAGGATTGGCTAATTCATTCGCAAAATTGTCCTCTATGTAATGAAACTTACCCTTCGAGTATTCTTGTTCAATTTAAAAATTATATTCAACAAAAAGAGGATGAGAAGTTATTCGCTCTGCAAAATGCTATGAAATTAGAAGAACTTGAAAAATTAAAAAAACTTGCAGAAAAAATGGCTTTTTTAAAATTTGAGGAATCGATAAATGTTTTAATTAAAGAGAAGGAGTATGAATATGCGCTTTCTCGGTTAGATTTTTACGATAATGGAAATCAATCCCCAGAAAGAAGTCTTAAAATTCTTTTTCTTAAAGGAAAGATAAATTATATGCGAGGTCGATTCGATTTAGCAATAAGTCAACTATTTAAATTAGTTAAAGAGAAATATGATTATCCTGAAGGTTTTTTATATCTAGGTAAAGCCTATGAAGCATTAGGATTAAAAGATAAAGCAAAATGGGCGTATGAAAGAGTTAAATAAGCTTCGAATTTTATTATATTTATAAAATGAAACCTTATTGTTTAACAATTGCAGGATCTGATCCAACTTCTGGGGCGGGAATTCAGGCGGATATTCGAACGTTTGACCGAATTGGTGTACATCCCTTTTCGGTTATTACTGCAATTACATATCAAACTGCTACGGAATTTTTAGGCTATAAATCTCTTTCAGATGATTTAGATAAACAATTGGATGTGCTATTAAGTTCATATCCAATTAAGTTTGTTAAAATTGGCATGATAACTGATATTAAAAGTTTAGAAATAATAAAAAATGCGATAATATCTTATAATTTAATTGCAATACTGGATCCAGTAAGTATATCTAGTGCTGGAGGAAGGCTTTCGAGTGAAGGATTAGAATTTGAACTTGAAAGAGATCTATTCCCTTATATCACCATCCTTACTCCAAATTTAAGCGAAGCAAACTTTTACGCACATATGGAGGTTAGAAATGATATTACAATAAATCTTGATCAGTTGCAATTAATTGCGAAGAATATCACTAAAAGCCTTTATTTAGATAAAAGCTCGTTCGATAAAGAGAAAGCTCTAATTATAAAAAGTGCTGGCAGCAACGAAAAAAATATTTTTGATTTTGCTTGCTTCATTAATCCAAAAAATCGAAAAGATAAATTTGAATACAAGTTATATGGAAAACCTAAAATACAAGTAAAGGGTAATGTTCATGGTACAGGGTGTGTTTTTTCTTCTGCAATTACAGCTTATATAGCTAAAAATTATTCAATAAAAGAAGCTGTGGATAAAGCGGAAGCTTTTTTTAATAATAAGTTTCAAAATGTTATTGATTTATCTACTAAAGGGAAAGTGTTGGATTTAACATTATCGAATGATGAAATACAAGTTATAAGTCAAATAAAAGAACTCTATAATTATATATCTAGTGATAATCGATTTGCGATATTTATTCCAGAAGTTCGTATGAACATATCCGGGTCATTACCTGATGCTAAATCAAAAGAGGAAATTGCGGGAATCGAGGGAAGAGTAACCATCATAGATGGATACCCTTATGCTTCTGGAGACGTAAAGTTTGGAGTATCTGATCATACTGCTAGACTCATTCTCGAAGCAAAAAAGTATGATAATTCTATCAATTTTGTTATTAACCTAAAATATAGTCCAGAATGGGTGAAACTCATAGAATCTAACACCGATCTGACACTCAAGGAAATTATCAGGAAGGATCAGCCTGAAAAGATGCATAATAAGGAAGACTCGACTATGCAATGGTTAATTAAAAGAAGTATAGAAGAAATTGGAAGGATTCCTGATATAATTTGGGATAAAGGATCGATGGGTAAAGAACCAATGTTAAGATTATTCGGAAAGGATTCAAATGATATGAAACTAAAATTGAAAAAAATTATCAACTTATTCTAGTTTTTTCAATTTTTTAATAAAACCAATTTATCTGAAATATCCATATTCTTGCTATTTATAGATTAAAGTAAAGTTTTTGACTTATTTTTATCTAATGCATCTTTAAGGATTTTGATCGCACAAAATTCACCACACATACTGCATACATCATCTTCAATATTACCATTTCGATAATGAATTTTTCTTGAAAGTTCAGGATCAATCGATTGGTTTATCATTTCATCCCAATCTAGATTCTTACGAGCGATGTCCATTTTATAATCCCAATTTGAGGCTTTTTTTCCATATTTGGCAATATTTACTGCATGAGCCGCAATTTTAGACGCAATTACACCCTGTTTAACCTCTTCCTTATTTGGTAACGCAAGATGTTCAGAAGGAGTTACGTAACATAAATAATCAGCTCCTGCTAACCCTGCCATAACTCCACCGATTGCACTTACAATATGATCATAACCGGGAGCGATATCAGTAACTAAGGGACCTAGTACGTAAAATGGGGCCCCTTCACATAAAGATTTCATTATTTTAATATTTCTTTCTATTTCGTTAGCAGGTATATGTCCCGGGCCTTCAACCATAACCTGGACATTTTTTTGCCAAGCTCTTTTAACTAATTTCGAGATCTCGATAAGTTCCTGTATTTGGGCATAGTCAGTAGAATCAAAGATACACCCCGGTCTCATTCCATCTCCTAATGACAAGGCAAAATCATATTCTTTTGCTAATTCTAATAAATAATCATAATTTTTATTAAAAGGATTTTCTAAACCATTTTCAAGTATCCACGCTGCTAAAAACGTACCACCTCGAGAAACAACTCCCATTGTCCTTGGATGATCTTTTAGATAATCAACAATACTCTTGGTAACTCCAACATGAATCGTAAAAAAGTCTACTCCTTCCTTTGCTTGTTCTTCCACGACCCCAAATAGGTCATCTTCATCGAAATTAATAATAGCTCCTTTTTTTTCTAATGAACGCAGGGCAGATTGATATATGGGAACTGTACCTATGGGAATATTGATTTCCTTCAAGATTTTTTGTCTTATTTGCCTAACATCCTCCTCAGTGACCCCTGTACTAAGATCCATAACCGTATCAGCACCATATTTTACCGCAATTTTCGCTTTCTCTAATTCACCTTGAATATCACATACTTTTTTACTAGAACCAATATTTGCATTAATTTTAACTAATAAACCTTCACCAATACCAATAGGTTCAATCATTCGCTGATTTGATCTCGGTATAATAATTCGACCTTGTGCAATCCCTTTTCGGATAAATTCAGCGTCTAATTGTTCTTTTTCTGCAACCATTTGCATTTCCTTGGTAATTATTCCATTACGAGCACTTTTCATTAACATTGTCAAAAGCATTGACCTCTAGGTTTTAATTAAGTTACAGTAATAAATCAACCAAATAAACTAATTAAAGTAATAAACTCTAAATTAAATTCTTTTGTTTAATACCTCATAAGTTTCTTGAATCTAAAAATAAAAAAAAGGATATTAAGAGTGTATTTACTCGGGTCGTTCAATTTTTCCAACTTCTAAAGCTTCATCAAAAGTCATCCACATTTTAACAGAAAATTCAAATCCTTCAACACTAATAAATTCATACAAGAATTTCGAATAAAATCCGAGAGCTTTCTCTAATTGCCCCGCTTTCACCTCATAAACACTAAAAATAACAATGCCTTCTTCAGTAGTAGTGACTGGAGTACACAGTTGCACTGCAATGTTATCGTCGTTAGGATATTTATTAGCTATTTTTACCAAAGTCTTTACAACATCTATTTGTTTATGGCTTGGATATTTAAGGGTGGTTACTATATATGGTACTTAATTTTCACCTTTAATTATTAAGTTTTAAAATTATTTAGATTTCGATGTAAGTTATTTCTAGCTAAGTAGCTATTTAAATATTACAATTTTGTAAATATTTAATAACCTATCTTAAGTTGCTTTAGTAGTTCTATAAGCGATTCAGTCAACATATAGGCTTTCAACTCTTCAAATGGTACAAATCGAGCTTCTAAGGCATCATCTTGGGCTTTAGGACGTTGATTACCATCTCCTTCGATCTGTTCAACAAAATAATTAATCAAGACATAGTGATATTCGATATTACCTTCTTGATCATACATAATCTTATTGATAATTCCTGCAAGTTTTGTAATCTTCACAATAAATCCTGTTTCTTCTAACGCTTCCCTTTCTGCAGCATCCTCGACTCGTTCCCCAAGATCTAAATGACCACCTGGGATTGACCAATAACCTGCATCAGGATTATATTTTCTTTTAACCAATAATAACTTTTCATTTCGAACTAATAAAACCCCTACTCCAACTTGCGGTCTTATTGGATAATGACGAGTATCAAAAGCTAATAATCTTTTCTTTTTAACCATATACAATCAAAATTACTAAGTTGAATAAATATT
>Ga0180438_10007637_pt1 | contig 14018 bp, 11 predicted proteins | sample SS_ome_12_FD_132455 | JGI IMG/M metagenome (GOLD analysis project Ga0180438, IMG submission 132455) | Hypersaline lake sediment archaeal communities from the Salton Sea, California, USA - SS_3_D_2 metaG | ecosystem: Environmental > Aquatic > Non-marine Saline and Alkaline > Hypersaline >... | reverse complement strand
TTCGCGGGCGATGTCATCCAACAACCGTTGGTACAGAAGCGGAATATATTCCGGTGCGATTTGCTGGAACTCCGGGATAGCATTACGAATGATACGCAAGGAGTTGATGAAACTCAGTCGGTCGGGATCAAGGCCAGCTTGGAGTGCGGCTTCATGCATCAGCACACGGACAACATAATGAGCCAGTAGCATCCCGTACAATTCTTGAATCACTCCCTCGGGCTTCTTGCTACGCAGAGGGCCGGAATAGACACGCTGATGGGTGTCCACTTCATCGATCATGGTCTCGATTTCCCATCGCTCGTGGTAGGCACAGGCCAGTTCGTGAGCAGGATAGTGATCTGGGTTTAGCAGGGAAGTGATGAGGCGGTGAATCTGTCCATATCCTGCTCGATGGGGGTCGTCAATTGTGTATTCGATCACGCGCACCAAGATGCCGTCTTGATTCTTACGGCGGGCCTTTGGAGAAGGGTAAATATAAGCCAAGTACGATCCATCTGCGAGTGGCTCGACGGGTTTCAGGATAATGTGGGAAGCGACTCGACCGAGGAAATGAGCCCCGGTGCTCAGGGTTCGTTTGACCATCTCGTAGGAATGAAAGTGCCGGTCCCACATCAGCAGGTCTCCCAGTCCAACCGAGCGCAGCAAGCGCAGTCCGCCCGTCGGTTCCCCCCGCCGGCACCCCCAGAAGACGGCATCCAGGAACGCATGCGTGCCCACTTCAATCAGGTAGATCCCCCGCACCTTGGGGAAAGCATCTTTGCCACGTCCGCCTTTGAGACGCCCAAAGGCGCGTTCATTGGCGGGTGTGTCAGCAACGTCTTCCAATGTCCCATCGATCGCCTTAAGATGCAAACCAAACAGAAAAGCGCCTGGTGTTTGTGGGGTAGCTATCGGTTGGCAGATAAGGTGAAACAGTTCCACCAGGGGCTTGGGACCCAGGCGGTAGCGTGCCTGGCAGATGGCTCCATCAGTCGGCTGTTGGTAATTACGGTCCAACCAAGCCAAACGGAGGCCCTGCACTACCTTGGTCAGCACCTTCCCAATGTTCTCTTCGGTGAACAAGCTCATGGTGATGGCTAACAAGACGCACATCCGGGCCGGAAGCTCCCGCTTGCGACATTCCCTGCTGTTGGTATCGTCAAGTACTTGATCAATCGTTTCTGTTGCAACAATCCGCTCGATGGCCTTCAACACCACCGCATCCACAAATCGAGTCTCAGGTTCCGGCATTCGCAAAGAGATGGCTTTTATCGCAATTCACGCTCCTTTCTCTATCGTCTGTCAATTCTACCAGATTCCAGCTTTCCTGGCGAATGGAGCGTGTGGCCTCGCTTAACTAAATGGCATTGCACCTAGCCCACAGCTTGATGTGCTTACTCCTTGCACTCCCTCCCCACCCGTGATATAATACCCTCACTTGGTAGAGATTGCTTCGTCGCGGAGTTTATCCTGAGCCTGTCGAAGGGCTCCTCGCAATGACGCCCTACCCACGTCAAGTGGGAAATACTCGAAATAAAAAGGACCAACCATGACCCAGGTGGAAGGTCCTCGTCGTGCCTCTTCCTGCTTGGGCCAGGAAGGTAGGCTCTGATAGCCTACCAGGAGCCGCTTTCCATGTCAGGCAGGAGAGCGGCTTTGTGTTTAGGGGCGGTTCTGTATATCAACAATTAGCAGTGCGAGGTAAGAAGTATGGCAGCCCAGCAGTATCCGGAACCCACGGTCGGTGCCCTGATCTTTAGTCCAGAGGGTAAGTTGCTTCTGGTGAGAGCCCGCAAGTGGCGAGACATGTATGTGGTGCCTGGCGGTCACATTGAATTGGGTGAGAGAATGGAGAACGCACTGAGAAGAGAGGTGAAGGAAGAGACTGGGTTGGACATCTATGGGATCGAGTTTCTCTGCTTCCAAGAGTTTGTGTATGATGATATGTTCTGGAAGCCGAGGCATTTCATCTTCTTCGACTATGTTTGCAGGACGGATTCCACGGATGTAAAGTTGAATTCTGAGGCGCAGGAGTACGTTTGGGTTTCGATCGAGGAGGCGTTAGAGCTTTCGATTGAGCCGTATACAGAGAGAGCGATACGGGAGTATCTGAAGAGAGGGAGTTGAGGTTGGACGACGGCGTCAAACCGGTCAGGGGCGGGGAAGGGGAGAGAGGATGCCGGAAGAATGGGATGTTGAAGTAGAAGTATTAGAGAGTGTGCTTAAAGGAGATAAGTCTGCAAGATTGCCGTCCATCTGCCTTCAGATATGGACGTAACAGGTATGCCAGAGGGCCAATGATGCCCGCTCACCAATTCCTCATGCTACTATGCAGGGGGCGTCAAGGGTGCGGCTTGGGGGGTGAGACATGATCAAATGCCCGAATTGTCAGGCGGAACATCCAGAGAACACTCTCTTCTGTGACGAGTGTGGGGCCTATCTTCTAGCAGATAAACCGGAAGGAACGGACCCCCTGGCCGCCGATGAGGTGACCTGGACGGAAAGAGATGAAACGAGCGAGGTTACTGGAGAGGGGGTCACCTCCCCTCTGGGCCTCAAACTGACGATACCGGACAGTGGGAGCGAGGTAGAAGTGCCTCTTACAAGAGGGGTGAACATTGGGCGACTGGATCCGGCCAACGCCAGCTTTCCTGACGTTGACTTGACCAGCTATGGTGGTCTGGAGAAAGGGGTTTCCCGTCGCCACGCCAAGATCACCAGGCGGGGAAGCGAGGTTTTCATCGAGGATTTGGGTAGCATCAATGGGACCTTCCTGAACCGTGAAAAGCTAAAACCCTATCTCCCTCAGGTGCTAAAGAGCGGTGACGAGTTACAATTGGGCAATCTCTTACTGCGGGTCAGCTTCACCCAGTAAGGGCATCAACGCCTGGCAGGCGAATGTTTCTGCATAAAAGCAATGCATATCACGCAAGACAAACCTGGCTTCTGGGACATCCTTATGCGAGGAGCAACCGCAGCGCTGTTGCTGGGTCTCTTGTTGCTGGCGGGGGGCGCTGTGCCGGCAGGGGCAGTGGTCACCCAAGAGGGGCCGCAGGAATTGCTCCTGGATCCCGTCACCGGTCGGCTGTACACCTATCTGGCTTACGACAACCGCATCCTGGCCATGGACGTGGTGAGCGGTCAATTGGTGAGCACCATCACTGGCGTTGGCATTCCTGGCAATCGCTACGAGGGCACCGGCATCCGGACACTGGCGCTGGACGAGCAGGCTGGACGTCTCTTCGCCATCAATAGCGTGGCACGGGGGCCGGAGGGACAGACCTGGATGCTGTTCGCCATGGACGCTGCCCAGGGCACGATCGTGCAGCAGATTCCCCTGGGGGTGTCGCTCTCGCCACCGCACCACCGGTTGCTAGCCGATCCACCACACAAAAAGCTCTACGCCGTCGGCGAGGCGGACACTGTGGTCTACGATGTGGCCACACTGGCGGAGCAGGGCACGCTGCCTGGCAGCCAGTGGGCGCTGCTCGACCGCCAGGGGAGCCACCTCTACCTGGTGGGCGATGAGAGCGTCACCATGGTGAACACAGCCAATGACCAGGTGCTGGCGGAGCTGTCCCGGCCGGAGGGGTCTCCCTACGAAATGGCGGTGGACCCGTTGCGTGGACGCTTCTACCTGGCCTTGGAGGGTGCGATCCATGTGCTGGATACCGTCACCCAGCAGTGGCTGGACCCACTGGCGGACGTGCCGTCGGACATCCACGCTCTGGCAGTTGACCCTGCCGACGGCGAACTGTACATCGCTGGCAGAGAAGAGGTCGGCGACCTGATGACCTTCTACGTCTTTGTCCTGTTGCCGGAGACGGGGGAGCGCAAGACGAGCATTGCCTTCCAAGAACCAAAGCCGCCGGAAGGGTACGAGTGCGGTGGGTTCCTTTGGGTCATCGTGAACGAGCTGACGCCCGCCCCGGCTGGCAGGCGGATCTATGGTTCCGGCAATGCCATGTCGCGCTGCCGCCCTGAGGCTCACCTGGCTTTTGTCCTGGACACTGAGGCGGAAACGCTGGTTGAGTGGTTGCCGTGCCTGCTGGTGCTCCCCGAAACCGGCGGGCAGTCGGTGGAAAGCGGCTGGTGGGTGTTGGCGGGCGGTGGACTGCTGTTGCTTGGCACCCTCGCTTTGCTCTGTTTCATAGTGAAAGCCTTAACAAAACATCCACCAAATCTCTACGCATAGGAAGCGGTAACAGTGGTATAATCATTGTATATCAACTTTTTCCCTTGGGGAGGGGGCATGATTAAGTGTCCGACTTGTCAGACTGAACATCCAAATAACACTATCTTCTGCGAAGAGTGTGGGACGTATCTTCCAGAAAGAGGTCAGAAAGAAACGGACATCCTGATCGTCAGTGATGTGGCCTGGCCAGAAAGAGAGGAAACGAGCGAGGCTGGAGAGGGTGTCACTTCTCCCCTGGGCCTCAGGTTGACGATACCGGACAGCGGACGTGACGTGGAAGTGCCTCTTACGAAAGAGGTGAACATCGGACGTCTGGACCCGGCCAGCGCCAGCTTTCCTGACGTTGATCTGACCAGTGATGGTGGTCTGGGGAAAGGGATCTCTCGCCGCCACGCCAAGATCACCAGGCGGGGAAACGAGGTTTTCATCGAAGATTTGGGTAGCATCAACGGAACTTTTCTGAACCGTGAGAGGCTAAAACCCTATCTCCCTCAGACGCTAAAGAGCGGTGACGAGTTACAATTGGGCAAGCTCATACTACGGGTTAGCTTTAGGTAGCGGCATAACGCTTTGCTAACTTGTTATAGGAAGCGACCGACGACGCTCTTCTGTATCACCAAACGAGCCGTCCTAATCAGGGCGGTTTTGTTTTTGGCACAGGGCAAATAAACCCTAACCAATTTCTAACCCTTGCCCCGTATCTTGGGCTCCATTTAGTCGGTGTTTTCAGTGAGGGAGATTACGCTCGCCCTTTTTGCCCAATGCTCCGTGATGATATTGATGCCAGAGGTGTCCCTGATTTGTAGGAACCCATCTCCCAAGGATGAGCGGTAGAAAGCGAGGTGAGGCATGGTTAAATGCCGGAATTGTCAGGCGAAACATCCAGAGAATACTCTCTTCTGTGAAGAGTGTGGGACCTATCTTCTAGGAGACAAACCGGAAGGAACAGACCCCCTGGCCGCCGATGAGATAACCTGGATGGAAAGAGGGGAAACGAGCGAGGTTCCTGGAGAGGGGGGCACCTCCCCTCTGGGCCTCAAGCTGACGATACCGGACGGTGGAAGCGATGTAGAAGTGCCTCTTACAAGAGGGGTGAACATCGGACGCCTGGATCCGGCCAGCGCCAGCTTTCCTGACGTTGACCTGACCAGCTATGGTGGTCTGGAGAAAGGAGTCTCCCGTCGCCACGCCAAGATCAACAGACGCGGAAGCGAGATTTTCATCGAGGATTTGGGTAGCATCAATGGAACTTTTCTGAACCGTGAGAGGCTAAAACCCTATCTCCCTCAGATGCTCAATAGTGGTGACGAGTTACAATTGGGCAAGCTCGTACTGCAGGTTAGCTTCAAGTAACGGCATACCCAAAACTTTTTCATTTTTCTAACCAATCGCTAACCAGGTTCTAACCCTTTTATGATAATATGATGACGTGACAGTAGGTGCCATCTGCTGAAAAGTAAGCGGTAGGTGTCGGCGTGGAAAACCCCCGGAGAGGGACGGCACAGAGTAGGCCCCTTCTCCAGGGTGCGAGCATTCAATAGTCGCCATCAATGCCTGATGGAGAGGAGGGTCACTGATGACAAAGGTTTTGTACGTCGAAGACCACGAAGACCAGCGCGATATTATGATGCAGATGCTGGAACTGTGTGGATATGAGGTTGATGTAGCCTGCAACGGAGAGGAGGGGGTGGAGAAGGCGCAAGATTGGCACCCCGACGTCGTATTGATGGACATACGTATGCCGGGGTGGATAGATGGCCTCGGAGCCATCCGTCAATTGCGCGATGGCCCCAATACAGCGGATATTCCCATCATCGTCATCTCAGCTTGGGGCAAGATCAGAGACAAGGCACGGGCCCTGGAGGCTGGTGCTAACGCCCATTTCACCAAGCCTGTGGCTATGGGCGAGTTGATTGAAGCTATCAATTACCGCTTGGCGTAGCTGCCTTAATTAGAACTGCGCTCAGTTACTACTCAGGTTCCCTTTGCCTCGTCATTCCGAGCGAGTGCAGCAGCCTGTCCTGAGCGCAGCTTGCCCTGAGCGTGGTCGAAGGGTCGAGGGAAGTCGAGGAATCTCCACCTGCAATGGCGAGAGCGGCCGCAGCATGGAGATTCCTCGACTCTTTTCGACTTTGCCCTTCGATCCTTCGACGGGGCTCAGGGCAGGCTTGGCTCAGGACAAGCTCAGGGCAGGCTGCTCGGAATGACGACGGCTGAGCAGTCACGTTCCAAAAGCAAAGTTGACAAGAGGGCCAGAAGCGGTTATAATATGAAAAAGTGCCCCTGTGGCGGAATAGGCATACGCAGCAGGTTGAGGACCTGTGCCCGCGAGGGCGTGCTGGTTCGAGTCCAGTCGGGGGCACTGATGGGTTTTTATGATTCTCCAAAAGTTCGAGGCCGGATTTGATCCCCGGCCTCGCTCTTTTCTCTCCCCCTCGCCCAGGGTTTGGGAGAGGGGGTTGGGGGGTGAGGGAGGTGAACTGTGTACGACGTCATTGTCGTCGGGGCCGGGCACGCCGGTTGCGAAGCGGCCCTGGCTGCGGCGCGCATGGGAGCGAGGACGCTCCTGCTGACCATGAATCTGGACCTGATCGCCCAGATGCCCTGCAACCCTTCCATCGGCGGGCCGGCCAAAGGCCATCTGGTGCGGGAGATTGATGCCCTGGGCGGCGAGATGGCCCGCAACATTGATCGCACCTTTATCCAAATCCGCCTGCTCAACTCGTCAAAGGGACCAGCCGTCCAGGCCCTGCGCGCTCAGGCCGACAAGCGCCTCTATTCCCTCTCTATGAAACACACCCTGGAAAGCACACCCAACCTCCACCTCAAGCAGGCCATGGTGGAGAAGGTGCTGGTCGAGGGAGACCGGGTGCAGGGGGTAGCCACCAACACCGGGCGGGTCTACCGTGGGCGGACAGTGATCCTGACCACGGGCACCTTCCTGGCCGGACGCATCCTCAGCGGGGAACATACCTGGCCCGCCGGGCGAGCAGGTGAATTCCCGGCCACGGGCCTGTCCGCCTCTTTGCGCGAACGGGGCTTTGCTCTGGGCCGCTTGCAGACCAACACCCCGCCGCGTATTGAGGCGCACACTATTGACTTTTCGCAAACGGTGCCGCAATTGGGGAGCGGTACGCCGCTGTACTTTCAATTCCCAGTTTCCGATTCTCACTCTTCAATTCCTCAATTCCTGCGCCAACCACCCAACCCTGTTTACCCCGTCCCTGAGCAAAGGCACTGGCGGCCGCAGTTGCCCTGTTATCTGGTTCACACCAACGCTGAGACCCACCGCATCGCGCGCGAGAACCTGCATCGCTCCCCCATCGCTCCTGGGGCCATAGAGACCGTGGGGCCTCGCTACTGCCCTTCCTTCGAGGAGAAGGTGGTGCGTTTCGCCCACAAGGAATCGCACCAACTGTTTCTGGAGCCAGAGGGTTGGTCTACGGGGGAAGTCTATGTGCAGGGTTTTTTCACCGGCCTGCCCGAAGATGTGCAACTGGCCATGTTGCACAGCATCCCCGCCACCCGCCAGGCGGAGATCATGCGGGCTGGCTACGCCATCGAATACGATTATGTGCCTTCCAGCCAGCTCACTCCTTCGTTGGAAACCAAGTTGGTGGAGGGGCTGTTCCACGCCGGTCAGATCAATGGCACCTCGGGTTACGAGGAGGCGGCAGCTCAGGGGATCATGGCCGGGATCAACGCTGCCCGCAAGGTCCAGGGGAGAGAGCCCATCGTCCTCAGCCGGGACAGGGCCTACATCGGCGTGCTCATTGATGATCTGATCACCAAGGAGATTGATGAGCCTTACCGCATCATGACCTCGCGGGCCGAGTATCGTCTCCTCTTGCGCCAGGACAACGCCGACCTGCGCCTGTCGTCCATCGGCTACGAGGTGGGGCTTTTGCCAGGGGAGAGATACGAGGTAGTCGAGCGAAAACGGGGGGCTGTTGAGAGGGAATTGGGGCGTCTGAGGGATACGTGGCTCAAGCCGGCGGCTGAGGTCAATGCCAGGTTGGCTGACTTGCAATTGGCGCCATTGGAGGACGGCGTGAATGCCTTGCATTTTCTGCGCCGACCTGAAGTGTCTTACGATCTTGTCGAGACTCTGTCTCCTGCCCCTTATCCCTTGTCCCCTGAGGTTATCCAGCAGGTCAGCATTGAGGCCAAGTATGCGGGATACATCGAGAAACAGCGCCGCCAGGTGGAGCGGATGAAGCGGCTGGAGGAACGGCACATCCCCCAGAATTTTGATTACGCCAGAGTGGTAGGGTTGCGCAACGAGGCCAGGGAGAAACTGATGAGATTCCGTCCCATCAATGTGGGCCAAGCCTCGCGTATCCACGGTGTCAACCCCGCGGACATCTCTATCTTGTTGATTCACCTGGAGAGGGCAACCCGCCTGGATGGACAACAGGCAAAAGTTTCACCTCTCTCCCTTTCCCCCCTCCCAAAGTGACAAAAACGGGATAAAATGGTATAATAGCCTCCAGTTTGCAGGGTGTGCCCCATGCCGGACATGCTGCAAGCATCATGCCACTGAGAAGGGAAGCACTGTCAAATATGCAAGTCAATATTGGTGTCATTCTGCAGGTCATTGTTGCTCTGTTAGGCGCTTTCTTTTTGGCCTTTTGGGTCAGCCTGGTCATCTGGACTTTCCGCGATGTCCGCTCGCGGTCCAGAGACATCTTTGCCCAACTTTTGGCCACCCTTATGGTTATGGTTTTCAACCTGCCGGGGCTTTTGTTCTATTTCATCCTGCGCCCTAAGGAAACCCTGGTAGAAGCATATGAACGTTCTTTAGAAGAGGAAGCGCTACTTCAAGACATCGAGGAACGCCTGGTTTGTCCTGGCTGCAAACGGAAAATCCAGCCGGATTTCATCATCTGCCCTGATTGCCATACCCGACTCAAGAAATCCTGTCCCAATTGCCGCCGTCTGTTGCATCTCAAGTGGACCATCTGCCCCTACTGCGGGGCCAGACCTGCGTCCTCACCCGGGGAGTTTGTACCTGACTCGGAATCTGAGCAAGTCGAATCAACCCCGATTTGATTCTTCTTGCCTGAGGGTAGGATGAGTTGAGGGGGCAAAACGCGTGGGATCGGGTTGAGGGGATGTTTTCTGATGGACCAGAAGGGTCAAGGAACGCTGGAATACGCGATCATCCTGGTCTTGGTGGCTGTCGTTGCCATCGCCGCTTTGTCCTACCTTGGCTTGCAACTGAGGAATGTCTTTTACAGTCTAACGGAGGTGCTCCTCAGCAATTGCCAGTCTGTGACGGAGCGCATATACGATTACGGCGGGACCCTCCCGGCAGGGGCTTTGACTGGCACGGGGGAGTTTAGGTGGCCAACCGAAGGCCACATCACTCAGCGGTCGTGGCATTGCCACCATGCCGTTGACGTTGCTAACTCTGAGGGCACCCCTATTTACGCCGCCGACTCGGGCTATGTTGTCGTTGCCGGTTGGAAAGAAGGCGGATACGGTAAGGTGGTTATCGTCAACCACGGCAATGGATTTCAGACCCTTTACGCTCATCTCAGTGTCATCAGCGTCTCTGTTGGTGAATCGGTTACCAAAGGTCAGTGCGTCGGACGGATGGGCAATACCGGCCATTCGACTGGCCCTCATCTGCATTTTGAGATCAGAGAGGGCAGTCAGTTGTGTGACCCTCTTGAGCATGTCAGCCCCTGACGTTTTCCCCTAACGCCAGATTATCTCTCGATTTTTAACATCCAAGAGTCCGCTGGGAGTCAACCGTATCCAGGGCAGGGCTGAGAAGCTCAGAAAGCCAAGGGTGAAAACGGGATCTTCCAGGGGACAACCCATCTCTCTCAAGGCAGCCTTCATAGCCCTCATTTGGGTGGCGATGTCCTCTAAAGAACCAACCGACATCAGACCGCCGATGGGCAGAGGTATCTCTGCCAGCACCTGTCCCTCATGTACCAAGACCATCCCCCCGCCCAGTTCCCTCACACGTCGCAGCGCAGCCACCATGTCGTCCTCCCGGCAGCCGACGACCATGGGCTTGTGTAGCTCATGGGCCACACTGGCGGCCAGTCCACCGACCTTTGCCCCGAACCCGATCAAGAAAGCGGTCACAAAACCCGAGTTATCTCTGTTCAACAAGCCGATCTTGAGAATATCTTGATCGGCAGGGAGACAAATTTTGCCCGCTCTTACAGGCAGGGTCACATCCTGCCTTTGGGTAATGGTCTTGTTGGCGATGGCAATGGCTGGTACTGTTGCCTGACCGGTGGAAGATGGCGCTTCAATAGCAAAGTCAACCGGGCTGAGGCAAGCCGGAATCACGCGGTGAGGCAACCAGGGGATCTTTGTGGCTGAGGCTGGCAGGGGAGGCAGGTCGAAGGTGAGCTCTCTATCGCGGACTACCACCCGTCCATCGGCTATGACGATTCTGGGCGTCGGCTGTCGCAAGTCGTCAACCAGCAATACATCGGCCCGCCGACAGGGGGCCAGACCGCCAAGCTTTCTATCCAAACGCAGATAAGCGGCAGGGTTGAGGGTAGCCATTTGGATGGCTGTGATGGGTGGTACACCTAGTTCGATGGCCAGGCGGACCAGGTGGTCCATGTAGCTTTGCTCGAGGACATCCGAGGGGCTCTTCCAGTCAGGAGTGAGCATCACCCCTCTCGTATCAACTTTTGGCTCCCCTGTCACCAGACCAATCAGTGCCTCCAGGTCGCTGCGGATGGAACCATGGCGCAGCATAACGGCCAGCCCCAGCCGCAGCCGTTCTCTGGCCTCACCAGCGCTGATAGCCTCATGGCAGGAGGTCAAACCGGCCGCTACCAGGGCGTTGAGTTTGTCGAAGGAAGCACCTGTGGTGTGGCCTTCGATGTTTTTGCTCCACCTCTCGCCTAACTCAAACTTGGCCAGCAGGTCGCTGTCAGCGGAGGTCAATCTGACCCAAGGGGTTACCTCACTGAGGGCCAGGATCTCGTCCCTGGCCAGATAGCTCTCCATGGCCGCCATAGGAACCACATCCTCGCCTTCAAATTTCGGGAAAGGGGGGGAGGAAACAGGCAAACTGAAGAAGAACTTTAGAGGTAGATCCCTGGTCATCTCGGTGAGGAGATCCAGGCCTGCCAGGCCCACTGCCCCAACGATATCGTGGGGATCGGCCATGACGGCTGTGGTGCCGCTCGTCAGAAAATGAGGGGTCAGGGCCAGGGGATTGGCCCAAAAGTCCACGTGGGCATGAGGGTCAATGTAACCAGGCAGCAGATAGGCTCCTGCGGCATCAATGACTTCTGTCTCGGGAGTGATCATCTCCCTTGAGGGACCTGTATAGGCGATGTGCTGACCGCAGACAGCGATGTTATGCCCTTCCAGTATTTCGCCAGAGTAAACGTTGACCAGGTGACCGTTCTGAATATAGAGGTCAGCCTTGCGCTGGCCCAAGGCCACCTGGATGAGCCCTTTCTTCGCTGACACGTTGGATTGCCGGGGCTCCGAGCAGATATCTCCTGTATTCGTCATGGGGGGTAAAGACTGCTTCTATTCAAAGATCCAGCGGTCTGTGTCTCTACTATAGGAGAGGACCTCGTCATCGTCAAAAAAGAGGGGAATCTCAAAAGCTGCCGTCTCTGTTCCGTCGGAGCCATGCACCAGGTTGCGCCCTGTCTCCAGACCATAGTCGGCGCGAATAGTGCCCGGTGCGGCTTCTATGGGGTTGGTGGCTCCCATTGTCCGGCGCACGACCTCAATGGCCTCTTTCCCTTCAATGACCATCACCACCACTGGAGCTGAGGTGATGTATTGGAGCAGTTTCTCATAGAATGGTTTGCCCTCATGGACAGCGTAATGTCTCTTGGCCAAGTCGTAATCCATTTGAATCATCTTCATGGCCGTGATCTTGAGACCGCGTCTCTCTAAACGGGTGATGATAGGGCCGATCAGACCACGCTGTACACCGTCGGGTTTGATGATAAGCAGTGTTCTTTCCACGCAACCTCCCTGTTGAGTGGGTATTTTTCACAATCTTGTCAGAGCTTCCTGATAGGATTCTAGGGCTTTTTGTAGGCGACCGGCTTTGACATGGACATCGCCCAAGAGCTGCCACACGTCAGATTGGCCTGGAGCCTCCCGGCTTGCTCGTTCCAGGTCTTCGATCACCATCTCGAGCAGTTGGCCCGAACGGACGAGTTTGCCATACTGGTCAAGGGCTGCTTCTCTATTGCCCTCTTTGTGATAGGCACGGGCCAAGCTGAGGCGAGTGTCATAGTCGTTGGGCTCGATTTCCAGCCTGGCCTGGCATTCTGCAATGGTGGATTGGGGCTCGACTAGGTCAGCCTTCAATGGGACTGCCTCTTCAGGAACCTCAGTCACGGCCTCGGCGGTGATAGAGACTTTTTCCTTTGCCACCTCGGGGGGCTCTGCCGCTTCAGCTACAACCTCTTCCGCTGGTGCTTCTTCCAGCTCCTCCTTTTGCCAAGCGCGCAGCCAGGCGGGGATCTCTTTCTCTTCTTCTTCGACTTCAGGAGCCGCTTCCTCGACCGGGGCTGCCTCGGCTGTGGGCGCTTCCTCTTCAGCCAAGGCTTCTTCGATAAATGCCTCTTCCAGAATGGGTTCTTCGAGTCCTTCCTCCCGCAGGATGCGCAGCCAGGCGGGCATCTCTTCCTCTTCTTCGACTTCAGGAGCCGCTTCCTCGACCGGGACTTCCTCGGCCGTGGGCATTTCCTCTTCGGCCACGGCTTCTTCGGGGGCTTTTTCCAGAGTGAGCTCTTCGAGTCCTTCCTCCCGCAGGATGCGCAGCCAGGCGGGCATCTCTTCTTCCTCGGCTGGGGCTGCCTCGGCCACGGGCACTTCCTCTTCGGCCACGACTTCTTCGGCAGCGGGGGGCTCTTCCAGAGTGGGTTCTTCGAGCCCTTCCTCCCGCAGGACGCGCAGCCAGGCGGGCATCTCTTCTTCTTCGACTTTAGGAGCCGCTTCCTCGACCGGGGCTGCCTCGGCCGTGGGCGCTTCCGCTTCTTCAGCCAAGGCTTCTTCGGGGGCTTTTTCCAGAGCGAGCTCTTCGAGTCCCTCCTCCCGCAGGATGCGCAGCCAGGCGGGGACCTCTTCTTCCTCGACCGGGGCGGCCTCGGCCGTGGGCGCTTCCGCTTCGGCCACGACTTCTTCGGGGGCTTTTTCCAGAGCGAGCTCTTCGACTCCTTCCTCCCGCAAGATGCGCAGCCAGGCGGGCATCTCTTCTTCCTCGACCGGGGCTGCCTCGGCCGTGGGCGCTTCCGCTTCTTCAGCCACGGCTTCTTCGGGGGCTTTTTCCAGAGCGAGCTCTTCGAGTCCTTCCTCCCGCAAGATGCGCAGCCAGGCGGGGATCTCTTCTTCCTCGACTGGGGCTGCCTCAGCCACGGGCGCTTCTGCTTCGGCCACGGCTTCTTCGACAGGGGCCTCTTCAAGGGATGGTTCCTCAACCCCCTCTTCGCGCATGACACGCAGCAGCCAATCAGGAATCTCTTCCGCTGGTTCTGCGGGAGGCAGTTCTTCTGTCGTAGGTGCTTCTTCGGCCATCACCACGGCTTCGCTTGAGATCTGTGCTCCTGGTACTTCCGCCTCAGCCACGGCTTCTCCTTCGGCGGGGGCCTCTTCCAGAGTGGGCTCTTCGAGCCCTTCCTCCCGCAGGATGCGCAGCCAAGCAGGGATCTCTTCCTCCTCGACCGGGGCTGCCTCGGCCACGGGCGCTTCCGCCTCGGCCACTATTTCTTCGGGGGCTTTTTCCAGAGTGGGCTCTTCGAGTCCCTCCTCCCGCAGGATGCGCAGCCAGGCGGGGACCTCTTCTTCCTCGACCGGAGCTGCCTCGGCCGTGGGCACTTCCGCTTCG
>Ga0180438_10007635_pt1 | contig 14019 bp, 9 predicted proteins | sample SS_ome_12_FD_132455 | JGI IMG/M metagenome (GOLD analysis project Ga0180438, IMG submission 132455) | Hypersaline lake sediment archaeal communities from the Salton Sea, California, USA - SS_3_D_2 metaG | ecosystem: Environmental > Aquatic > Non-marine Saline and Alkaline > Hypersaline >... | reverse complement strand
CTAAAGGGCCGCGGAGATTGACGTTCTGGTTCCCACCCCAAAACGGTGAAGGAGAGCCGGTGGTAGACGTCATCCGAAGATACAAAAACCACGAACTCCAAGTCGATGCTAAAAAACTCATCGACTGCTGGATGGAGCTCCGGGACACAGTACGTAACAAGGAGCTAGTGGCACAAGTTGAGCCGCAAGAAGCCTAAAGTAACGGGTCTGGAAGTCACACGGCCTGCTTCTGCTGTAGACCAGTGGGTTAGCACCGACCGGATCGACAAATGGCCCGGGATCGATATCTCCGATGGGAGTATAGATCTCAGGGACCAGATGTACGACATGTTGGAGAAGCACGGGCACTATGTGTTTCTCCGCCAAAGCACAGGTCGTCGCTGCTCCTGCTGGGACGAGGCAGCCCAGGAAGCGGATCCGAATTGTTCATACTGCACCGGCGAGGGTTGGCTGTATGAGGATGTCAAGGTCCTCGGTAGAAAAACATTTGTAACCGATCCGATGACCGCGGCTTTCCTGAACAAGCTTACGCCCCTGGGTAGGGTGTCGGTGTCCGACCAAGTCTTCTGGATCAAGTATGATAAAAACCCAGATCGGCTTGACAAAATCCTCGAGGTTTCTCTCGACTCCCGGGGAGAGGTTGAAAAGCCTTATCGGATAGAAATCGCCTGGGAGATCAACTGGGCACAGGACTTCCGAGATAAATGGGGGCGTGTCGAATTCTGGGCATGCTGGGTACATAACACGGGGCTCACAAAATAGGGGTACGACATGTGGCCTGATGGACGTTACGAGCGCTTTGATGAAGTAGCGATGCTACGCTCGAACCAACACTTCACTGGCCTTGTCGATGAAAACACCGGCCTCGTCCTACCGCTGAAGCAAGCTGGCCGCGCCAGCATCTATGATTTTTATAACATCACTGAGTCCACTTTACGTTCATTTCAGTCATACTTCATTCCCGACGACACACGCGGTGGAGGCTATTATGGATGGCTTCCATATGCTTTTTTGGTCGAAAAGGGTATGAAATTGGTGAACATCGATACCAATGTGGAGTATACTATAGAAGAGGTCTTTGAGGAAACCATTCGGGATCATACCTATAAATGCTATGTTCGGCTTAGCGATGATGTTGCGGCGCCGAGCATTACAGACAGGTTGGAACTGGAGGACCACGACAGGGTTCAGTTTAGTCGGGCATCAGCACGCAGGGACCAGGGAACCGATTACGAGGCAGACGCGACTAGACAAGACACACAAGGATTATGGAACGCTTACATCGATTTTGCTGTGATTACGGAAGAGGATGCTCGATCGGAGCCAGGCTCACCGAGACCTACTGTGATCGGGCGCAAGAAGATGCTCCGGGAGATAATCAACAGTACGGAGCCGAATCTAGGGGCCAAAATCTACGGCAGGTTGATGGATGCAGTCGTCCAGTTCGATCTCTGGGGCTCGACAGCGGACGAGGCCGAACGTCTGGTCCAATGGTTTTACGATTACATAGACCTAAACCACTGGATCTTCATAGTAAATGGGATCGGCCATCTATATTTTCGGGCGAGGGGGATGGATCAACCGATAGGGAAGTGGCGGGGAAACCTGTTTCACAGGCCCTTGAGATACAACGTCAGGCTCGAGCGACTTTACACCGTGCACCACAGAAGGCTCGATCACATAACTGCTTATGTGAGAACGCAGCGGGACAGAATTCTGACAGACGCAGAGTCTCCCAGAACCGGTCGACCAACGTATAGCGGGAACGAGATTCCCGTTACGACGGAGCTGGAAGAACTCTAAGGAAGGAGCAACCTGAAGATGGGTGACCACTCGCATCTTGGAATCACTCGAGCTGAGGTCGTGGACGGTGGACTTCGGCTTGCTCGGCCGATGCTTGCCCCTACGGTTTTGCTGATTGGGTGCACAGACAACACGACTCCCAACCTGGAAGACCCATTCCGGATCGAACGCGGGTCCGAGATCGCGGATTTCGACCTAGCGGCCGGAACTCCTTCCGAGCTCACAAAAGCTATTCAGGAAGCCCAGGGGGCGGGAGCGGAGAACATTGAGGTCTTTGTCCTCTCCGATGGTTCAGGTACGAGGTGGAGCTCGCTCACAAACCTCAACAGGTACAACGCTCTGACCAGAGCATATGAGTTGTTGCTGAACCACGAGGTGGACTTTGTTGTTCCCGTAGGAGCTTGTGTGGACGCCAGCGGGCTGGCGGCCAACACCAGTTTCTCCTACCAGCTGGCTAACCACTGCCATCGTGGAACGAAGGAATTCACCGCACGCTTCGGTTTCTTGGGTGCTACCGCTCCGACCGCGGCCGTACAGACCACTGGAACCCCAAGTCTTAGCGACCTAAATACATGGGTCGAGGCCCTCAAAGCCTACGATACGTCCGCACTTCTTGGCGCCGCCTTCCCAGAGTACGACGGGACTACAGACGCCGGAGGCGACGGGGTACCGGACAACTATGCCCTATGGTCAACCTCGGACGAAACGCAGCCCATTGGGGTTCCTCCGGCCGACGACGCTCAGGTTGAGAAGGATAATAACCATAACCCGATCGATATGGGCGCCTACATGTGCGTCTATGCCGGATGGGAACGCTTCCGCCACAACTGTGCCCAGCAGTTGTATCCGACCAAGGGGTACTATCAAAACAATGGGGCTGCGGCCTTCGCCGGCCTCTGCGCTGCAACCCCGCCACATGAGGCTCCGCGGAACATACCGCTTCCTGGCGCGGAAGTCATCCGAAACCTGTCTTCAAGACAGGCTGATGACCTAGCTACCTGCAGGTTCATCGTATCCTGCCGAAAACTAGGGCAGTACATGGTTTACGATGCCATGACCTCTGCCTGGAATATCAGCCAATACTACAAGTCGGACTTCACGCGGATCACAACCGTACGGATTCTGCATGCAGCCATCGATCAAATGCGCGCTGCGGCCAATTCGTTCATCCGGTTGGAGAATGATACTACCAACCGTGAGGCATTGAAGACGGCGATCGACGCCGGCTTTGAAATGCTCAAAGGCAACGGGTTGAAAAAGTGGGACTTCGACCTTGTGTATACGCCAGCCATGCGCACTCTTGGTGAGCTGCTTGTCGATATCAAGCTCGAGATCACGGAGGAAATCCAAGCCATCACCGGGCGCTTTGGGTTGACGGTGTAAGCTGGGTAAGGAGGAGATAGCAAATGGCCGAACCTTTCATCTCTCGTTCGACGAGAACCTATAATTCGATCACCGGCGTCAACTGCGAGGTGACGATGGGCGGGCGCCAGATAGGCAACCTCCAGGGAATCAGCTCGACAGTCACCCGAGAAAAAGGCCCAAACTACGTGATGGGGAGCGCGAACCCGCGGTCCTTCTCCCGCGGAAAACGAGGGATTGCTGGATCGATGATCATGTTGGTCATGGACCGTTCCAATCTGCTCGAAAGCTTGGAAGAGCGGGCCAAGTTCTGGGCGAGCGCCCTGGACTACAGCCGGATGGCAGCCGCGAGGAGCGCCGACGCCCCGGACTCCTTCCGTAATAAGGCCCTCCTGGACTACGGAGGCGTTGTACCCTCCCGTGAGTTCCAGGGCCGGCTGACGCTGTCTTACGCGTGGTATCATGACCAGATCCCTCCGTTTGATGTGGTTCTAACCTGCCTGACGGAGACCGGTCTCGGGGCCAGGATGTCCATCCTCGGGGTAGATATCCTGAACTCCGGTACTGGCGTGAGTATCGACGACATCACAACCGACGAGAACTTCACATACGTAGCGACAGGAATTACGCCATGGCGTGCGCTGGAAGCGACTCCGCCAAGCTACGAAGGCCTGATCAAACCGATCAGCGAGATCGGTGCCGGAATGCAGCGGACATACTAGTCCGTGGGTAAGCGAAGAGCATGGATAGAGCGCGGGGCCACTAAACGTCCCGCGCTTTAGCCTAAGAGGACGAGCACATGTCGAAAAGCCGCCTACAGAGGAAGGTCCCCGACGGCGTTCACCCAGACGCATGGCGAGCTTTTCTACGACTTGGCAGCACCTACCAGGTCGGGAATGTCGTTCATAATACCTTCAGTGGATCCGACACACGCGTCCTCCTCTACATGCCCCCCAATCCGTGGGATGAGGATCATAAATATGGGTACACACAAGAACTAAAAAACCTGCAGACTATAACCTTGTCCTCCCACCGACCTCCGGGGGCCGTTCGGCTGCTTGGAAACGCCAGCGCCCAATGGGTGCGCGGGGCCCGCACCATTGCCGGGACAATGATCTTCAGCCGTCTAGATCGTGATCCTTTCCTCGAGCTCTATTCCAGATGTGAGCTAGAACGGGCCGACCTGTACCCCTTTTTCATCGACCAGCTTCCACCTTTCCATGTTATCCTTCATGCGCAGAATGAGATGGGACTCCAGGCCTCTGCGGCCGTCGTAAACGTTACCCTCACGGACTTTGGTGGTGCTCACAGTATCGAGGACTTAACCCCAGAAGACACGTATAGTTTCGTGGCTGATTGGATGCACCCCTTCCTGGACCGGGATCAGTGGATGCAAAACATCAGGGATGCGGTCAGTTGGCTACAGGAGCCGGGCGGACTGAAGGCAGGCGATTTGGCTCCGGATACCGTTGATGACGGCGTCTACGGAGATGGCGGCCGCCCACAAGCGTTCATTACGTAGGGGATTATGAACGGCGCAATATATCAGAGATCGAAGCGCACTTACTTCGCTCCAGCCCAGGTAACCGTCTATCTCAACAGCTATCTGGTAGAAGACGCTTGCCTCATAGAATACGATGTGAAAGATGCCTGGCATCCGCACTTCGGCCATAACGACAAATATTTCCGGGGCCTATCCGTTGGGCAGACAATAGTCGCCGGGAATCTTGGTATAGTTTATCGCTACGAGGGATACCTCAGGCGAGTCATCGCCAAAGCGCTTGAAAACGAAGGCAATCTCGCTCATAATATCGAGGAGGTCGCCGCAATGCGTAAAGGCACGGCCCAAAGCCTAGATGATTCTGTTCTGCAGCAAGACGCTGCGGCCGTTTTAAACCTACTTGATAGCGCCGCTGAAAACAGCGAAAAGTCCTACAGAGCTGCGTCAGACTTTCTGAAATGGCGCTTCTGGGAGGATGAGGGGACTGCCAACGGACGTTCCGTGACCCCACGTGAGGCTCTAGGCATCCGGGGTCCAGAGTCCGACGCTAACTACGCCGATAGAATGAAGTATCAAAACTACTTCCGGCCATCAAACTTAAAGACTCCGGCCGGCATCTCTCTGAAAATTGTCCATGGCCCGGAACACAACCTTCCAAACCCAGCCTTTACGCGTAAAATCCAAGATGTTCAGTTCACGGGCCAGAGCTACAGGGCCAACGCCCGTGTTCCGGATGGGAACGAAGCCGTTATGGAGATTTATCCCTTCCTCGCGAAGGACGTAATACCAATCAACCCGCATATGTAGGAGAGCACAATGGACACGCAAAATGCACCACAACCTGCTGAAGGACCTATCGAGGATCCCCGCAAGAAAAAGCTCGAAGCCCGTTACCAAGAAGAGTTGGAACAGCGGGAAGCCTTGGAAGAGGCGAGAGAGTACGCCCTATTCAAGCTGGAAAAAGAGTTCGGCATCGGGAGTGATACGATCGAGCTGTGGAAAAAGAACAGCCCACTCGGGGTTGACCTTACCTGGGTCAACGCCAAACCTTACATCTATCAGGTCGTCCAACTAAGTGAGTTCATGGCTGCCGGAGAAAACGCCCTGGATTTCAACGAAATCCGAAAACGGGTCGTTTTCAAAGCGCTTTTGGCTCCCAAGTTCAAGAAAGAGTCTGATCTTCTTCTGGCCCCGGCCGGATTGATCCAGACGCTATCGGACGCCATCTTCCGGTCCAGCGGATTTATTGACAACGCCGTGTCGATCTCGCTCTAGGAAGAGAGGTGGATGTGTCGGCCAAGCAAACCGGGCCCGGCCTTCCACTAGCTGTCCTCAAAAATCTAGGCCGCTGGCGGAAGCAGTACGGCTCCATATTCTACCTCCCTGACCACCAAGTGGTCTTCCGTGCCCTGAAGCGCGGCGAGGTCGTACGTTATCATCAAAACGCCGTCCACGATCCGCTATGGGCCCAAATCCATGCCTTCAAGGCCTGCGTTGTCTACCCAGAAGACTGGGACGGTTTCGCACAGAAGATATCCGTCCGTCAATTGGGTACAATGTTCAAGGTGTTGTGGGAATCCTCTGGGTTTGGGGATAACCGGTCTTTCGCCGATGACCTAAACCAGATGCGGGTTACCGTCCAACAACGGGATCACGGTGTAACCCGCATGATCTGTACAGCGTTCCCGAGTTATACGCCCGACGACGTAGACGAAATGGCACGGGATCGTATACTCTACTTGCTGGCGCAGGCGGAGTTCATGCTCGGGCGCACACTCGATGGCCAGCCATTTGAAGAGATGCTGCAAGCCCTTGAGGCCCATGTGCTGAAGGAGTCTATGAAGAACCAGAAACGATCTCGCTTCTTCGACTGGGAACATGACCTACGGGAGCTTCGGGAGGCTGACTAGTGGCTGAGGAACGCGAGCGTAGTGTCGACTCTGCCATTGATATACTGGCATACGCGGCGCTCGTAGGCGCCGGCGGCTATGCTGGGCTTAAATACTTCCCTAGTATAAGCCTAAAGCGCGCCGCGGCTCGACTCGCTCCCCACATCGAACAGCACGGCGGCCAATTACGCGGGCTCCTGGGGAACATCAACAAGGTATTTGGCCGCAGTACGGTCCAACCACCGGGCTGGAAACACGGCCGAGCAGGCGATCTTACTCTTCTCCATGAGCTTGAGACGGCGATGTCCGTCCTCCGCTCCGACTCCAGGATCTCTGGAGCGTCTGTAGATGACGTTACCCGCTCCTTGATAAGCAGGTACTCCTCGGATGTACCCCAGGCCTTCGGCTCTATGACCCCCCTGACGGTCAGAGATTTCCTGGCCGAGGGGGCAGGCTTCAGTCGGCTGAGTGCTGCTGTAGGGGCTGAAAGCGCTAGAAAACTTCGAGACAGCTTACGGGAGCTGGGACGCATTCCGGGGTTTCGTCAGTCCTTGTCCCGCTTGGGCTTAACACCAACCCAATTCTTCGGCCGAGTGCCTGTCGGCGCCTTTATGATGAAGGGCCCGGAAGGGGTGCTCAACATCCGGAGTGGGGCCAGAGCCCTGTTCGAGGATATAGCCTCCGTCAAAATTCCGTTCACGGAGTTCAAACCCTTCTCCCTCTTAATACCTGATCTATCCCCGAAACCGGGGATGACCTTCCTAGGCCCAACAGCGTCAAAAGGGATGTTTGGCGCCGAGGATGCATTATTCATCAAAGGGTCCGTCTATCCATTAAGGAGGCAACAGGGCCAACTCTTGATGGACAGGCCCGAAGTTGGCTATCGTCTAGCGTCAGCCCGGCAGGAGGGTGTGGCCCGGGCGGTGGCCGCGCGTATGGGCGTCCTCAAGCCAGTAACATACAGTGAAGAGTCTCTTGGCGAACGGGTAGCGCGCGCCCGTAGACTTCCAGAATGGCGTCGAAAAGCCCTGAGGCTCCAACGCCGGTTCGGGTTGGGACCTGAGTGGGCGGGTCGTCGGTCGATAGCGGAAGTGCTTTACAGTAGATTTCGCGCTCTTGCCACCGGGGCGAGGGCCGAATTTCCGTTGTCGGCCGGGACCCCGGCCGGTATAGGCCCTCAGGATGCGCTCCTTGGCTCAGGAAGGCCTGTTCGGTCAATTCAGGACTTAGGTTATGGGGAACGACTCAGACTGGCGTTAGGCGGCAACGTCGAGCGTTCCTTCACGGAAGAGGGTAAGACCATTCGTCGGACTGTTGCCAGGCTCCAGGGGGTTAAGCCATGGAGGAAGCCCCTTCCTCTAGCCCTGGGCCGTGCTAGAATGGGTCCGGGGGCCGGGGAGCCGACCCAGTTCTATGCCTACAAGGGCCGGACGGCGATGAAGGACTGGTTGAACTACCAGGTGAATCGCCCACTGTGGCTGCTGACCGAAATGACCGGATTGGGGATGAAGCCCGGTCGAGGCCCTATCGAGTCACTCGGACAAATCGGACTTAAACTCGCCCTCCCAACCTACCTCGGGTTCGAGGCCTTAAAATACGCAGAGTACAAGTCCTCCAGATGGCTTGGATACGGGCCCCTCACCGGCCCAGCCTATCTCTACACTCAGGCCAGGATCGGCACCCAGAGCGTCCTCGACGCTGCTGGTGTGTCCGATATGGCACGCGAGGCGGAGGAAAGGTATCCTGGTTCCGTCGACAGTCCTGCATCAAAGGGCATGCGGGCCGCGGCCTCGGTCCTGGCCGGAACACTGGCAGCGCGACGACTTAGCCATCCATATGCTAAACAAGCTGCCATGGCCGGCGGCATGATCCTCGGTGCGTTGCAAGTTGCTGGTATCAGCCAACCTGCGGATGAGCTTACTCGGGTGTACTCCGGAGAACAGGACGTGCCTGTTCGATCCGGAAGGTGGTGGTTCCTCGGTCGTACCCCATTTGGCGGGGGTAAGATCAAATACTGGCAACCACACTGGTATCAACGGCTTAAATCCGGATACCAGGATGTCGGCCTTTACGGCAGCGAACAGGAAGCGTGGCGAAAGTCCTGGCTACCAACGCCAGAAAACTGGTTCTTACTCAAGAACGTCTACGATCCATATTACTTGGAGCGCGCTCACTGGTACGATAGGCCCTATCCAGAGTCAGGTGGTATGTTCGGGAACGTTCCTTTCGTGGGTCCGATCGCCGAACGCACTGTGGGTAGGGCATTTAAACCCGTACAGCGTAGGGAAATACCAGTTTCCGCCAGCGGTCGCGGGATTCCTGGCCCAGAGCAGGCCCTAGGCCTCGCCTATGGGCCTAGTCAGAACATGGAGACCTCCCAAACGGCGCGACTGGATATAATGACCGGCGAAACGATTTACAGGTTGTTCGATTGGACCGGTCTTCCAGGCTTTATGGTAGGGGCCCTGCGCGAGCAGCTGACCGGTACCACTGGTTGGTACTTGGATCAGAAGGCCATCGCCACCTCGAGCGCGATGACCTCAGCACAAAGAGACTACTATGATCGTAACCTCGGCGGTCTCTTTGGCTTAACTGAGTTCGTACGTAGATTCGTTCCAAGTGAGCAGAATTACTACAAAGTCAACCCGCTGCAGAACCGGATGCCGAACTGGCTTCCCGGCAGAAGGAGTGTCTTCTCCGCGGACCGGGAGAACTACATTGATTTCCATAGCGGCGACGCCTTTACCAAACTTGAAAAAGGTGAAATGCGTCTTCCTGGGCCCGGGTGGCAAGCAGCCCATGGCGTAAACTCCATAACCCCGGGTATGTATTCAGCGCTCGATCGGTTCCAAATCCTTGCCGACGTCGCTCCCAACTCCCAGGCGTTCAAGCATTACCGCCGTATGGTTGAGGGGCAGGTTCATGCTGGCCTCCTCGCCAGACAGGATGTCGATCGATTTACCCGGATACAGGATCAGGTCGCGGAACAACAACGCAGCCGGGTCGGTGCCGGAGGTTACCGCTACGGGTCTGACGCTTTCCGCGAGCAGGAGGTAACAATTGCCAGCACTGGGCTGACTTCCTTCACCACTGAAGAGCACCCGGGTATGCGCTTCCACCTGGCTGGGGTGGAGACAAGACCCTATGCCCTGGAGGGGGCCGCCGACACTTATGGAAAACTCAAGCGCCGTCTGGCCGAGTACCGGGGGAAGACCGTATCAGTCACCTATGGTGGATTCGGGGTCACGACACCCGCCATTCTCGGTGATGCCAACCGCTGGGCTATCGAAGCCGGGCTTGGTAAAGCTAGACCGGTCGACGATCTGGATTACAGGGCAAAGCACGGAACCAGTTTTCTACAAAGGAATTACGAGTGGCTGACCCACACGACACTTCCCGGTCCCCTCGGATATCCACGTACTAAGTGGTTTGGGAACCTATCCCCGATCGAGGAATACGAGAGCTTTGTCCGCTCTGGAACCTGGGACACTGGATGGGAACAACCGGTTCAAAACTACATCAAGCCGTGGTTTAACCAAATCCTCGGCTCTGTTTCCGGAGAACAGCTGAGGGCGCGACACATCAATGAATATGTTGACAACCTTAAGTTTGTGAAATACCGGAGGCTAGAAGACCAGGCCGCTGCCATGGGTGATGCCCAAGCGATGAACCTCTTCCATAAGCGAGCTTCGCAAACGCTAACCGGAATTGATCCCAGATCCCCGGATTTCTACTCCAACATTTTCAAGGCTTTACCCCCCACCGAAAGGCCGTATTTTGCTGCTTTCGCAGGGGTTACGAGCGAGGCGAGACAAGAACGTATCTTGGGTGCGGTGCCAGAGAACATGGCTCCCATCTACATGGGCGTATGGCAACGCCAAGCCGGTACCGACGGCTTTAAGAGCCCAGTTCTACGGCGTTATGCCGAAGATCTGCAGAATCGGTTTGAGGAGCGTCCCGAGGACCGGGTCGCTGAATGGGCTGCTCATCATCCGCTTCCATCCATGGACTACGCGGGTTGGCACCCGGCCGTTGACGAAGATGACATAAGGATCAAGATAGCGAACCAGGAGGCTCTTGATGTACATGCTCTTGGGATGTGGGAATCCCAACAGATAGAGGCCGCAGAGGTTCCGGTCGAGGCCCCGACCGCTGTAGAGCCAATGAGTATACAACAATTACAGGAGATCCTTAGGCGCCATGGCTATGAAAATGTTATGGTAATGCATGGATTTCAAGGCGACAGAGACCAGTTCAACTTCCAGGTTCCACGCAGCAGGCGTTGGAACAATGTGAACCGTCAATATAGAGAGCAGAGTGTTGTGTAATGGCTAGCCCTCTCCGAGATTTTACCCTTGAAGCTTCGGGAAACCTGAACGCCAAAAGCGTCCAGGGCCTAATCGCCCGCGTGAGCAAGCTCGAGGATCAGGAGATGGCCCGCATGGCCATGGGTGGCGGGCGGCTTAAAAGCCTTATCCCTGGGGTCAAGCCCAACTCCGCAACCAACATGGTTCGCAAACTCATTGTCGAATCCAGGCGTGCTGCGCGCGGACTGAAATTAAACGTCAACTACGAGCTTATCGACAATGCTGTTCTTGCACTACACTTCAAAAGCCTACAGGGTAAGGCGCTTCAATCGCTCCAAGTCCCTATCCCACTTGGCTTTTCAATGCGGATGGCCGGGAAAGAGGTGGAAGTTCCTACCTTTCCCGAGGCTTTACGGGGATTCTTTAAAGCCAACGTCCCCAAAGCCGGCATGTCATTCAAACAGCCTGGGTTCGTAACCCGCGGTTTCTTACAGCGGACCGCCGCCGGTCGATACCGGCAGTGGTCTTTGAGCGAGATGCTCACCGAGCGGATTACCGAGGGTCTACGGAAGGTCGGATATCCAAGCGTTTCCCAGGATCTACGCAGACTTCAGGACACCGTCAGGCAAACCTACCAGCTCTCCATCTGGGGCGGATCGGCCGAGATGCTTACCAAGCGGGAGATGCTGGCTCAATTTGTGCCCTTCGACTCTCCTGCCTCTATCCTGCAAGCATCACAAATGCAGGTCCTCACCGAACAGGGCGTGCCCTGGCCAGAGGCCCAGGGCCAAGCCTATCCGTTTAGGGCCAAAGGATTTGAGCCCGAGCGCTCCATTGAGCACATGCTCGCCTTCAGACGTGAACTCCAGACCTCCGGGTTGGTTGGACAGGGGTTCACCGAACTCGGGATCAAGCCCGAGGCGGGGCTAAGGGGGTTCGTCACCAAGATTACTGCCCCACACATCGTTCCCTTTGGTAAATATGCGGATCCGACGCGGCAAACATGGCAGCAGTGGGCTTTAGCGCCACTGCGACGCGCCGGGTATCCAGCACACGTAAGACCTGTCACAACCCCAGCTTTCGAAGCCGCTAGGGCCGCGGTCGGCGGTAAACCTTTCTGGCGACCGACGCGGATTCTATACACTGGCGACCCTCGCATCGAGGCGGCTGTCGGCCTCGAGGCCGGTGGACTCATCGCGTCCCCGCGTTTGCTACGTGATCTGGAGTACACCGTCCAGGGTGCGCGAAAGACCCCGGGAGTGGGTTCGGCACTACTAGCCGAACGTTTCAAAGGGACTGTGTCCGCCGTAGCAGAGATGGGGCCTGAAGCGGATCTTATCGCTTCTGCAAGGCTGCTGAAGAAACATCCCGACCTTCTTCGCCGGCATGTTCTCACAGGTATAATGCACCAACTGGGTAACAGCTGGAGGCTTGGCAGCGGACAAGAACGTTCGGCGTCCATGCAAAAGGCACGTTTTCTGACTGAGATTGCGGAGGCCGTTGGCGGTAGGCTACGCCTACACCCAAGAATGCGTGGGGCTCAGGCCACCGCCTACACACCCCAGTTCGTGCTAGGCCCAGAAGCTACACTGGGGCCAGCCGAAGCTGAACGCATTTCCAGTCTTGTACAGCAATACAATAAATCCTTACCCGTTGGCGCCCCGGCGGTAAAGGACGTCATTGAGCCTGTTACAGTAAATCTTCGCGGACGCTTTGGGCAGATCCAAGGCGGTGTAGCTGGGATCCGCGTCCTGGGTGAAGCCGCTGTGCGTGCTTCCCAGGAACTCGCTGGTGAACAGGCTGTGAACTGGGTTCAGGGCCGACGTGCCGGTCAAGCCGTCCCCGGGCTCCCAAAAGGCATTGATCTAGAGTATACTTCCGCCTACGGACGGGGAATGAAAGTCAGGCTCAAGGACGTGATTAACGTTGCTCTCCACGGAAGCACCGCCTCCGCGGAGATGGCTGATGTTATGACCAGAGTCATCCAAGGGCATGCCGTAGAACACAAGAAGGAGATTCTGAAGGCGTTTGTCCCGCTCCTCGGTACCCACAGCGTGCCTGACGGGATGAACCTTGAGTCCGTACGCAACACTCCCTTCGCCTACCTAGAGCGCGGAGTAAAGGAATTTCACGCCGAGCAGCTTGCGGAGACAATGTTTGATCCAAGAAGCCCATTCTACAAGGGCTTCGCCGTTAACCTACCTGGACCCGTTCGCGTTCCTGGGCTCCATGGTAAAGATGTCGGTATACGACAACTATATATGCCTGGGGTGGAGGCCCTTGGCTTTATGCCAGAACACCGCATTGTCGGCGGTGCCGAGACCGAAATCTTCCACCTATCTCCAGTCCTACGCGCAAGGTACAACGCTCTTCGAGCTCTTTACGAGGGTAAGTCCACGGACGAGATCGTGCGCTGGTACCAACAGCTGTCCGAGTCTGTCACGGGTAAAGGTGGCCTGTTCAGGAAGCTTATCGAACCCCGAATCAATCGTTCTGGGTACATGCGCCTCGTCGCCTTAGGCAAAGGAGAAGCTGCCCAAGCGCTTGGATCAGACCTCCGTCCGGTGAAGCTGGCCACGGGAGAGATAATCCCCGCGGAGGCTACAGCGGTTATAAGCCGTCGGGATGCAGCTGCCATGGGAGCGTTGGAAGAATTCCAAACGGCCCGAGAGTTCGCCCCCAAAGGCTCAGCCTGGCTCCGGGTTGTACGCTATCCAGCCCAGGGACCCGCGCATGAACAGATGCTTCTAGCCAAGCTGGAGGAACGCGCCGGTAAAGAAACTATTGGTCCCGGTATGATAGGCCTGCACCAACGCCTCGCGCTTTTACTGCGTGGTGATGTTGATGCTGATAACCTAGCGGCTATGATCGTTAGCGGTAAACGCGGTCAGGAGCTATCTTACAGATACGCTGTTGCGCATACCACTACCGATCTTGCGGCTCAAGCGGCCAATATGTACGAACAGATGACGCCGCAAGAACGCCTGCTGGCGGACCTGAGTATCACTCCTGGCGTCGCCGATCCGGGGACCATGAACTTCCGGCAGTACATCGATATGGCCGACGAGAAGCTGGCATTCTCCAAACACCAGCAAGAGGCTTTACTCGGGGAGCGTGTGGCCCAACAGTACCTTACTAAGGCCGGCACCGGCCCACT
>Ga0180438_10007634_pt1 | contig 14022 bp, 9 predicted proteins | sample SS_ome_12_FD_132455 | JGI IMG/M metagenome (GOLD analysis project Ga0180438, IMG submission 132455) | Hypersaline lake sediment archaeal communities from the Salton Sea, California, USA - SS_3_D_2 metaG | ecosystem: Environmental > Aquatic > Non-marine Saline and Alkaline > Hypersaline >... | reverse complement strand
CACCAGTCAGTGACTACATCGGCCGCACCGTCGACCACATAATGCTCGACGACATGCAGCCGAGCGGCGACGTCGAGCTTACACAGGCGCTTGTCAAGCCTGGCGAGAGCGGTGCGCTGGTTACAGGGATTCAGAAGCTGGTGCAGAGGTTCTTTCTCGAACTGATGACTGAGCGGGCTTCGTTCCGTTACTTACCTGAGCGTGGATGCACGTTTCTGATGGAGGGCCGGGCCGGGGCCTGGAGAACGCCGGTAGATGTTGAGCAGTCGTTCTACGGGTCGATGATCGCGATCGAGCAGAACTTGATCACTGAAGAAGACACGAACGATCCTTTGGACGAGAAGTTTGGCGGTGCTGAGTTGATCTCCGTATCCGTCAACGTCGATCGAGTGACTATGCGAGTAAGAGTAAGGAGTCTCGCAGGAGACTCCCGTGAAGTTATTTACCCGCTCCGCGTCAATAGCGTTGGAGTATAGGGCAGGAAGCCATGGCATTTGAAATCACAAGTTTGCAGGCTTTGGACCCGACGCTGGTTCAGCAGATGCTGGCCTCGACCAGGACTAGGCTCCTGGAAGAACATCCCAGTCTGGATCTGAAGCGCGGCGTGTTCCATGACACCGTTGTCTACTACCACGCTGTCATGGAATCAATGATACGTACCAACCTGGAACGGTACTTGTCAGCCAGGTCTCTCATGGAGATCGAGGCAGACCCGACGCTTGCCGATGGCGACGTAGTCGACAGCGTGATGTCGTTGTATCGAGTGGCCAGGCGGGAAGGTTCATCGGCATACGGCCAAGTCACCGTTGTCATTTCGGACAGCACCACGGTCACGATCCAGTCCGGCTCGGTGTGGGTAGCGAACGGGATGGAGTTCACGGCAACGCAGGCTTTCACGGCCAAGGTCGAGGAAGAGCTTATCGCTAACGACAGCGATAGATTGATGACACTGCTGTCTGACGGCAACTATGCCTTCCAGATCGACGTGGTTGCTACCGAGGAAGGTGAGGAGTCAAGACTGGCGAAGGACACGCAGATCATTCCGAACGCTCCACCGACGAACTTCTTGACGTCGTACGTCACGGAGGACTTCCAGGGAGGCACGAGCGAAGAGACAAACACTGAGCTAATACAGAGACTACAAGCCGGGCTCGCTGCCAAGACGATCAGTAACCGCGTGAACATGGAAGCGATGCTTCAGGAGTTCGATCAGTTCGCCGGGATCTCTGGTATGTCGATCGTTGGCTACGGGGATGCCGAAATGCTTCGTGATAAGCACTCAGTGTTCCCTGTTAGCTACGGAGGCAGGGTCGACTGGTACATTCGAGGTCAAGTCAGTCTTCATCACGTATCGCTACAGAAGGAAGCGGTCCTGATCGAGAAACCTTCTGAGAGCACCACCGGCATTTGGCAGATTTCCATACTCCGCGATGACGCGCCGGGGTTCTACGAGATCCGGAACATTCGACTCACTGGTGTCGACGCATCAAATGTGTCTGGTGGTTTCGGCATCATTAACGAGCAGCGGGGCCTGGATCTTTCTGGAAGTGGGTTCATTCCTGACATCCAGACACAAGAAGAAGGGGAGTACAGCCGATTCCAGACCTCGATCGTCCAGTTCTCCGACACGGAGACGGACGTTTCTGAGATGTCCTTGGGAGACAAACAACTGTATGATGTCGAGGCCGTTGGCACCTCGTTGATTGGTGACATTCAGGATCTGGTGTCGGGGCGTGACATACGTAGTCACGGTGCTGATGCTCTGATCAAGGCTCCGATACCTTGCTTCGTACAGATAAACTTCACCATCAACAAACGTACTGGTGATCCAGATCCGGACCTGGACGCCGTAAGGCAGTCTATCATGTCGGTAGTCAACCGTGTTGGCTTCATCGGCCGGCTGGACGCATCACGCATCCACGACGCAGTGCATGGCTACTTGACTGGTGCGATGTCGGTCACCGACATGGACTTATTCGGAAGGATTAGAAGACCAGACGGCTCTATGCTTTACTTGAGGGACTCGGAATCCCTGGTCCTGACAGGCGAGCCAGAGAACATGGTCACGACCAACACGGTCCAGTTCTTCGTCGAGGAAGGAAGCATTGGAATCACGGTTGAGAGTACAGTTCCAGTGCCCGTGTAGTCCCTGATCCAAAAAGTGGATTTTGAAATGGAATATAGATACCCCGGTAGCGACCTGGACCGGGTCGACATCCTGCTGGCTACGATCGGTAGCTTCTGGCACACAACGTACCAGGGCAGCGATCTAGTGGGGTCGACCCTGTATGCTGCTGGACAACTTGCAGCCCAGGCCCATCTGGATTTCCTGGAACTGATTGCTTCAGTCTCCAGGTTCGATGTGCCGGTATTCCACCGCGAGAACTGGCACTTGCTGACGGTGCGTGAGTCGCAGGTCAACAACTTCGAGGCCCTGATACCGGAGTACGACAGCGGCGATCCTCCAGGCACCTACAGCGGCTCAACCGACTTGAAGTACGGCGTACCTGTCAGTAGAGATTTCTCGGTGCCGGCTCCTGCTGATCTGGTGGACTTCAAGGTCGTCATGAACCGTATCATGTCGCCCTCCCTGACGCTGATTCGCGACGTCGACTTCTACGTTCCCGCGCCTGGGATCATATCCTTCCGCAGTAACCCGTTCAACAATCCATTGGTGCCTACCAGGGAGGTCTGGGAGGGAGAACAAGTCGTCGACAGAGAAGCCTCGCTATGGGTTTTCAAGGGCGACTGGGATTGGGACAGCGTCTACGAGCAGTTCGGGTACGTGCTTGGACTCAGACTCAAGAGCAGCCAAGGCTACAAGGAACTGATCAACGCCATCATGGACGCTTTGGTCGAGGGGACCAAGGTACGTGACCTTCACCTGGCCTGGTCAGCTATCACTGGCGTACCGCTGATTGCGGAGCCCACTGAGACCGTGGAGAACGTACTGCAAGACGCGCGTTCAGAGGTGGTCATCACAGACCAGCATGCCTACAAGTTCCCGCTGGGCTCCAACGTGATCGTGTCCGAGGGGGATGTCCTGCACGCTGGAGATCCTGTCGTCGACACCCTCCAGTTCTTTGAGTTCAACCGCGGCGAAGTGTCCGAAGATATTCAGATGCTCGCCATCGGTCCCGGTATCCTGGCTACCGGCTACTGGGGCGATCTGGTCTGGGAGGACAAGGATGTTGACCTGGTCGTTGAGGAAGACGTCGACGGCTACACCAACGTAAGTTGGGAGCTTGGAGGCTTCCCGCCCGACGTGGCCAAGTTCTGGGATGACGTGCATGCCGCTGGCGTTGCGAAGGGCGAAACGATAGCAAACTTGTTGGACGTGAGAAGTAATCCTCCGGAGGAGCCTGGTCCAGCTTCACTGCCGGCGACGATCAATCCGTTGCGATTTCTTTGTCAAAACCTGTTTAGATACCACGCCTTCGTCGTAAAAGTGCGAGTTGGTTGCACGTCACGAGAGGCGTTGAAGTTAAGCGCTGCGGCTAGTCTTTACCGAATCGTGCCTCCTCACACGTTGATGATCGTATTAGTCGAGTTGGATCACAGCGACGAACCGATTATCATGGATGGACCGGGAACTGCGTCGGCACCCGGCTACGAAGAACAAGTGACGGGGTTCCCGGCGATGGTTGTGGGAGAAACTATAGACGGACCTACCATGATCCAGGAACGGGTAAGGGCCTACCAAATCGCAGGGAGGTGTCAATGAGAGACATAATCAGCCACAACAGCATACGGGGACGGGTACGTCCTCATGTCGTCTTCGCCCATCCATTGCTCACGTCGGCGAGCGCCAAGACTGTGTTCGGTACTGAATCGCCATGGTATGGGTCGCCAATCTCGGATTGGAAGAGCAACTTGGTGACGTACGAGTGGGCAGCTATCGTCACCAAGCTACTCGGTCTAGGTGACGTAAGGTATCGCATTGGCGGTATGTACCTGGAGTTCGAGAATGTCGCTGCGCCGGGTGACCCAGTGTCAGTCCCGTCTTTGGACCGGACGCGGGATGTCGACTACTACGACAGCCTGGTCGACAGCGGCGTGAGGGACTACATACGTGTCCCGATGACCGCGCACACGATCGCAACGGTCGGGGACGACTATCACGACAACGTGATCACGTTCTTCGCCAGGTCCCAAGGTTTGCAGGGTGTACACGGGAAGGCATTTGACGCGGGCTCCAACAGCGTGATCTTCGGCGGATCGCTTGTAGCTTTCGTGGACGATACCGACGCGACCCAAGACTTGATCCTGAGTTCGTTCTACTTCGAGGTCGAAGACCAACAACCCAAACTGTCGACGTCACAGGTCGGGTTGGAGTGGGAGCTAACACTACAATAGGCCAGGAGGGCTCTCAAGGATGAGCTTTCAGAGACTTATCGAGTTCGTGCGAGAGGGTGAGCGGGTTAGTCCTGGCACTCCCAACCGCCCGATGCGTCAGATCGACCAGAACGTCAAGTACCTTTGGGACTTGATTCAGGCCGCGGGCTTGGGGTCTACAGTCTACGCTCGGGAACAGACCATCGACCCGAGCCTCAAGGTCGGGATGCCGGTCTACTTCAACACTGCGAACCAGCGGTTCGAGGGCGGTCTGGCCACTACCGAGATGGAAAGTGGCACTGGCTATCTCATGACCGCAGCTTCGTCCCAGGTGTGGGGCATCATCGCTACTAAACATCACGATGACCTAGTCGATATCCTGCTGTACGGTTATGAGGAGATCGACATCAGTGAGGCGATCGAAGGTGGAGCCACTACGGTTGAGGCCGGGCTCTACTATCTGTCCGGCCAAGGCGTAGGCAAGTTGACTCAGCAGCGTCCACCGGTTTCGGTTCCTGTGCTGCGCGCTGACGGTAACGGTCATGTGTTTGTCAACCCTTCGTTCGTTGACTTCCTCGATTCTCACCGGCACTACAAGTTCGAGATGACCACGACGCCGGCAGGGAGCCATACGCAACCGTCAGAGGGTGAGCCTCACGTCATTACCGACGCGAACGAGGCGTTGCCAGGTTGGTTGCCGGCCGACCACGAGAGCTTCGACGGGAACGCGCCGGACGGGGCTGCGTTCGGTTACAACCTGGAGGCCGAACCGTACTTGAAGGACATGTGGCCGCCGCTGCCGATCCAGTCCTATTCGGTAGACCTGCTTCGTTCTTCGATCTACGAGCCGGACCCTCGCGAGGTTGCGCCACTGGCTGGATCTGTCCTTGATGATCTGCTGGTGGTTGATCGCAACGGCATCTGGTGGATGAGCGACTGTTACGACGAGGTTCCTTGGCCGACTAACCTTGAGACTGACGCCTCGGAGTCCGAGTCAGCCGAAGAATGTCCTCGGACGATCGAGCATCAGATGATCTTGTGGTTCACCAGGGTCACGTTCGCGACCGAAGCTACCGTCGTCACCAGTCTTCGTGCTGTCGACGGTCGCATCAAGATTTACTGTCGAGGTAGTGAAACTGAAGCCTCCAGTGGTGATCTCGACATCGACCTGGACTTCGAGTGGACGGTCGGTGATAGCGACAGGCGTGGCTACCTGGTCTTTAAGGAACTCGACGGTGAGAAGCTACATCGAGGTCCAGTAGCGGAAGGGTTCTACGCTGCCTCTTCCAATGTGTTGCTTAACAGTCAGTTTCAGACCTATCTCATTCCTGACGACGACACCAGCGCCGTAGTCCATCACGGATTGATTGGTATAGGTATTCTCACTGAGCCAACAAGAGAGCTTGCCAGTCAGCTCGTAAGGTTGGACGGAGTCACAGAAGAGTTTCACCCGGTACTGTACCTGGGTATGCCAGACGACATGCAGACCAGCATGGTTGCCAGGTTCGATGTACCGGCAGATGCCCCGGAGAACAGCAAGTTTGCGTATCGCTCACGTATTCTAGGCCGCGCGGCCGGCACACTTCCATTACTCACCGTTGAGTACAACATCGCAAGTAGGCCACCGGACGGGCTTAACACACCACAGGCCGTCGCTTCGTCTTGGTCGTCTGTAACGATCGACACGGTGGCAACGGTCGATAGTGATGAGTCGGTCGAGGCCACTTCTAACACGTTAGACGTGTCTCCGGGCGACATCGTGTACATCCGAGTTACGCGAGATCCCGAAGATGCTGCCGACGAGTACTCAGGTGAACTGGGCATCATGCAGCAGCTCGGGGTCTTGACCAGCGGGAGCTAGTCAATGCCCCTTACACAATGGAATGTTGAATGGCTGAACCACAACTCCCAGCGGAGCTATCCGTTGGCGGACGAGGCTTCTGCGCAGGATACGACAGACAGCTTCAAGATCCCTGACGACTTCATTGTCGGCCTCGACCTGCCAGTGCACGCCGCTATGGACGTGGAGCCTGGCAACTTCTTCGTTCGTACCCTGGGTGTCTTTCCCACTGGCTTCTCAATCACGATAGCGCACCGCAGTGGAACCAACATTGTGAACGTGGCTACGGCGCTGATCCCCAGGGAAGGACACAACAAGAACACGACGTACGTGTTGGGTGGTGTGGAGCCGTTCGACGACACGGTCGGCAAGATCGTGATCGGACGTCTCGACACGATCGACGACCAGCCGGCCGGTGTGTGGGAGTTCGACCTAGACTCGGGACGACTGGAAACAGATGCCATCCGGCCGATCATCCGCGGAGTGCAGGCCATCACGGTGCGAGACGGCTCCGAGCAGTCGGAGAGGTTGACCGGTGATATCGAGCTTGTGCCTGGCGAGAACATGCAGATCACGCCCGTGGTGGTTGAAGGCCAGGATTCGCAAATCATATTCAGCGCCATCCAAGGTGAAGGAACTATTGAGGAGTGCGTGTGCGAAGGCGAAGAAGCCGAGATCCCTTGCATCAAAAGGATCAACGGTATCGTACCGACACCTGATGGTTCCTTCGGCGTCGTAGGTGACGACTGCATCCAGGTGTTGCAGACTGAGAATGGTATCAAGATCGTCGACAACTGTGCAGCACCATGTTGCGGCTGCGAAGAGTTGGAAGCGATCACTAAGGACATGGAGCGCTCTGACCAGCAAAGGGAAACGTACTCAAGGTTCATGGATCTGCTTCAAGCCTCGGTCACCGAGTTCTCCATGACTGTGCTAGGTGCACGGCTGGGCGATCGAGGGTGCATTACATGTGAATAGGAGACAACATGGCGCACCCCCGTGGCCGGCAGCCGATAGCCGTTAATCAACCGCCGAGTGGAGGAACGAACTACCCGTTCGTCTTCCCTTCTGATGACATCAAGAATCTCCTTGGTGACTTCTACCTGTCCTACTGGGACCGGCTGTGCGAGTTGGTGTTCCCGTTTCACATCGTGTGGATGTACGGGTTCGGTAGCAACGTAGTGGCTGCACCTGGCGGCTGGCCAACACCAACGCACGACTACGACATCATCATCCATGACGACAACGGTACGGTGGTGTTTGACTCTACGGCCATGGAGGACTTCAAGGAGACAGACTGGCCGTCGACCAACCCTCGCCTGAAGATCCTGGAGTGGAGCGACGAAGGCGCTATTGAGGTGTGCCGGCTGACCTTCCACACCGAATGGGCTCAAGAGGACATAGACGGAGGTCTGAGTCGGGATTACGACTTGTACATCGAGCCAGAGAACGGTGAGCTGGACGCCAGGACCTTACACAGAGTACCTGACCGTGTGAACGCATTGAAAGTTGGTCTTGTCCGTTTAACTGGGAGAATCATATTTGACTCCGGTTACAACGTCGCGTGGACGACTGGAGCCGACAGCGAATACGGCGACTTCGACATCGACATAGACGACCTGGGCGTAGTAGATGTTTCCAACGTCGTAACCGAAGTCACTGGCGAGCGACGGTCTACCAAGATCACCATTGATGCTATTCCAGGTAGTGGCTTAGGTGTAGTGCCTGGTTGCGAAGAAACAGAACCAGTAGTCAGGAAGATTGCAGGAGCTGTTGCAGACGAGGGCGGCAACATCATCTTCGATACAGGGCAGGACAAGAACAAGTGCATCCAGCAGCAGCGCCCGGTAGGACTTGTCGAAAGCTCGCCGAGGGAGTTCAAGTATCTGTCGGATACTCTGACGCCTGAAGAGTCCAGGTCGGCGATCGAGTTGAACAGTAACTGTGGGCCGTGCTGCGAGTGTGATTACTTCGTCAGGACGTACAAGGGTCTGAAGAGACAGTGGAACCTGTGGCAGAGTCTGACTGAAAGGACTGAGCTGGTCCGGGATCTCCACTCCAACAACATCGACAGGTGGAACAGGGAGAAGGACTGTCGAGAGAAGAACCCGCTGCGTATCATTATCGTTCCGCAGTACGAATGTAAAGTGGCTGTCGGCGCGTTGCACTGCAACACGAGTCCGGACTGCATCGTTCCGATGCACATCCGTTTTACGTTTTCTGCGTACGGTGAGATAGCAGAGTCGGTACTGCAAGACGGCTTCACGTGTCACAGCGCCGAGGTAGACGGTTCGGAGCAGAAGCACAAAGACATGCCGATGGGGCACGGTGAGCCGTACGCCTTGGCTGGGTCCTATCCTGTCTACGAGGCGCAAGTCGATTACGCCGATCCGCAGGACTCGACCAGGGTGTCGTTCATGTTGTGCGTACCGGACTGCCAGCCTGGCGACAGCATCAAGATGTGGGTATCGGTTCATTTCCCAGAGACGGAGAACGGTCCACCCGAAGCCGCAGTGCCGGAGGATCTGGAGGCTATATGGGAGGACTCAGCCTTAGGGCAACCTACATACCCGGCCAGAGCAATCAAGGAGAGCAAGAACGTCACGTTGGACAGGCAGTCCGCTTACTGTGCAACTTGTAGTTGTTCGCATGACGAGGCCGTCGACGAGAGTGAGAGCGAGAGCGACTCCGTATGATCAGGAATCAACACTGGTACAACCTGAATGAAGGTCGGTGCTATCCGATCGACGACAAGGCTTCCATGATGCCTGATGACGGAGAACGTCTGCCTTCAAACATCATCACGGATATTCGTCTACGATACCCGAACTTCCTGGGAGAGTTTCCGTTCATCAGCGCTGTTGCTGTCACGCCTGGTGCCGTGTCGGTGACTGTGCAAGCCGCTGCTACGATGGATAACTCTGACAACTCGTTCGTGCCGGTAGCGGTGTTCAGCGTTCCGATCCAGGATCTCGAAGAGGGCCGGCAGTATCAGATGGAGGCGCAGTACCCAGGCACATACGGGTACATCACACTAGGATCTGGCGTGCAGCGGGAGTACAACGGCCGGTTCAGCTCGCCGGCACAGACTTTGTTGGCACCTAAAGCGGCCAGGGTCCACTATGGCTTGCCTGTCACGTCGATGGGTAAGTTAGGGATGTCGACTGCCTTGACTGGTGTTGTGCTTCTCAGGGGCGATGCTCCGATCGAGGTCGTGAAGGAGTCCAGAGAAATCTACAGCGTTGAGCGGGACGTCATTGTCATTCGTCTGGTCGACGACCCCACCAGCGCCGCTGCTGGCCAGGCTGAAGAGAGTGTGTTCAAGCAGTACGCAGGTCCGTGTGGTAAACGTGTCGAGTCTAAGACCTGTGGAGTACCTGAGCCTATTGAGTTCGTCAACGCTGTAGCACCTGACTGCAACGGTGTACTCTGTTTGGACTTTGACGGAATCATTGTGGTCGGGCGTAACCAGGATGACTGTGGCATCGTGCTAGACATGCCGTTCGGCGCTTCTCAGGCTTGTCTGCCACCATATCTACCTGACCACGACGGTATCCTGCCGTATGAGAAGGACCCGGTCAACGTCACGCCGCCACCAGACCCGGAGCCTGAGATCCCTCCGGACGAGTCGGTCAGTGATGAGATCATTGTCATCGGAGAGTTGCCTTACTGTGACGGGTTCGATGGGTTCGTGGCGGACGGGTTCGTGGTCATGAGTGGTGAGTTCGTGTTCATCTCTGACCAGAGCCCGAACCCGGAGTGTGGCGAAGCGGTGTCGAGTTACGCGGCCGAAGGACCTAACAGCGCCTCACAACGCAACGTGGCTGTGTGGGAAGGCTTCGACGTCACCACCTTCTATAGGTTCGTAGAGACGGACGTGAAGCTCTTGCAAGGTCCGGCCGGCGCGAAGCACAACGGCGGCATCGTCATCAACCATAGAGAACACGGGTCAAGGCCGGACTTGTATGTGTACTACCTGGCAGAGATTGATTACGACAACCAGGAGTTTTCACTCAAACGGTGGAACGGAACGACATTCCAGCAGATCGTGTTTGTTTCCATACCAGGCATCATGCTGGAGGATTGGTATCGGATACGGGTAAGCATCCAGCCTGGTGCCGGTAGCAACGTGTTCATTACGGCGTACTTAGAAGGTCAAGACGATCCAACTATTCAGGCAACCATAGGGCCGGTGATGACATCCAACTACAGACCTGAAGACGGCTACTTCGGTTTTGGAACGAACAGGGCCATAGCCAGGTTCTCGTTCTTCCACCTAGACGAGTCGAGTTGATCCAAAAAGTGGATTTTGAATCGTGGCACACATTAGACATCCAGAATGGCGGTCGTCACACGAGACGACCAAGTATCCTTTCGAGGAGAAGGCCACCATGCGCAACGAGGCTGGTGAGTTCATCCTAGAAGGTACGTTCCTGGATGCCCACTTGTATCCGATCGGTGCCGGCACTGGGATGTACTTGCGTGCGGTCGAGCTGTCCTACGAGAAAGGCATCATCTACATCGGCGATGCCGACAATGACACGGTCTGCACGGGTGAGTTCGACATCCCGATCGACGTCAACGACATAAGGCTGCTGGATTCCTACGGTAGGCCGGCAGGTATCCTGGTCAGTGAGCCGGCACGCCTGGCTCTCATTCAGTCATGGGGTAACGGGCTACACTCGTTCGAGCCTGGAGACACACCGTTTGTGGCTTCGTGTTGCATGCCGACGCCAGAGATCGGTGTCCGCGGCATCGTGCTCGAAGACGGCAGCCTGTTCGCCGGCCCAGTGTGGATCATGGGTGATGACGGCGTAGCACTTCGTTATGAGGAGGCCGAGCTACCGGCAACCAAGTGTGGTGAGTCGGCCAGGACCGTTCAAGTGATACGAGTAGACGTGGTAGGAGATCCTCTGTTCCAGCGAAGGTTGTGTACCGACGTGGACTTGTTCCAGACACCAAACCCGGTACGCAAGATCCAGATCAAAGAACGAGGTAATCCAGTTGCGTTGTGTGCTCCAGACGAGAACGGCAACATCAGTATTCAGATGAACAACAGCGAGGCCGTAGACACGGCTCTCCGCGTCCGAACGACGGACGAGGGGCTGGTGTTTGAGGTCGTAGGCGACTCCACGGTGGAATAATGGCACGACCAGGTTGGTACAACGACAATCGAGGCAGGGCGTATCCGTTCATCACGGGCACGGCCGGCGTAGGTACTCCGGACTCCGGAATACCGACGATGCGTCAGTTGCCGGACGAATGGATCGTGGACTGCGGCTTCATTATGGGACCTGACTCTGACTTCGAGGTTGGAACGCACAAGGTATGGCTTCGCAGGGTCTATCGTAAGGGTGACACAGTATCGTTCGAGTTCGAGTGTGATGCTCCACAACTCAAAGGCATCTACCTGGTCTTCAACCGTGACGTGGATGAAGACGACTACGCCAACGAGTTCGTCGACGGGGAAGTCTTCTTCGACGAGTCAGAGTCTCACTCGCTGCCGGACAGTTGCAGTGAACCCTTATGGTCTGGATACATGATCTCCGGTGTTATGTCGTCGATCGCTGCTAGGCTCGGCGATGAGGACAGCATCGAGGCTGAAGAGGATGATGCTACCGTGGAGCCGGCCTTGATCCAGAACCTCAATAACACGATCGTCAACTCAGTCGAGCTGGCAAACAACGACAGGACGAGAGCCACAGCGCCGTCCGGGTGTCCAGACCTGGTGTGGCCGCACGAGACCAACGTGATCTTCGTGCACGCCAGGTGTATTCAAGGGGACATACGTTGGATGCCGGGGTACAATGCTACCATTCAACAAAACAGTCAGGACAATAGCATTACGATCAGCGCCAGAGTGGGTGCTGGTGAAGGCCAACCATGTGAGGAAGCACCGCTGTTCGATCAGGAGGTGCCTCCAATAGGCAGCGAGAACAACCTGCTGTCCGGAGGACCCCTGTGTAATGAAGCTCTTCGCTCCTTCAACGGCGTAGGAGGGCCAGCGTTCACATTGTTGGGAGGCCAAGGAGTATCAATCATACCGGACCCGGAGAATCATTGTGTCAAGGTCGATTTCAACCTAATCGACATGGCATCGTGCATCAGCGACTTCTCCGAGGTGTCTGAAAGCGTGTAGGTACAGGGATGTCAGGACCCCAACAACCAGTATTCGACATCACCAAGTGCGACGTCGAATCTGTAATGCCGGTTCCGCAAGGTAACTGGCTGCAAGATCCGCGGGTTCCGCAGTCTCCGCAGGACATCCATGACTGCATGGCCGAGCCGCTGCCGTTGCCGCCCGATGATCCTCCGTGTCCACAGATGGGGCCGCGGGAGCGTAGTCGACCGGGTGACATCGTCACGTACGCGGAACGCAACTTCACGCTGCAAGTTATTCCGAAGGACTGCTGCGAGTTTGAGTTCGACTTCGACATTGACTTCCCGTGCCCACAGATCAGCATTGACGGTGGACCCCAGGCAGAGAAGAGGGGTGACATCGTCACGTATCCTGAGCGCCGCTTGGTGTTGGACGTCGTCAAGCTGCCTCAGTGCGAGTTCGATATTGATTTCGACATCGACTTCCCGTGTCCACAGATCACGATTGAAGGTGGTCCACAGGCGGAGAAGAGAGGCGACGTCGTTACGTATCCAGAACGTCGCTTGCTGATCGAGGTCGTCAAACTTCCTCAGTGTGAGTTCGATATCGACTTCGACGTGGACTTCCCCTGTCCACAGATCACGATCGACGGTGGACCCCAAGCTGAGAAGCAAGGTGACATCGTTACGTACCCGGAACGCCGGCTACAGATCGAAGTGGTCAAGCTGCCCCAGTGTGAGTTCGATATCGACTTCGACGTGGACTTCCCGTGTCCCCAGGTGACGATCGAGGGCGGAGCGCAGTCGGAGAAGCAGGGTAACGTCGTCACGTATGCAGAACGCCGGCTGATGCTGGACGTTCAGAAGCTCCCGCAGTGTGAGTTCGACGTCAACTTCGAGGTGGACTTCCCGTGTCCGCAAGTGACAGTCGATGGAGGAGCGCAGTCCGAGAAGCAAGGTAATGTCGTCACATACCCTGAACGTCGACTGATGCTCGACGTGCTGAAGCTACCTCAGTGTGAGTTCGACATCAACTTCGAGGTAGACTTTCCATGTCCGCAGGTCACCGTGGATGGCGGAGCGCAAGCTGAGAAGCGAGGCAACATTGTCTCGTTCCCACAACGTCGACTGGTGCTCGACGTGATGAAGCTCCCTCAGTGCGAGTTCGATATCGACTTTGACATCGACTTCCCATGCCCCCAGATCACGATCGACGGTGGACCCCAGGCCGAGAAACGTGGCGACGTCGTCGACTACAGCAGCAGGCGTCTACGGATCGAAGTGGTCAAAGGTGATGAGTGCGACTTTGACGTTGACTTCGAGATCGACTTCCCGTGCCCACAGATCACCATCAATGGTGCCCAGTCGTGGATGAAGCGCGGGAGAATGGTCGACGTACCGCAGCGCCGCTTCTACATGGTGGTCAACAAGGAAGATCCTTGTAACTTCGACTTCGATTTCGACATAGACTTCCCCTGCCCACAAATCTATATCAATGGAGACCGAAGCGACGAGAAGAAGGGTGACATCGTCGACTACCCAGGCCGTCGATTCTACCTGGAAGTAACGAAGCTACCTCAGTGTGAGTTCGACATCGACTTCGAGATCGACTTCCCCTGTCCCCAGATTTACATCAACCAGGGTCCGAGTGACGAGAAGAAGGGCGGGGTCGTCGACTTCCCAGACCGTCGACTGTACATGCAGGTGTCGAAGCTACCTCAGTGTGAGTTCGACATCGACTTCGAGAT
>Ga0180438_10007633_pt1 | contig 14024 bp, 7 predicted proteins | sample SS_ome_12_FD_132455 | JGI IMG/M metagenome (GOLD analysis project Ga0180438, IMG submission 132455) | Hypersaline lake sediment archaeal communities from the Salton Sea, California, USA - SS_3_D_2 metaG | ecosystem: Environmental > Aquatic > Non-marine Saline and Alkaline > Hypersaline >... | reverse complement strand
TGGCCGCCTGGTGGCCGAGGGGACCGAGCACGAGCAGATCCGCCTGACCCGCGTTCCCGGCGCGGGAACGTTCGACGGCGTGCAACTGTTGGATACCATGGAAGACAACCGCATCAGCTACGCCGTGCTGGAATACGGCCGCGACGGCAATCGCGGCATGGTCGGCCTGACCAACTCGAACCTGGTGGTCGACCACGCCACGTTCGACCACACCGACCGGCGGCGGATCCGCTCCGAGGGCTCCCGGCTGACGGTGCGCAACTCGACCTTCGAGAACATCTTCGAGCTGGGCACCCCGCCCACCGCCGACAACGTCAACGAGCACATCTGGGGCAACGGCGAATTCATCATCGAGAACAACGTCTTCGGCACGATCACCGGCCATAACGACGCCATCGACGTCAACGGCGTCCATCGGCCCGGCACCGTACTGCAGATCCGCAACAACACGTTCCTCGGCGTGGGCGACGACGCGCTCGATCTGGAGGGCGACGCCCACATCGAGGGCAACGTGTTCATGCACGTCCGCAAGGACCAGTGGAACACTGGCAGCGGCAACGCCAACGTGATCTCCGCCGGCGCCGGCTACGACTACGTGATGACGCGCAACTTCTTCTACGACGTCGACCACGTGGCCCAGGTCAAAAGCGGCTCGTTCATGACCTTCATCAACAACACGGTGGTCGACGTGGAGCACTCGGCGCTGTACTTCCTGCGGCCCACCTCGCAGACCGATTACGGCCGCGGCGCCTACGTCGACGGCAACGTCTTCGTCGACCTGCCGATGCTGTTCGACCGGGTGGGACCCGCCACCCAATTGACCGCCGATCACAACGTGCTGTATCCCTACGCGGAAGACCCCGGCCTGGGCGAGGGCAACTTGTTTGAAGACCCGCGGCTGGTCGACCCGGCCGGCGGCGACTTCAGCCTGCGGCCCGGCTCGCCCGGCTTGGGCGCCGGCCCCAACGGCGTCGACATGGGGGCCGACGTTCCGGCCGGCATCTCCATCTCCGGCGAACCGGAAACCCTGACCGCCCGAACCGACGTCACGCTGACCGTCGGCATTCCCGGCGTTCCGACCGGCGTATACGCGGCGATCACGCACTACAAGTACCGGCTGAACAACGGGCCGTGGAGCGCGGAGCGGCCGGTGGATATGCCCGTCGTGCTGACGGGGCTGGCAGACGGGCAGTACACGGTCTACGCCATCGGCAAGGACTCGGCCGGCGTCTGGCAGGACCCGGCGCAGGCCACCGCTTCGAAGACCTGGACCGTCGATAAGGTGACCCCCCGCGTGCGCATCAACGAGGTGCTGGCGATCAACGCCTCGACCCTCCAGACCGACGGGATCTTCCCGGACCTGATCGAGCTGTACAACCACGGCCCCACGGACTTCGACCTGACGGGCATGAGCATCAGCGACGACCCGGACGATCCGGCTCGGTTCGTCTTCCCCGAGAATACGATCCTGGCGCCCGGCCAGTACCTGGTGTTATATTGCGACGACGAGACCGACCTGCCCGGCTTGCACGTCGGCTTCGCATTGGACGGCGACGGCGAGGGCGTCTTCCTTTACGACCAGGGGGCGCCGCGGCAGTTGCTCGATGCGGTCGAGTTCGGCGCACAAATCCCCGACCTGTCGATCGGGCGGGTGGGACACGAAGCCGCTTGGGCCTTGACCGTGCCGACCTTGGGCGAGGCGAATGTGGCCGCGCGGACCGGCGACCCGGCCACCCTGATGATCAACGAGTGGCTGGCCGACGGCGAGGTGCTCTTTGCGGAGGACTTCGTCGAGTTGTACAACCCCGATCCGCTGCCCATCTCGGCGGCCGGGCTGTTCCTGACCGACAACCCGGTCAACCAGCCCCACAAGAACGAAATCCCGCCGTTGAATTTCGTGCCGGGCGCCGGCTGTGCCGCCTTCACGGCCGACGGCGGGGCCCAGCCGGTCGGGAATCGCCTGAATTTCGTGCTCTCGCGAAACCAGGAGCTGATCGGGCTGTACGGCGCGGAACTCGGTGAGATCGACAAGGTCCTCTACTATCCGCAGACCACCGACGTCTCGCAAGGCCGCAGCCCCGACGGCGCTTTGACGTTCGATTTCTTCGCCCTGCCCACCCCGGGTGTGGCCAACGCGACCTCCAGCGACCCGATGATCCAGCGCGGGCTGGAACTGCTCGGCGGCCTGCGGATCACCGAGCTGATGTACCATCCGGCCGAGGACGGCGACGCCGAGTTCATCGAGCTGCAAAACGTCGGCGCCACGACGCTGGACCTGACCGGCGTGCGGCTGCGCGATGCGGTCGAGTTCGCGTTCCCGCCGCTGCTGCTCGCGCCGGGCCAGTACGTCCTGGTGGTGGCCGATCGGGAGGCGTTCGAGTCGCGTTACGGTTCGTCGTACAACGTGGCCGGCCAATATGCCGGCAACCTCAGCAACGGCGGCGAGAACGTGGTGCTGCAGTTGCCCGATCCGCTCGACGCGGCCGTGTTGCGGTTCGAGTACGCCGACACCTGGTATCCCGAAACCGACGGCGGCGGCTTCGCGCTTGAGATTCGCGACCCGGCCGCCAAGGCCGCCGCGTGGGACCGGGCGGAAAGCTGGCAGGCCGGCGGCCTCGCAGGCGGCACGCCGGGCACGGCCGATGGCCAGCCGCTGCTCGGCGTGGTCATCAACGAGGTGCTCACCCACACCGATTTGCCCCAGACCGACGCCATCGAGTTGCACAACCCCACGGCCGCGGGAATCAACGTCGGCGGCTGGTATCTGAGCGACTCGGCGCGGAACTATCGCAAGTTTCAAATCCCAGCCGATACGATCATTCCCTCCGGTGGCTACCTGGTGTTCGACGAAAGCGACTTCAACCCCACGCCCTTGGATCCGGGACCCAACGACTTCGCACTGAACGGCGCCCACGGCGACCAGGTGTTCCTCTTTGCGGCCGACAACCAGGGCATGTTGTTGCGTGCGGTCGATCACGTGGCGTTCCCGGCGGCGGCCAACGGCGAGTCGTTCGGCCGCTGGCCCAACGGCAGCGGCCCGCTCTGTCCGATGTCGCAGTTGACCATCGATCTGCCCGACGGCCAGAACAGCGGCCCGCGCGTCGGCCCGGTGATCATCAGCGAAATCAACTACAACCCGGGCGACATGCCGGGAGCCGACAACCTGGAGTACATCGAGATCTACAATCCCGGCGACCTGACCGAAGACCTGACCGAATGGCGGATTCGCGGGGCCATCGAGTTTGATTTCCCCATCGGCACGTTTCTGCCTAGGCACGCCCAATTGGTGGTCGTCCCGTTTGACATTGCCGACGCGGCCACGCTGGCGGCCTTCCGCGACCACTACCAGGCTGACCTGCCGGTGATGATCCTGGGCGGATACACGGGTCAATTGAACGACGACGGAGGAAAAGTGCAACTGCAGCGCCCGGATGAGCCGCCGGTCGACGAACCCGACTTCATCCCCCGCCTGCTCGAAGACGAGGTAATCTACGACGACGTCGCGCCCTGGCCCGTCGGGGCCGACGGCAGCGGCGATTCGCTCCACCGGGTCGCGCCCGACGCCTGGGGCAACGACGCCGCCGGCTGGACGTCCGCCCCACCGGCTCCGGGAGCCATTTGCCCCTGCTGGCTCGACGGCGTGATCGGCCGCTACGCCTTCTATAACAACTCGTCCTTCGACGGCGCCGACCCGGCGAACGACGGTCTGGCCATCGCCTTCGACAAGCAGCCGCTGCTGCCGGGCCAGACGGCCACGCTGGCCAACTACACCAGCTATCACCGCGGCCTCAACGGCGTGATGATCGACTTTGCCGAGTTGCCCGCCGAGGCGAGCCTCGGGAACGGCAGTTTCGAGTTCCGCGTCGGCAACGATGACACCCCGCAGTCCTGGGACTTCGCGCCGGTGCCGCAGATCAACGTGCAGCGGGGCGGTGGCATCGCCGGCTCCGATCGGGTCACCCTGATCTGGGACGACAACGCGATCGAGAACCAGTGGCTCCGGGTCACCGTCCGGCCCGACGCCGACACGGGACTGACCGAGCCGGAGGTGTTCTACTTCGGCAACGCCATCGGCGAGGCAGGCAATTCGGCCGCCGACGCGCGAGTCAATGCGATCGACCTGCTCCTGGTGCGAAACAACCCCCGCACCCTCTTGAACCCGGCTCCGATCGACTTCGCCTACGACTACAATCGCGACCAGCGGGTCAACGCCACGGACATGTTGATCGCCCGGGGCCGTCAGACCCACTGGCTCAATGCGTTGAGTCTGATCGCGGCGCCGTCCGAAGCCGCCGACGTCGAGGCGCCGCCGGCCGCCATGGCCGTGGGCGAGAGTTCCTCCTCGGCCGCCGCCGATTGGCTCTATGAGATCGAACCGACCCGCTCGTGGCAGCGTCCGTCCGAACAACAGCGCTCCGACCAGCAGGCCATCGACGACGTGATGCTCTACTGGTAGCCGAAGTCGCCAGACTTTGGCCGGTCAAGCGGAAGACGCAGGTGCCCCCGATAGCTCACCTATCGGGGTGCCGCAGGCACACGAGGGGTCAGAAGTGCAGCCCCACATCCTCTTGCGGCTTCGCCGCCCCGATTGACAAGTAATCGGGGCCACCCGCGAATGGTCTTTCGTCAATGTCCACTGGAAACCGTCCGCTACATCCGCCATTATTGGGGTCAGCCTCGGCGGCCAAGTCCACCCCGCGGTGGGGACCTGCCGCTCTCTTGCCCAAGAGCAATTGACATAAGATATTGTCTGGTATAGAGTTGTATGCTAGCATTGCGTTGTCTGGTGGCGAGGGTACCCATGACTGCTGCGAGAAAGCTGTTACCCTTGCGTCTGGCGGTGGTACGCTACCAAGACCACACGCGCTTTCGCGAAGTCACGTGATTCGCTTTTGGCGTAGGGATCTGTCCAGGCCCCTCCAAGCGGTTTGGGCAGAGTGTTGATTTGAGATCCCAAAATCCTTCAAGACTGCCGCCGGTGGTGACACATGCGTGACACGATCGTCTACATGCGGGGTCCCCTGCCGTTTGGCCCCGAGTTTGGCGTTCCGGATGACCTGATTAGAGACGCGAAGCTTCTGCTGGATCTCGACCCTCAGGTGATAGGTTCCGTACGGGACGAACTGCAAGCTTTTCCGAGGTTTTTGGACCGCAAGACCACCGAGAGTGTTCTGCGATCGCTCATAGACGACGGAGAATTCTGTCATAAACTGGCGCGACTCATTAGCGGTGTCGACGACCGTTTGCGGACTACGGGGCAGAGTGTCGAGGAGTTCCTTTCGGTAATAGAAAGATGGCTGGCTGACGAAGGGAATCAGCGAAAAGGGCTGCTCTCCGAAGGAGAATTCCAGGAAGTGCAGAGGCGTTTGCCTTTGGTCGTCGGGCCGTTTCCCGGTCATGAACGGCAGGCAAAGGCGGAACGACTGTCCCAAACCACGGGTCTGCCGCTGGAGAAGATCGAGATTATCTGCGATCTGCGACCAGTTTTCGACAAAGGTAGAGACACCGTGGAAGGCATTATCCCTTACACAACGCTCAAGATTGTGTGTAAGGGCCCCGACGGCTTGCCTGTTGCGCTGGAAGCCATCCTATCCCAGGACGACGTGGCGCAACTCGCCAAGGCTTCGGCCGATGCGAAGAAGAAATTGGCCGGACTGCGGCAACTCATGCAAGAGAAGAAGCTGCCCATCCCCCGTGTCGCCATGACCATCGAGGGCGATGAGAAATGACAATGCAACCCTCAAAGACTCCACAGCACCAGCTTGTGGAGTTTTTAAAGAGATTTGTGGCGGGCAACTTTGACCAATGCGCGCTGGAGTCGCTGCAGATCTTGGAGTCCGCGTGGAAGTTCCGTCAGGGGCCCCCTGCAATTCATACGTATGGGCAAGCGTACGCCGGCGAAGAGAAAGACAGTTATCGATGGCGCGGCTTGGACAGCGCGGGCCGGCCGATGTGGGGCAAAGTCAAGTATGACGATCCTCAAACGATCGACGAGATACAGCTTGAGTCGGTGGAACGTCAATCATCAACTACGCCTGCGGAGGCGAAAAGCGGTTCGGAAATCGCACGCAGCCGGGCAGCCGCGACCGACGAGCGTATCGCTGCACTGAGTGAATGGATGGCAATGGATGATGAGAGTGCCTCAGAGTTCATTGTTGATGAGCTATGCCGTGCAGATCTCACAGAGGAGTGGCGCGACGCGTTAGTCTACGCGGCGGAGAACGTTCACTTCAGAGACGCGGAGCAGCAAGTGGGAGTCCGCTTGCGGCTGCGGGAACTGGCCCTTGAACTTCGAGAGGTCTCGCGACCGGGGGTAGAACGTGTTGTGTGGTCGGCGATGCGCCGATTCAGCTCGCTGTTGTCTCCGGAGAAGGCAAATGATCTGCTGGAGTTTCTCGATCGCAAGGGGGTCGTCGACACGCGCATGGTGGCGCTGCAATGCGTCGCCCGCGTGTTTCAGGATCGCCCGCCTTGGGACACCGCGACGCTAGAAGCCCTGGAGCGGCGCGTGGCGGAATATGCCGAGAAGTTTCTCGACCCGGACGTTTTCGGCGGCGGTGAAAACTCTTCGATTGCTCGAAATGCGGTGTTGGCGCTCGCCTCTCTGGGAAGCCCCAGGCTGCGAGACTGCGTGGTGTGCGTCAACGCACTCGGAAGGCGTTGGCTGTCCCGTCAGATTCGGCGTCAGCTGCAAGCATTGCTCGACACCTGGAAAAGCCGAGATCCAGAGTGCAAGGGTAGCTCCGCGTTCAACGTGGTCGAGGAAGCCTTGAAGACGGTTCAAACGAACGAAGCGGGCTGACCCGGTCGTGCGCTGCCCAACGGTCCAGGGGGAAATGCGTTGCCTGCTCATAAGCTCCCCACTGGTGAAACGGCGCAGACCGAAGCAGCCTCGGCTTATAGCATCGTCGGCATGTACTCAGAGCCAACCGACGGTGAGTTTGTCCGCCATGTTGCGATTCTTGCTGACGATTCGGAGTTAGAGTTCGGACAACCAGCCGCCGTTTGGCACATGGGGCCACCGCTCGAAGGGGGCGCGAGACTCAAGTCCGTGCATCTCGTTGGGAGCATGCCGCTTGATCTCGACGATGTAGAAGGCATTCATGATTGGCTGGAAGATGTCCTTAAAGACCCACCTCCCAACCCCTTCAAACGCTACGTAGTGAGACCACACTGCGACTGGCATATCGCGCCAGAAAGCGGGCGTGCGCTGTACCGCCGGTTCAGTTGCGCGGGCTTCGTGCTGGAGTGCTATAGATCCATCGGTATTGATCTGGTAAACACGGATGAACGCGACCTTCCAGACGTAGACTTCGACATGCTTGTAAAGGCCTATCCTGAAATCGAAAAAGAAAGAGTCCTGGCGCGGCGAGGACTCTCTCGTGACGACTTGGGCATCGGCGGAAACGGGCCGTGGCGGCTGGTGCTGGCAGGTTACGTGTTCCATGCTTTGGACAAGATTACGGAGGAAGACCCGAGGTCCGATCCGTATACGCCGGAAACGGCAACCGAAGCATACTTCCGCGGACCAAGCCCGTCGCGCGGCGGTTGACGATGCGGATCAGCGGCTGCCGCCGTAGTCCGGAAAGCGATCCTGCACCGCCTGCACGGTCAGCTCTTCTTCGCGCATCGCCTCCATGGCCAGCACGGCGGCGTCGGCGGCCTGGATGGTCGTCAGGCAAGGGACGCCGTGCGAGACGGCGGCGGCACGGATGCTGCCTTCGTCGGTGCGGGCGCCTTTGCCGCTGGGCGTGTTCATTACCAGTTGCAGGTCGCCGTCGATCATGTGGTCCAGCAGGTTGGGGTGTCCCTCCTGGATCTTCTTGAGCCGCTTCACGGCGATGCCGGCTTCCTCGATCCGCATGGCGGTTCCCTTGGTGGCCAGCAGCTCGTAGCCCAGTTTTTCCAGCCGCCGGGCGAGCCCCACCGCCCGGTGCCACTGGCCACGCCGGTGCTTTTCTGTCCGTACCTTGCACTACAGCATCGCCAGTCCATTTCTCCGCGTGATTCGTCGTGGCCGGGCACTCACGACACGGCCGGAACAATTCCGGCGGCGGACCGTGCAGCGTCGGCACTCGGGCGTCCACCTGGCCACCAACGGAAGCACACCAACGGGCACTCGACCACGGCCAGTCGACCGCCGACTTGCACAAGCCCCGCCGCACCCGATTGAGGTGAATATACTCGATCGACGCCGGGACCGCATTCTCGGTCTGCGGGTTCCGGTCGGAATTCCAGGGACGCCATACATAACTCTTGCCTGTGAAAGGCGGCTTTGCTACGGAGTTCCAGCAGCAGCATACACAACGACTGACCTCGGCGCCGGAGAGCCTGCAACGTTCGGGCCAACCGGCCAGGTTCTGCCCTTGCGGCCGGAAGCCAGATAGTGTATATGTGTATATGTATCGTTGTGTCTAGCGTGTTCTTTGGCAACTTGAATCGGACGCCGACGACTAGCCAGCCGGCGGTCCGAGGGCGTGTTTTGAAATGGGTACGACGGCTCTTTGAAGCCGTCGACGCATCGGCAAACGGGCGGAAATCGACGGGCTCGGAGCCCCGTCGTACGAGTTCGAAGCGGCTCGGAACGCGGGCGTTTGGAATTCTTCCCTCCGCAAACCTCGAAATCAGCCAAAACCGGGGAACAATGCCCCAACTCGCTGGCAGGACACGACTTAGAATTTGCCCTTGCCGGCCCACTGTACGGGTGTCAACCGGTCTTGTCAAGCGGCGGTGGCGCGGCCTAACCTGGCCAGCGACAACGAGTTGGGCCAAACTGCAACGGCCGGCATCGACGATCGGCCAGGCGTGGGGCGGAGAACAATGGGTTTTTGATTCCGCCGGAAAACCGGTCGCCGTTACGCAACCCGTTGTCGCCACACGGGTTCGAGTCGACTTAACCCCGCGTTAATTCGGGCCCTTCTTGCCGCTCGGCCGACAAAGTGTGGAACAATGAGCCTTCTGACAACGGCCGATGGCCCGTCGACCGACTTGGCGGCCCGAGCGCCGATCAAGAAAACGGCCCGCGCGGATCAAGACCGCCGGTAGGCGTCAAGGAAAAGACCCTCGAATCGCCGCCCCGGCCGGGCGGGGAAGCGATTCGAGGGTCGTGCACCGAGGCATAGCGCCTCGGGATCATGGCCGGGCGTTGTCGGCGGGGCTTATGGTTCCCGCTGGAGCAGTTCCCTGAGCATACCCCGCAACTCGTTCATCTCGCGGCGCAACTGCTCCACCTCACCCCGCAGTTGCCCGATGACCTCTTCCGGGTGCGGCGGTTGCGGTGGCCGGTCGCGGAACTCGGGCGGTCTGGGCGGCTCGGGAGGACGATGGCCACGCTCGCGCATTTCACCCATCCGGCGCTCCAATTCTTGCGAGAGCTTCTCGGCCGCTTCGTGAAGGCCGGCCGCGTGCAGGTTCTCGATGGCGGCCTGCAGGTGTTGGACGCGGCGCTGTAGGTCTTCGGGCGGACCCGGCGGAGGCGGTGCCGGACGCCCTTGGAGCGCTTGCATGATCTCGCGCCCCTCGCGCTTCAGCCGTTCGGCTTCCTCGTGCCGGCCGGCTTCGCTGAGACGCCCGATCTCGCGCCGCAGCTCTTCGAGGCGCCGTTGCAGCCGCTCTCGATCCTCAGGCGGCGGGCCGTCGGGACGATCCATGATGCCCTGCTTAATCTCGTGGATCTCGCGCTCCACGCGCTCCGCCGCGGCATGGACGTCGGCCATCAGCCTCTGTAGCTCGCGTGCCTCGTCGTCCTGATCGTCCCGCAGGCCCCGCATCTCCCGCTCGATCTCCGCGGCCCGCCGCTGCAATTCGTTCTGCTCTTGATGCAGTCGATCGAGGAGGGCTTCGGCTTCACGGCGTTCGGGCGGCGGCCCATCGTCTCGCGGCCGCTCGCGCTCGGCGTCGTGAACTTCGCGCTCGATCTGGGCCATGCGGTGCTCAACGTCGCGCAGCCGGGCATGGAGCTGGTGCGCTTCGTCGTCGTGGTCGGGTCCGCGGTCGCCGATCTCTCGCCTGATTCTCTGGCCAAGCTCCCTCAGTTCGTGGAACTCGCCCCGCAGGGCGTCGATGTGTCGGGCCCGCTCGTCTCCGAGGCGCTCGCGGGCTTCTCGCCCCTCCCCTTCGCGTCGCTCGCGTTCGGGCGATTCCCGTCGGTCGCCTTCTTCGCGCTCGCGCGGTTCACGGGCGTCCCCTTCGCGTCGCTCGCGCGGCTCGCGGGCGTCCCCTTCGTGCTCGGCCCGCTCGCGGCGGTCGCCTTCACGGGCTTCACCATCTCGCTCGCGGCGTTCACCCTCACGGGCTTCACCATCTCGCTCGCGGCGGTCGCCCTCTCGGGCGTCGCCCTCTCGCTCGCGTCGCGCTTCGCCCTCTTCGCCTCGATCTGCATCTCGGCGGACTTCGCCTTCTCCCCGCTCGCGATCTCCGCCCTCCCGCCGTTCGCCTTCCGCGTCCTCGGCGAGCAACGCCAGGCCGAGTTCCTCGCCGGCGAGATCGTCGGGGGCGACCGCGACGCCCGCCTCGCCGGTCGGCGAATCATCGGCGACGGCGTCACCGCCAACCGTGGTCATCAATGCGGTCAACGCCACCGCGGCGAGCGAGTGGCGCCATGAAGTGGTAAACACGCTCATCGTCGTTTCTCCTTTTGCCAGGTTGGCCCGGGGTCGAACCCAGGTCGTACACAGAACCGCTACCAGTACCAAACTCAACGGCAGGGCCGTTTTGGCCAATGCCAATCGCCGGCGGCCGGGCACGCGCCGGGACCGCTTGGGCAAGTCCAACAGCCGCTCGACGCGGCGTCCCAGGCTCGAGCGGAAGCCGCCGCCCTCGATCGACACCCAGCCCAGCCGGCCCGGGCCGGCCAGTCGACGCCCCATGGCCACCAGGCAGCCAGCCAGCGCGTCGGGTCCCCCGGGCACCAGCAGGCTGGCTTCGTCCGCCGCCGCCTCGCTGGACGCCCGCAACCGCCTACGCAGCCACCACGCCAGCGGCTGCCACCAGAGCACGGCGCATAGCAGATCGGCCAGCAATTGCCAGGCCGGATCACGCGCGGCCAGATGGGCCAACTCGTGGGCCAGCACGGCCTCTTGCTGCCGCAGCTCAAACTCCTCGGCAAAGCGCGGCGGCAACACGATCGTCGGGCGAAACGTCCCGAAGGCCACCGGCACCCGCAAACTGGCCGCTTCCAGCAGACAGACCGGCCGGCGCAGCCCCAGTCGCCGGGCAAGCACAGCGACCCGATGACCCAACGTCGCGTCGTCCGGCGCCGCGTGGCGCCGTCGGAATCTCCAGAGCATGACTCGGGCACAAACCACCCACCCCAGAATCGCGCCCGCAAGCAGTACCCAAATCCAACCCAGCCAACCGAGACCGGTGGGCCGGTCGCCGGAGTGGATCGGCTCCGGTTCACCGGCAAGCACAGGGGGCGTTGCTTTCGCCGGGCCGTATTCCTGTGCTTGATACTCGCGAGCGAAAGAGTCCTCGATGTTCTTGCGAGGCGCCGCCCTCATATTCGCCGAATCGCCGGAGGCAGGATCGAACGACGCCAGATCGCGGGCAACGGCCGCAGCCCACGCTTCCTCGAAAGACTCCTCAACTGTGGGCGGGAGCGCGGACTCTTTGACGAGGCTGAAATCATCGGCCGACCAGGACAAGGCGACCCTGTTCGGCTGCGGTTGAGCGCTCGTGACGTTGGTCATCGTCCTTTCGGCGCGCTCCGTTCTCGCCCTTTCGACTCGTGGACGCGAGAGTTCGGTCAAGGCCCGCCCCGTGCCGGTCAGCTCGACCAGCACCAGCGCCAGCAGCCCCAGCGCGGCCACTTGCCAGATGGTCCGTCGCCAAAGGGCCGCGGTCACCCAACGGCCCGCCAAAGCGGCCAGGGCCACGATCACCGCCGTGCCGACCGCCAAGGCCAATGCCGGCTCCAACCACGGGCCGTAGTGGGACGCAAGATGGTCGTACATGATTCACCCCATCCCGTCGTTGCGAAGAACTCGTAAAAAGACTTCTGGAATTCCGAAGGGGACAGTCCCATTTTCCCTGCGGGAAAATCGGGACAGTCCCCAAGTTATTCACCTACGAGTTCTAACCGCGATCTTTACGTTGTCGGATCATCCGTTCCAGCCGGGCCAGTTCCTTGGGGCTGACTTCCCGGGTCTCGAGCAAGTGGCTGACCGTGGCGGCCAGGCTGCCCTCGAAGAGCCTCTCGACCAGGTCGTCGGCCATGCTGCGGGTGACTTCTTCGACCGAGACCGCCGGCTCGTAGAGGAACTTGCGTCCCTGCTCGCGATGCCGCAGCAGCCCACGGTCCTCCATTTTACGCAACATGGTGGCCACCGTCGTGTAGGCCAGCGGCTCGCCGCCGAGCCGGTCCTGCACCTCGGCCACGCTGGCCGGGGCCGACTGCCAAAGCACCCGCATGATCCGCAGTTGGAGGTCGCCCAGGCGAAACGTCCGCTCATGTTCCATGGTCTGTGCCGCTCCATGTTCGGCCCGCGTTGAACTACTGCGGTAATACTACCATGGTAGTCACAAATCGTCAAGGGCCGTTCTTGGCGATTGGGCGAAGTTTTTCAGGGCATCCACTCATCTAGGGGGTATATTTCTGGGTGCGAGTGTAACATCATGCGATCACCTGAACACTTGAACCAAAGGAGAACCTCATGAAACGTTTACCTTGCTTACTGGTCATTCTGGCGGCCATCGCGTCGATGGGCGCCGCGCCGCAGGACCTGCCGCCGGAGATGAAGATTCTCAAACGATTCGTCGGTACCTGGGACAACGAAATCGTCAGCACGACGGCCGATCAGACACTTCCGGAAGAGCAACGAAAGACCGTCGGCAAAACCCGGCCGATTCTGGGCGGCCGTTTCGTGCAAGGCAGGACCTTCGACAGCCAGGGCAAGCTGTACAACCTGTTCATGTACACGTATGACCCGGCGAAAAAGGTCTATCGCCAGTGGTATTTCGACTCCCGGGGCGGCGCGTTCGAGTCAGTCGGGCAATGGGACAAAAGCACGCAAACACTCACCTTCACGACCGACTTCGGAGACGGAGTTACGGGGGTGTTCGAAGTCCACTTCGTAGACAAAGACAAGCTCGAGTTCGCGGTGGTCAGCAAGGACGCCGACGGCACGGTCCAGTACTCGATCAAGGGCACGTCGACGCGCCAGAAGTAGGTCCAAAGACTCGAGGGTGTGCGGAAGGGGACAGTCCCATTTTCGCTGCGCGAAAATCGGGACAGTCCCTGGGGACTTCGGCTATTTCCGCCAGCCGCTCTGTTCGATGCGGCGGAACTCGGCCTTCACGTCCGTGCCCTCGTGGAACGAGAGCCAGCCGCGCAGCCGGCGCGTCTCACCGGGCGGACAGTCGGGGAACTTCGGGTCGCTGTGCATGCAGGGGCAATCGGGGTTGGCCCACGGCCGGTCGCACGGGTGCCAGGCCGTGATGATCCAGCGGTCGGCCGATCGCGCGCGGCAGGCCACGTACGGATGCGTCAACACCTTGTTCTCCTGCGTCTGGGCGGCGAACTCGGGGGCCCCTTTCAACATCACGCAGTTCTGCACCCGCAAGTCCGTCAGGGTCTCGTTGGTTCCGTTCTGAAGCCACATCTCCATCCGCACGGCGGTTCGCGTCGGCTTGACGATCGTGCCGAAGACGATCCCGTTGGGGAGTCTGCGAACGCTCTGTAACGAGCCGTCGTCGCGGCGGTCCCATTCCAGCGGCTCGAGGGTCACGCCACGCGTGGTCCAGATCGTGTCGATGTGCGTATGGGCCAGATACGTCAGGCCGAGACTGGACCAGATGGCCTCCGGCAAGTCGACGACCACGTAGGCCGTCTCATCCCACGGCAGGAAGACGCTCACCTTGGTCTCCCGTTGCGGCCGGATCGCCCCTTCGAGGAACCCGATGCGCGGGTGGCGCCCGCCGGGATACGGCAGCACCAGCAGCGGCGCGTCTTTTTTGCGAGCCGGCCGATTGGCGGGCCGGACGTCGAACCGGGCGACGGCCGCGTGGATCTGCTCGGCCGAGAG
>Ga0180438_10007632_pt1 | contig 14025 bp, 13 predicted proteins | sample SS_ome_12_FD_132455 | JGI IMG/M metagenome (GOLD analysis project Ga0180438, IMG submission 132455) | Hypersaline lake sediment archaeal communities from the Salton Sea, California, USA - SS_3_D_2 metaG | ecosystem: Environmental > Aquatic > Non-marine Saline and Alkaline > Hypersaline >... | reverse complement strand
ACAGCGAGCGCAATGGGTTTTGGGCAAGAGGCCGTTGACCAGCGAAGAGCGAGTTTTTTCGAGACGTCAAGCGAGAGGTCATTTCTTGCTGAAGACCTTCAGCATAAACCCCTTTCAGGGTCAGTAGCCGACAATAGCCGTGAGCACCAAAAGGCCACCCACGACAACTGATATGGGCTTCCAGAATCCAGTCAGGAAAAAGCCAAGAACAAAAAGAATAGCCCCTATGATAACCCGAAGGATCCCCTCACCCCGTCCCACATTCCTCCTGACAGCCATATATGCCTCCTGATTGATCCGAGCTATGGAATGGTCTTCTGCGTGAGGCTGTTAAGCATTGTCCACATTTCCTCAGAGGTCTTACAGCCCAACAATTCCTTGCGCGCCTTTTCCTCACGAAATGTCCCTATCAGACCGGATATGAGCTGTAGGTAAAACACGCTGGCCGCCGAGGGAATGACGATGAAGAAGATGATGCGGGTTAAGCGCTTCTTGGTGGGATCAAACTTCAAACCCTTTTTCTTCAATCCCAGGGAGAGGGTCAAACCAGCACCCTCCACCCCACGAACGTGGGGAAATGCGAGGCCATGTTCCAAAGCAGTTGACATGATTGACTCTCGCTGTAGGGTCGCTACCAGCAAGCTCTCGGGATTTTCTACAAACCCCTTGGCAGCCATCAGTTGGATCAACTCGGAAATTGCATCGTCCCGCTCTTCCGCCGCGATGTGTGGGAGCATCAGTCCTTTGGACGTGAACCTGGCAATGCCAGCCTTTGGTCTTCCCGTCCGCTCGAGATGTCTTCTCAGTTGTCGAGGCGCTCCCTCAAGATGATACAGGATTCTCCTGCAATTCGGGCACTGTTGAATTCCCTTTCCGGATTGAACTTCCGCCGCCTGCGAGGTAGGCAAAGACATGCCACACCCAGAACAAGTCCCATTAGCCTCTGGGACAACCGCCGCCTGGTGACGCTGGTGTAATCTTCGATAGAGAGTCGCGATCTCCCGGGGGAGGCTTTCCATCAGTGTCCTGATTGAGTTTTCGAGATCCGTCAAACGGATTTCAGGAACCAGTGCGCGCTGTTCCGAAAGGACAAAGTTGAGTTCCTGCAATTGAATCAGCTGGTTCAAAATACGGTCCATGAGGCCACTACACTGATTTTTCTATGGTCCCTCACCCCAATGCTTTGCCCCATACTGCTGCATTCCAGGGGGAAAGTCAAGCTATTTCGAAAAATATCCATTAAATGAAGAGATCGAACAAGAGCCGATTGGAAGGCAAGATTCAGGGTTTATCCCCGTCCAATCTGAGCATCAAAGTATCTATTCATGGTCCGAAGATATACCTCCTTGGGAACGACTTCCCTGGCCACCTCCTGTTGAGTCTTCTCCGAAACAACGCCGTCCTCAACCAACTCCCTTCCAGCCCTTTCAATGGTCTCCAGGATCCCCTCGATGACATCAGCACCTCCTTTCTTCATGTCCAAGCTATAAACCGCCGGTCGAAGGATCTGTCCAACATATTCCATGGTAAGGTTCTTAGCTGTCCGTTTCACATGAAGGACCAACGGGTCGAAGTTGTCCATTTCTGATAACGCGCAGACGCTGACGAGAAAGATCTTGTTGCAGTACTTCTCCTTCACCACGTGGCGAGAGTGCCCACCACGAATCTCAAAATGGGGATCCAATAAGGGAATGAGCCGGTCGATGAAATTCTTGCACAAGCCAGTCATTCCGTCCACATAGACTGGGGTTGCTAAGATCATGAGATTCGTCCGTTTGAGCGTTTCCAGCAGTTTTGCCATATCATCTTTTTGATAACATTTCCCTGGAGTCTTGACCCAGCAGGTAAGGCACCCCGTACAACTCCCAATCGTCTTTTCTTGCAGAAACACAACCTCAGTACTGGCCCCCGCTTTCTTGGCACCCTTCAACAGCCTCTCCAGTACGAGATAGGTCTTTCCCCTTTCCATACTGGGACTACCGTGAACCGCAAGAATATGCATGTCCCCCCTCCATAACTGCCAATACCACGGTCTAATTATGTGGATACTGTGGCTCTAGAGCCCTCCTAACCGAATATCAGTCTCTGGCATTCCTCTCTGTCCTTTTTTTCACAATTCGTTGGAAAAAAATTTGAGGACAGGCCGACCTATTTCTTAAATTCATCCCATGGATAGTCGATGAGCTCCAAGAGCACGCCGTTGACGTCCTTGGGATGAACAAAGGCAAACTCACAATTCCTGAAGGGCCTCGCACCCCCTATAAACGTGTAACCCTTCGCCTTGAGCTCCTCCATTGCCTCTCGGGTATTATCCACATTCAACCCGATGAGCATAATGCCCTCTCCCCTCCTCTCGATAAACTTTGCAACCTCTCCATCGGGGCTTGTCGATTCCATCAATTCGAATCCCACATCGCCGAGCCAGTACCTCGCCACCTTGATCTTTTCCGGCTCGTCCACGTAGGGGTCGTCGGGTTTGGACTTCCCAAGTATTGGTTCCCAGATTTTTCTCGCTGCTTCAAGGTCCTTCACCGCAATGCAGATGTGATCGATCTTATTCACCTTCATGGGACACCTCCTATCTTATTTTGCGCAACATCTCCGATTATATCGGGCAAGGGGGTCAAGTCAAGGGGAATTGACAACTAATGCCTCCGCTATTACATTTGAAAGGTCCGGAGAAATCCATTCGCCAAGGGAGACGGCTTCTTGGATTCTGCCACGAGATATGTGGTCAATCTATTTGTCGGAAAGCCCACGGGGCCAATAACCATGGAAGCTCGGGCCCGGTATGGGATCTTTCAAGGGGCGGTCAGCATTCTCGGAAATACTGCCCTTGCCGTTTTGAAATTCCTTTTCGGGTGGATGACCAACAGCATTGCCCTCATGGCAGATGCCTTTCACACGGCATCCGACGTCCTCACCTCGGTCGTCGTGGTCATTGGATTCTGGACGGCCAAAAAACCCGCGGATGTCGAACACCCTTACGGCCATGGGAGGATCGAGCCCATTGCAACTCTGATCATTTCCCTTCTCCTTATCTGGGCCGGAGTCAAGTTCGCCTGGGCTTCATACGATCGACTCCGCGAACCCCAGATCGTGACATGGAATGCGCTAGCCTTCGGCCTCATGATATGTTCCACCCTGGTAAAGGAATGGATGGCACGACTCGCCCTGGGCATTGGCAAACTGATCCAATCGGACATGTTAAAGGGCGACGCGTGGCATCATAGAAGTGATGCCATTGCCTCAGCATTGGTGGCCTTTTCCATGATCGCGACGTTTTTTAGCTACAGGAGAATTGATTCGTTTCTTGGGATTGGTATTGCAATTTTGATTGTGTACACCGGATTCGACTTGCTCCGATCCATGATCAGCGTTCTGGTGGGAAAGGCACCCAGTCAGGATCTCATCGATCGCATTATGAGGACGGCTCAGACCGTTCAGGGTGTGGAGCAGGTTCATGACATCCATGTCCACGAATATGGAAGCCGCAAGGTGATCTCCCTCCACGTCCGCGTTCCAGGCGGGATGGACACCGCTCAATCCCATGATCTCGCAAAGTTGGTCGAAAAAGCCGTCTCCAAGTCCCTCGATGCTTCAACGGTCGTCCACGTGGACCCTTCCGAGTTAAGACCGTCTCCACCAGAGCACCGGGCCGTGGAAAAGGAGCTCGCTCGTATTGTCACGCGATATCCCTCCGTTAAGAGTTTTCACGGCCTGGCGGTTTCCAGTGTTGGAGGGAAACCCGCTATCAACCTCCATCTCGTCATCGACGGCAATTTACGGGTGGAGGTGTCCCATGACATCGGACATCGCATCGTCGATGAATTGAAGGAACGCCTGGGGGACTGTCAGATAAGCCTCCACATGGAGCCAAAGTAGGCACGAACGGACATAAAAAAAACATCCTCTTTCCATATAATGGGACGAGGATATATTCGCTTCCTGGAACATACCGAGAGGGTCAAGTTCATTTTAAAAAAATGGTTTGACTCGCATGAGAACATTGTGGTATAAGCAAAATTGTTTTAGTGCGCCCATCATCACGATCTAAAGAATTCCACAATTGAAGTTTTCTAGAGCAGGCACATGAGAAGAGGTTTTCAGAAGGTGCCGATACGCGACCTCCGAGGAGGTTTATCTCTCCTCGGAGGTGCATGATCCACCTAATTCCAATAGAAAGGAGGTGAGTTTTCTAGGAGGGCTTGACAGAGCACATTCGTTTCGGTCTAAGGGAACAGCGTAACCATCATTTTCGCTGTCGATAAGGAGGGAAAAAGTCATGGGAAAAATTTCGCGGAGGGATTTTATTAAGACCACGGGTGCCGGACTTGCAGGGGCCGCACTTCTCTCGAGCCCGTTCAAGAGCACGGCCGTTGCAGCGGTATCACCACCCGACCTTGCCGTAGAGAAAAATCCGGTCCTCAAGGTCCTCAGATGGAGCCCCTTTGTCAAGTCTGACGGGGAGTACTGGGAGCAAAACTCACGGAAATGGGAGAAGGTCACCGGGGGCAAAGTTATTACCGAATATCTGTCCTGGGAGGATGTGAGGCCTAAGGCGGCCATGGAGGCGGCGGTCGGGGCGGGCCACGATCTCATCTCGGGGTGGCACGACGACCCCCACATTTACCCGGAGAAGCTCCTCGATGTGTCAGATGTATGTGAATACCTCGGGAAGAAGTACGGAGGCTGGGAGGACGTATGCTTTAAATACGCGATGAAGGGCGGAAGATGGATCGCCGTGCCCATGGGCGGACCCGGCCAGGAGATCGTGTATAGAAAGAGTTGGGTCAATGAAGCAGGCTACGACAAGTTCCCCACAAATGTCGAGGACTTCATCAAAGTCTGCAAAAAGCTTAAGAGCATGGGCCATCCCGTGGGCTTTGCCATGGGCCATGCCGTGGGAGACGGGAATAACTGGGTCCACACCTGGCTGTGGGCTTTCGGAGCCAAGACGGTGAACAAGGATGGTTCCGTCGCCATCAACAGTCCCGAGACCCGCAATGCCCTTGAGGGCATGAAGGAACTGTACGATGACGCTATGACTGCGGGCGTGGCATCCTGGCTCGATCCCCATAACAACAAGGCCTATCTCGCGAACCAGATCTCAGTCACCAACAACGGGATCAGCATCTACTACGCGGCCAAGGGGAAGCCGGAATGGGCAGATATTGCGAAGGATACCTACCATGCTACTCTACCTGTCGGGCCCGCGGGCAAGCCGACCGAGCTACACCTGTTCAACCAAGTTTTCATCTTCAAGCACACGCCCTTCCCCAACGCCGCCAAGCATTACATAATGTTCATGCTGGAGGAAGAGCAGTGCGGTCCGTGGACCAACGCCATGCGGGGGTACGTGACCCCAGGGCTCAAAGCCTATCGAGATCTCCCCGTCTGGACTGAAGATCCCAAACATACCCCGTACCGTGAATGCATCAGGAACATGTTGTGGAACGGCTATGAGGGGCCCATTGGGCCAGCCTCGGCGGCTGTTATGGCCGAGTATGTCGTGGTGGACCTCTTCGCGAATGTCTGTGCGAGGGGCGTATCCATCAACAAGGCCATTGACATCGCGGAGAATGCCATTGCGAGGTACTATAAGTAAGGATATCTCCTCATGCGAGGGGCGTCTGTAGGGGGTGCCGGTCCTGAATGAAGGGCTGCCCCCCTGGCGCCCCTCCATTATGGGAAAATAAGCTAATCTGGAGGAGAACCATTGGACGCCGTTGCCACTGTTGAACAAGAGATCAGGCCGACTTTACGGAGGCGCTTTTCCGCGGCCCTTGAGAACCCGACCTTCCTGGGGTTCCTCTTCGTCGCCCCGGCCGAGCTCCTCCTTTTGATCTTTTTGGCTTACCCGCTCCTGCTGGGTCTCTGGCTCGGCCTCACCGACACAATTGTTGGCCGGGACGGAAATTTCATCGGTTTTCAGAATTACATCAGCCTCGTTCACGATTCGACCTTCTGGCTGACCGTATTCAACACCTTTCTCTACACCGTGGTAGCCGTTTTCGTTAAACTCGTGCTGGGGGTCGGCCTCGCCGTGGTCCTGAACCGTGATTTTAAGGGAAAAGGGCTTATGCGAGCAATCGTCCTCCTGCCCTGGATAATCCCCACGGCCCTCAGCGCCATCTGTTTCTGGTGGCTCTACGATTCGACCTTCAGCGGTATTTCATGGACCCTGATAAAACTGGGCTTCATTGACCACAGGATTAATTTTCTGGGCGACGCCTGGAACGCAAGATTCTCCCTGATAGTGGCCAATGTCTGGCGGGGAATTCCATTCTTCACTATCGGATTGCTGGCGGGACTCCAGACCATCGACCCTGACCTCTACGAGGCCGCGGAGATCGACGGCGCAGGGTCATGGGCCCGATTCCGTAAGATCACCCTGCCCTTGCTGATGCCGCTGCTCACGGTGGTAACCGTCTTTTCAACCATCTGGACCTTCGCAGATTTCCAGTTGGTCTGGGTGATTACGAGGGGTGGACCTGGGGGGGCCACCCACATATTCGGCACCCTCTCTTTCCAGAGGGCCATGTCCGGCGGGCACTTTGGAGAGGGGGCGGCAATTTCGAACTTTATGCTGCCCATACTGGTGGCCTGCGTGTTTATCGCCTTCGTCTTCCTGAGGAAAGAGGATTGAGGGATGGAACGCTTCGGTTCAAAAGTCATAAAATTCTATATGCCTCTGGTACTGTACCTGGTTTTCCTCCTCTTTCCCTTTTACTGGATGGCCAACACCGTCTTCAAATCGGACATAGAACTCTATGATCTCGAGCTCAACCCCCTCTACATCCACAACCCGACGTTCGACAACGTGGTGCACCTCTTCACCCAGACCATCTTCCTCAAGTGGATGTGGAACACCTTCTTCGTTGCCATACTGGCTACCATAATTTCCCTGGCGGCCAGCCTCCTGGCTGCCTATGCCATTCAGAGGCTTCAGTTCAAGACCTCCGGCCCGACGGGTGTGGCCATATTCCTCGGTTATCTCGTACCGCAGACAATCCTGTTCATCCCCCTGGCCCATATCATATTTAAGTTGAGATTATGGGACTCCCTCTGGTCACTGGTGCTGACCTATCCCACCTTTCTCATTCCGTTCTGCACCTGGCTCTTGATGGGGTACTTCAAGTCCATCCCAAAGGAGATGGAGGAATGTGCCATGATCGATGGCACGAGCAGGATCAATATCTTTCGAAAGATTATTCTTCCCCTGTGCCTTCCCGGAATTCTTTCAGCGGGGATCTTTTGCTTTACCCTCTCGTGGAATGAATTCATCTACGCCCTGGCCTTCATCTCCGCAACCACGAGCAAGACCGTCCCCATTGGGCTCGTCACGGAACTGGTCAGGGGGGACGTCTACCACTGGGGCCCATTGATGGCGGGGGCACTCTGTGCCTCGGTCCCGGTGGCCCTGGTGTATTCATTCTTTGTTGAACACTATGTAGCAGGCATGACAGGCGCTTTGAAGGAGTAATGAGATTATGGCCGAAGTAAGATTGGAGAACATTTCCAAACATTTCCATGAAGTAGTAGCGGTTAAGGACTTCAACCTTTCCATCAAGGATCGGGAATTCGTCGTCCTCGTAGGGCCCAGCGGATGCGGAAAGACCACGACTCTGAGGATGATCGCGGGACTTGAGACCATAACAAACGGCAACATTTATATCGGGAAGCGCCTCATCAACAGGCTCCCGGCAAAAGAACGCAATATCGCCATGGTTTTTCAGAACTACGCCCTTTACCCGCACATGACCGTTTATCAGAATATGGCCTTTGGTCTGGAACAACGTAAGGCCCCAAAGGAGGAAATCAAGATACGGGTCAAGGAGGCCGCGGAGATCCTCGGCATTCATGATCTGATGGGCCGTAAGCCGAAACAGCTTTCCGGTGGACAGCGACAGCGCGTGGCAGTGGGCAGGGCGATCGTGAGAAAGCCCGAGGTTTTCCTCTTCGATGAACCCCTTTCAAACCTCGACGCGAAGCTCAGGGTGCAAACGAGGGTGGAGTTGAAGAAGCTCCACGAACGTCTCGCAACGACCATTGTCTATGTCACCCACGATCAGGTTGAGGCCATGACCATGGGGGACAGGATCGTGGTGATGAAGGACGGCCTTATTCAACAGGTGGGTTCGCCCTTGGAGCTTTACAATAAACCCACCAACATGTTTGTGGCGGGCTTTATCGGGAGCCCTGCCATGAATTTCTTTGAGGCGGAGCTCGTCCGCTCAGGCGACCTCCTATCCCTCCAAACGGATAGCTTCACCATAGACCTCCCCTCAGAGAAGGCAGCAGTGCTCAAGGGATATCCCGAAGAGAAGGTTATTATGGGCATACGGCCTGAAGATCTCCTGGAAGCCAAAAAACATGTTCCGGGAAAGACCATCAAAACAACGGTGGAAGTCATCGAACCCATAGGGAGTGAGATGTACCTCAACGTGAGCGCAGGAGAATGTGCTCTCACGGCCAGCGTCGACCGGAAAACCCGAGTCAAACCGCACCAGAGCTTTATCCTGAAACCCGCTTTGGACTATCTCCACCTGTTCGACATCAAAAATCAAAAAGTGCTGTCGTAGGGCGGACAAAGGGTTCGTTGGTCTGGGTTTGGCGCACGGACTGCATGCTTGAGATTGCCGTCATAGCCGATGACTTAACCGGCGCCGCGGATACGGGCGTTCAATGCTGTCCGTATTTTCGCAATACCACATTGCTATCGTACCGAAATCTCTCATCTGACCCGCGAACTTCCACCTCAGAGGCCCTCGCAATTTATACCAACAGCCGCTCTATGAAGGCCGAAATGGCCCGCAAGCGGACCCGATCCCTGGCACGCCGACTTCTTGTCTTTCACCCGAGGCGAGTTTACAAGAGAGTGGATTCCTGCGTCCGGGGCAACGTGGGAGCTGAAGTGGATGCCGTGATGGATGAAATGGGGTTTGAGCTGAGCTTTATCGCGCCGGCCTTTCCCGACATGGGACGCCTAACGCTTCACGACGTCCACATGCTCCATGATAGACCCGTCGCTGAAACGGAGCTCTCCAGGGATCCCGTCACCCCAGTCACTGAATCCCGATTGTCAATCATCATTGCCACTCAGAGTACATCCAAGGTTGGCCATGTGGACCTGGGATTCCTTGAAGGAGATAAGGATGCCATGGTTGATCAAATCCACCGCCTGACCGATTCAGGCGCACGGCATCTCGTTTTCGACGCGGCACGCCAAGCACACCTCGAGAGGATCGCCCGCATCGCCCTGGAAAGTCCGAAAAATATCCTCTTGGTTGGATCTGCTGGTCTCGCCCGGGGCCTTATGAGCCATTTTCCAGAGAGGCACCGAGGGGAAGACGATAAGCCACGTTATCTCCAAGAAAGGTCCCATCTCCTGGTTTGTGGTACGCTTGCCGAGCCCACGAGGCTTCAAATCTCGGCATTACTCGAGGCCTACCCGCACGAAGTCATCTCCCTCCCGGCCCCCCTGCTCCTCGATTCAGCCCAACGGGATGACCTCCTCTTGAACGCAAATCACGCTCAACGTATTCTGTCAAGAAATAACCTCATTATTAGGGTCGGAACTGGTGAGACAACGGAGGCCGCTATCGCCAAGAAGCCTTCGATACGGAAGGCGGAGGGAATCGTACGGGGATTGGGGATCTTCGTGGCCGAAGTTTTAAGAGAGACAACACCTGCGAGCCTCTTCCTCTCAGGGGGAGATACAGCCACCGCAGTCCTGACAGCCATCGGCGCTCAGGGAATCCGACTTCAGGGGGAAATCGTTTCCGGAATGGCCCAGGGGATCCTCATAGGAGGCCTTATGGACGGCGGCCCGGTGGTTACCAAAGCGGGGGCTTTCGGCCGAAGAGAGGCGTTGGTGGCATTGCACGAGTATTGGTCGAAAAGGAGCCAGGAGAAACCGGCATGATTGAGGACACGAGGCCGATCTTGGGGATTTCAATCGGTGACCCAGGGGGTATCGGGCCGGAAGTCACGGCCAAGGCATTGGACCAGCGAGAAATCCATGATGTCTGCCGACCCCTTGTGGTAGCCGATTCCCGGGTTATCGAGGATGTGCTCAGGTTCACCCGATTGACCCTCAAGGTGAATAGGGTCGACAAGCCGAAAGAGGGGTTCTATCAGCACGGCACTGTGAATATTCTTCACGTCGCCAATATGGATCCGACACGTCTCCGGTATAAGCAGGTGACGGCTGAACAGGGTCAGGCATCCTTTGAGTACGTGACCACGGTAATAGACCTTGCCCTCAAGGGGGAAATTAATGGCACGGTAACAGGTCCCATTAACAAGGCCGCAATAAACGCGGCTGGCCACCACTACGCTGGACATACCGAAATATATGCGGACCTTACCTCGACTCTGGACTACGCCATGATGCTCGTGGACGGCGATTTTCGCGTGGTCCACGTATCCACCCACGTAAGCCTGAGGGAGGCCTGTGAGCGGGTGAAGAAAGATCGCATTATCCGGGTCATTGACCTAACGGACGATGCGCTGAGGAAGCTTGGGATATCGTCTCCCAGGATTGGAGTCGCGGGCCTCAACCCTCATTGCGGCGAGGAGGGCATTTTTGGCACTGAGGACGAGGAGGAGATTCGCCCAGCCGTGGAATATGCGGCCAAATCGGGCAAAAACGTGGAAGGCCCGATCCCGCCTGATACGGTCTTCCCCAAAATGAGGGGGGGGATGTACGATGCGGTAGTGGTCATGTATCACGACCAAGGCCATATTCCCGTCAAGTTGATAGGCTTTCAATATGATGGGAAAACCGGTGTTTGGGGTACCGTGGCCGGCGTCAATGTCACGTTAGGCCTTCCCATCGTGAGAACATCGGTTGACCATGGAACGGCTTTTGGAAAGGCAGGCGAAGGGAGGGCAAATCCGGAATCAATGATTGAGGCCATCCGCATGGCGGCCCTTCTCTCGAGAAAATCATAGCCTCGTTCTTTCATCTCTTTATTCGAGCGGTACCACCGGCCATAACGTGGAAGACCTCATCGAGGGTAATCATGCTGGTATCTCCCCGGGTGCTCTGCAGCAACGCGCCGTGGGCTGCTCCGAATTCAACGCACTCGCCCGGTGGCTTCCCATTAAGGAATCCATGGATCAACCCCGATGCGAAGCCATCCCCTCCCCCCACCCGGTCTTCGATCTCAAGGTTCTCATACCGCCTCGATTCGTAAAACTCTCCGTCATAAAAGAGAATCGCGCTCCAGTGATTGATAAGACCGCTGACCACCTCTCGGAGCGTCGTACCGACACCTTTCAGGTGGGGAAAACTCTCGATCAGCCGGCTTACCATCCTCTTGTAGTTCTCCACTGGGAGCTGAAGAAGCCTCTCGTCTACCCCCTCTACCTCAAATCCCAGCACTTTCTGGAAGTCCTCCTCATTTCCAATAACGAAATCCATATATTGAACCAGGGGCTTGGTGATCTCCTGGGCTTGCTCGCTGGACCAGAGCTTCGAGCGAAAGTTGAGGTCGTAGGAAACAACCGTGCCCGCCTTTTTCGCCCTCTCCATCGCTTCTTGGGCTACCCTCGCCGTACTCTCGCTGAGGGCTGTAAAGATACCCCCCAGGTGGAACCAGCGGACTCCCTGCCTTTGAAAGAGCTCCTCCCAGTTGACCTCCTCAGGCCGCATCTGCGAGACAGCCGAATGGCCCCGATCGTACATAGTGACGCTGGAACGCAACCCCGTTCCAACCTCCGTGAAATTGAGTCCACAGCGGTTCTGCTTCCCTACTCCGTCGTAGGGAACCAAGACCACATGTCGCATATCCACTCCGACGGCTCTCCCATGATTGATAATGAGGCGACCCAGGGGATTCCCGGGGAGTTTACTCACCCATCCCGTTCTGAGTCCCAGACGCGCCAGAGCATACGACACGTTGTATTCCGCGCCCCCAACCCATACCTCCAGCTCCCGGGCAAATTCCAAGCGCCCATGGGCGGGAGGGCTCAGTCGAATCATGCACTCCCCCAGGCTCACCATATCAAATTGACAGGATTCCTGATCACGAATCAAAAGGGCCATGACACTATCTCCTTTTTTTTTCGCCTATGTAACCGTACATTTCAGATGGGAAATGGAACCCCCAGCTCCTGGCCGAGTTGACTGAGGAGCTTTGCAACTTCCTCCCCCATCGGGCACCCCTCCTTCTCCCGTTGCTGTTTGGTTCGCCATTCAGGTTCTCCCGGTATCAGAATCTCCTCAACCCCGGGCGCGGTCGGTTGGCTCTTCAGCTCGGCGAAGAGTTCATCTACCCGTTTCTTGAATTCATCCACGGGGCAGAAAGCCCCGATGTCAATGGCCTGTACGTAGTGGCCCATGAACGCCTTATTCTCCCAATCATCGAACTTCCGAATGATGTGGACGCCATACGGCATCCCCGTCAGACGGCTCGAGAGAATTTCGATCATGAGTCCAATGCCATACCCCTTCGGCCCGCTCATGGGGACAGCAGCATAGGCCTTAGCCGGATCGGTGACGGGCTTGCCATGCCGGTCGACTGCCCAATTGGACGGAATTGCCTTTCCGGCTTCGGCCGCCGCTCGAATTTTACCGAAGGCCACTTCGCTGGTAGCCATGTCCATGCAAAACCAGGGATAGGTCCCGGCGGGAACACAGCAACAGATGGGATTGGTGCCGAGGAATTTCTCCCTTCCTCCGAAGGGAATGACGTCACATTCCCCATCGGACATCACCAGACCGATGCAGTCCCGCTTCGCACAATACTCCGCGTAGTAGGCGGCAGCTCCGAAGTGATTGGAGTTCTTCACCGCTACAATCCCGACGCCGGCCTCCTGAGCCATCTCCACCGCTCTTCGAGCGGCTTCAAGGGTTGACAGCTGGCCCAGGGAGAAATCCGCATCCAGAATCCCAATCCCTGCTCTCTTCTTCTCCCAACGAAATCGGGGCCTCGGATTGATCAAGCCCTTCTGCAATCGACGAGCATAGACGTTGGCGAGGTAAATGCCATGGGTATCTACTCCTCTGAGATTGGCCTCCACGAGGATTTCAGCAACCGTTTTTGCATCCTCCCCGGGGAACCCCGTTTTTTTGAATACCCCTTCTCCAAAGGCTCTCAACTTCTCCGCAGGAATCATGTAAGGTGCTTTCATGGCCCTCCCTTCTTTCAAGCCCTTCTTAGTGCTTGCCCCACTCCGTATGGAATATCCCCTCCCGATCCACTCTCTCATAGGTATGAGCGCCGAAGAAATCCCTCTGGGCCTGCGTGAGATTCTGGGGGAGTCGATCCCTCCGGTAGCTATCAAAGTAGTTGAGGGAAGCGCTGAGGGCGAGGCAGGGAATTCCAAGCCCGTTCGCCGTCTGAATGACCATTCTCCAGGAATCCTGCGCTTTTAGTATCCAGCTGCTGAATTCGGGGTGGAGAAGCAGGTTGGGAAGATCCGGTTGACTTCGATAAGCCTCCTTGATGAGATCGAGGAACCGCGCCCTGATAATACAACCTCCCTTCCAGATCCTGCTGATTTCAGCCAGATTGAGGTTCCACCCGTATTCCTCTGAAGCCGCCCTCATCATGGCCATACCCTGTGCATAACTGCAAATCTTGCTGGCGTAAAGGGCATCATGAACAGCATCGATCAGACCACTTTTCTTGCCTTGGAACCGCTTCGGGGGAGTGCCAAGGGTTTTGCTTGCCGCCTGTCTTTCCCCCTTGAATGAGGATAAAATCCTCGCCTCTACCGCCGCGTTGATGGTTGGAATGGGCACCCCGAGATCAAGCGCAATCTGGGAAGTCCACTTCCCCGTGCCTTTCTGGCCGGCTTTATCCAAAACCATATCAACCAAGGGCTTCCCCGTTTCCTCATCGATTTTCGTAAAGATCTTCGCCGTAATCTCGATGAGAAAGGAATTGAGCACCCCTTCGTTCCACCGGTCGAAAATATCGGCCAGCTCAGCCGATTCCGAATCCAATGCAGTCTTCAAAATATCGTAGGCCTCGCCGATGAGCTGCATGTCGCCATACTCAATCCCGTTGT
>Ga0180438_10007630_pt1 | contig 14030 bp, 10 predicted proteins | sample SS_ome_12_FD_132455 | JGI IMG/M metagenome (GOLD analysis project Ga0180438, IMG submission 132455) | Hypersaline lake sediment archaeal communities from the Salton Sea, California, USA - SS_3_D_2 metaG | ecosystem: Environmental > Aquatic > Non-marine Saline and Alkaline > Hypersaline >... | reverse complement strand
GTGTGGCGTATTGCCGGTTGACGGCGATCCACATATGGTCGCTCCGCTCGTCCAGGCCAGGCAACGTTTCTTGCAGATGGGCCACCAATGTCTCCACCGTCGCCCCGTTGGTTAACTCCCACTCGATTACCGATCGTCCTGCTGCTTCTCGCACCGAGGCGAATAGCTTGACTGTTCCACGTAACATCCTATCCTCCAATCTCGGCCATCACTCGTTTTGAGGGAACCTCTCCCTGTGCCAGGTGATGGCTGCCTGGCTTGCTCCTGATGCCCGAGAGCAGTAAATCTGCCAGTTCTTCCTGGGTAGCTCCAGCCCGGAGTGGCGTCCGCAAGTCAATCTCGGCATCGGACAGGAGGCAAGGTCGCAGCTTACCGTCGGCGGTGAGGCGCAGGCGATTGCAGGAGAAGCAAAAGTGCTCACTGACCGGTGCGATGAAGCCTAGCGTGCCGGCCGCGCCAGGGATAGAGTAGTAGCGCGCAGGGCCGTTGCCCGCTGGGCCGCCGACCGGTTCCAGCGGGCCGAAAGCAGCTTCGATGCGGGCACGTACCTCGGTCATGGGCACGTAGCCATCGCCAGCCCACGCGGCATTGTCGCCCAGGGGCATGATTTCGATGAAGCGCACGTGCCACGGAGAGGCCAAGGTCATCTGTGCAAAATCAGCCACTTCGTCCTCGTTCATGCCCCGGATGACGACCGTGTTCAGTTTGATGGGCGTCAGGCCGGCACGCTGTGCTGCTTCGATACCGTCCTGCACGTCAGCCAGCTTGCCTCGCCGCGTGATCTGGCGGAACCGCTCTGGACGCAGAGTGTCCAGGCTGACGTTGACGCGATGCAGCCCGGCGGTGGCCAGCGTGTCGGCGTGGCAGGCCAATAGCGTGCCGTTGGTGGTCATTGAGGTGTCGTCGATGCCCGGTACGGCGACAATCAGACGCACCAGGTTGGACAGGCCGAGGCGGGCCAATGGCTCGCCACCCGTGAGGCGGATCTTGCTGATGCCAATTTCTGCTGCTGCCGCCACTACCCGTGCGATCTCTTCAAAGGTCAGAATCTCGTCGTGGGAGCGCAGTTCGATCCCTTCAGGTGGCATGCAGTACACGCATCGCAAATTACAGCGATCAGTGACAGAGATACGCAGATAGTTGATGGGACGGGCAAAGCTATCTAGGTATGGCATGGTGCTTCCTTCGAGAGTGTCAAACGCAAGTTAGCAAATGATAAGAGTCACAAATACGCATCTTGTCATTGCTCCGGTTGATCAATTCGAATGGCGGTCACGATGTCGCCGGGCTCCAGTCGCTTGGCGCCAATTGGCAGGCGCAGCAAGGCGTTGGCCCCAGCCAGTGAGAGGAGTCGCCCCGACGTTTGCAGGCCAGTGACGGTAGCGTGCCACTCACCGTCGCGCCACTCGACGCACGCCCGCTGGAACTCGATCCGGTTTCCTTTGCGGTGGATGGCATGGGTGAGGCGGGCTTTGACGGTGGGACGGAAGAGACAGGTATGCCCGGCCATCTGGCGCAGCGCTGGCCGTACCAGGTTCTCAAAGCTCACCAGAGAGGCTACTGGAAAGCCTGGCAATCCAAAAATCAGCCGTCGGTGGAGAAACTCGGGACGATCCACGATGGCAAAGACGGTGGGTCGCCCTGGCTTCTGCTTCACCTGGCCAAAATGCACCGTGCCCCATTCTTCGATGAGCACCCGCGACAGATCGCGCTCGCCCATAGAGACGCCACCCGAACTGATGAACACGTCAGCCTGTGTCAGGCCCTGGTGAAAGGCAATGCGCAAGGCGTCTTCTTTGTCGGGCACGATGCCCAAGGATAGCGGAATGCCACCGGCCCGGACGACAGAAGACATGATTGTGTAGCGGTTGGCGTCGCGGATCTGGCCGGGTGCGATGGCCGCGCCAGGCTCGACGATTTCGTGGCCCGTCGAGAGGACGGCCACTACCGGACGGCGGTAGACGGGCACATGCAGACGGTTCATGCTGGCCAGTAGGCCGATCCCTGCAGGATCGATGACTGTGTCCGCTGGAAGGACCAGTTGGCCAGAGGCAATGTCTTCGCCCACGGGTCGCAAGTTGTCACCCGGCCTTACATCCCGGGTGAAACGCACCTGCCCACCTGCTTGTTCGCTGTATTCGACGGGCACGACGGCGTCAGCCCCGGGCGGCACCGGCGCGCCGGTGGTGATGCGAACGGTTCGTCCCAGCGACACAACCAGCGGCGATGCCGGACCTGCCCACTGTTCGCCGATGATCTCGCGCCACTCGGCGGGGTCATCGGCTATCACCGCGAACCCATCCATGGCCGAGGCTCGGAAGGACGGCAGGGGCTCACCGGCGTGCACGTCTGCTGCCAACACGCGCCCCAGTGCCTCTTGGAAAGCCACCTTCTCCACGTCCAGGCGCGGGGTGTGTTGCAGGATCAGATCTAGGGCTTCTTCAAACGGTGTCAAAGGATACGGGTTCATAGGCGTTCACAATTCACCATGGCAACTTTTCAGGGGGGATGTCTTGAAGGAAAGGATTCCGCGCGTCGCGGGGAGAGAGCTTTGGGCTGGCGATACCCCATGGCAGGCTGATGTCTGGATCGTTCCACGCTACACCGTGTTCGTCAGTGCCATCGTAGTAATTGTCCACCAGATAAGTCAGAATGGCATCTGTCAGGGCGACAAAACCGTGAGCCACGCCGATAGGGATATAAACGCCTAAAAAGTTTTCCTCGCCAATCTCCAACGTCTGAACGGCGCGATAGGTCGGTGAGTTGCGTCGCAAATCGCACAACCCCACGCGGATGGTGCCTGAAGGGGCAAACCAATAGTCCACCTGGCGACGATGAAAGTGCAATCCTCGCAGTACGCCGGCCCCGGAGTAGGAGGCATTGCCCTGAAGGTTATCCCACGTCCTTTGAGGAAACCACTGTTTGCGAAAGGTCTCAATGAAACGACCACGCTCGTCTTCAAAAGGTTTCAGGGCGACAACGTACACGCCTTGGATCAGATCTGATTCGCTTATTGGGGCCATCGATGTTCCTTTCGGGCTTGCATAGTGCGTGTTGCCTCCCTTGACGCACTGATAAACTGCGCGTTCTGCAAAACGGTACCCTTTGACAGGCTCATCGTGCTCAGTTGCGCTCGATAGACTACCTACACGTGTCACAGGGTGCAAGTCGTGAAAAGCCGCGCTCGCTGTCTAACTGGAGTTGTACCCACGACACGATCAGAAACACCCCAGTTGACAAGGGTGGACTTTGACGCCCAGGGTCTCGGCAATGTTACCCATGTCCGATTTGGAAATACCCTGGGCCTCACCGATATCCCACACGGCAGCGCAAGAGATGCTACCGCTTTTGGCAGCCTGACGCACGGCAGTGGCTATAGCCTCGGGCACGCGATCCAGCTTTCGCACGATTTTATAGCCGGGCATCCCTTTCTTCTCCGCGTAACCAAAAAAACCCAGTTGGCAGCGGGTAATGCGAATGCCGTTCACGGTGGCCTGGTCACCAACGTATAGCGGATCTACGTCCAGTTCACCCGCGATGAGGTGAGCGGCTTTGCAGGTCAATTGCCCATTTTCATCGAGACGACCTTGAATCTGGTTCTCGACATCCGTTGTATCGTTGTTCATTGAGCGATGTCCCTTCCTAATCTAAAACGAAAAGCCGAGTCTCCACTTTGGAAAGGAACCCCGGCTCAGTTCAGCGGACGGTTGTTCTCCTTTCCAAACACGGGGGGCGTCAGCGTTTCCACCGGCACCTTTAGGCCACGACTTCCTGTCGCAACCATCGCGGCCAGCGGCCTTAGGTCCAACTTTGGGCCGTTAGGCCAGCAGGCTCGGAGAACGTCGGTTGTGATGGTATTCTACACCAGACAGAGTGAAAATGCAACCACTGGGTGGCGGTCTAAACGGGATAGCGCCCTGGGACGTTCGTCACTGTGTGGGTGTCGGCGTTGGCGCCACGGTAGGCGTTTCGACCGGTTCGATGCCAAAGTAGGCCTCGACCAGCTTGCGGAACAGGGGGGCGGCAACGGTTGGCCCCTCGCCGCCGTGCTCGATCATGACGGCGATGACGATCTCAGGGTCATCGGCCGGCGCATAGCCGACGAACCAAGCGTGTGGATCTGTCTCGCCAGTTTCAGAGGTGCCAGTCTTGCCGGCCACGTCGAATGGCAGGCCGTGCATGGCGCGGTAGGCAGTGCCGTGGGGGAGCGTGCCGGCGCCGAGCAGGCCCTCTTTGATCTCGGCCAGGTGTTCGGCACTGACCGGTAGGTGGCCCAACTCCTCCCGCCGCAAAACCACTTTGTCTCCAATGCGATAGATGATCTGGGGACGCAGGAGTGCTCCATCATTGGCCACCGCGGCCATGATACGGGCGATCTGCAACGGTGTGGTGAGCAGAAAGCCCTGCCCGATGGCCAGGTTCACCGAGTCGCCGGGCACCCATGGCTCGTCGCGGGCAGCGCGCTTCCAGGCGATGTCAGGTACCAGGCCAGTGGATTCGGGCAGTTCCTGCAGGCCGGTGGGCTGACTCAGGCCAAAACCTCGTGCATAGGTCGGCAGGATGTCGGCGTCCAGTGTGTCCAGTAGCAGACCGATTTCGTAAAAGACGACGTCACAAGAGACGGTCAGTCCGGTGATCAGGTCAATGTTGCCGTGGCCAGTCTCAAGCCAGCAGACTTTGGTCCACTCTGCCCCCAGGCCAGTCCAGGTGCCGTTGCAGGTAAAGTGACTGTCACGCGTCAGACCACCTTTTTCCAGTCCAGCGGCCAAGGTGACAATTTTGAACACCGAGCCGGGGGGGTAGGCTGATTGCAGTGCTCGGTTGACCAGGGGACGCTGGGGGTCGGCCTCGAGTTTGGCCCACTCGTCGGCCGATATGGTGGGAACGAAGAGATTGGGATCGTAGGCGGGGTAACTGGCCAAGGCCAAGATCGCGCCGTCGTGAGGATCGAGGGCAACCACGGCGCCCGGTTTACCTCCTTCTGCCAGGAGCGTCTCGCTGGTCTGCTGAAAGTCACGGCGCAGAGTGGTGTAGATACTGCGGGCGGGAGTGGCCGGCCGCTCTGCCAGGGTGCCAACCAGTACGCCGTGGTTGTCAATCAGCGCCAGTTCGCCACCACGGCGTCCGGCCAGGTAGGGTTCGCCCCAGGCTTCCAGGCCGGTCTGGCCCACGAGTTCGTCTCCCTGGTAGCCCTTTTTGCGCCACTCTTCCAGGTTTTCTTTGTAGATCGGCCCCATGTAGCCGACGACGTGCGCTGCGATACCGCCCGCTGGATAGGCACGGATTTCTTTATCTTTGAGTTCGACACCCGGTAGCGAGGCGAGGGTTTCATAGTATGCCTGGCTCACTTCCGGCGAAACGTCTCTGACTGGCACATACCAGTGGGGTGGGGCGTCGGCGTAAGCCTTCCGGATTTCCTCAACAGGCATTCCCAGGATGCGGCCAAGTTCGGCGAGTGTGGCTGCTTCGTCGGTCAGCCGACCGGGTACGATGCCAACGGTGACCAGCCGGCCGTCGAAGGCTAACCCCAGTCTGTCACGGTCGTAAATGTTGCCCCGCACGGCATTACGCTCGATGAGGTGGACACCTCGCCGGCTTGTCATTCCGGGGAAGATGAGATCTGGCGACCAGGTGACGCCCCAACGATTGGCCTCGAAGGTCAGTGTCATCTGCTGATTGAACTCAAGGGGACCCAGCACGGCGCTGTGCATGGTTACAGAAAAGTCGACCTGGGCCGTGTAGTCACTTTCTAGCGCCGCACGCACCTGCGCCCGCAGGGAGGTGACGGTGGCCTCGACCAGGCTGGTGCGATACAGTTCTTCGAAATCTTTGCGGCTCACCTGGGCCTTCGCGGAGGGGGCCAGCACGCCATACATGGCTTCGTAGTCGGCGCGCTCCCAGGCGCGGAGAAAGGAGTCAGCAGTCGTCTCTGGCCGGGCGGCGATGGGAGTCGGGAGCTGCGTTGGCGTCGGATGCAAGAGGGAGAGCAGAGATTGGCAGCCGCTCGTGACAAGTGTCGACAGGATCAGGAGGGCGATCCACTGTCGTATCCTCATGGTGATAGCCGTACGATTATGGACCCCAGGCAGGCGACTGGTTGTTGGCATCGTCGTCGGTCAGATTGGTCAGGTTCTTGCCTTCTCGGTCTACGACATAGATGTCCCAATTGCCGTCGCGGTTGGAGTAGAAAGCGATCCATTGACCGTCGGGTGACCAGACGGGGCCGTGCTCGTCGGCGTAGGGCCAGTTGGTGAGGTTGCGCTGCTCGCTGCCGTCGGCGCGCATGAGGTAGATCTCGGCATCGCCGTCACGGGCAGATTCGAAGGCGATCCATTGGCCGTCGGACGACCAGGCTGGCACCAGGTCAGCCCCAGGATTTCGTGTCAGACGGGTGATGCCTGTGCCGTGCCAGGGCATCAGGTAGATTTCCCAGTTGCCGTCCCGCTTGGAAGAAAAGGCCAGCGTCTTGCCGTCGGGTGACCAGACAGGGGATAGGTCACTGACCTTGTTCTCGGTCAGCCGGACCTGGTCTGTGCCGTCGGACCGCATGGCGTACAGCTCCCAATTGTCATCACGGAAAGAAGCGAAGGCGATCCACTGGCCATCGGGTGACCAGGCTGGCGTCCAGTCGTCGGCGGGATGGTGGGTGAGGTTGGTCAGGCCAGTGCCGTCCAGTTGCATAGTGTAGATGTCTTGGCTGTCCTCCCGCTCCGAAACAAAGACCACCGAACGGCCGTGGGGGGCCCAGGCGGGATGCGCCTCGCCCAGGCCACTGCCGGTGACGGGGTGAGGATTCGTCCCATTGCCATTCATGATGTAAAGTTGCCAGGGATCGTCTGCGTTCTCCTTGTGCATGTAGAGCAACCGGCCCGCGCTTGGCAGTGGTGGCGTCGGACTGATGGTAGCTTCCGGCGTTACCCTAGTGGATGTGATTGCTATCGTCGGGCTGGTCGGAGCGGGAACCGATGATGCTTGGGTAGCGACTGACGTGCTCGCCGATGGACTAGTGGCAGGCGATAGCGAAGGGAGGGTCGTGGCTGTAGGCTGCGTTTTTGCTGCCTGTGGCACGCGAAAGACCAGAAAGAGGATGATCAGCACAACAGCCGTGACCACTGCCCATGTAAGCCAGTTGCCAGTGGCAAATTCTGTTGCGATCTCCTGGGCTGTCTGGGGAACTGGTTGGCGACGCACGCGCCAACGGGCCATCTTGAGCGCTTGCGGCAAATCGGCATGATAGGGTAGCCAGGCACGGAACAACTCGATGCGGCTCCGGTAGCTGATGGCGCCCAGGTGTTCCAGAATCTGCCGATCCGCCAAGGATTGGAGTGCCTGCTCCACGGCGTCGCGCTTGACCCGCACGCCACGACGGGTCAGGGCTTTGTGGACCTCGTAAGTCGTGACGACGCCCCCTTGGCCCTTAAGTTCGCCCAGCAGGGCCAATATAACCCTTTCTGGCGGCAAAGAGGCTTCCCACCATTCATTGAACTCGTCGAAAGGTAACGGCAGCAGTTCCTCGAGGGCTGCCGAGACATCGGGCAATGAGACTTCGCCACTGGCCTGGCAGCGGTTGAAGAGGGTATAACCGAGTAATTGTAGGTAGTAGGGGTGGCCAGAGGCCATCTCTGCGACGCGCCGCACAGCCGCCGGGTCATATAACAATCGGCCTGTCACCAGTGACTTGAGCAGGTCCTGGGCCTCTATCGTGTTCAGCGGGGACATTCGCTGTATCAGTGCTTGTTGCGCCCATCCGAGCCCTGCCAAAACGTCATCAAAGCTACGAGCCGCAATGAGGAAACGAAGGCCGCGGTGCCGTTCCATGGCGCGTTCCACTAGATCAAAGATGAATTCTTGCCCGACGTCATCCCTCGGCAATACATCCAGGCCGTCAAGCATCAGCAGCAGGATATTGTTGCCCAAGACGAGGCGCAGGTCTGACAGGAATTCTTGCACGGCATAGTTGGTGTGCCGCAAGAATTCAGCCTGCGGCGGAGTGGTCAAACTGAGGGCGTGGACGGCTGTCACTTCCTGAGCCGCGTATTGGCAGAAGGCCCATGCGAAGGAGGCCTGACGCTCGCTTGAGCTAGCTTCGGTATTGGCTAGGTGAGACAGCTTTTGCAGATCGAGGTGAATGGGCAGAAAGCCGGCTGGGACGTGATGTGACAGTTGCAAGAGAAACGACGTCTTGCCGATGCGCCGGACACCGTGTAGCAACAGCACGCGATCGCCTTTGATCAGTTGCTGTCGCACCCAGCCCAGGAGGTCCTTTCGTCCGAAGAAAGCGGAAGGCTCGCTTATTGGGCGGTTGGTGATATAAGGGTTGAGGATGTCCTGCGTATGGCTCTCCGTCTCCAACAGCCTACTCTCCCCGAGTTGCGAGTTCAACGATCAGACTGCTGAACATTATACCACAGATGGTGATAGATGCAACCGAAACGGTCTGACGCACAGAATCCGTAACGCCGAATGGACTTTCCTGTGGGACGACTCGCACAGTTGACAAGATCGGCCAGGTGGTGATATATTGTGTGTCGTTGAACAGCCAGGTTTATCATCAAGGAGGATGAAATCATGATGACCGAGAACACCGGACCCGTTTGTGCCCTCTGCGCTGTGCGAGCCTGCAGTGCCGAGCCAGGCACCAAGAAACCCCCATCGTTTTGTCCCATGCTGGTTGAGGCCGATCTGCTGAAGGAGGTTGAAAGGATTTACCTGGAGCAGGAGGATGTGCGACGCCTGGCCTTGGAGTCGGCCCGTACAGAGTCAGCGGGCTACTGTCGCACGACCCGCATCGAGGACATCATGGACTTTGCGCGCCGTATTGGGGCACAGAAGCTGGGCATCGCTCACTGTGTTGGACTCATGCAGGAGGCCAAGCTGGCACGGGAGGTCTTTGTGGCCGGCGGTTTTGAGGTGTATACTGTGTGCTGCAAGGTAGGTTCCATCGCCAAAGAGGAGATTGGTCTGAAAGACGAAGAGAAGGTACGCCCCGGCCAGTACGAGGCCCTGTGTAGCCCTGTTGGACAGGCTGCTCTGCTGGCCAAAGCTGGCACCCAACTCAACGTCGTGATCGGCCTGTGCGTGGGTCACGACAGCCTGTTTTTCATGCACTCGAAAGCTCCGGCCACAGTGCTGATCGCCAAGGACCGGGTGCTGGGTCACAACCCGGCAGCCGCTCTCTATACCAGTCACTCATACTACCGCCGCCTGACGGAAGGCAAGGGCAGATAAGGCGCGGGAAGCACCTTGAAAAAAGAGGGCCAGCAACCCAGGTGTGCTGGCCCTGTGCCGGGAATGAGGTGATTGTTCAGAGTTCGTCAAGAAGATCCCATAGTGCCTCTGCCCAGACATCGCTGAGAGGCTCAAAGGACATCTCTGAGAATTCTTCGTTCACTTTTTTCATATAGTCTTTTACGCCTAGCTGAGGCATTGTTCTTGCCACCTGAGCGATCTTGGCATCCCATTTTGAAATGAGCTTGTCACTCTGCTTTTCAAGATCAGACAGGTCCAAAGCCAGACTGAACATGTGATCCAGTCTTATCATCAGGTCGTACCATGCTTTGAAGTCTTTGTCAATAGATACAGGTTGAACCAGCGTTGAGAGCTTTGAAAAGTCATAGGATGGGACGTAGGCACAGAAGCGGAAGAACTCGATCCCTCTCGCTTCTGCTTCGTGGGCAAGATACATGCTGATGGTTGCCCCGCCTTCATAGTCAGAAAACTTGACGGCATACTTGTTCAATTTGTCCTTCATCCTCGGATGACTGTAAACGCACGAGATATTCCTGTCTTTGTCGTACGGCATGGCACCGTAGACACCTGCAACAGTGGCGACCCTCTTGATGCCCAGCTCCTCAATGGCATCAAAGAAGGCTGCGGCATATCGTTCTTCATCTTGATGAGGTTCTTCCCCGAGAAAGATCAAGAAACCTTTCTCGTCATCGCCCGAGTAAAAGAATTCGTTTTTTCTTCGTTCCAGTGTTTCTGCGTAACCTTCTTGGAGCTTGACCACGGGTCTTAGCAGATGGTGAGTGCCAGGGATCTGGAACAGATAAAAGTTGTCGGGCTCTATCTGCCCGATCTTTCTCGCGCCGGTGTGTTCTATGAGGTACTGCGGCAATCCAGAGGAAGTGTCCCCTGCATCCGCCCATTGGTGCCACCCGGCGATCATATATTTCCCTGGAGCAGGTTTCTCCCACAGGTCAATCAAATCATTCATCCGGTTCTATCCCTTCCTAGCTTGCACGTAGGGCAAGGTTATGCTTATTCTACCACGGGTCGAGACGAGGAGCAAACAAGAACGGCCCAGGTGCAGTTGTCGCATCAGGCAGAAGTTCCGTAGGCTTTTGGCAATACATCTTTGACAGCACGCATCAGCTCCCTACGAGCAACTAGTTGCCTTATGGCTTCGATGTGAGGATACATCACCGCATCCTGCTCGAGGAAGGGCACGTGCTGACGGATCAACGCGTAGGCTGGGGCTGTGCCCTGTCCCAGCCGGGCATCTGGGCCCAGCGCCCCGCGGCGAAAGTCTATGCCCTGCGCAGCGGCGAACAGTTCCAGGGCCAGGATGCGTTCCACGTTGTCCGCGATCTTTTGGGCTTGGCGCGCTGCCATTGCGCCCATACTCACGTGATCCTCGGTGTTGGCTGAGGTGGGAATCGTGTCGACGCTGGCCGGGTGGGCCAGCACCTTGTTCTCCGAGGCCAGTGCTGCTGCCGTGTACTGAGTCATCATAAATCCAGAATTCAACCCACCGTGCTTGATGAGAAACGCTGGCAACGTCTCCTGATTGCTGCACTCGTCGGTCAGACGGGTGAGACGCCGCTCGGAGATGTTGCCCAGTTCGGTCAGCGACAACGCCAGGTAGTCCATGGCGATGGCCAGCGGCTCGCCGTGAAAGTTGCCACCGGAAAGCACCGTCGCCTCGCCGGTGACGTCGTCGAAAAAGATGAGTGGGTTGTCGGTCGCGGCGTTCAGTTCGATGCTAAACACCCATCGGGCGTACAGGACGGCATCGCGCACCGCGCCGTGCACCTGGGGGATGCAACGCAGCGTATAAGCGTCCTGCACGTTGAGCGGGTCGTCGGATCGGGTAAAGGTGCTGCCGGCAATGAGTTGGCGCAAAAAAGTTGCGCATTCGACCTGGCGTGGGTGGGGCCGGACGGCATGGATGCGTGCGTCGAAGGCGCGGGGTGTGCCGTGTAGTGCTTCCAGACTCAGGCAACCGGCTATGTCGGCCACGCAGACCAGATTCTCGGCCTGACAGGTGGTGAGCACGCCGACAGCGGCCATGAAGGCCGTGCCGTTGGTCAGTGCCAGCCCCTCTTTGGCTTCCAGCGTCACCGGCAACAACCCGGCCCGCTCCAGGGCCTCGGCTCCCGCCATGCGCCGGCCCTGGTAGATGGCTTCCCCCAGTCCAATGAGGGGCAGCGACATGTGGGCCAGTGGGGCCAGATCGCCGCTGGCCCCCAACGAGCCCTGGCTGGGCACTACCGGATGTACCCCCCGATTGAGCATTTCCATCAGCAGTCGCAGCGTCTCTTCACGGATGCCCGAGTGCCCCTTGGCCAGCGTGTTGGCGCGGACGAGCATCATTGCCCGCGTCGTCGCTTCGTCCAGCGGCCTCCCTACTCCGACCGCGTGGCTCATAAGGATGTTGCGTTGCAGCTGCCGCACCTGATCAGGTGGAATGATGCGATCCTTGAATGCGCCAAAGCCGGTGGTGACGCCGTAGACGACCTCGCCCCGCGCGATGAATGTCTGCACTGCTTGCTCTGCCCGGCGAACCTTACGCCGTGCTTCTTCAGAAAGTGCTACCTCAACCGTTATCCCTTGTGAAGGTCCAAAGGCTACGGCCATCACGTCTTCAAGTGTCAGATGTTCGCCATCCAGGATGATTTGATTCGCGTGGCTCATGGGGGGCATTCCTCCTAGACAATAGGCAAGCATCACTCATTACGTTTTTGTTTTACTTCATCATCGGAATTTTGACCCCACGCTCCCTTGCCACCCCGATCGCCTTTTCATACCCGGCGTCCACGTGGCGGGCAATGCCTGTTCCCGGGTCGGTAGTCAGCACCCGCTCCAGACGGCGAGCCGCTTCGGGGGTGCCGTCGGCGACGATGACCATGCCAGCGTGCTGGCTGTAGCCGATGCCAACCCCACCCCCGTGGTGGAAGCTGATCCACGTCGCGCCGTTGACGGCATTGACGAGTGCGTTGAGGATCGGCCAGTCAGAGATGGCATCGGAGCCGTCTTTCATGCCCTCCGTCTCGCGGCGGGGTGACGCCACCGAGCCGGTGTCCAGGTGATCGCGCCCGATGACGATAGGGGCCTTGACCTTGCCGCTGGCCACCAATTCGTTGAAGACAAGGCCAGCCTTGGCTCGCTCACCGTAGCCCAGCCAGCAGATGCGCGACGGCAGCCCCTGGAACTTTACTTTCTCCTGTGCCATCTTGATCCAGCGCAGCAGGTGCTCGTCCTCGGGAAAGAGATCGATGATCGCCTGGTCGGTGACGTAAATGTCCTCCGGGTCGCCGGAGAGGGCCACCCAGCGGAAGGGGCCTTTGCCCTCGCAGAAAAGGGGGCGGATGTAGAGCGGCACAAAGCCCTGAAAGTCGAAGGCGTTTTGCACGCCAGCATCGTAGGCGCGCTGGCGAATGTTGTTGCCATAGTCAAAGACGACGCTACCTTTTGCCTGAAAGTCCAGCATAGCCTGCACGTGGGCGGCCATGGATTCCATCGCTTGCCGCTTGAATGCCTCTGGATCGCGTTTGCGCAGCGTTTGGGCGTCCTCAAAGCTCATGCCGCGCGGAAAGTAGCGGAGCGGGTCATGGGCGCTCGTCTGATCGGTGACGATGTCCGGCACGACGCCGCGTGTCACCAGCTCGGGCAGCACCTTGGCGGCGTTGTCGATCAGTCCGACGGAAAGGGGCTCTTGCTTGGCCAACGCCTCCTCGACCCATGTCATCGCTTCTTCCAGGTTGTCGGTGATGGTATCCACCTGGGCCAGCCTCAGGCGGCGCTCGGCGCGCCAGCGGTCAATTTCGACGATCAGGCCGACACCTTTGTTCATGGTGATGGCCAGCGGCTGCGCGCCGCCCATCTCGCCCAGGCCGGCGGTGAGGACGAACTTGCCCTTGAGGCTAGACCACCCCTGGGCGCGGGCACAGGCACCCAGCGTTTCGTAGGTGCCTTGCAGGATGCCTTGTGTGCCGATATAGATCCAACTGCCGGCCGTCATCTGGCCGTACATGATGAGACCTTTGCGTTCCAACTCGTCAAAATAGTCCTGCGTGGCCCAAGCAGGCACCAGGTTAGAATTGGCAATGAGGACGCGCGGCGCGTCGGTGTGTGTCTTAAAGACAGCCACCGGCTTGCCACTCTGCACCAGCAGTGTCTCTTCGGGTTCCAGGTTGCGCAGGCTTTCAAGGATGGCATCGACGCATTCCCAGTTGCGGGCAGCTTTGCCGCTGCCGCCATAAACGATCAGGTTTTCTGGATCGCCAGCCACCTCCGGGTCCAGGTTGTGCTGGATCATGCGGTAGGCGGCCTCGATCTGCCAGTTCTTGCAGGTTAGCTTTGTACCCCTCGGCGGGTGTATCACTCGTTTGCTCATCTTTAAACCTCCTCGCAGAACGGGCGGATGAGACGTTTTCTCTCATCCTGACGACTGGCATGCCTTCAGGGCCTGATCCAGGTCCTCTTTCAGATCCCCAATGTACTCGATGCCCACGGACATGCGGAACGTCCCCACGCCAATGCCCATGGTGGCCAACGTCTCTTCGCCGAGTTGGTGATGAGTGGTGCGAGCTGGGTTGACAATGAGCGAATAGACGTCGCCCAGCGTGGTCGCAGGCAGTGCGATCTTGAGGGAATCCAGGAAGCGAAAGGCTTTGTCTCTATCGCAATTGACGATGTCGAAGCTAAGCATCGCTCCGTATCGCCCCTCGCGGAAGATACGCTGAGCTACGTCGTGTTGGGGATGGCTCGGTAGGCCCGGGTAGCGTACGCGCTCGGTGAGGGGGTGG
>Ga0180438_10007629_pt1 | contig 14031 bp, 13 predicted proteins | sample SS_ome_12_FD_132455 | JGI IMG/M metagenome (GOLD analysis project Ga0180438, IMG submission 132455) | Hypersaline lake sediment archaeal communities from the Salton Sea, California, USA - SS_3_D_2 metaG | ecosystem: Environmental > Aquatic > Non-marine Saline and Alkaline > Hypersaline >... | reverse complement strand
GAAGAGCTCCGTGCCGGTTTGGGCATCCCATACTTTGGCGCTGCCGTCCCTGCTGGCGGTGACGATGCGGGTGTCATCCGGGTTCCAGGCGGCGCGCAGGACATCATCGGTATGCCCGCTGAGGGTCAAGAGCTCTTGGCCCGTTTGGGCGTCCCACACCCTGGCTGTGTCATCATCGCTGGCGGTGACGACGCGCGTGTCATCGGGGCTCCAGGCGGCGTGATTGACTGCCCAATTATGCCCGCTGAGGGTAAGGAGTTCGGCACCGGTTTGGGATGCCCAAGCTTTGGCGTTCTTATCGTAGCTGGCAGTGACGATACGCTTGTCATCAGGGCTCCACGCCGCGTGAAGGACCGGTCCAATGTGCCCGCTGAGGGTGAGGGGAGCCGCACCCGGAGTCGCGTCCCACACTTTGGCCGTCTTGTCCTTGCTGGCGGTGACGATGCGCGCGCCGTCTGGGCTCCAGGCCACGTGCCAGATTTCATTGGTATGCCCGCTGAGGGTGAAGAGTTCCTGGCCCGTTTCAGCATTCCATACTTTGACTGTCTCATCTTCGCTGGCGGTGGCGATGCGTGTGCCATCCGGGCTCCACATAGCATGAGTGACTCCCCGAGTGTGCCCTCTGAGGGTGAGGAGTTCCTGGCCGGTTTGGGCCTCCCACACTTTGGCGCTGCCATCGTAGCTGGCAGTCAGGATGCGCTCGTCATCCGAACTCCACACAGCTTGGTTGACTGCCCAAGTATGCCCGCTGAGGGTGAAGAGCTCCTGGCCGGTTTGGGCGTCCCACACTTCGGCGCTCCTGTCTTTGCCAGCGGTGACGATGCGCCTGCCATCTGCGCTCCACGCTGCATAGTTGATCTCGGTGTGCCCGCTGAGGGTGAAAAGTTCCTGGCCCGTTTGGGCGTTCCACACTTTGGCGTTCCTATCTGTGCCACTGATGGTGATGATGTGCCTATCATCCGGGCTCCAGGCCGCGTGTTTGACCCAATAGGAATGCCCGCTGAGGGTGAAAAGCTCCTGGCCCGTTTGGGCGTCCCACACCTTGGCGTCCCCATCCTCACCAGCGGTGACAATGCGCCTGCCGTCTGAGCTCCAGACTGCTTGCAAGACGTTGAACCGATGCCCACTAAGGGTGAAGAGCTCCTGGCCCGTCGCCGCGTCCCACACGATGGCACGCCCGTCGGTGTGGCCGGTGACGATGCGCGTGTCATCCGGGCTCCAGGCCGCGTACCAGATCCAACCGTCCTGCCCGCTGAGGGTGAAGAGCTCTTCGCCGATTTGGGCATCCCACACTTTGGCCGTCTTGTCCTTACTGGAGGTGACGATGCGCCTGCCGTCCGAGCTCCAGGCCGCGTGATAGACCCAATCGGTGTGCCGTAAAGTAGCCTGCCAGCGTGAACGCTCCAGAGCGTGGTACAAGGCGCTGCTCGCTTCTGCGGTCATGGTGCCGGGCGTGTGCCGATGCGTCTGGTACACCGCTTCCAGGCCCAGCAAAACGGCCAATTCCTGGTCCACGACGGCTTCAGAGTAAGCTGCCAGGGCACGAGACTGGGCGATGCGGCTCTGATGTTCGGCTGCCTTCCGTGCCTGGTTGGCCCTCCAAAGCAGCGCGAAGGTGATGGCGGCTATAGCGCAGGCGACGAGGGCCACACCAACGGCGACGAGTCCCACCACGGTCGGCAATGGGGTCCTCTGCCGCAAGGGGGTTGTTGCTTCGACCTGCTCTTGCCTCTCGGCTGCCGAGCTGGCTTGCAGGAACTGACGCTCCAGCAAGTTCAGGTCGTCCGCGTGCTCTTCAGCCCACTCCTCTGCCTCGGCCAGCCGCGCGCCGCGGTAGAGATAGCTCTCGTCCCAGTCGTGCCTTTCCCACTCCTGTGCATCCCCCTTCAGGCGAAGGAAGATGTCGTGTCGGGTTTCCTCAGTCATGCTTGGTCCTCCTTTTAGTTAACCGAGAGGATTGAGACGGAGAAGAAATGGGCATTTAGGGGAAAATTTTGTTCGGATTCAGGATGCGATGGGGGTCAAAAATCTCCCTGATCTTCTCCATGATTTCGATCTGGGCCTGGTCCAAAGCCAGAGGAAGGTACTGGCGGCGGGTGGCACCGATCCCGTGCTCGCCGGTGATCGTCCCGCCCAGGGACAGGGTCAGCCTGTACATCTCTTCGGTTATGGATGGGAGGATCTCTTCCCATCTGTCATCGGCCAGGTCATCCTTCAGGACGTTGACGTGGACGTTGCCATCACCGGCGTGGCCGAATGAGACGATACGCACGGCGTAGCGCTCTCCTATCTCCCGGATGCCCTTCAGGAGGGGGGGGATCTCGGCGCGGGGCACCGCCACGTCCTCCATGTGGTTGATGGGGCTTTCTTTTTTGAGGGCGTCAACGATGGCCCGTCGCGCCTCCCACAACCGGTCCCGATCCCGCGACCCCAGGGCGACCAGGACGTCCAGAGCGCCGTTCTTCAGACAGATGTCGGCTACCTGGTCATAGTCGGCGTCTATCGCTTCCCTGTGGTTGCCGTCCAGTTGGATCAGGAGGTGGGCCACGGCGTCGTGGAAAGGGACCTCTTTTCCAATGTAGCGCTCGCAGGCCAGGACGCTGTCGCGCTCCATGAACTCGATGGTGGTGGGAATGATGCGTTGGGCGATGATGTCAGAGACCGTGTTGGCCGCTGCCTGGAACTCGTTAAAGGGCACCAGCAGGTCAACCCGCAGCTTGGGCAGGGGCAGCAGCCGCAGGACGATTTTGGTCACCACGGCCAGGGTGCCCTCCGAGCCGATCAACAATTGGATCAGGTTGTAGCCGGTGACGTTCTTGACCAGCTTGCCGCCGCAGGTGATGACCTGGCCCGAGGGCAGGACCGCCTCCAGGCCGCAGACGTAATCCTTGGTCACCCCGTATTTGACCGCCCGGGGGCCGCCCGCACCCTCGGCGATGTTGCCCCCGATGCTACAGGAGTCGAGGCTGGCTGGATCGGGAGGATAGAAGAGGCCCTCCGCTTCCACCGCCTGGTGGAGATCGCCGGTGATCACGCCGGGCTCGACGGTGACCATCAGGTTCTCCCGGTCAATCTCCAGGATGCGGTTCATCCTTTCCAGGGAGAGGATGATCCCGCCGCAGACGGGCACCGCGCCGCCGCTCAGACCCATCCCCGCTCCACGAGGGGTGACTGGTATCTGCTCCTGTTGGGCCAACTGGAAGATTTGCGAGACCTGCTCGGCCGAGGTGGCCCTGACCACCACTTCGGGGTCGGCCCTGAGCCCCACTACCTCATCGTGGGAGTAGGGCTCCATGTCATCGGCGTCTGTCAGCACGTCGTCTGTGCCCACGATCTGGCGCAGCCTCTCCACGACCTCGGTGTCCACTTTTTTGTACATTCTCCCTCCTGGTAGGTGCCCAGCGAAGCTTCCTCAACCGGCAAGACGTGTCATTCTGAGTGTAGGAGCACCGATTTTACAGTTATCCTGAGCCGAAGGCCAAGGATCTCGTTACATTTGACTAAACGTCGTCAAATTTGATCACATGCGCTGCTTTCAACGTGGCGAACCAGCTACCCAATGCCTCATTATGATGGGCAATGATTTGTGATGCTTTAAGGTGCTTGGTGTCCCAGGTGCTGTGTCCATCTTGAACCAAAGTGACATCATAACCTAGGCTGTATGCTCGACGACAGGTAGTGTCAACACAGTACTCGGTCTGGATGCCCGCCACGATCAGATGTCTGATTCCACGTGTCTCCAACTCGTGCTGGAGATTTGTTTCTTGGAACGAGTCAGGGTGACGCTTGTGAATGACCAACTCGTCCTTGGCTGGCGCAATAGCTGGATGAATTGGCCAGCCGGGTGAAATTGGGTTGAGCAGGTGATCGTCTCCACCGCTGTGCTGGACATAGATGACTGGGATACCAGCGTCACGTGCTCTGGTGATTAGACCGTTGATTGTTGCCAGCAATTCATCACTTCGGTGAACAGGATCGCCCTCCTCAAACATCCCTAGCTGGACGTCAATGACTAACAGAGCAGCATTACTGTGCATAGGTATCTCCATGATTGGTTAGACTGGAAGGTGTGCCCAACTAAATCTGGTGAGAACCTCGCTCAAGTCTCACGCCTCTTGACAGTGCGTTTCCGTTTGTAATGTCGGCGGGCCTTGGCCCGGTTGCCGCAGTCCTCCATCGAGCACCACCGGCGGCTGCGGTTCCGGCTCGTGTCGAGGAAGAGCCAGCCACACCGATCGTCCGCGCATTGCCCTACCCTGTCCAGTTCTTTGGAGGTCAGCAAACCCGTCGCATCGTGCACCACCGGCCAGAGCATCCAATCTAGCGCTTCCTCGGCACCAGCCCAATCCCAGGCAAAGCCCTCCGCTGTCGAGACGATCCGCGACTGGGCCAGCACCCTGGATAGTTCGGCGTTGAATGTAGCCAGGTCGGCCGCTTGTGGCGGACGCCCATGGGAGATCGCCGAGAAAATCTGGTAGATCGCTTCCCGTAAGGCGATGGCCCGTTCGAGAACTGCGGTCGCGTCCCCGGGACGACGTGCTGCTTTTTTGAGGAGGTGCTGCGCCTGGTGATCGGTCAAGATGCCTACGCGCTGACTCCAGGCCACGAGGTCAGAGTAGCTCGTGAGAGACTCAACTGGATGGTCACTGGCGTGCCAATCGGCTGTGTTGGCAAAGTCCAGACTTGACCGCTCACCTGAAAGTTTGAGTGAGCCTGCGTTCGTTCCGGCTTTATCCATGAGATTCTCCTAACTAGCAAAAGGCTCTTGACAGGTTAGACAAACTGTGGTATAATTTAACCAGCATAACAAGTATAGCAGGTTATAAGCAAAATGTCAAGAAGGAGGTACATCATGTTTCCGAACGAGTTAGAATTTCTAGTTCGTCAAGAGCATTACAAAGACCTGTTACGAGAGGCGGAAATGGCCCGGTTCGTCAGGCGGAGGCGGGCAGGACAGGGAAGACGAAACTATTTCTACTGTCGGGCACTGACTTGGCTGGGGAGCCGACTGGTCGTCTGGGGATGGCGTCTACAGGAACGCTATGGTGCTATGACTGCAGGCCCTGCGCTTCGGGTTGCAAATCGCACCCGCTGAGCCGATGAGCAGCAGCCAGTGAGTGGTGCTGCACGATATATCATACGGAAAGGGATCAGAATCATGGAAGAACTGTTTTCTCAACTGAAAAAATGGGGTTATAAGGGGCGCATCGTATCCATTCAGCACCTGGGTGATCTGCAAGAGGAAATCGAAGGGCGCTACAGGCAGGGTTTCTTTGACCAAGAACTCTATCAGACGTATCTCGCTGCGTTTACCTTCAGCCCCCCTGACGGTCTGCCAGAAGCCCGGTCTATGATCGTAGTCGCTATTCCGCAACCCCAGACCCGTGTCACTTTTACCTGGGCCTGTCCTGAGTCTTGCCCTGAGCGAGGTCGAAGGGGAAGCCGAAGGGATGGGGAACCGATGCGATTCATCATACCCCCGACCTACTTTGAGCAGAAGACCGAAAACCGTGTCCGGGAGCTCTTGGCGGGGGTTCTGGAGCCGGCGGGATACCAAGTGGCTGAAGCCGTTCTGCCGAAGAAACTGCTGGCAGTGCGCAGCGGCCTGGCTGCCTACGGTAAAAACAACATCTCCTACGTTCCCGGAATGGGCAGTTTTTATGGCTTGGTGGCCGTTTACTCCGACTTGCCTCCCCAAGAGGAAAATTGGCAGGAGCCACAGATGATGGAGAGCTGTCAGAACTGTTCTGCTTGTCTGCGCCACTGCCCTGTTGGCGCGATCCCTTCGGCTCCGCCCTTCGACTCTGCTCAGGGCAGGCTCAGGACAGGCAGTTCTGAGCGTTTTCTACTCCACGCAGAGCGGTGCATCACTTTCCACAACGAGAAGGCGGGCGACGTCCCTTTCCCGGCGTGGATAGACCCTTCCTGGCACAACTGCCTGATTGGATGCCTTCATTGCCAGAAGGTCTGTCCGCAAAACAAGGAATTCCTGCACTGGGTGGAAGAGAGGGTGGAATTTTCACAGGAGGAGACCGCTCTTCTTCTGCAGGGAGTTGCCCTCGATCAACTCCCCCCTGGAACGGCAAAGAAGCTAGAGCAATCCGACGTGGTTGAATTGCTTGACGTTCTCCCCCGCAACCTGGGCGTTTTGCTCAACTACGCAAGATGAAAGTGACATTTTGAAGAGAGCTGTGACATTCGTGTTTCAAAATAATCCTGGCATCAACAGCCAGCGCGCCCTTCTCCAGGACGATGAGGGGGTTGATGTCCACCTCGACTATAGATGGAAAGTCCTGCAGAAGATGGGAGAGCCTGAGCAGGCAATCCACCACCGCTCCCACATCCGAGGGCTCTTCCCCACGGATGCCTCGCAGGAGGCGGCTGCCCTTGACCTCGGCGATCATTTCCTCAGCGTCTGCCTGGGTGAGGGGAGCCACGCGGAAGGCCACGTCGTCGAACACCTCCACGTAGACGCCGCCTAACCCGAACATGACTACAGGCCCAAAGCTGGGGTCCCGTTTCCCGCCCAGGATCACCTCGCGGCCGCTGGAGACCATCTTCTGAAGCAGGAAGCCGTGGATACTGGATATTGGATGTTGGGTATTGGAGAGCGAGGTGCCGGGTGCTCTTTCTTGCAACAGGCTCAGCATCTCTTCCCAGGCTCGCTTCAAGCCCTCCTCGTCTTCGATGCCTAAGGCGATCCCGCCCACGTCCGATTTGTGGGAAATGTGGGGGGAGAGAACCTTGAGGGCCAGTGGGTAGCCCACTTTCTTTGCTGTCTCCAGCGCTTCCTCAGGGCTGGAGGCCGTGGCCCACTCGGCCACCGGGATGCCGTAGCTCTGACATACCTCCAACGCCTGGTGGATCATTACAGCGCCGTCCCCAACCGCCGATGCGCGGGAAAACGCGGATGGCAAATCCGGCGAGAGCAGGAGGTCTTGGAGTGCATCCTTGGGGCGCAGAGGGGAGATGGCCTGGATTGCAAATCCTGGCCGAGCGCCAAGATCCTCTGCGCCTTCTGCCTCTCTGCGTTCCCGCGATCTATGGTAGTAGTCCCGGGAGACGGCCAGGGCTTCCATAGCCTCGTCAATCTCGCTGAAGGTGGGGTATTCCAGCTCCTTCTTGAGAGACAAAATCTCCTCCTCTCCCTCGGAGAAGGGGCACAGGGCGACCGGTTTGTTGTATTTTTGGGACAACTCTTGCACGGCGTGGGCCAGACGCTGGGTTCCTTTCCGTTCCAGAAGGCTGCTGTAGGTGTGACCCATAAGCACTGCGTCTACGTCCTCTATTTTCAGGCACTCCTCCAGGATGTTGACATAAATCCTGAAATCGAAGAGATCACCCAGGTCCAAGGGGTTGGTAGGTTCGATGACCTTGGCCCGGAAGAACCCTTTCACCTTTTCCCGAAAGTCGCCGGGGAGAGGATAGAGGTCGAAGCCAAAGGCGGCGGCCATGTCGGCGGCGATCACCGCCCGTCCTCCAGAACGGGCGATGACAATCAAGGTGTTGCCTCTTACGGGCGGTATGGAGAACACCTTGGCATAGTTCACCATGGTGCGGAAATTCCTGGCGCGGATCATCCCCGCCTGGCGAGCGGCGGCGCTCACGATGCGATCGTCGTTGGCCAGGGCGGCCGTGTGCGATTGGGCAATGTGGGCGCTGGCCTGCCCGACGTTGGTCTTGTGCAAGAGGATAGGCTTGGGCGAGGAGCGGGCCAGTTCCATCAACCGCCGGCCATCTTTGATGCTCTCCAGGTGGAGACAGATGATGTCGGTGTTCTCGTCTTCCAACAGGTAGGCCAGGTAGTCGGTCTCGTCCAGGTCCAGTTTGTTGCCCATGCTGACGGCCTTGCTGATCCCCAGGCCCACAGTGGAAAAGAGATTGGTGTAGACGATGGTAATTCCGCCGCTCTGCGATATCACCGCGACGCGCCCTTTTTTGAGGGTACCCCGTTGAAGGCGGACGAAGGGCAGGCAGACCCCGCTGTCCATATTGACCACGCTGATGCAGTTGGGCCCCACAAAACGGATGCCCCATTGGCGGGCCACGGCGCGCAGCCTCTCACTTAGCTCCTGTCCCTCGGCTGAGAATTCGCCAAAGCCCCCCGATTCGATCACCACCCTGCGGATGCCCTGCCGCCCGCAGGCGTCCACCAAATCGGGCACAGTAGAGGCCGGGGTCAGGATCACGGCCAGGTCAATGCCCTGGGGCAGTTCCTCTATCGAGGTGCGGATGCGCTGGCCAAAGACGACCCCCTCTTGTTGGCCGACGACATAGATCTCACCCCCATAGCCAAAGTCCAACAGGTTGGCCACGATGCTCCGCCCCATGTTGGTGGGGCGTTCGGAGACTCCGATGACGACGATGCTGTTAGGGTAGAATATCTTGTCCATAGTTACCATTAACTCTCGTCCAGGGGCAATTCCCGCTCTGGAGAGGTGATGCTGTTTTGCTCGCCCAGCAGCAATGATTTCTGGTAGGCGGCCCAGATGGCCTTGGAGAGGATGGTACGCAGGCTGCCCTTCTCCAGTTGGTAGATGGCGTCGGCGCTGGTGCCGCCTGGTGAGGTGACCATGTTGCGCAACTCGGCCAGGTGCTTATCTGACTGGCGGGCAAAGAGGGCCGAGCCCAGCACTGTCTGGATGACCAGGGCTGTGGCCACCCGGCGTGAAAACCCCAGGTGCACAGCGGCGTCAATCATGGCCTCCATCATGAGGAAGACGTAGGTGGGTCCCGTCCCACTCACGGCGGTGGCCATGTCCAGGGCTCTCTCTTCGGCCACGTAAATCTCCTGCCCCATGGCTCTGAGGATGGTCTGGGCTTGGGCCTGCTGTTGCTGGTTCACCTCCGGTGTGGCCGTCCAGACCGTCATCCCTTCTCCGATCTGAGCCGGGGTGTTGGGCATGGCGCGCACGATGGCGGCGTGCTTCAGGCCGGCGGCGATGGTGGCCATCGTCCTTCCGGCGACGGTGGACAGTACCAGGGCCTTGGGCTGGATACAGCCTTGCAGTTCAGCCAGAACGGCGGGGAGCACCTGGGGCTTGACGGAGAGAACCACAATGTCCGTTGCCTGGGCGGCTTCCCGGTTGTCCGTAGTGGTTTCTATCCCGTAACGGTCGCGCAACTCCTGGCCGCGTCCCTCGCGGGGGCCGCTGCCGACGATTTGCTGCGGGGGGATCAACTGCTTGTCGAGGATGACCTTGATCATTGCCTCGGCTATGGTCCCGCTGCCGATAAAGGCCAGTTTCGTTTCGTTTAGCATTCTGTCTCCTAATTCGTCATTCGCTGATCGCTGATTCACTGTTTGCTAATTGTATCACAACTAGGATTTTCCTCAAAAACACTGCACCCCAACTACAAATCACCCGAGGTTGAAGCGAGATTTCTGGAAATGTACGATGAAAAGATGGAAGCGTGGCCCGTTCCTTACGAGGATGTTTTTGTGGATACCGCCTATGGCCAAGTCCACGTCATCGTCAGCGGGCCGGAAGACGCGCCGCCGCTCCTCTTGCTGCACGCCTCGGGCGTGGCTGGCTGGTCGTGGCTGTATAATGTTGAGGAATTGAGCAAACACTACCGGACCTATGCCATAGATACCCTTGAGGATGCTGGGAAAAGCGTGCTGAGTGCTCTTGACAATTATCCGCAGGATGGCCAGGATCAGAGTGATTTGTGTACCGAGATATCCGACAAACTGGGGGTCGAGCGGGCCTACGTGGTAGGCGCCTCCGAGGGAGGATTCATTGGCACCAATTATGCCCTCTATGCGCCGGAACGGGTGGAAAAGCTCGTTTTGCTCGGCCCGATGGGTTACGCAGGCACAAACGCCTCGATACTGAGGATCATGCTTGCTCAGTTTTTCCCACTCAAACCGATCCAGGAGAACACGTTTCGTTGGGCTTTTGGGGATAATCCCAAGTTGGACGAAGGGTTTGGGGAATGGTTTCGGTTGTTAATGGCCGGGACGTTTCCCCAAAAGGCACGTCCCACACCGTTTACGCCCGAACAGCTTCAAAGCCTAAAAGTCCCTGTCCTGTTGGTCCTTGGCGAAAAGGACAATTTGGTGGGCGATCCGGAAAACGCCGAGGCGCTGGCCCAAGACATTCCCGATGTCCGGGTCGAGGTGCTGGACGCCGGGCATTTGATCGGTGTGGAACAGCCGGACCAAGTCAACGCGCTTATCATCGAATTCTTCGAACAGCGGTAGATGAAATAGCATTGCTATTTGACCTGCTGTGTGTTATAATGATTGCCAGTGACTTGAAGTTGCATCTGCCACTGCATTAGTAAGAGATACAATTTCGAGCTGCTACCCATAGCGCAACGTCGCGCCTGAAGAGTGCGACATTGCGCTATTGTCAATTATTGGCCGACACTTCACTATCGTTACTCACACCGCAGCAGATAGTCAAGATTGGAGGGGGGAGTATGAGACATTGAGGGCCAATCTTCTCTGCAGTTTAGGAGAAGGCTGGCTTTTGTTGTTTGGGTACTTTCGCTCTCAGATAGGAAAGGAGGGTAGGAACGATGAAATCGCAAGCTAGAAAGCAAAGTTTGGTCTGGGGCGGTCTTTTGATCCTCTTCGGTGTGATGGCGCTGGTAGAAACGTGCACCGATCTCACGGCCTGGGTATGGGTGGCTGTCCTGGCCGCCGCCGGCCTGGTCATATTCGGCGTCTACCTCACGGATCGTTCCCAGTGGGGGTTGCTCATCCCGGCCTACGTGCTGTGGGCGGTCGCTGGGTTGATTGCGCTGACCACGTTGAACGTTTTGCGAGACGAGTCCGTCGCCACCTATGTCCTGGCTGCCATTGCGCTGCCGTTCCTGGTGGCGTTTCTGCGCGACCGCAGCCGATGGGGGTTGCTGATCCCGGCCTATGTCTTGCTGGCCGTCGGCGTGATGATCGGGCTGCTTGGAGTAGGGGTCCTCAGCGACCTCTTGATTCCTGCTTACGTCATGTTCGCCATCGCCATCCCGTTCTTCGTGGTCTATGCGCGAGATCCCAAGCAATGGTGGCCGCTCATCCCCGGCGGGGTTATGGCTGTTATCGGGCTAGCCTTTCTCGTGGCCGAAGCGGCGGTCCAGTACGTTGGGCCCGCCGTGCTGATCCTGGTAGGCGTCTGGATACTGGTGCGCCAGTTTGCCCGTAGAGAGCCCACCGCACCCGACGCGCCAGCGCCGCCCAGCCCGGAGGCCGATGAGCCGCCCGCCGAGTGAGCGTTGGCAAATCCTGGAACGTAGGTTGTTGTAGCCACACCCTTTGATCTCAGTCAGCACAGTTTATGTGCAAACAAGGAGGCACAAAAATGGACAAGCAACGCCAAGCGTCTGCAATTTCGGGTGGCATTTTCCTCATCAGCCTGGGGGTTTTGATCGTGACGGGATGGTGGTGGCCGGGCATTATGATCGCCATCGGCCTCTCCAGCGGCGCGGAACTGGTCTTTCGTGGTCGCATTGTGGCAGGCATCTGTAGCCTGGCCTTCTTCTGCGCTATCCCCATCGTCGTGGCCGTGATCCAGGCGATCAACATCCCGTGGGGTGTCGTTGGCGCGCTAGTCCTGATTGGGATTGGCGTCATCACCTTGGTCAAAGCCTTCTACTTGCGCGAAGAATAGCTGTAATGAGAATGTGATCATAGCAAGTCAGACAAAACGACTGCGGAAGGAGGGTAACTATGCAAAGTAAGACATGGGGATGGGTGGTTTTTGCTCTCGGCATTTTCTCTATGCACGTTTTGATGACAGTAAATTTCTGGTTGATCGTGGTGGGGATCGTACCAGAGGCGACATTGTTCGGGCTCGTACCATCAACGTTATTGTGGGGGGGCCTTGCTTGGGGCTTGGGACCGCCTGTCGGTGCAGTGCTGATGGTCGTCGGCGGATTGATCTACGGGCGAAAGGCTAAGGAGGTGGCTAGATGAGCTTTCCTGCCTGGGTGTGGCTCTACTTTGGCACGTTCGGAACGCTCGGAGCGGTGCTCTTCACCTTGGTCATCTGGTACTGGATAAAGGTCCACACCTTGGCCGAGGGATCGCTGCGGTCGGCTGCCAAGTGGAACATGGTCGGACTGATGTTCCTGTTCGTCGCGGCCTATTTTGCCTGTGGCATTGGCGGCCCGCCGGGCAGTTTGCTGAGCCATGACCAATTGACACACGATCTCGAATCTGCATACGACTCTGCGATGCTTTCTATCTTTTTCTCCGTGCCAGGCTGGGCTTGCATGCTGGTGGGCATGCGGAAGATGTCGCAGGGCATTCGATAGAGGAAACCAGCTTGGAGTAGACAGGGAGAGACTGCTGCCTGATCATGGTGAGCCGGGTGGCTGGGTCACCCAGCTCACCCTAACGACACGAAAAAGCGAAATAGGAGGCATACTATGCAAAGCGCAGACGCAGTTGCGCAACCAGAGGGCTCCGGCGAGAAGTCAGTGCGGCTGCACTATCTCGACTGGTTGCGCGTGCTGGCCATCTTGGGGGTTTTTGTTCCACGCTGTGCATCCCTTCGACGCCACCGACTGGCACATCAAGAATGCAGAACGGAGCCTCGTGGTGACGCTCGTCTTTGTGGTGTTCCTCTATCCTTGGGGGATGCCGTTGTTCTTCTTGTTGTCCGGGGCTGGCAGCCGGTTCGCGCTGCGGCGACGGACAGGACGCCAGTATGCTGGCGAGCGCTTCACACGGCTGCTCCTTCCCTTCCTCATTGGGTCCATCCTGCTCTCGCCCATCCATCTCTATTTCGAGTGGAGTCATAAGACTCGTACAGGGTTGTTTGAAGGCTCGCTCCTAGAGTTCGCTGCGAGCCGCGAGGTCGGCTTCAACCCCCAGGTGTTCGGATGGGCGGGCTACCACCTGTGGTTCCTGGGTTTCCTGTTCGCGTACTCTTTGATCGCGCTGCCGCTCTTTCTTTGGTTCAAACAGGACGCCGGACGGCGTTTCATTGCCTGGCTGGGGAAGCTGAGCGAATGGCGTGGCAGCCTCTTTTTGTTCCTCATCCCGCTTATCTTGGTCCAGTTCGTTCTCCGTCCAGTGTACCCCGCCGAACACCACTGGGCGGATTTCGTCTACACGCTGGTCTTCTTCGTCTCTGGGTATATCCTCTATGCTGACCAGCGGTTTATGCAGGCCATCCGGCGGGACTGGCCGCTGATGTTGACGGCTGGCATACTCAGCACGCTGTTCTTTTTCGCTACGGCGGCTGCTGGCGTAGCGCTGGAGTGGATGTCTACCCCCGGTACCCCACAGTTCTATCTCGGCTGGGGCGTCTTCGGCGTGAATAGCTGGTGCTGGACCATGTTCGTGCTGTACGTCGGCATTCGCTTCCTGGATTTCAGCAACAAGTGGCTCCAATACGGCCAGGAAATGATCATGCCCTTCTTTCTGTTCCATCAGCCGGTGATCATCGTCATCGCGTACTATGTCGTGCAGTGGGACACCTCGGCCAAGCTCGGTGCAGGTGCGGGCATCCTGGTGAAACTGCTGGTCGTCGTCCTGAGCTCATTCGTGGTTGCGCTCGGCCTGTACGAGTTGTTCATTCGGCGCCTTAACGCAGTCCGGGTCTTGTTCGGCATGAAATCCCGGCGCCGGGAAACGCCATAGATAGAAGCAGCTCCGCAACACTTTACAGGGAAGACCACCCCAGAATAGCCAAAGGAAAGGACTGGAAATGAAGAACAAGCTATTGCTAATAGGCTTGATCGTTGTGGTCGCAGTTGCACGATACGCTATAGGCAACTATTCATCGAGCTTGCCGGATTGGCATACAACGCCTTGGTCGAAGGTGCTGTTTACTACATGCCATACTATACCATTCCACTGGGATTAAAGTTAGTAGAATCCATCAACAAGGAGGCAAGATCATGAAAGAACGAAGATACGATATTGATTGGGTGAGGGTGGTGGCAACGCTGGCTGTCTTTGTCTTTCACAGCGGCCGTTTCTTTGATACGTTGGACTGGCACCTGAAAAATGCCCAGCAGAGCGACATCCTGACTCTGTTCGTTGGCTTGCTCGATCTGTGGATGATGCCCCTCTTG
>Ga0180438_10007628_pt1 | contig 14031 bp, 2 predicted proteins | sample SS_ome_12_FD_132455 | JGI IMG/M metagenome (GOLD analysis project Ga0180438, IMG submission 132455) | Hypersaline lake sediment archaeal communities from the Salton Sea, California, USA - SS_3_D_2 metaG | ecosystem: Environmental > Aquatic > Non-marine Saline and Alkaline > Hypersaline >... | reverse complement strand
TTTCTTCATCACTTAAAACTCTGTTATATATCATCGCCATTGATACAGGCCCATTTGGAACATAAGCATTATCACGACCAATAGCAAGTCTACCTATAGCACTATTATCTAAACTTGCTGTAAAGTTAGCATCTGTACTTTGTATTTCATCATTAAACCACAAATAACTTCCTGAATATGACGTTTTAACAAATGTGTAAAATATCCATTCACCTTGCGGTATCAATCCTTCAATCACTCCACTTGAATGATAAATTGATGCACCACTTAAACGCCCCCACCACAACCATCTATCCCCAGTTTTACCTACAATTACTTGTCCGTCACCAATTCCACTTAATAATGTATGATAAGAATCCGTTGGAATAGTACCACCACCAGAATCACCATCCATACGCCACCAATATTGAACTGTAAAATCGTTTTGTAAAAGTGTTGTTTCAGATTGTTCCCAATACATTAAACATGGATGAGTTGAATCAAATGTTGGTCTACCTTGTTCATCAAATTGACTGTGACTTGTATAAATATCAACTTCTCCTGTCCATCCAACTTTATTTCGCCAATAAGAGCTTCCTGATGTCCAACTTTGTTTATCATCATAATCAATCATAAATAATAAACCATCATATACTATTTTTCCACCACCATAAGCGCTCATGATTTAAATCTCCCTTTCTGAGAAACATAAACTTGTTCAATTTCGCTTTGTTGTAATGCGCGATTCCAAACCATAAATAAATTTCCATCAAATGTTCCAGCAAAAGATAAACTTCCTGCTTGGTCTCTTTTAGCAATTGTAAGAAAATGTGTTTCACTATCTATGTTTCTACTTCCACTTACAATTTCACTTTGTATATTGGTATTAACATATAAACTACTTGTACCACTTGACCGAACAAAAGTAAAATGTCTCCAAACATCGTCAAAAATATCACCATCAGTCGACTGTAAATCCAAATTACCAAGATTTCTTGTTTGAAAATCAAGAGTATTTTCATTCATTGTATAACATCCCCAACCGACATTATTTCCTAAAGAGCCTTGTCCAAAAACATATCCATAATTATAATCCGCATCAGTTCCCGTTCTCAACCAAAACGAATAACTAAAATCATCTTCTCCCCACACAAATTCTGGAACGTGTTCAAATTGAACAACACTTGTAGCACCAGTCGTACCATTTCCAAAAGCCAAATAACTTCCAGAATTGGAATATGGAGCAGTCAATGAACCTGTTATTCCTTGTACTAAGTCTTTACAAGTTGACGAACCACTTACAAAACATTTTGGGTTTGTAAAGTCTACAAAAAATCTAAGTCCATTGGTTATAACTCTTGGATTATGATAAAAACTCATTATTTAAACTCCCATTTTAACGCATCATAATTTTGTCGTATTTCACCATCAGTTAATACTTTATGATAAACCATTACTGCGCCAACTTTAGTTTCAACAAATTGATTACTATATGTATACCATTTCCATTTACCAAATCTCATTGGTTTTGAATTTTGAATATCAGGTGTATAAGACGACCAATTAAAATTAGCCATACTTGCTGACGTTTGATATTCACCATCAACATATATTTTCATTGTATCGTCACCATCCCATGTAAACGTAGCAGAATGCCATGAACCAGTATCTATTGCTTTACTTCTCATAGTTACTTTATAGGCATCAATTTCGTTTTCCCAACACAATTTATCTTTATCAAAAATTATAGCATTTTTCCATAAATCAGGATTATATATAAATTCACCATCAGAATTGATTCCATAATAAAATGCGGTAATCATATCAGGATTTTCTTGTCCACCACCATAATCTTTTGCACCAATTTCATTCCATTGATTATCATATCGTCGAATTGTTCTATCAGCCGTAAATACAATAAATGTATCACTTGACTTATCGTATTCAACTCGAGTTGGGTCACCTCCAGTAACACTAAGAACTTGTACAAATTGTAAATCCTTTGTAAATTGCTTAACATTATTCGCTGCTTCGTTAGCAACATATATATAACTGCCACTTTGAGTTATTCCCCACGGACTACGAAATTCATGGTCGCCATCACCAGCAACAGGTTGAGCCGATTGTGAAATACCACCACTAACATTTGAACCAGTTAATGCAAGTAAAACTAAATCATTTGCCCTTAATTTTTTGATTCTATGATTCGAATAATCAGTAACAAATACCCAATTATTTTCTTTGTCCAATGCTATTCCTCTTGGAGCGTTCCATTGATGTGTTTGCCATCCATTCGTACCAAAAAAGCTCGATGTTACAAGAGTTAAGGTGTAATTACTATTATAATTATGTACATCAACTGTATCGCCATCGTTATCAGCGAACCAAACTTGTCCAGTTGGTTCAGAATTAATAACTCCATGATTTAAAGTACAAGCCCAAGAATCACTATGTCCTGGAATTGATGTCGTTCTTCCCACCATAAAAAAATTACCATGTTCTTTCTTTTTGAAAACATTAAAATTATTACTACGATTCCCAACAAAATAATAACCTCCAGTAGCATAAGCTGTTTTTGGAGCGTAAGCATACCAACCGTTACCTTTTACCGGTAAAACTTGAAACGAGCCAGATTCACATAATGTATATTTATCAAGTTTATGTACCTTATAATCACCTCCATTATAAAATAAATATTTATTAGTCACAGATAAATCATATATAGAATGACCAACATTTGATTGTGTTACATATCTTAATTGTTTATCAAATACCATTATTCGATTATTACCAGAATCACCGACATAAACATATTCTTGGTCACATTGAATTCCTTGTGGAGTACTAAATTGATGTTCTCCGCTTCCAAGAGAACCAGTTTCCAAATCCAATGAAAGCGAATCCTGTAAAAGTTTAACAATTTTATTATCACTTGTCGCAGTAGCATAAACAAATGAACCGGTCGATAACGGTAATTTATCTATACAAAGACTTTGAACACCATTAACAGCAGAAGCAGTAGCCGACGGCCCTGCTCCATTTCCACCCCATCTCAATCTTTGTTCAACCCAACCGTTTCTACTAAGATATGAAACGTCATTAGCAACATACAACCATTTATCATTAAAATCGACATCATTAGTATATTGAGCATTTGTTGATGGGTCTCCAGCAGCGTATGTATAGTCGACAGGTCGTCGTGTATAAGCTTGAGTTTCATATTCTCTATTAAGATAATTATGTTCCCAAATTTCACTTAATGATGTTTGCATAAACGAAGCAGTACCTATAGCGATTCTTCTATCATATGTTCCTTGATATGTTTGGCCAATTGTATAAGACCACTTACAATAATCAACTTCCATTGTATCAGCATTAAATTTTAACATAGCAGTATGATTGTTACTTACGATTCCAGTCGCAATTCCATAACTACCAGAAACAGCTATTCCAAATGGAGTTCCTAATGTATTTGGTTGAATATACCAAAGTAAATGATTTGTGCCAGTTAAGAATAAATTAAATTGATTCCCTTTTTCAAATATATATCCTTCATTACTATTCGCCTTAAACCAAACAGTTAATGAATATGAACCTGTTCTTGGATTTAATAAAGGTGAATCAATTGAAGTTATATCAAGAGAACCACTTGTATCAAAGTATCTTCGTCGTCCACGACTTTCAACAAGTGAACTACTAACAACAAAAGTAACTGAATTTCCTCGAGAATCTGTCCAATTATCGCCACTGTCATAACCTTGTATATTAAGTCCATGAACAAATACTTTTAATCCATCACCGACTATTGGTTTTATTCCATAATATGTAGACATTATTTATAATACTCCGTATTTAATTTATCGATGTCTTTACGTTCAGCATATACAGTATAGAAATAATGTGGAGTAATACCATCTTCATTTCCAATAACAATCATTTTTGCATTAACAGTTGAAACATAAAGTTTTTGATGTTTTCCAATAGGTGTTAATTGAACAGTTATTGAATTTTCATCCACTAATTCGCTCCAATATTCAGGAAGTTTAATATAACTTCCTTTCTTCTTACCACGATAATAAACACCATATTCAGGACCTTCAAGCGTACCATATTTTAATCTCATTCCTTCTTTCGTCGGATGTGGAATATCAAATGATTTAGCATGAGCAGATAACGTTCCACTTACATAAGCATCACCAACAACATCAAGAGTAACTTGTGGAGTCGTTGTTCCAATACCAACACGAGCATTTTCGTCAATAATCATGACAGTTTGAGCAGAACCACCTGTTGTCATAGTATTAAAGAATATTCGACTTCCAAGAGCGGCAGCAGCATCAGGGAATTGAGCACCTACTTGAGCTTGTGCTGTATCGTTAGAATTTTGAAATCTAATTCGAGCCGTATTATTGTTTGTGTCAGTATCATTTTCTATTGCAACAAAACTTGCATCCCAATTATTTAATGCTGTTTGACCAGAACCAGCTAATACATGAAACGTATATTGTGGAATGACACCAACACCAACATTACTTGAGCGATAAATAGTTGCACCAGAACCAGTCCAATATCCACCAGAACCAGCAGGTAAATTCGTAAGACCAGCACCACTTCCATAATAAACAGAAGCAGACAATTCATTCCACACATGAAGCGATTTTGTAGCCACAGCAGGAGCCGCTGTTCCCACACCAACTTGACTACCTGTTACCACTAAGGCATTACTGTTGAACTTACCAGCAACAACTCTATCGTCGTCAAACACTTCCAAGATAGGCAAACCGCTAATATCAGAGACTGCAAAGAGGCTGCCACTCAATTCATCAATGACTTGGAAAAGAGCACCATTTTGACCTTCGACCAAGAATACACGACTTCCCGTATTTGTCGAATAAACATGGAGCTTAGCGTCAACATCACTTCCACTTACACCAATTCCAACGTCCATTAACGAACCACTATTAACCCAAACAACTGAACCACTTTTTTGCCATATAGAAGCCGACACACTAACATTCGGGTCAGTTACACTTCCAAGAGAATATGAAGCAGTTACAGCATATGTAGCATGAGAAGATGTTCCAACAAAATTAGAAGCTGAAACGTCGCCCCAAACATGAAGGTCATATCCGCTCAACCTTCCTGTACCAATTCCCACTTGTCCTTCAACTTCCAATGAAGAAGCAGAAACAACAGAAGCAGAAATCCATATTTGAGCCTTTCTAAATTCAGATATTTTAGTATTATCAGAATAAATTGCTACTTTATGACCACTACCCGCATCACCAGCTCTAATTTGGAATTCCCCAGTTTGAGCAGTTGACTGAATAGTATGATAAATATTATTATTAGAATAAAATTCAATCTTGCTTATATCAGTAAAATCATCATTATGAAGACGTATAACTGCACCACCAGCATTATAAATATGTAAATCTTGTGCTGGTGTAGCAGTTCCAATACCAACTTCACCAGTTCCACTAATATACATTATTGCCGTAGCATCAGCACCAAATGACATAATGTCTTCAGTATGTGAATATCTAATAATACCTTGTGCTCTATCACTTGTATCAGAAAAAGCAACTATACCGTCAAGATTATCAGCAGATAATATTTGAATAGCCGTATTATTTGACGAGTCGTTTTCAACCAATAATACATCAGCACCAGCCCATGTAGGATAACCACCAGCAGAACCATCCCAAGCATGAAGTCGTATTTGAGGAGCATCAGTTCCTATTCCTACATAATTTGTCGATGAAGTAGCATAAATTGTTGTTGTTCCATCAACTTTTAAGTCAATGGCTTTAGCACGAATATCTAAATCAACCCAAGCAGAACCTCCCCAATCATATACAGCAATATCACCAGCAGGAATTCCAGAATCATATCCCACTCTTATTCCAGTCGCACTTGATGGAGCACCAATTCCAGTAGACAATATAGAACCATTTGAATGAAATTGTACTTCAGGGTCATTTGTTCCAACACCTACATTACCTAAGTAATGAAGTTCACCATTACTTGCTGTCCAATAACCTTGACTTGGTAAATTCGTAAGATTTGAACCATCTCCATAATATGTCGAAGCTGATACATCTCCATGAACATTTAAGGCACCACTAATATTAACACTTGACGTAAATTCAGATTTTAATCCAGCATTTTCAATAAACAATCCATGTCGATTTGAAACAGCATCTTGAAATCCTAACCAAATACTATCGTCGTTATTATTTGTCAATTTATTGTCAGATGCCTCACCAGCACCAATTACAAATGTATTTCCAGTCGAAGAACCAATTTGAATATATTTACCAACAATTAAAAATGTATCAGGATAATCATCAGTTACATAATTATTTTGACCACCAAGTATAACTCCATCTATACCACCAGCCATAATATTACTAATACCACCTATTATAGCAGAACCATAAGCACCACCATCAATTTGAGCGCCATATGAAGCAATAACAGAATTATTTTGAGAACCTCCACCAATTTTATTTTGTTCACCGCCAGCAATAAATGAATAGTCTGACGAACCACTTATTTGATTTGTATCACCTCCAACAATAACAGAAGTATAATCATCATTCAATAAATGATTATATCCACCAAATATACCACCATCAGACGAACCTGATGAAATTGATGTATCAGATAATATAAATTGACCATAAGTATTATAAACTTTGTTACCATATCCACCAATCCATATAGTATCATTAGCAGACGCCGGTATATTATGAAATTCGTTCGCATTACCAACAACGAGAGCACTTTTCAATCTATTACCACTATTTCTATATCCACCTACCCATGAATATGCCACCTCATCAAGAGTAGCCGTTCCATATTGTTGAATAATACTTGCTTGAATATTACTTGCTGAAAGAGCACCCGCACTTGGAGCAGAATGATTAAAATCAGCTCCAGCATCAAACATCAAAATACTGGAGGTTATTTGTGTTGAATAAAATGGACTAAATAAAGGAACATAATTTCTATCACGACCATATAATAATAAACTTTTTTTACTGTTAGTATTGAGCGAACCAGTTATTCCAGCATTTCCAAGAATAAAATTAGTTTGAGCATATGAAGTTTCACTTACATCAAAACTACCAGTTACTTGAACACGACCACTTCTTTCAATATATCCGATTTGACTTCCCGTCCAAAATGAACCACTTCCAACAGGAATAGTTAGACCAGTAAGATTTGAACCATCACCATAAAAAGCAGAAGCACTTACATTACTCCATACATGAAATCCGGTTGTCGCTGGAGCCGTAGTTCCAATACCAATATTATTCATGAAATAAGAATCACTACCACTTTGACGAATAGAACCTGTAAATGAATGAATATCACCAGCATCGTCGCCAAATTTTGTAGAACCACTTGAATAAATTATTGAACTTGAAAAATATTCAGTATTAAATTCTTGAGCAGTTATTACACCAGTTACAGTTAATGAACCAGTAACTTTAACATCACTATTTCTATTAATTGAACCATCAGCCGAAGATGTCCAATAACCTCCTAATCCTGGAGCAATACTCGTAGCATATGAAGCAGTAATAGCAAATGAAGCACTTGTAGCAAATTCAGCATAAGACGCTGTTGTACCAAATTCAGCATAAGAAGCTGACGTAGCAAACGAAGCATAACTTGCTGATGTCGAACCAGTCACATTAAGATTTGTAAGACCACTTCCGTCACCATAAAAATTAGAAGCAGATACATCATTCCATACGTGAAGACCAGTAACAGCAGGAGCAATCGTTCCTATTCCAACATTACCACCACTTCTTATAATAAACCTATACGAATTTGAACCTTCTAAAACCGCAAGATGTCCAATACCAGGACCATCACCACCAGTAGTATGCCAAATATTCCATTTGGTTCCTCCACCAGTAAGATATGTACCATCAAATAGAATTCCTGGTGAATTATTTGTAGGAGTACCCTTTAATATAATTCCAGTAAGTCTTGTCGCATTAGTTATATAAAGAGAACCAGATTTATCAGTTCCTTGAAGATGTAGTGTAGCATGAGGACGTAATGTTCCAATTCCGACAGTACCATCCGTAAACCAATTCATTACATTTGTTCCACCAGCAATTAATGAACCAGTATTAGCACCAGCTCTACCCATACCAGTATCTAAATCACCTCTAAAGTTGTGTCCAGGTATAGTATCACTTGGATTTAAATCATATAATGTTGCTTGATTTCCAGTTCCAGTTGTTACACCATCACCATCAACAAGAAATTGTGTTCCACCACCAACAGTACCACGAATAGAAGCGCCTTGAGCATAGAAATATTCTCCACCAGCAGCACCATCAAGTCTTATTTTTCCACCTTCAGGAACCCAAATTTCACCAAAACTTCCAGTTCCATCAACGTCTAATGATGTCGACATATAAACAGAACCAGTAAATATATGTGTATTAGCAGCACTATCGCCTAATTTTGTAGAACCTTGTACATTTAAACTACCTGTTATTCTTACGTCACTTATTCTTTGAATACTACCATCATCAAGTGCTGACCAAAGACCATTTGAAGCATAAGAAGCACTAACAGCATAAAGAGCCGAACTTGCTGAATCAGCAAAACTCGCTGTTCCTTCAAAATCTCTTGTTCCATCAACCAATACATATTGAATATGGTCGTCGTCAGCAAGACCACTCAATGAACCGTGGTCATTTGATGAACCACCCGTTCCTATTGGAGCAGAAGTTCTGAAATCAACGTAATCTCCATCACCGGTTGATACAATTCTAACTCTTGGTGCATTATTATACGTATTGCTCGTTTGAAAAATAACAGTACCTAACGTCTTAAATTCTTGTACAGGTATTCCATTCGTAACAATGTCCGCTATTTCAGTACCAGCCGCAGCACGAGCTGTTCCAATGTTACCATATTCTGCTTCACCTTGAATACCAATAACTTTATTATAATTTATATCATTTGTTGCAAAATAATGAACTAAAACAAAACTATTATTTGAAACTTCTTGTAATGTCCAATCTCCACCAGTATTTAAGTTGTATGGTACACGACCATTCGCATTTACATAAGATACATCCGAATTTCTATGAATTATTGGAAACGGCCCTGCGGATTTTTTAGCCCAAATACCAGAACCAGTTTTATAAAAAATAGGAATTGAACCAGTTGGATTTAATGTTTGTAAATCACCAGTTGTAATTGTATGACGAATATCTTCGTCAGCAATAACTCCATTTGTTACACCTAATTGAGCAGATTCACTTACATTACCATTACCATCTATACTCAAAATGTTTATTCCTAATCCACTTATCCATTGTGTTCCGAAAATAGTATGTAAATATTCATGTGTTGAATAATCCATTGACAATCCATGTCTTTCCCCACCAACAAATAATGCTTCAGCGCTCGAGGTAGCCCAATATAAATTAGCCACATACGCATTGTCTTCTAATAATGTTGCTAAATCAAACGTATCAGTTGTTTGTAATGTGCTCGTATTATCAAAATAAAAATGGTGTTCACCCACTGTATGACCATGCACAACAGAATGCGTAGCAGAAATAACATATTCTTGACCATAAATGTAATAACTAAATGAAGTTCCGTCCTTTGGATAAACATAAAAAGTCCTTGTACCATTACTATGTGATATTTGACAATTGTCTCTATCGGCTGGTTTAAATCCAGTTGGGTCTTTTGTTATTGCACCAAAATCAGTAACAGCATATGGATAAAAATCAGCAATTGAAGCAGATAAAGCACGTGAAGCAGATGTAGCATAAGAAGATGTTCCAATAAAATTATCAGCAGTTATATCACCGGTAACATCAAGAGAATTTGAAATATAAACACTTCCAGTAAATGAATGAATATCATCTAATGAATCACCAAATTTAGTTGAACCAGACGAATAAATAATTGACGAAGAAATAAATGTAGTTTGAAATTCAGTAGCATAAAGAATTCCATTAACAGTTACATCGTCGTTAAATGTACTTGTACCATCAACAACCAATGTTCCAGCACTATCTAAGGCGGAAGCACTAACAGTTCCAGATGCTTGAAGATTTCCAGCACCATCAACATCAGTCGCATCAGTACCAATTCCAATTGAACCAGAATGAGTTATTCGAACTCGTTCATTACCAGTATCAGTTCTAAATACTATATTACCAGCACTACCATCCATCAGTATAGTAGTTGTACCTTTAGCTACACTATATACCGAAAGTGATAAATCTCCATTATTAAGTTGATTAGCAAAAGTAAAAATACTTGATTCATTTCCAATAAAAACATATTCACTTTCAAATGAAGCACGACCACCAAGATAAAGAGCACTTCCAGTTATATCTCCACTTGATTCTATACGCGAACCAGTTATAGTTCCGCCCCAAATATTTGTATATTTTCTTGAGGAAGTTCCCAAATCATATGTTAAATTAGCTTGTGGATAAAAATCTTTTGTTTGTGTATCATCAATATAAAGAACATCTGAAACACCACCTGCATGAAGTCTAACATATTCACTTGCACCAATTGTATCAATAATCAAAAATGTAGCAGAACCTGATGTTGGTCTTACCCTTAAACTTCCAGTAATATCTACTTGACTATATCTTGTTATTCGTCCTTCACTTCCAGTCCAATATGAACCACTATGAGCATATAATTCATTTGACAAACTTGAACTTACAGTAGCTATTCTATCAGTTATACTTGAACTTAAATAAGAAATACTTCCAGTAAGATTTACTAATTCCGTCGCTACACTTGAACTAAATACACTTAAATCAATTCCATCAACAGTAGAACTTGCTGACATAACAATATTACCACTAACATACATATCGCTACCAAATTCAGTATATCCAGCAAAAGCACCAGTAGCGGCTACAATTGTGTCAATTAAAAATATTTGGTCGTCTACTTCTAAATGTTGAAAGGAAGCACTTGTTGCTTCAATATGTGAAGACGTAATATGTTCAAGTGAAGCACTTGTTCCCAAAACAAATGATGAACTAACATGAGTAAATGTACCACTTTCGGCTGTCATTAATGAAGCGGAAATATCATTCCAAACGTGTAAATATCCAGAACCTGATTGATATGGAGTACTTGTTCCAATTCCCACACCACTTAAGAAATATGAGCGACTTCCACTTTGTTGAATAGAACCTGTAAATGAATGAATGTCGTCAGTAGTATCACCAAATTTTGTAGAACCAGATGCATATATAATCGACGACGAAACATAAGTTGTTCTTACTTCATCAGCAGTTAAAACACCATATACAGTAGCATCACCATATACAAGTAATCCAGCATGAATAGAAGCCGAATTTTGTACATAAAGATTACTTCCACTAATATTAGATGTTACAGTTAAATTAGTACCCAACAAATTACTTGCTGAAATATTAGTCCATACATGAAGAGCAGATTGAGGTTCATTCGTTCCAATACCAATTCTGTTACTTTGAGTAGTAAAAGTCATAACAGTATTATCTGTTATGTCGGCTTCAGCAGAACCTTCACCAGGATTACCATATGTATGACCAAACTTAAATTTAGCCCCATCATTTACATCAATTCCATGAGCCCAAGAAAAATTATCTCTATTATAATATGATATTTCCATACTTGCTGATGTATGTTGAATACTCAATCGTGTAGGAGTATCAGACCCACTTTCAACAATCATCGTACCAGAAACATGAAGTTTTGCTAATGGATTTCTATTTCCTATACCAATTTTAGCATTTTTTCCATAAATAGCATCATGAATACTTTCGCTGACATATAATGAACCAGTTATACGAACATCAGATATACGTCGAATAGAACTATCGTCAAGTAATGTCCATAAAGCAGAACCAGTACCAAGATTTGATATTTGTGTACCAATAGACGAACTAAAAGAAGTTAAATCAGTTGAATTCCAATAAAAATTACTTGCTGATATGTCGCCCCAAACATGAAGTGAAGCAGAAGCGGGAGTCGACGTTCCTATACCAATTCTCTCATAATTTGTCGTGTGAAATGTTCTATATAAATCAAAAAATTTATAAGCACCACGAGTATCACCAGCAGCTAAATAAGCCCATGTATAAGATAAACTATTACCAGGTAATACGTTAAATCTATCATATGCTGATTGATAATCAAATTCAGGATGTAATAATCCAAGTCGTTTTATTGGTTCACCTTTTTGATTTATTATAAGACCTTCAGAACGATTATTACCATTTGAATCTCTAAATAATACAAGTAAATCGCCATTATTCAATAATGTCAATCCTGTATCAGTATCCATCATAAGATAACTTTCAGTTTTCGCATTAGTTATCTTTGAACCACTGACAAGAATATTTCCACTTGAATCAACAATACCAAATTTTAAATCACATACGTTCCAACCTGAATACGCATACTCATGGTCATATACAATCATTACATTTCCATTTGGTAATGTAACAGCGGCGGGATAATCTTGATAACCAGCATTATATGCTTCAGCATCAACTTGATTCCATTCAGTACTATCAAGGCGAGTTTTATCTTTTACTATACTTCCAGAATTATCAAATATCCAATAATAAATATAACCATCATAATTCCAATCTGTTTGACATACAAAAGTATTTCCATTATCAAATGCGGCTAATGTATAATCATCATTTTGACCAGTTTGAAAAATTGTACCAGTTATTTCTGTACCAGTAGCCCTATCATGAAGTGATGCTCTATTTGCTCTATTACCTGATTGTCCAGTAACTACATAGAAAAATGTATTATTGTTTCTAACAGGAATAATATTATGGTCACGATATACAGCATTAATAGTCGAAGCAGTTAATTTCGTTTCGGCTAAAACAACACTTCCCGTATTATCTATAATTTGATATGAAGATGAATAATAATTGTTTGAATCACGAAGGGCATATAATATTGCTACATGGTCGTCATATAAACCACCACTTATATGACGTGCATAAGATTCCAATGGTACAGTAGCATTTCCCACGGCGTAAACTACAGAAGATGTTACCAAACTTCCAGTTATATCATAAACTGAATAATATCCAGTATTAGCAGTTAATCCACTACTATAATACATAGCAAGAGTATTTCCATTATTAAAGGAAGCTGCTCTTAATCCGTTTGTTACACTTGGCGATAATTCCTGCCATGTTATACTTGTCGTAAATTCAGCATCACTAACAAATGGAGTTGTCAAATAAACACTTTGAGATACACCAACTCGAGAAACGTCAAATCCATCTACCAAATCACCATCATTTAAGATAATGCTTCCACTCATTGTAAGCGAACCAGATATTTGAACTTGACTATCCCTCGAAATAGAACCACTATCAGATGCTGTCCAATATCCTTTTAAATTAGCAGGAACAAAACTTGCGGTAACATTTGTTAAATAACGACCATCACCATAATAATAACCACTTGCTGATATATTGCCACTTACATGAAGTTTCGCACCAATTTGAGAACCACTATAACCAATACCCACATTATAACTTCCAGTCGCTAACCAAACTGCTTGGTCAGCATCACTTCCAGTCCAAGTATTTGTAGCAGCATCAAGTCCACTTGTACCACTTGTACCACTCGTACCATCATTACCAGGAAGACCATCAGTTCCTGAAGTTCCACTTGTACCATCAGCACCAGAAGTTCTTCGCTTAAACTGACCACTTCCACTATCCCAAACAATAAAATCGCTCAAACCTTCATCAATACTTGCTGTTGATAGGTATATACTTCCAGTTATTAAAAGACTTCCTGATATGTCTACAGAACCAGTATTTTTTGCTTCAGTAGTTACTACTTGAACGACTTCATCTCCGAAAGAACCACTACGACGTATAAAAACTTTTCCATCATGAGTGTTTATAGCGAATTCACCAAGTTCTAAAGAAGACGTAACGGGTGTTTTTCCCGGAACCGCACTACGAATGTGCGTTATAAGGTGTTTTCTTGCCATCT
>Ga0180438_10007627_pt1 | contig 14031 bp, 15 predicted proteins | sample SS_ome_12_FD_132455 | JGI IMG/M metagenome (GOLD analysis project Ga0180438, IMG submission 132455) | Hypersaline lake sediment archaeal communities from the Salton Sea, California, USA - SS_3_D_2 metaG | ecosystem: Environmental > Aquatic > Non-marine Saline and Alkaline > Hypersaline >... | reverse complement strand
TTCTTTCGAACTCTTCATAAATACCGATATGGCCCCAGAAATCCTCGACATAGAAGCCTTCTACCTGTCCTTTCTCCCGGCCCTCGATAGTTATCCTGACCCTGTCTATCCCATCAAATCCGGTAAGGGTATTTACAATTGAATAAATAGCCAGGGCCTCGGTGGTGGAACTGTGAGGGATCTCTTCAAAGTTGCTTATTATCCTTATATCAAAATCGACTACTGCCAATCCATCCTTTACAGTTACCGAGTTAACCGATGTATCGGACGGCAGCGTGGGATAAAGCCCCTCACCAGACGGTCCTTTTACCAGTTCCTGTACTGCTTTCAGGTGTATGTTTCCTGAAGCATCGACCTGCCTTTGCTGGGGAACAAGGAAAATATCATTATCCTCCAACGAGGCGAAATAGAGGGTCACATCCCTGGTACAGGAGGGAAGGAATATGATTGAAAGGACCAGGATTACCATAAAAAGAAATAGATATCTGTTTTTCATAAAGACACCCCTCTGTATATTCCCTGAATCTTGCTCTATGATATTCTACAAAATTTATGCGCCAGATGGTATCATTATTTTTTAAATATATATCTATCTCTTAGTGGGGTTTCTGAAATGGGTGTAAAGATTTTTCTCATAAGGCACGGCCAGACCAGGTGGAATGTGGAAGGAAGATACCAGGGAGATAAGGATATAGAGCTTACCGCCACTGGTATAAGGCAGGCAGAGCTGGCAGCCGCATATCTTTCCAGGGCAAATTTCTCCAATATCTACAGCAGCCCCCTAAGGCGTGCCGTGGACACTGCCGTGATAATCAACGGAAAGCGCGGCCTGGAAATAAAGGTTATGGAAGACCTGAAAGAGATCAGTTTTGGCAGGTGGGAGGGGCTGAGATTTGCAGATATAGACAGCAGATACCACGGGGACTACCAGAAGTGGCTTGAAGACCCATATAACAACAGTCCCACCGGCGGGGAAAACTTCAAGGAGCTCTCCGCCAGGACGGTCTCTGCCGTGGACAGCATAGTGGCCGGGAACAGGGACGGCTCCAGCATCGCCCTGGTCAGCCACGGGGGAGTGATACTTTCCCTTCTGGTCCACTGGCTGCAGATACCCCTTTCCAGGTGGAAGTCTATAATACAGAGGCAGGGTGCCATAAATATAGCAGTAATAGACAGGGGTTACCCCTATATATCTGCCATAAACTATACCGGCCACCTCAAACCTGTCTATGATGACAGCGAAGACAGGGTGATAGACATCTACAGCAGCCTGAGAAGCAATGATTCAAAAACCGATGGAGGTTAACCATGGATGAAAATACAAATATACTGAGCGGGGACCTTATAGCTAACCTGAAAGACAACTGGCTGGATATAGTGATAATATTGGGGGCTCTTATAGTGCTTATTGTGATTATAAGTATTATAAGAAGAAGGCTGAAAAGGATATTTGAAAGGAAAATACCTGAAGAAAAGATAATATTGAGGAAAAGGACCCTTACCTTTAACAGCGTGGTCTCCAACCTCATAATCGTGATAGCATTTATAGCGGCAGCCCTTATCATAGCCGGTGAGCTGGGGATAAGTGTCACCCCCCTGCTGGCCGGTGCCGGGGTAGCCGGGATAGTAATAGGGTTTGGAGCCCAGAGCCTGATAAAGGACCTTATAAACGGGATATTCATATTGTTTGAGCAGTGGTACCAGGTAGGAGACATAATCACCATTTCCGGCATAAACGGCACAGTGGAAAGATTCAACCTCAGGACTACTGTTATCAGGGACCTGGAAGGGACCGTTCACTATTTTCCCAACGGGGAGATATCCGTACTGGGCAACCGTACCCAGCTGTGGTCCCGGGCCGTCATAGATGTGGGTGTGCACTATAAGGAAAATACGGACAGGGTGGTCGAGGTGCTGGAAGGTATATTTGACGATATCATGAAAGATAAGGAATACGGCCGCTCCATAATGGAGAGGCCCAGTATATTGGGAGGTGGAGGAGTAAGCGAACTGGGAGACTCTGCTGTAGTGTTCAAGGTCATCTGCCAGGTAACGGCGGGGGAACAGTGGAACATCGAAAGGCAGCTCCGGAAAAGGGTAAAAGATAGATTTGATAAGCTAGGCATCGAGATACCTTATCCCTGCACCAATGTCTATATGAGGGAGGATAAATAATACATAGAAATCATTGATTAATAGTTTCATTTGTTATAATATCCCTAATGATGAAATAAGCAGAAAAATTAAATATTTATTCATCTTTCTGTTCTGCCCCGGGGCAGGACCTAATTTTATCAATTAGTCCAGAGGAGGATATTTACTTGAAAGAGTATGAGCTGGCCGTTATCTTTGATGCTTCGCTAGAAGAGGAAAAGATAGACAAGGAAATAGAGAAGCAGACTGCACTTCTTGAGAAAGAAAAATGCGAGATAGCCAAGATTGATAAATGGGGCGTGAAAAAGCTCGCATATCCGATTAAAAAGCAGGAAAACGGTTTTTACACCATCATCTATTTTAAAGGTAACAGTGATGTCATCCCCGAGCTTGACCGTGTAAACAGGATAAATGATAAGGTCCTGCGCCATATGGTTGTAAAAAGCGGGCAGTAATATAAATCATTTAGACCGGAGAAGGTGGTAAGATGGCTTTTGGAGTCAATAATATAACAATACTGGGTAATATTACCAGGGACCCCGAATTAAGGTTTACTCCCAGCGGTACTGCGGTTGTCAATTTCGGGCTGGCTGTAAACAGGAATGTGCAGAACAAGAATTCCGGTGAATGGGAGACAGAGGCCGACTTTTTTAATGTGACAGCCTGGTACAAACTGGCCGAGAATTGTGCCGAGAGCCTTACCAAGGGAGACCGGGTTTTGATATCGGGCAGGCTGTCACAGGACAGCTGGGAAGACAAGGAAGGACAGAAGAGGTCTTCAGTCAAGATCATAGCCAATGTCATAGCCCCCAGCCTGGAGTTTGCCAGCTGCAAGCTGGAGAAGAATCCCAGGCTTGATGACGGTGGTGTGGTCTCATCCCAGAACACCGGTGAGGAAGTAGATTTTACTGATGAAGATATACCATTTTAGCGGATAATGATAGATTAAAGGAGTAAAGACTTGGCAAGAAAGAATGATAGAAGAGACAGAAAAGCAGCACAGAGCAATCTCAGGCAGAGGAAGAAATACTGCTATTTCTGCAAGGAAAATATAGATAATATAGATTACAAGAATATTGGTATGCTGGAAAGATACATCTCCGATAAGGGAAAAATAAGGCCCAAGAGGTCTTCCGGGAATTGTGTCCAGCACCAGAGAAAAGTAGCTATGGCTATCAAGAGAGCAAGAGTCCTTGCTCTGATACCGTTTTATAAAAGATGATCTTTTGGATTATTAAATATGCCCTTTGATAATTTAAGCGGGATAAAAACCAAGAAGTTCAATATGGGGCTTTTTATCCTGCTGACATTTTTGGCCCTTTTAAGCACCATGCTTATTCCTGGCGTGGGGCTTCTGGGAGCAGCACTGCTGCCTGTACCGGCTTCCCTGCTGGTTATAAGGGGAAGGATAAGGGACGGAATAATATGCGCCGTAGCAGCATGTCTTTTTCTTTTTCTGCTGGGTTATATACTGCCTCCCGTGATCATGGCTATTATAATTGCTACAGCTTTTACCCACAGGCATGCAGTTGAAAAAAAATGGTCTGCGTGGAAGACAATATGCGGTGTCTTCTTTATACTGGCAGGTGCAGTGCTTATTTATATGCTGCTGTATTTGATCTTCTACGGTCCCGGGTCCTTTTCACAGATCTCTGGAATATATAATGACTATATAGAAGGGATGGCAGAAGACCCGGTGTTTTCAAGTTATGCCGGGACCATTCTGACAGACTCATCTGATTTTCAGGCGGTGCTGGAGCAGACCAGGGCTGTACTGCGATTCATACCCAGGATCCTGCCCGGGATACTGGTTGTCTCTTTCGCCCTTATAAGTGCAGTCAATTATATGATATGCTCCTATATATATAAGAGAAACCAGATAGATATAGCTCCTTTCAGGCCATTTATAGCCTGGGACCTTCCCTGGTATTATGTGTGGGGGATAATAGCAGGACTGGTGCTGGTCCTTATACCGGAGATGGGCGGCTCTGCCGGCGGACAGCCTGCAGCAGCCGATCTGGCAGCAGATATAACCGGATATAACCTGATAATAATGTTTGGGGCCCTTTATACCGCTCTGGGCATATCTGTATTATGGGGGATCTTTGACAGGTTCAAAATAACTTTTTTGATAAGGGTAATGGTCATTGTGTTTATGTGGTTCTTTTTTATCATAGCCCTTTTAATATTCCCGCTTCTGGGGCTTATTGATATATGGGCCAATTTTAGAAGGTTAAAAAGAAATTGATAATCGACAGGAAACAGTTTGAGATAGATACAGGAGGAAGACTTGAAAGTTATACTTAAAGAATACCATGAAAAACTGGGAGACGTGGGAGACCTGGTAGAGGTGAAGGCAGGTTATGCCAATAATTATCTGATACCCCAGGGTATTGCACTGCTGGCCACAAAGGGCAATATAAACCAGATGCAGCTGGTAAAGAAGGCTGCCCTCAAAGTGGAAGCAAAGAACATCGAGGATGCCGGCAAGGTGGCAGACAGCCTGTCAGGCCTCACCCTTAATTTTGTTGTCAAGACCGGTGAAGAAGGCAAGCTGTACGGTTCCATCACCAATAAGGACCTGGCCCAAAAGATAGCAGAAGAAAAAAATATCGAAGTGGACAGGAAAAAGATAGACCTGGCCGAACATATAAAAGAGCTGGGCCAATATGATGTCGATATAAAGCTTTACAAGGAAATAAAAGCAGGAATCAAAGTCATTGTGGAGCCCGATGAGGAATCTAGAGCCCTCATAGAAGCCCACAGGGAAGAAAAAGAAGCTGCCCGTGAGCAGGAAAAAGACAAGCTTGATGCCCAGATAGATACCGAAGCAGGAAAGTCGGGAGAAAAGAAAGAAGAAAAGCAGGAGGTACCTCAATCGAAAGAGGATAAGGAAAGCGGAAAGAAACCTGAAGAAGGTAAACAAAAATAAAAGAAGGCTTTTACGCCCATGCAGGATAGACTAAAAAAAGACAGCCGCCTTATGCCGCTTGATACGAGCAGGCTGGAGCGCATACCCCCCTATAATATCGAAGCCGAAGAATCACTTTTGGGAGCTATGCTTATATCCCGCAATGCGGTGGCTTCCATAATAGAGATAGTAAAGCCGGATGATTTTTACCGCAGCTCCAACCAGATGATCTTTGAGGCTATTTTGGAGATGTATGTAAAAGGGGAGCCTTCAGACCCTATAACGGTGGCCGACCACCTGAAAAAGAAAGGCCAGCTGGATGAGGTGGGGGGCAAGACTTTCATACATTCACTTATAAGTAATATTCCCCTGGCTGCCAATGCTGAATATTATGCCAGGATAGTAAGGAACCACTCCATACTCAGGAAACTTATATATGCTGCCACAGAGATAGCTACCATGGGTTATGAAGTCCCTGAAGACCTATCGGCTACCGTCGACAGGGCACAGGAACTTGTATTCTCCATATACAAGGACCTTAACGAAGGCAGCAGCGCCAATACTGTCTCGGTAATGAAAGATATAGTCTCCCAGGTATACGAACAGGTAGAGATGCTTCACGAAGCAGGTTCGGACGTTTCCGGTATTCCCACCGGTTTTATAGATTTCGACCACTACTCTTCCGGTCTGCATAAATCCGATTTGGTAGTAATAGCAGCCAGGCCCGGAATGGGCAAGACTGCCTTTGTGCTGGGGATGGCCAAGAATATTGCCCTGAAGGAAAAGATCCCCATAGCGGTGTTTTCCCTGGAGATGTCAAAGCAGCAGGTGGCCCAGCGGCTTATGAGCGCGCAATCAAGGATAGACCTTCAAAGGCTGAGGGACGGTAAGATCCGGGAAAACGAATGGACCAGGCTGGCCAGCGCCATAGAGAAACTGGCCGAGTGCAAGATATATATAGATGATTCGGCTTTCCTTACTGTAATGGACCTCAGGTCAAGGGCCAGGATGATGGTTTCCACATACGGTATAGAGCTGCTAATTGTAGATTACCTGCAGCTTATGCAGTCTACATCCAATTACAGGGGCAACAAGGTCCTGGAGATAACAGAGATATCGCAGAACCTTAAGAGCATAGCCAAGGAACTTAACATACCGGTGGTAGCAGTGTCACAGCTTTCCAGGGAAGTGGAAAAAAGAGAGAAGAAGAGACCGCAGCTATCAGACCTGAGGGAATCAGGGTCCATTGAACAGGATGCCGATATGGTGGCTTTTATATACAGGGAAGATTATTATGATGAACAGACCAGTAAAAAGGGACAGGCAGAGCTGATTATAGCCAAACACAGAAACGGGCCTACAGGAAGCGTAAATCTCCAGTTTGATAAGAGGTTTGCACTTTTTTCAAATCTTACAAAATCTAACCAGCCGGAAAACAGGGGTGAAAGAGATGTCTAGCATAGCTGTACTGGGTTTCCAATGGGGTGACGAAGGAAAGGGAAGGATAGTAGACCTGCTGTCAGGCAGGGTAGATATGGTGGTAAGGTTCCAGGGAGGCAATAATGCCGGCCATACTGTTACCAAAGGCGGTGATGTATTTAAACTCCATCTTATCCCCTCAGGCATACTTTACCCGGATGTGACATGCGTGATAGGTGACGGAGTGGTGCTCAATCCCGCCGTACTCATAGAGGAACTTGACGAACTTAATAAGAAGGATATCAATACTGATAACCTGAGGATCAGCTGCAAGGCCCACATGGTGATGCCCTACCATGTGCTCCTGGATAAAGCCAGGGAACACAGGCTGGGTAAATCAAAGATCGGGACCACCCACAAGGGGATCGGGCCGGTATATTCCGATAAGTCTTCCAGGTCTGGTATAAGGACGCAGGACCTCCTGGACAGTAAGATATTCAGGGCTAAACTGGAAGAAGAGCTGGCCCTGAAAAATGCATTGATAGAGAAGGTCTACGGACTTAAGCCCCTTGATATAGACGAGGTATATGAAGACTATATGCTTTATGCCGGCAGGATAGGTGACTATATAATAGATACCACATTTACCATAAACCAGTACCTGGATAACAATAAGTCTGTACTTTTTGAAGGAGCCCAGGGGACCATGCTGGATATAGACCAGGGCACGTACCCCTATGTCACGTCCTCATCGACTACTGCTGCCGGGGTCTGTGTAGGTGCCGGAATAGGACCCGGCCGGCTTGATGAAGTCATAGGGATTGTAAAAGCATATACCACCAGGGTGGGCTCAGGGCCGTTCCCATCTGAGATAGACGGAGCTGTAGGGGAGCACCTGAGAGAAAAAGGTAATGAGTACGGGACTACTACAGGCAGGCCCAGGAGATGCGGCTGGATCGATACTATGGTCCTCAAATATGCAGTTATGCTCAATTATCCTGACAGCATCGCCATGACAAAACTCGATATACTATCTGGCCTGGAAAAGTTGATGATCTGCCGTGCGTACGAATACAGCGGCAATATATATGACGACCTTCCCTGCCACCAGACCATACTTCACAAGTGCAGGCCGGTATTTTTAGAGATGGAAGGATGGAAGGAAGACATATCTGATGTTAAAAGCTATGACGGGCTTCCGGCGCAGGCAAGGGCATATATAGAGAAGATAGAAGAGCTTGTGAAGGTGCCTGTGTCCATGATAAGCGTGGGGCCGGAAAGGAACCAGATCATAATCAGGGACGGAAGTGTAAAAAAGAGGTTGTTTGATTCTGGAAGCAGGTCTACCCTGATAGTGTGAGATAAAAGAGACTTTATATTGCATTAAAGGAGGGATTTGAAAGTCCTGGTAATCGGAGGTGGAGGCAGGGAGCACTGCCTTACCTGGAAAATATCAGCAAGCACTAGTGTGAAAAAAGTTTATGCCGTACCAGGAAATGCCGGTATGGCGGATGTTGCCCGGTGCATCGACCTGGATATATCAGGAAAGGGATTTAAGGCAATTGCCCATCTTGCTGAAGCAGAAGGTATAGATATGATAGTGGTGGGTCCCGAAGCTCCCCTGGTGGAAGGTATAACAGACTATATGGGAAGCAGGGGCCTGGTGACTTTTGGGCCGGGAAGGGATGCAGCCGCCCTGGAAGGCAGCAAGGTATTTACCAAGGAACTGCTCAGTAAATACGGTATTCCCACGGCAAAAGCAAAAGTCTTCGGATTGACAGGGTACCAGGCTGCTAAACACCACATTAAAGCCCAGGCCCGTTTTCCTATTGTGGTCAAGGCAGACGGACTGGCTGCCGGAAAAGGGGTGATAATAGCAGCTGACAGGGAAGAAGCCCTGGATGCCCTTGACCAGTGCATGGTAGAGAAGGTTTTTGGAACTGCAGGGAACACGGTGATAATAGAAGAATTCCTTACCGGTTATGAGATGTCGATATTGTGCCTTTCTGACGGGAACAAGATAATACCGATGGAACTGGCCCAGGACTATAAAAGGATATTTGATGATGACAGGGGCAAAAACACCGGAGGTATGGGAAGCTACAGCCCTGTACCCATGGCGGAAGAACAAGTGTACAGGAAGGCTCTTGATAATATAATCTACCCTACCGGTGAAGCCCTTAGAAGGGAAGGCCTGGATTACAGGGGTGTGCTTTATGCAGGTATCCTGGTAAGCGGTGGTGAGCCCTTTCTTTTAGAATATAACTGCAGGTTCGGGGACCCTGAGACCCAGGCTGTGCTTCCCAGGCTCAAAGATGACCTGGCACCCCTGCTGTATGAGTGTGCCAGGGGCAGCCTCAGTGTTGACACTCTTTCCTGGAACGGGGACAGCTGTATATGCGTGATCGCAGCTTCCAGGGGGTATCCGGAATCTTCTTCCAGGGGAGACATAATATCCGGCCTGGAGGACCTGGAGGGCAGGGATGATGTGATGGTATTCCATGCAGGGACAAAGCTGGTAGATAAAAAAATAGTAACCAACGGGGGAAGGGTCCTGGGAGTGACGGCCTGGGGAGAGGGTTTCAGGGATACCAGGAGGAAAGCATATGAAGCTATGGAACATATATATTTTGACGGGATGCAGTATAGAAAAGACATTGCAAAAAAAGCAGAGGAGGGAGCCTGATGGATAAGGTTAAAAAAAGGGTAGCCATAATAATGGGAAGCATCTCGGATGAGCCTATAATGAAGAATGCTTCTGATACGCTTAAAGAATTTGATATAGAATATGAAGCAAGTATCCTGTCAGCCCACAGGATGCCCAATAAGACCAGGGAATTCGCTTCCGGACTTGAGCAGAACGGTATAAGTATTGTAATAGCCGGGGCTGGCAAGGCAGCACATCTTCCGGGAGTCATTGCATCTTATACCACCGTGCCGGTAATAGGTGTGCCCATAAAGACTCCCGATCTGGGAGGGCTGGACTCACTGCTTTCCATAGTACAGATGCCTTCCGGAGTACCTGTAGCCTGTGTGGCTATAAACGGTGCTAAAAATGCCGCCCTGCTGGCGGTAGAAATACTGGCCCTTGGTGATAAGAATATAGCGGCAAAACTGAAGAGATTTAAGAAGAACCTGGAATATTAAAAAAATATTAAATTTGAACCAGGGCAGTTATCTTAATATCTTATTTCTGATAATATTCCACTTGAAAAATATAGGGATTGATATAATCACAAGAGAGGTTTCCCGGCCGTGAATGACACAAAAATAAAAGTAAGAGACTATGGGTTCTACTACGGTTCCAGCAAAGTACTCAGTGATATCTCCATGGATATACCGAAAAACTCCATAACTGCCCTTATAGGCCCTTCGGGATGCGGCAAGTCTACATTTTTGAGGACATTTAACCGGATGAACGACCTTCTGCCCGGTACCAGGGTGGACGGTGACATCGTTATAGACGGTATGGATATATATAAGGATAATATTGACGTAGTCGAACTGAGGAAAAGGATAGGCATGGTATTCCAGAGGCCCAATCCATTCCCCAAGACCATCTATGAAAATATAGTATACGGGCCCCGCCTGCATAAAAGGTATTCCAAATCGGAGCTTGATGATATTGTAGAGGTCAGCCTCAAGAAGGCTGCCCTGTGGGATGAAGTAAAAGAAAAGCTGAACACAAATGCCCTGGACCTGTCCGGCGGCCAGCAGCAGAGGCTTTGCATCGCCAGGGTCCTGGCAGTAGAGTCGGAAATAATACTGATGGACGAACCGGCTTCCGCACTTGACCCCATATCCACGCAGAAAATAGAGGACCTCATAGATGAATTAAAGCAGAATTATACCATCGTCATTGTGACACATAATATGCAGCAGGCAGCCAGGGTCTCACAAAAGACAGCCTTTCTTCTTATGGAGTCTTTCGACACCCCGGCTACCCTTGTAGAATATGACGATACCAATAAGCTTTTTACCAATCCCAGAGATAAAAGGACTGAAGATTATATAACCGGAAGGTTCGGCTAAACACGGTGTTACAAGATCCTGTAGGCAGCAAATACCTTTAATACTGCTTCTATTTAAATTATTTTATTTATTTTGACATCTGTAATTTCATACAATATAATACCCAAATTAAATACCATTTATGAATGATATTGCCGTTATTTTTATAGCGGTATGGAGATAGTTAGTTACGGGGTGTATATCCATGAAAGAATACCGTCTGACAAAAGAAGGATATGACAAGCTTGTAAAAGAGCAAGAGGATCTCATCAACAATAAGAGAAAAGAGATCGCTGAGAGGTTAAAGGAAGCCAAAAACAATGCGGGAGATCTTTCAGAGAACACCGAATACGAGTATGCCAAAAACGAGCAGGCTTTTATAGAGGGAAGGATCGAGCAGATAAACGAGATCCTCAACAATCATGTAATCATTAAGGATAATAACAGCAAGGGTATCGTCGATATAGGTTCTACTGTAGAAGTGAGGGACATGGATTCCAGCAAAAAAAGAAAATACCTCCTGGTAAGTTCAGTGGAATCCGATCCGGAAAACCATAAGATATCAGATGAATCACCGATGGGCAGGGCCCTTCTGGGGAGAAAATCTGGAGATGAAATAGAAGTAAAGACACCCCAGAGCTATCTGAGACTTAAGATCGTCAAAGTAAATTAGCACTTATATCTGCTGGTATTTTAATTTCCCCGGATATAAGCTTATAGTAACATCCACAGGGAATTTTTATCTTTAGGGCGGCGGGACAGTACCAGCTGATAATAAGTCTGAATCTTAAAATATGGGTGAAAACAATAATAACTGCAGCAAAGATGATCAGTATTTTCTGGAAACAGAAGAAACTCTGGCTGACGCATTAAAGATGAAGCTGGAGAAGGTAAAGGCATTAAGAAAGAGCGGAAAGAGGCTGTACGGCAGCCGTTTTGATAAGAATACGGATATCTCACTTATAAGTCAAAAATATTCAGGGCTGTCTCCAGGCGAAAAAGCTGATGGTATATTCAGGATTGCCGGAAGGCTGATGATATTCCGGAGGCACGGTAAGGCGACTTTCTGTGACATCCAGGACTCAACTGGCAGGATACAGCTTTTTTTGAGCCACAACACTATTGGTGAGGAAAAATACCAGGAGTTCAATACAGATCTTGATATAGGTGACTGGGTAGGTGTAGAGGGGGCTGTGTTTGTGACCAGGGCTGGAGAGCTCTCCATAGGTGTGGATAGTTTTGAACTGCTTAGCAAGTCTTTAAGGATACTTCCGGAGAAATGGCACGGACTCAGGGACAAGGAATTAAGATACAGACAGAGGTACCTGGATTTCATGGTCAATCCCGAGGTCAGGAAAGTATTCGAGACCAGGATAAGGGCAATAAACGCATTAAGGCGGTTTATGAATGACAGGGGTTTTTTGGAAGTGGAGACCCCTATGCTGCAGCCTATACCCGGAGGTGCTGCCGCCAGGCCCTTTATAACCCATCATAATGCTCTGGACATGGAACTTTATTTAAGGATAGCCCCCGAACTTTACCTGAAAAGGCTGGTGATAGGGGGTTTTGAAAAAGTCTATGAAATAAACAGGAATTTCAGAAATGAGGGTATATCCTATAAACATAATCCGGAATTTACCATGGTGGAGTTTTACCAGGCATTCTGCGACTATAATGACCTTATGGACCTGACCGAGGAGCTGATTAAGTACATAGCCCTGGAAGCAGCGGGTACCCAAAAATTGAAATACAGGGGTGAAAATATTGACCTGTCCAAAAAGTGGCAGAGGTTTACCATGCTGGAGGCCATAAGCCACTTCGGGAAGATAGAGGCCGGTTTTGATACGGACAGGAAAAAACTTGAATCTATATGTAAAGACCTTGACATCGAAACAGACAAAAGTTCCGGAAAGGGCAAGCTTGTAAATGAGATATTCGAGGCAGCAGTGGAGCCCAAGCTTATCCAGCCTACATTTATAAAGGACTATCCGGTAGAGGTCTCCCCCCTGGCCAAAAGACATCCAGACAATGATAAGATAACGGAAAGATTCGAGCTGATCATCGGTGGCGAGGAGATAGCCAATGCATTTTCCGAGCTTATCGATCCTGCAGACCAGCTGGAGAGGTTCAAAAAACAGGCAGAAAGCACGGACGAGGAAGAAAGGATCACGGGAAAGATCGATTTCGATTTTTTAAAAGCTCTTGAATACGGGATGCCACCTGCAGGAGGCGAAGGTATCGGGATAGACAGGCTGGTCATGCTTCTTACCGGCAGTGATTCCATAAGGGATGTCATATTATTTCCCCTATTGCGGCCGGAATGATATTTTAGGATAATAATTATAGTGGTGATAATATATGACATGTGATTTTTGTAAAAAGAACATAGCTACCATCCACCTGATAAGGGTCCAGAACGATAATGTCGAGAAAGTAAATATTTGCTCAGAGTGTGCCAGGGATTTCTCATTTTTTTCCGAGGAAGATTTCTATAAAGACCTGAGCAATATCCTGGCCAAGATCTTCCAGTCCGACCAGGACACCACAATGTTAAACAGGGTCCAGAAGTCACTTGTGGATCTCGATGTCAAAAATAATAAAAGCTGCCCCTTCTGCGGCACAGACCTTAAAAAAATAAAGAAACTGGGTAAGATGGGGTGTCCCCACTGCTATAATGAATTCAGGAGGATACTTCTTCCCATCATCAAGACCATACACCAGGATATTGAATACAGGGGTAAGATACCCGGGACCGTACCCAGGCAGGTGAAGCTGGAAAAAAGTATCAGCGACCTGCGGAACAGGCTGAAAAAAGAGATATTTGTAGAGAATTTTGAAGAGGCAGCCAGGATCAGGGATGAGATAAAGCAGTTGGAGAAAAATATCTATGAGTGAACCAGGGAGCGGCATCCCCGGAGGAAGAGAAGGCTCTTCCGGCAGTTCTTCCCCAGAGGCAACCATAGTTCTGAGTTCCAGGGCAAGTGTGTCCCGAAATCTTTCAAACTATAAGTTTCCCGCTTCATGCAGCACCGAAGAGAAGAACCACATAATAAATACTATAAAAAACTATGCCAGGAGGACCAGGGGATTATCAGAGTTTTGTTTTTTACGGCTGTCCGGTATGACAAAAATACGGAGACAGGTACTCCTGGGTGATTATCAGATAGATGAGGATTTTATATCCAACATTTTAGGCAGGGGGATTTTGCTTATACCCAGGCATTCTGTAATGGAGATGGCAACTGCAGTACTGCTTTGCTGGGATGATCACATAAAGATACAATCGGCTGCTCCGCACAGAGCCATAGGTGCTGTTTACAGCAAGGTATCAGAGATAGAAAAACTATTGGAGTCAAAACTCAATTTCTCTTTTAGCAAGGAATGGGGTTATCTTACCTCTAACCCGGCTGAACTGGGTACTGCCAAGGTGATCTCCCTCCTGGTGCACCTGACGGCGCTTTCCCTAACTCCTGATATTGCTGAGCTCATCAAGCATCTGTCAAAGGTCGGGTGCGCCGTCAGCGGCTCTGACGGGA